>Ga0105044_10005450_pt1 | contig 17503 bp, 10 predicted proteins | sample MAT01_FD_78092 | JGI IMG/M metagenome (GOLD analysis project Ga0105044, IMG submission 78092) | Freshwater microbial communities from Lake Fryxell liftoff mats and glacier meltwater in Antarctica - MAT-01 | ecosystem: Environmental > Aquatic > Freshwater > Ice > Liftoff microbial mat | place...
ATTTTCGCCGCCGAAAGCTGGATACCACATCGTTTTGACCGCAGCGCCGTCTTTTATGGCCGTAACCGGAAAGGGCGACTCCAAATTTCCTTTGCGTTCGATTGTTAGGTTCCATTCCCCGGCGCCTGATTTTTTTACTTGTTTCAAGGCATAATCTGCCCGTTTTTGGGTTTGCATGGCATCGAAAAACCAGTCAGCGGGCACGTCTTTTTTTCCCAAAACGACTTTCAAGTCCGCTGGATACGGGTGCTTAAACTGCCATTGCCGGTAATATTCCTGCATGGCTTCATCCATTTTTTTAGTTCCAACGGAGGCTTCCAGCCAGTCCATGCAAATGGCTGTTTTCATGTACACCAGCAGGCCATAGCCTAATTCCGTAAAATCGTTGGAATGGCTGTCGGGCGGCGTGTCCTTGTGTTCTCGCGCCAAAAACAAGTAGCCGTTTTCTTGCACCGAGCCTACTTTGGCCGGATTGTACAGAAATTTGGGCAGTTCCACGGGAGAATAACTGCCGTAATACTTTTTCATATACCGACCTTCGTAGTACGAATTCAAGCCTTCATCCATAAACGGGTGGTCGCGTTCATTGGAGGCCAGAATGCCGTAAAACCAGTTGTGCCCCACTTCATGGGTAATCACATTGTCCAGGTCTTTCCCGGAACCAGAGTTGCCGATAACGGTAATCATCGGGTATTCCATGCCGCCACCCGCGCTGAGCGCCGAATGCACGGCAGTGGCTTGGGGCCAGGGGTATTCGCCTACCTTTTCCGAATAAAATTCCACGGCGCGGCGCACGTAAAAAGCGCCCTTTTGCCAAATATCGGATTCTGCATTGGTAAACATCGCCCAACAGTCCACGGTCTTTCCCGAGGCAAGCCTGGCCGTGTCTTTCAGCACAAAAAATCGTTTGTCGGCGAACCAGGCAAAGTCGTGCACTTTTTCTGCGGTGTAGCGAATGGTTTTGAACTGGGTGGCGGAAACTGGGTATGGGTCCTTTTTTTTGTCTACGCCCTGGCGCAGTTTTTCCCGGGATTCTATTTCCTTTTTATTCAAAAAATCAATTTCCGAAGCGGTTTGGCAGGTGCCGGTAGCGCCCACGACATAATTTTCCGGCAGGGAGATCGTCACGTCGAAGGAGCCAAATTCGGAGAAAAACTCACCCATGTCGAGGTAAGGCATGGCATGCCAGCCCTGTCGGTCGTACACGGCGGGTTTGGGGTACCATTGGGTCATTTGGTAGGAGGTTTCTACGTGGCCAAGCCGCGAGAAGGAGGCTGGGATTTTTAAGTTTAAAGGCGTTGCGATGCGTATGCGCGCGCCAGGATCCAGCGGCTTGGCGAGGCTCAGCACGGCGATGTCTGGGTTTTTCGGGTCGAAACGCCAGGCGATTTTGCTGCCATCGGCGCTGAAATCCAGGTCTTTGTATCGGCCCAAGTCCTTATCGTCGGCGAAATAGAAACGGCTGTTGCCACCGCGCAGTTTTTGCTTGCAGAAGGCTGATTGTCGGTTTTTGAAGGCATTTCCCCATAAATGCACCCATATTTCAAGCAGGGCGTCCGGTGAATTGTTGATGTATTCGAACTCGATGTTGCCGTTGAGCTCGTGCTTTACATCGTCGAGGGTTACGGCGATTTTATACTTGACTTCTTGTTGGAAGTAAGGGGCCTGGGTCGTTGATTGGCCAAGTAGGCAGACTGGGAGCAACAGCAGGGAGTACAAGGTAAGTTTCATTGAAGATATTTTGGGGCAAGATATGGGTTGTCGAAGTATAGTTCAAATGAAGTACAAAAGTCTGGCAGCTTACCAAAAAAAATATCTCACACAACGTAAAACGGTTGACGGTTTGCACAACATTTGATCTTTGGCTGGGCATCTATTTTCAGCACCCAAGCTGATATTATCTGTATTTTTTTTGGGTTTAAAGAGCTGAAAATCAAGCTTAAACAATTAACTAGATGATGGGCCACCGTCTACCGTCCACCGTCTAACCCATACGTCCCCGTCCTAAACAGCGTGTATGTGCTGCGTTTCCATTTATGCACCCGCTTGATAATGAATAAATTATCATAGTCATTGTCGGAAATAGGATTGATGGCTGTCCCCGTAAGGCTAAGGATGATCCCAGGCACCGTATTGCTATGGCCCACCACCAATGTATTCGGGCGGGAATTGGCACGCAATCGCATAACCAAGTCCTCAACTGGTTCGCTGGCATTGTACTGTATGGGACTGATTTGCAACAAATTGGCCGATGGCTGGGCTGTTTGCTGGGTACGAAGGTATTGACTCACAAAAATGCTATGCACTTTTTTATCGCGCAGGGTGTCACAAAGGGCAATGGCCCGTTGCTGTCCGACAAGGGTCAAGGGCGGGTTTTCGGCTGGGGCGCTGGCCTTTTCGGCGTGGCGGACGACATAGTAATAGCTGGTGTAGCAGGAGCTTAGGCTGAAAATGCTGCAAAGCAATACAAGGAAAAAAAGAAAGTTGTTTTTCATGGTGCAGGAATTGAGTGAAGTACGAGCGGGTCGCGGCACTAGGCAAAAATGCACAATTACAGCCAAAGCGTGAACAGGCTTTTTAACTTTGCCGAAATTTTCCCGAGCACATGACACAAAAACGATTCCTGCTGCCACTTGTTTGGAGCGCCTTTTCCATACTTTCTATTTCCGCACAAAACCTTTTCCAGAAATCATACCATCGCGCACTTTCAGAACAAGTGCTGGCCGTAGAAACCCAGAGCAACGGCCATGTCGTCATGGCAGGCTACACAATTGTGGCAGCAAACGGGCAAAAAGATATGTGGATCAGCCGGGTAAACGCATCCGGCGACCTGGTTTGGTCAAAAACCTACACGCTCGGCCAGTCGAGCAGCGCAACAGCCCTCCAAAAAACAAGCGACGGGAATTTGCTCGTCGCCTACAATACCACGGGTTCCAGCATCAGTGCCAATGCCTCTGGCTGGATGAAAATAGGCGTGGATGGCAATGTCATCTGGTCAAAAAAAGCCATTGGCAATTCAGCGCTCAACAATATCAGCCCAATAGCAACGGGCGGGTACCTGCTTTGCGGCCAAAGTTTCACCGCTGCTGGCACGCAAGCGTCGGGCTTGGTGGTAAAAATCACTGAAAACGGCGACTTGCTCTGGGCCTCCGTTTTTGGTGAAAATGGCAGCAGTGCTGTTACCGATTGCTGGGAAGACGGCTTGGGTTTGATCCATTGTTGTGGCTATACGAGCGACACCGGGGGCAAAAAAAATGGCTTTTGGGCCAAATTGAACGGTGAAGGGGAACATACTGGCCCAGTGCGCCGCTATGGCAGCGCCGACCACGATGAACTGACGCGGATTGTACCCATGGGCACCAATCGTTTGTTGATGAGTGGCTACACCCTGGGTTTTAACAACAGCCCATACGCTGTCGTGTGGACGGTGGTAATTGACTACGACGGCGCCTTAAAATCATCCAAAACGTTTGCCTTGGCGGAGAACAACCTCATCGTCAAGGATATGATTGCTGTTCCAGGCGATCAGTATTTGCTGGCTTTGGGGAACCAAACGGGGCAATTAAGCCCTGCTATTTTGATGAAATTGAGTGTTGATCTGGATCAATTGTTTGCCTATCAATACAAGGGTGGGAGCGAGTCGGATGTTTTTGCACAAGTCCTAAAAACGAGCGCGGGCTTCACAGCCGCTGGAACGACCAGTAAAAACGGCGACAGCAACGCCTATCTCGTTACCACCGATGTAGAAGGCCGATTGAACAACGACGATTGTTGCCCTTACCAACTTGAAATCCTCCGCAAGGATGTGTCTCCGGAAACGGCGGCTTTTGTTCCTACACAAACTGCTTTTTACGCCGTGCAAAATGCGACCCTTACCACAACAGCCCAAATGCTCACCATCAATGATCTTTGTCAACAAATTGACCTGGAATTCAGCTTGTCGCAGGATACCATTTGTCCGGGCGAATGCGTGGAGATCATAGTAGTGGATAGTACATTAGGCGTGCAATATACCTTTGAATATCAAGGCGGTATGGAGAACCCAGACAAGCCAGGCCAAATATGCCACACCGATGGCCCGGTGCTTTTTATCACCCGAAAAGGCAATAACGGCGCTTGTGTGCACAGCTTGACCAAGCGCGTCAACCTGGGAGGGGAACGCAGTAATTTCCCCAATGCTTTCACCCCCAATGGCGATGGCGCGAATGATGTTTTTAAGCCGGTTTTTGGATGTGTGCCCGTGAGCGTACACTTCCAGGTTTACAACCGTTGGGGGAAAAAGTTGTTTGAAACCAGGGATGTTAGCGGCGGCTGGGATGGTAGGGCTGACGGCATTGAGGCGGCCTCGGATGTGTATGTTTGGATGCTGACGTATCAAGTGGAGAATAATGGGGCCTTGGAGCAGTTGAGTGAGCGGGGGGAGGTGACCTTGCTGCGCTGATCACCGCGCCACCCGCACCCTTTTCAACGACAACAAATTAATCGCATTCCGCGACAGCCCGCTTACCCGCCGACTGGCAAACTGCGCCGTTTCATCGTAAAACAAAAACACGATGGGGGCTTCCTCCACCAGAATCTTGTCCATCGCGTGGTACAGGGCATAGCGCTTTGCATCATCTGTTTCCCCCAAAGAAGCCTCGTACAGCCGATCAAATTCAGCATGGCTGAAATGCGTGTAATTGGGCGGCGCGGCATTTTTCGAATAAAAACAAGTCAAAAAACTCTCCGCATCCGGGTAATCTGCAATCCAGGAAGCGCGGAAAAAGGGCGCCTGGCCGTTGCGCATGCGCTCGCGCAGGAGGGCCGTTTCCGTCATTTCAATGCTCACCTTTATACCAAGGTCTTCCCACTGCCTGGCGATGAAAGTGCAGAGGTCGATGTAGTCGGCATTGCAGAGCAGGGTGATGGGCGGGAGTCCTTTGCCGCGTGGGAATCCGGCTTCGGCCAGCAGGCGGGTGGCGCGTGCGGGATCGTATGTGTAGCCAGGAACCTGTTGGTCATCAAAAGAGGGTAAGCCACGCGGCGCAAAACCCGAATTGGCGGGCCGACCAACGTTGTTGCGCAGGGTGCGCAGCAGCTGGGCGCGGTCGAAGCCGCAATTGAGTGCCTGGCGCAGGGCTTTGATTTGCAAAGGGTTTTGCTTTTCCGTGGCGTCTATTTTTATGCCCAGGTATTCCGTGTTCAGGTAGGGGTTTTTCAAAAAGTAAAAATCCTGCGCCAAGGCGGGTTGCAAGTCGCCATCCGATGTCAACAGTTCGTTGATGTAGGAGCTTTCCAGTCCGAAGAAATAGTCGAGGTTCCCTTTTTTGAATTCCAGAAACGCCGTTTTGCGGTCGCTGATAAAGGTAGTTTTGACAGCATCGAGGTAGGGTAGGCGTTGTCCGCTGCTATCGGTTTCGAAATAATGTTCGTTTTTCAGCAGCACCAATGCCTGGTTTTCCGCCCACACTTTGAAACGAAAAGGCCCGGTGCCCACGGGATGCCGCCGGAAATCGCGGCCATAAAATGCGCAGGCTTCACGGGGCACCACACTGGCGTATTGCATGGTCAGAATTTGGAGCATGGGCTGGAAGGGCTTGGCCAGGTGCAGCACAAATACGGAGTCTCCTTCCGTTGTAAAAGCACCAGTTTCTGCTACCCGCCCCTTAAAAATCCAGGAGCCCGGCTTGGGCCAATCCACATCCAGCAGCCGCTGAAAGCTGTACACCACATCGCTGGCAACCAGCTTCCTGCCTTTGCCGCCATTGGGAAACGATGGGTCGTCGTGAAAAAAAACATCGTCGCGCAATCGGAAGCGATAGGTGAGGCCGTCGGGGGAGATATTCCAATGGGTGGCCAGACAAGGTTTTACGTGCAGGCTATCATCCAGTTGCACCAAGCTGTTGAACAAGCAATCGATGGCCCAGATATTGTTCTGGGTGCGGGCGAAGGCAGGGTCGAGGGAGGTGATGGGGTTGTGCTGGTTGTAGCGGAAGGCTACCCTGGTTTCTGTGTGGTGGGTGTCGTTTTGACAAGCAGTGTACAGCAGGAGGAGAAGTAAAGCAAGGCGTTGATTCATGGCGCAAGAGATATGTGACAAACCTCGTAGGTCTTAAACCTCAGAACCTCCCCAAAAAAGCAGCGCTTTTTTGGGGAGGTTCTGAGGTTTTAGACCTACGAGGTTTTCGCTGCAAGAAACACCAAATCCCACAAAAAAAGCCGCTCTCTCTGGCAGAAAGCGGCTCGACAACACATTGATTTTCTAAATCTATTCTTTTGGTGGCGCCACATCCTTAAAAACAGGCATGTGCTCTGCCATTTTATGTTTTTTTGCAAATCGGTAGGTGACACCCAGGTTGACCAGATAATCGGCAAATGCCGCGTCGCCATTGGCCTTTCCAGTGGGATCAGACAAGTCACCCACGTTTTTGATCCGGTTGCGGTAGAGGGAATAAGGTACGCTCAGGTTGACACCCAAATTACCCGTTTGCCAGGAAAGCCCCGGTTCTGCCGAGATGATGTACCCTGGACGGCGCCAGCCCAAATTGCCGCCAATCAAGTCCTTGGCAGGTACACCTTCGGCCCGGATGCCCAAGCTAAGTACCAATCCTTTCGATGGCCACAATACATAACTCACGCCGCCTCGGAAAGCATACTGATCGGCTACAGAATGGAATTGATTGATCGTATCGGATAATTTGGAACTCGCTGACAGGACGCGTTGTATGGTATTGTTGGTTTCCCGCGGATTTGACATGTAGAAACCATTGACATACAAGGAAAGGCGCTTGGATAAAACGGTGTAGCCCTGTACATCCAGGGTAAAACCAACACCGCCATCGCCCAGCTGGATAGACTGATCCACGGCTTTTACGATGATGGTATCGCTTCCATCAGTGGATTTCCTTTTATGAAAACTATCCATCACATTGGCGTTGCCGGTGGGAAGTTTTAGTCCCAGCCCCAGTGCGATGTTGCTTTTGAGGTGTTTAGTAGGATTCAGCAGCCAGTAGGAAGCTGACAAACGCAGGTCGCCAATACCTTTGGCAGCTGTGCTGAAGCGAAGTTGTTGCGGATTCGCGCTGATGCTGTTGCCATAGTGCTCATACAAAGAAGAGCGGGCATAGGAAATGAACGGCAGCGTGGCGGTTGCGACCAGACGTTGCGAAAAAGCATGACTCAAGCTAAAATCAATAGAATTGGCATCGTTGATGACATTGGTGCCCAGTTCTACCCGCTCGTGTTGCTCAGAATCACTCCTAAAGTGCTTGTAGGATTCGAAGTATCGGTATAAAACACCTACTTGCCAATCGCCTTTATCCATCAAAAAAGTGCCAGTATTGGCATTCGCACCGCCACAGCCCATCGGGCGAACGGCAACACAGCCTTGGGCATGGGAAAGGCTGGGTATCAAAAGCACGAGGAGAATCGGTAAAAACAGTTGGGCGTAGTGAATTTTAGTCATAATAAAACAGCGGTAGTGTTAAAAGAATAAGGCGTTAAAACAAAAAATGCTGCTGTTACTGCTGCAAAGGTCGCTCCAGAAGGCCCATAGACTCCTTAGAAACCCTTTAGAATCAAGCATAACGTAAAAATACGTTAAATAACTAAAAAAATAGTTGCAAAACCGAAAAACCCGTTGCACCTTTGTGTCGTTACTGGTTGTTCGTTGTTCGTTGATAGTTGTTCGTTCGCGTTGTTCTTGGGCTTGTGGTTGGTTTCAATCGGGCGGCTTTTCTATCCTTTGCCAACAAAGAAGTGAATTGATCAAACAACAATAAAGCGCCAAAGGCTCGGAAACGAACCCTCCTACGCCAAGGCTACGGTGGGCACGCAACGAAAAACGAACAACCTGAAACCTGAAACCCTGAAACCTGAAACCTTTTTTAAAATGCAGAAACTAACAAAAGCAGAAGAAGACGTGATGCAACTCCTTTGGGATGCAGCACGCGGCACCGTGAGTGATTTGCTCGAGCGATGCCCGGAACCCAAGCCGCCGCACAGCACCATTTCCAGTGTGGTGCGCATCCTGGAAAAGAAAGGTTTTGTGGGTCACAAGGCTTATGGGAAAACGCATGAGTATTTTCCACTCATCGCCCGAGAGGATTACGGAAGCAATTCCCTGGGAGATCTGCTGCGCAATTATTTTGATGGCTCGGTGCCGCGCCTGGTGTCACATTTGGCCACGGAGGAAAAGTTGAGTAAAAAAGAACTGGAGGAACTAATCCGAATGCTTGAATGAGAGATGAGTTATGAGTTATGAGTTATGAGTGATGAGTTTGCACGATGCTTGTGCTTTTGCTTGGCTTGTGTATTTCAGCACCTTTATTCAATTCATAGTTCAGGTGCTGAAAAAACAATTCCAAAGAAAATAACAAACGCTGTCCAAACTCATAACTCATAACTCATAACTCATAACTCATAACTCATAACTCATAACTCATAACTCATAAAAATGATTTTCCTGCTTAAACTTAGCCTTTCCTGGAGCTTTTTCGCCCTGCTTTACACCTGGCTCCTGCGCCACGAAACCTTCTTTCGGGCCAACCGGGCCTACTTGCTCGGTACAATGGTGTTGGGGATTGTCTTAGCGGCCATCCCAGCCGAACAGGTATATGAAAGCGCAGCTCCGGTGATGATTATGCCCGTATTTACCGTTGGCTTGCAGCAGGTAGAAACGGTGTCGAGTCAGTGGCAAAATATTGATTATCTGTGGGTTATATACTGGCTTGGCTTTGCGCTCCTGGCATCGCGGTTGTTTTGGGGGCTGATTAAGTTGGGCATTATGATTCATCGCGGTAGCCACGAGCGACTTTCCGATGGCACACGACTTGTTCATACAACAGCAACCCAAACACCCTTCTCGTTTTTCCAGTGGATTTTCATCCCAAACCTGTCATCACAAACAGGGGTAGCGAAGCACGCCATCCTTGCGCACGAACGCGCCCACGCACGGGGCTGGCACAGCGCCGATGTGCTGTTGGCAGAAATACTCTGTGTGGTATTTTGGTTTCACCCATTAAGCCATTGGTACAAACGCGCCTTGCGCGCCGTGCATGAATACTTAGCCGATGCTGCTGCGTCGCGCGTATCCGATAAAAAACAATATGGCCTGTTGTTGATAGGGCAATCGCAGTTCGAAATGCCGGTTGCTTTCGCCAATCATTTTTTTCAATCACCACTTAAACAAAGACTCGTTATGTTGACGAAAAATACCTCATCGCCCATCCGGGCGCTCAAATTCGGGCTTGCAGTACCGATGGCCCTGCTTTTCGCCCTTTTATTCCGCCAGGCACCAGCCATGGCTCAAGTTGTTGACCCTGTCAAAAGCAAACCGGCTGAAACAGCCGTGACTGCATCTGATACTGTCGATCCTGAATTCCCAGGGGGCACGGCGGCTTTGATGCAATACTTGAGCGACAATGTGACCTACCCACCAGCGGCCAAAGCGGCCAATGCAGAAGGCATGGTTGTCGTGAATTTTGTCGTGCAGCAAGATGGCAGCATCAGCGATATCAAGGAAGTGGCGACGCGCCCAAACCATCCTGATCTGGTTACGGAGGCCATCCGGGTTGTTTCCACGATGCCGAAATGGAAGCCTGCTGTGAAAGAAGGTAAAATTGTAAAAATGCAATTTACCCTGCCTATCCGGTTCAAATTGGCCCCGGAAGCGCCCAAAGAACTGTTCGATGTAGACAAAGTGCCTGAGTTTCCGGGCGGGCAAAGCGCTATGATGGAATTTCTGGTAAACAACATCAAATACCCGGAAGAAGCCCGTAAGGCCGAAGCTGCCGGTATCGTCGCCATTACCTTTGTCGTAGAAAAAGATGGCAGCCTAAGCTCCTTTGAAACGCTGAGAACGCCTCGACCTGACATGGAAGAAGAAGCGATTCGGGTGCTGAAATTGATGCCGAAGTTTACTCCGGCGATGAAAGATGGAAAGGCGGTATCGGTAAAATACACGCTGCCCATAAAGTTTGCCCTATAAGCGTGGAACGGCGGACGGTAGACGGCGGACGGTTTGCACAACATTGGTAAGCGCTCTTGGCTGTGTTTTTCAGCACCCAATTCAGTCTCCAATTAATATTTGGCTAAGGTGCTGAAATACAAATGCCAAGCCTAAAAAAGAATGTTGTGCAAACCGTCCACCGTCCACCGTCTACCGTCCACCGTTTCAGCTACCTTTGCCCACAAAAAACACCCATGCGTTGCTTCTCCTGCTTCCTTGCCCTCCTATTATCCTGTAGTCTCCAAGCTCAAACCCTCGAAACCCAAATCCAAGCGGCCTACCAAAAAGTACAGGCACTGGAAGCCCAGAAAAAAGGTGTCCAGTCCGAAATAGAAGGGCTGAAATTCCAAAAGATACAACGCGACCTAAACGCCGTTGGACTGCCCAACCTGCTGCCCGGCGATGCTCTGGTACCGCATTCCGCGCTCAGCCTGGCCTATTCAGAAGAACACGAACAAGCCCGCTGGGTCGCCCACATCATCCTGCCCGACGTGACGAGCGGCACGGTATTCCGCAGCAATGACTTCCGGCCCGACCCCGACGTAAAAACGGGCAGCGCCGTAGAAGCCGATTATTTCCTCAAACACTTGCAGCCCGACAGCACCTGGAAATACGACGGCTTCGGCTACGACCGCGGACACCTGGCACCCTCCGCTGATTTCAGGTGGTCGCAAAAAGCCCTGTCCGAGTCCTATTTCTATTCAAACATGTCGCCCCAACGCGCCGAGTTCAACCGGGAAGCATGGGGCGACCTCGAAGACAAGGTCAGGGGCTATCTCTACCGCAATCCGGATGTGCAATTGTGTGTCGTCACTGGCCCGGTGCTCGAGCCAAACCTGCCCGTCATCGAGCGCGGGGTGAACAAAGTGAGCATCCCCAAATCATACTGGAAAGTGGTGCTCGACCTGCAAAACCAGCGCGGCATCGCATTCATAATGCCCAACCGCGGCATCAATGAACCGCTCACATCCTTTGCCAGCAGCATCAGAGACGTGGAAACACTCACGGGCCTCAATTTTTTCTCAAACCTGCCCGACGACATCGAAAACAAGATAGAAAGCCAAAAGAACCCTGCCGATTGGCTCAGCGAATCCGCGCTTGGTGATGTTGCGCCGCTGTTTGCGCCCGACTTGCCGCGCAACCATTTTAACACCACCCAGGCCAAGCTATACAAGGGCCGGAACGACGAAGTGTACGTGTGTGGCACCGTCGTCGGCAGTCGCCGCAGTCGCGCGGGTAACATCCTGCTCAACTTCGACCGGCAATTTCCCAACCAGGTTTTTACCGTTTTTATCAAAAAAGAATTCATCCCCAATTTCAGCTACGACCCCGAACACGTGCTGAAAGGCACGGTCATCTGCGCCAAAGGGCGGGTTATTGATCTGGATGGTACGCCGACGATGTTTGTGGAAGGGGAGGGTGCGTTGGAACGCTTTTAGAGTGTGGAATGCGGATTTCGGATTGCGGAATAGGCTCATTATTTGGCGTTGCTTTTAGTATCCGTCTCCGGCAGCTTTGGGTCTATACCTTGTAGGTTTGAAAAAACTAGTGCATACACACCTCTTTGCATTGCCTGGCATCGCCGTTAAGGTACGCTGAATATCAAGCAGTTGTGTCATTCCGGGCGAACATGAGTCATCCCTTATTGGCCTCTTCCTATCGCTCCTTTCCCAAACCGATCCCGAATCTTATCCATCGCCTCCAACAGCCGCCCTTCTTTCTCTGTATTGTCAAACAGGTTGAGCTGACTGGAGCCAGGTGTCAGCACACTGAAGCGCACGCCGACGAGTCGGATGGCCTGGCGGCGTTCGTAGAGGCGGTTGAAGAGCGAAAGGCTGTATTCGGTGAGGGTGCTGTCTTGGGCGGTGTAGGGTATTTTGGCTTGTTTGGTAAAGGTGTTGAAATCGGCGTAGCGCAGTTTCACGGTGATGCAGGCGGTCAGTTTGTTGAGGGCTCGGAGTTCGTAGGCGAGTTGGGCGGTTTGCCGCCGTATTTCATCGTGCAGGAATGTCATGTCGATGCTGTCGCTGTGGAAAGTGCGTTCGCTGGAAATGGAATCCTGCTCGCGGTAGGGCACCACGGGGCTGTTATCTTCGCCGTTGGCCTTTTTCCACATGCTGAGGCCGGGCTTGCCGAATTCGCGTTCCAGCAGCCGGGGCGGCACTTCGCTGAGGATCTTGCAGGTGCGCACGCCCATGAGCGCGAGCCTGCGCTCGGTTTCCCGGCCAATCTGGGGAATCTTGCCCACGGGCAAGGGCGCGAGGAATAGCTTTTCATCACCAGCGGGTACCAGTTTGGTGCCATTGGGTTTTACCTCTCCAGCGCCCACTTTCGATACCGTTTTATTGACGGACAAGCCAAACGACAAGGGCAGCCCTGTTTCATGGATGATGCGCGTGCGCAACTCATTGCTCCATTTCCAGCAACCGAAGTGTTTGTCCATACCCGTCAGGTCAAGATAGAACTCATCGATGGAGGCTTGCTCGAACAAAGGGGCTTGCTCCTCAATAACTTCTCGCACCAGCTTCGATTGTTTGGAATAAGCCTCCATATCACCTTTCAGTACAATAACATCGGGACACAACAGCAGTGCCTGGCGCATGGGCATAGCGGAGCGTATGCCAAAGGCCCGCGCCTCATAGCTGCACGATGCCACCACACCACGGTTGCTGCTGCCGCCAATGACCAGTGGTTTGCCGCGCAGGCTGTCGTTGCGCAGGCATTCTACCGCGACGAAAAACGCGTCGAGGTCGAGGTGGAGGATGGAGCGATCGGTGAAATTGGGCCGCATACTGATCTGCAATTAACGATTGATCTCTGTCAATAAGTCTCTGTAAATTGTATTCAAATATGTCTGGTGCGCTGGCTGGAAGCGGGCAATGAAGAAGTTTTCAAATTCCTTCCAGCAGGTTAGCGCAAATTCTAGGTATTGTTGGTCTTCATCATTGATATGGGTAATCAGGTCGTCTTCTATGACGGCCAGCAGCCTTGTTTTTAGTTGGTCGGCATTGAGTTTTCCTTGTTGAAAGCGGTCGAAATTTTTGAGAAATTTGTTGAAAATATTGTCATATACTTTTTTGCGCCAGATCACCAGCCTGCCCCTGTTTAGGTTGCAGGTTTTGATGGTTGTTTCGCCCATGCTTGTTTTATGCTCTATGGTTCCATCGGCTTGAAAGCGAAAATGCTGCATTGGGGTCGGGTCAATTTCCGGATTCACCAATTGCGGCACCTCTGACAACAACGCGGCCCCATTCGACTGGCTTTTTTTTGTGTTCAAGGCCTTACTGGCTTTCAAAGGTGGTTTGTCGATGCGGGCGCTGTTTACCGGAAAGTGATTGCGTTTTCGGTTGTTACAGCTGGAGCAGGCTAGTAAAAGGTTGCTCCATTGGTAACCCAACCAGTAATAACCTGGATGTGTTTGGGCACCCGTTACTTTTGCTTTGGGCCGGTAATGTTCTACCTGCAGCGTAGCGCCTGCCGAGGTGTCGGTTTCACAGAAGGCGCACTTGCTTTTGTAAATTTTGTCGAGGGCTTTCCTCACTTCCTCATGGCCATATATATTGCTTTTGAAATCGTGGGCACCTTTTTCGGACAATGAAATCGTGATCAATCGCTGACAGGTTTCTCCCAGTAGTACAGGCGGTATGTCGTTAAATTTTTTGGAGACTTTTCGCATGGTTTTGGGTACTTAGTTAACGTTCAACTTAGCCTTCATTATTTGCAGTTTGCCTTTCAAGTCCTGCATTTGTTTTGCCGACTCATAAGAGTCTTCTGTTTCAACATCAGCAGAGTCGGCTGCCGCTGCGGGTAGGATTTCGTCTAAGCCAAAAACTGGAGAGGTCAAGATGGCATTGGGGAGCAGTTTGCTCAAGTCTATGTCCACTTTTTCGACACTAATGCCCGTTTCTGGCGTTCTGGTCACGGTCAAAACAATGCTTTCTTTTGGTGCGCCCAGGAGCGGGATCGGGCTGTGCGTGGCGGCAATGAATTGGACATGCGGAAATATCTTGGAGAGTTTGCCGGGCAGCATTTTTTGGTATTTTGGGTGCAGGTGCAATTCGATCTCATCAATTAATACAATACCTTTTAGTGCATCGGGTGCCACGGGCCCCGACTGGCCTGCGCTTAACCGGAGATACATGTCGCCGACAAAGCCGATCAGGTTGCGAAAGCCTGCTGCCAACTGGTTGAATTTTACGGGCTTATACGTGCCGCCTTCCCGGTCTTTTTCGTAATAAAGCACTTCTTCATAATTGCCTGTAGTGCGCACTTCTATTTTAGCTAAATCTGGTATCAGGTTTTTTACGATCTGTACAATGTAATCAAATTGGTCGCCCCGGTATGACCGCGCCCGAATCAGTTCGTTTTCGATATTTAGCAATGCCGGATTTTGATTGAAGATGTGTTGGGTAGCCCGCTCGTTTTGCTTGAGTGGCTCTGTGGAACCCGAGACTTGCAAACGGGAGGAACCGTATGCAGCGAAAGTCCTGTTCGGCTGATATCCCCGGACTGATTGAGCACCATAAAGGCTGTTCACAATAGCTTCTTTGCCGTTAAACCACTCTACCGCGAGAAGCCAGTTTTCACCGGTTTCAGTTTTTGGCAAATCTTCGGGGCCAGCCAAGCCAAGCGCCAATGCTTGAAGCACGGAACTTTTCCCAAAGCCGTTTTCGCCTGTTATAAATATCCATTTCGCATCGGCTGGAATACCATCAACTTTGACGTGTTGGATGCCCCGGAAATTCCAAAATTCAAAGGAGAGCAGGCCTGTAGCAAGGCTCTTTTTACCCCAGTCGGTTCGCCGGGCATGAGTCATATTTCGTTCCAGCAGCGTGTCATTAAGCATCTTTTCAAACTGGAATGGGGAGATGGCTCGGACGGGTGGCCTTTCATCTGGCCGCTTTTCGTTCGCATCAAAAGCAAATTGATCCTTTACAATCTGCTGTATTTTATCAAAATCTTTGGCAAAAAAATTATCCAACCGTTCTTGATAGTTTTTACCGTCAGTGTAACCCTGTTCCCAGCGTTTTTTATCCAGATTCAATTTCAAATTAGGGCGAAGCAATGTAAGGGCACCATCAATCGCTTGCCCCCAACGTTCGTCGATATCCATAAAACCAATGGGTTTGCTGAGGAGGGGGGTGGGCGATGCCGTCTCTTGCTTATAAGGTATCCAAAACCATACGCTGCCATCAAGCTCTATACTCAAGTTGAACCAGTAACATAAAGCGGACGAATATGCCTTGTCTAGGCAGATGTTATCCCAAAAAGTAAGGGTTATCTTATGGTCGTCAGCTAGAAATATGTTTTTACCGATGTAGGCATCCAGATAAAAACAAAACTCCTTCCCAGCCTCCTTCATTCGAAAGTGCCGTTGAAGCAAATATTGAAAAACCTGTTCGCTTAAATCTGCAGCGGTGTAAAGTGTCATGTGAGTTCTTTTTTAGTGCACAACAAACACAAAGTTATTACTTTATGGCGTGATTCATCTTATCCATTCCATATTCTACCAGCTTTCATTGCTCCTTGCTTTTTGCTCCCTCACCCATACCGTCCGTCCACCCGATACGCCAGCCGTTCCATCGCGGCGGCCTCCAAACTCACAAACCCAAAATCCGCCACCAGCCGCCCGCGAAGCCGGTAAATGCCCCGCCCCCTGAACGGCGCGGCTTGCAACTGCGGCGGAAAATGCACCGTGTCAAAAAAATGCCCGCTTTGATCAATCCAGGTGCCGAAGGCCATACGCTCGCCTTTGATCGTGCGCGTTTCCTTGCGGCAAACATAGTAACCGAGCATGGTGGCCAACTTGTTGGGGTGTTCGTGCATCTCCAGGGCGTTCATGTGGTTTTCTTCTTTTTTTGCTGCTTCATCAAGTAAATCAAAAGGGGAACAGAGCGGGAAATCCAGCAATTCCATCTCATCAAATGCCTGGTCGAATGGCCCGTCTTCCAGCTGGGGCAGTTGGTAGCCATCGGCCTCGTCGGCGAAGAGCAGGTTGGCACCCAGACCGCTTTCCGGGGTCAACACGCGGCTTTTCTCCCAAAAAAGCTCGCTTTTTTTGAGTTTGGTAAACCGGAAAGCGCCGATGCGGATGAGTATGTTCAGTTGCGTCGGCGCGATGTGCACCCGGCGCACAAAATCTTCCAGGCTTTTGAAGGGGCCAAATGCCCCGCGCTGCTGCACGATCTCTTGTGCCAGTTGCTGCTCCAAGCTGCGGACATGCACCATGCCCAGGTAAATGTCTTTGCCCTCAATATGGGTGAGGTGCCGACTGCGGTTCACACAGGGCGCGTGGATGTTGGCGCCCGCCATACGCGCTTCGTGCACATAAAATTCCGTGCTGTAAAAACCGCCGAAATTGTTGATCACCGCCACCATGAATTCCAGGGGGAAATAGGTTTTTAGGTACAGGCTTTGGAACGATTCCACGGCGAAACTGGCCGAATGCGCCTTGCAGAATGAATACCCGGCAAAACTCTCTATTTGCCGCCATACCTCATGGCTCAGTTCGGCTAGGTAGCCTCGGGCGTTGCAGTTGTCGAAATACTTCTTTTGCAGCCGGGCAAAGTCCTCCGAAGAGCGCTTTTTACCCGTCATCATACGGCGCATCACGTCGGCTTCGTCGAGGCCAAGGCCCGCAAAATGGTGCAGCACTTTCATCACATCCTCCTGGTACACCATTACCCCGAAGGTTTCTCCAAGATGTTCTTTAAATACCGGGTGCAGGTATTCAAAGCCATTGGGCTGGTGGAAACGCTGGATGTAAGCACGCATCATGCCCGACTGCGCCACGCCGGGGCGTATGATGCTGCTGGCCGCTACCAGGTGCACGTAGTTGTCGCAGCGCAGTTTGCGCAGCAGTCCGCGCATGGCAGGGCTCTCGATGTAAAAACAGCCCATGCAGTTGCTTTTGCGCAGTTGTGCGCGCACGAGCGTATCGTTTTTCAAGCGCTCCACATCGTGCACGTTCACGGCTTTGCCCTGATTTTGTCGCACCAGCGAAACGCAGTCCTTGATATGCCCCAAACCGCGCTGGCTCAGCACGTCGAACTTGTGAAAACCCCAGTCCTCGGCGGCGTACATGTCGAAATGCGTGATGGGGAAACCTTTGGGCATCATTTGCAGGGCTGTAGCCTGGTTCAGCGGCGCTTCTGAAATGATGATGCCGCCCGCGTGTATCGACAGGTAGTTGGGAAAATCGTTCAACAGGTCAGCGTAGCGGAGAATGTGCTTGGCCCAGGGGTGCAGGGCTTCCGCGGCGGCTATATTGGGGTTGGCTGCTAAGGTGTCAATATCGGCTTTGGTCAGCCCGAAGGCTTTGCCCAGTTCCCGGATCACGGCGGCAGATTGGAAGGTGCTGTAGGTGGCGAGCAGGGCGGTATGCTCACGGCCATAGCGTTTGAAAATGTAATCGGTGACGTCGTCGCGCTCGTCCCAGGAAAAATCGATGTCGAAATCGGGCGGCGAACTGCGCTGCGGGTTGATGAAGCGCTCGAAATAGAGGTCGAGTTCCAG
>Ga0105044_10005454_pt1 | contig 17493 bp, 16 predicted proteins | sample MAT01_FD_78092 | JGI IMG/M metagenome (GOLD analysis project Ga0105044, IMG submission 78092) | Freshwater microbial communities from Lake Fryxell liftoff mats and glacier meltwater in Antarctica - MAT-01 | ecosystem: Environmental > Aquatic > Freshwater > Ice > Liftoff microbial mat | place...
AAAACAGTGCTGTAGAAAACAAAATGATTGCAAATGAAATTTTACGCATGGTTGAAAGAGTTTAGGGCATCTCTAAAAACTTACCTTTTCCTCTCTTTTGTCGAAGATCCCGAATTTTTCGGGGGAGAGGAATTAAAGGTGAGGTAAAATAAAAAAATGAGTTTTTAGAGATGCCCTTTAGATAATTGGTAGTGAATTTTAAATAAAATATTTTTCTTTTTCCAAATATATGAAATAAGCCGAAAGGCTGATTTCTTGCAAGGAAAAAAGTTGAAGTTGGGGTAATGTCCTTTTATTACTTATCCGCCTTTTTTAATGCCCGGCAGTTTGCCAGCGCCTGCCCGTTACCCCCTCGTTTTATCGAAAAACAAAGCAATTCACCAAGCCTTTGATCGCCTTGGCTTTTACCCGTTAGCCATACCTGCACGGCACAAAAAATAGAGCATATCTCCTGTAACGGTTCGTCCGCTGCCGTTATATATTGAGGTTCAATTTATCCTGTATCCAACCTGTTGAAAAACCATAGATTGCCAGTGCCAGCAAGGTAAGAACTACTAATATCATAACGGCGTTGATGGAAGATTTAGGCTTTTTAACGGTGTTGGCCGAATGAATTCCTGCACGGTCATTTAACGGCGCAACGGTTTTTGCTTTGATGAGTTTTCCTGTGTACCGGTTGGTAAAATTGGTTATCTCTGCCTGAGTATTTACCACCTGTTCGGCTAAAAACACTTCCTGGTTTTCTTCCAGTTCAAATGCCTGTAAAGTTGCCGGCAGCTCTTCGTTACGTAAGTCCATTGTATTGTATTTTAAAAGTGATTGTAAGTAACTATATGTACAAGAATGCAGCCAGTAAGCAAACCTTGTATATCAGCCTCCTTCGGGCAATGAGCAACAGTTTTTGAGATGAGGTTGGGTAATATTTTCTACTGCGATTCATTTTTCCACTTCAAATAAAATGCACCTGTAGTTGGATGGCGTAATCGCCGGGTTGATATATCGGCATTATTTCGTCCATTTCCACACAGCCAATTTTGCCAACGCCTTTATACGTAGATTTTATAAAAGGGCCCGCTTTTCGGTGAAACTGCTTCTTTAATACTGCCGGAAGAGATTACGGGTAGCTGTAGTGCTAACAACTAAATCCTTTCCCGGCTTTGTATTGGTTTCCTTTTTGACCAGACAATATGACTACAGCGGTCAAAACAATTATCTTTTTTATAAGCTTAAATTTCTTATTCCACACGACAAATGGCTCTTACTGGATGCTAAATTGTTCACGATTCATTGGCGGCACAGGTTTGACGGCTAGTTTTATGGCTGTTTACAATTATTTCAATAATTCGAATATTTTGAAGCTATCTTTACTAGATACCAAATTAAAATGTTACATAATTACTTCCTTTTTTATCCTTTTTCCTGCGTAAGCCTTCAAACAATCCCCTTTAATTTTTAGAAGAACCAATTGAATGATAAAAAGAATTTTTCTGGCTGAGGATGATGAAGACGATGCTTATTTATTTAAGGACGTACTATCTGGTTTGGATAAAAATGTACAGCTTTCTATCGCCGTAAACGGTTTAAAGCTAATTGCATTACTTGAGCAGGCGGATGCACTGCCGGATCTGATATTTGCAGATTTGAATATGCCGCTTAAAAACGGGTTTCAATGCCTGCAGGAAATACGAAGCCGAAAGGAATGGAATGCTATAAAAATAATTATCCATTCCACAACATCGCAGCAAGACCAGATTGACGAGGCCTACAGGCTGGGGGCTGATCTTTTCCTGCCTAAATTTACTGACTATGGGAAATTCAGGCATGCCCTGACCAGCTGCCTGACGCTGGATTGGCAAAATGATTCCTTGAAATAATTGAAAATGATTTTCCATTTAAAAAAATGCCCGTGCAATCTTCACCTTTTCTACAAAAGCTCAGGTATTCCACTGCGGCCAGCCACCATGCGTTAGAACAGAATGCCTGCTCAATTTCATTGATGAGCAATGCAGTTACATTGGAGCACTATGTTGTTTACCTCAACTGTTTGCTGCCTTTTGTAAAGGGATTTGAAGAACAGGTATTCCCTGGTTTGGAGCCATATATAACGGATCTGGATGAACGACGTAAGCTGCATCTTCTTTGTTCAGATTTGCGATTGTCAGAAGTAACAGAGCAGGTTGACCAATCTTTCAACGAAGCTTTTTTCATGCATCATTACCCGGACAAAGCAAGCCGCCTTGGAGGGATGTATGTGCTGGAGGGATCTACATTGGGTGGCAAAATCATTACAAAACACCTGCAGCAATCGCTGGGTGAAAAAGTAGCTGGTAAAACAACCTATTTAAATCCTTATGGTGAGCAGGCTGGCTCCAGGTGGAAAAACTTTCTGCAGTTGTTACAGAATGCAGCAAACGAAAGCGACAACGAAACAGCTATTATAACAGGTGCCCTCAGTACCTTCTCTATTTTAAACAGTTTATTATCAAATGCTATTCTAAATAAATTTACCAATGAATATTAGAAACCTGCTTAATAAAGATGTTTTAACCATCACCAATTGCGAAAGCGAACCCATCCACATTCCCGGTAGTATTCAGCCTTATGGTTTTTTACTGGGCATTTCGCCAACCGACCACACAATTCACTATTGCAGTCAAAATTGTGAGGAATATTTCAATGTTGATGTTAAAGAAATATTGGGTAGCAATATTAACGCTTTCTTCAAAAAGGAGGAAATTGAAAGTTTTACAAAATACTTTCAACCAGAAGCAAAGGAAATGTTACGGCCCTTTGTGTTTCTGTTAAAAGGTATCGGGTATAATTGTATAACGCATGTCAGCGGACAATTTATCATACTTGAGTTTGAACCTTTTACCGAAGATCTTTTTGAACTACCGAATCTTTACATTCAAAGCAAACGTTTTACTTATTTTACTGAAAAAGCAGATAACCTGCAATCTCTTTGCCAGGATATTGCCGATGAAACAAGATTGATCATCGGTTTTGATCGGGTAATGATTTACCGCTTTGATGAGCAATACAATGGTGAAGTATTTGCAGAAAGCAAAGCGTTGCACCTGGAACCCTTTCTCAACCTTCATTACCCGCATACGGATATACCGGTGCAGGCAAGGGAACTGTATCTTAAAAACCTGGTACGAATGGTGGCAGATGTAAATTATATACCAGTGCCGCTTTTTGCTTTTGAAGAAGTGGGTAAGCAGACCGAAAACATTGACCTTAGTATGTCCTTCCTCCGCAGCGTTTCACCTATCCATATAGAATACCTTAAAAATATGGGCGTGAGCGCCACTTTCGTAATATCGGTAATACTCAACAACAAATTATGGGGATTGATCTCCTGTCATAATTACACACCCAAAAATATTCCATATTACAAAAGACTGGCAGCTCACCTGCAGGCAATCCTGCTTACTTCTCAAATTGATGTGCGGCTGGCCGCCGATAGGTTTGAATTTGTGAAACAAACAAATCAAAAAGCCGATCAGCTCAACAACTTATTGATCAATGAACCTAATAATGTAAGTAAGCCTGCTACCTTGCAATTGTTGCAAACAATGTTGAATGCGGATGGTATTTTGGTTATGTTTAGAGGTGAATTATTTACGAACGGCATCATTCCGGAAGAAAAGGAACTGCCACGGTTGATTAGATGGCTGATGGATGTGGTGCAAAAGGGAGTTTTTTTTACCCACAAATTAAACGACCATTACCAAGGTGTTGCATCATTGGATACAAAAGTGGCGGGACTTTGCTTTATGGCATTTGGGCCTGATTTAAAAAATGGAATCGTCTGGCTAAGACAGGAAGTAAAGAAGACCATTAACTGGAGTGGAGACCCAAAAAAAGCGATTCTGGAAAACACTACCACCCATGTTTTGTCGCCACGCAAGTCCTTTGAAAAATGGATGCAACTGGTAGAACACCAAAGTAATGAATGGCAAAAGCCGGAACTGGATGCCGCCCAGACAATTTGCGCTACCCTGCAGCGGCAGTTGCACCTTGCCGATCTTAAAGAAGAAGAAGTCCGGTACCTTAGCCTCAATCAAAAGTTGAAAAAAGCCAATGACGAATTGGCCAATATGAATTGGATCAGTACCCACGATTTAAAAGAGCCGCTTCGTAAAATACAGATTTACGCATCGATGATACTTAATAAGCAAGGTGACGAAATACTTGAATCTGTGCGGTCTAATATTATCCGTATACAATCATCTGCAGTGAGAATGCAAACACTCATTGAAGACCTGTTGGCTTATTCAAAACTAGTGGATGAAGAAACCCGTTTTACTATGGTCAACCTGAATACGGTGTTAGATGAAGTAAGGGCCCAGTTATCCGATACCATTGAAGCAAAACAAGCCGTTATCAATTTGGTGAAACTACCAGTGGTACGGGGGATTCACTTTCAAATGCGACAGCTATTCATCAACCTAATCAGCAATGCATTAAAGTTTGCAAAAGAGGATGTATCCTCCATCATCCATATCAGTTGTGAGCAGGTATATTCGGAAGATCCAAATTTTATCAACATAACAAAAGTGCCCAATTATTTCAAAATAAGTATTGCAGACAATGGCATCGGATTCAATCCTGAATACGGCGAAAAAGCGCTTCAAATATTCCAACGGCTAAACGGTAACATGTATGAGGGAACAGGGATTGGACTGGCAATCTGCAAGCGAATCATGGATAACCACCATGGGTTTTTAGAAGTAACCGGAGAAGAGGGAATCGGAGCAACTTTTATGATTTTACTTCCTATGTCGGAGGGTGATAATAGCGACAACGCCTGATTCAAATCTTACCGCAGGCTGTAATATCTGAATAGCGTTTGGAGAAAAACCAACGTCTTTATTACTATCTTTTAATGTACTGTGGCCTGTGAATATGGACCACTTTCAAAACGGTTGGCAGTACTGGTACTGTTAAGGTGCGCATCCGATTAAGAACCATCTCGGGTACCGGGGTTTCTATCCGAAATGCAAGGTGTATATCCCAAATTGTTGCTACTGATTTCGGTCGGTGTACTCACCATCATCCACATGCTACTGCGACAATTTAGGATGTACCGGAAAGTAAGCAGCGGCATCGGAAATTTGAAACTATTACCTGTTTGTATCAAAAAATAAATCACATGAAACAGAATAACTTATTCATTCTATCCAACGGGAGAGTAGCTGCAATCAATAAAAAAGATGGGCAGATTATTTGGGAAGTAAAACTAAGGCAATATTTAAGTAGCTCATCCGTAGCAACGGCATTGGGACAAATCAGTGTAGAAGACAATAAAATATTTGTGGGTGTTTCGGGGATACTGCTTTGCATCAGCGCAAAAGACGGAGCATTGATCTGGAAAAATGAACTAAAAGGGTGGGGCTTTGCATTTGTAAGTATGGCCAATGTAAGCAACGATTCAGCAAGTGCCGCCGCTATCAACGCAACTGCTACAGCAACCACCGTTATTGCAGCTACTTAAAATATTTGCACGTGCTCTGGCTAAGGATATTTTGTGGTGAAAGATCAAACAGCTTTAAAGAGACAGGGGCCAAATGACTGACTCCTGTCTGTATTTGACCAGACATGCCTGAATGGAACTTGTTTTGCATTTACGAAGGTTCAGGAATGTAATATTGCAACAGCCTGAGACTACACCTTAACATTGTCTATTTTTTATACACTTTTCCACCCTTCTTTACAAAAACCACTTTGCCGATTGCCAGTATATCTTTCACCGGATCACCATCCACCGCAATGATATCGGCGAATTTATCCTTTTGTATGGAGCCCAATGTATTTTCTACCCCCAGCAAAGTGGCAGCACTAATGGTAGCAGATTGGATGGCTTCCATTGCTGACATATCGCCTTCCGTCACATACTGAAACTTGATGTGGTTTTTCCCATGCATGAAAACGCCCGCATCCGTACCAAAATCAATCTTCACCCCGGCTTTATAAGCTTTCGCAAAAGTGGCTTGAATTTTTGGACCGGTAGACAGCGCCTTTGGTGTAACGATGGCAGAATAATAGCCCGGTATTTTTGCAGAGTCGGCCGTTGATTTTCCAGCGATGATCGTGGGCACGAGCCAGGTGCCATATTTTTTAAATAGCTCAATGCATTCATCATCCATAAAAGTGCCATGCTCAATTGAGTTAACGCCGCCACGAATGGCCCGCTTCATTCCTTCAGCACCATGTGCATGCGCTGCCACTTTAAAACCGTAATCTTTAGCGGTTGTTACAATGGCCCAGATTTCTTCCTCAGTAAACTGTGCGCCACTGCCATCTTTTGCCTGGCTGAGCACACCGCTGGCCGCAGTAATTTTAATCAGGTCGGCTCCATCTTTGTAATGCTGGCGCACTGCCTTCACGGTTTTTGTTTTCAAATCAATTAATTGATCTGCGGTACCAGGTGTTGCATAGCCATCTTTTATTGCTGCAATTTTATTTCCTTCAACGATAATTGTTTTAGCAGTCAACACCGAATTGCTAACCGCATCAATCAATTTACCACAACGGATATAGGTTTTTTGTGCCTGTAAATGCCCGGAAAAAACAACGGAAAGAGCCAACAAAAAATTTTCTCATAATAATAGTTGAATGGATGAATTGAATTTAATGCTACAATAAAATTTTGGCTGTCAGAGTTTTGATCAAAACACGGAAAGTATATTTAAAAAGCCAGCGTAATTCCTACAAAAACAGGGTACGGTATTTTAGTCCTTCCCTTTATTTTTTTGTCACGTTTTTTCAAACGGGAAAAATTTCGCTACAATTGCTTTACCTGTTGGCAGCAACTCTAATGCCGGCAAACAATTGACATATACACCCGTTGGAGAGAGTCTTTGTAAAATAAGCATTGTATATTTTCAAGTACTACGGACTTTTAATATTAGCCGATTCGTTTCCGGCTTTTATCAATTGCTGATACTAAAAAACAACGGCTAAAGCAATAGCATTGCATTTACGAAACAATAAAAAATACAGGCAGAAAGCCATCGAAATTTCGTGCAATTACCATTGTTAGAAATGCTGGTTTTATTTGAGGAGGTTGCGACACCATTATTCAATATATAGATTGATTGCCACAGTCAGGTAGCCAATGCTGTGTATTTCATTATGTTTTGCTGACATACGTGTTAAAAACCCAACCGATCTCCTAAACCTGACTGTGATGGTTGACAACAATCAATATTAAAAACGATTGCTGGAATTATACGTAAAGCAACACCAGCACCAGCACAATTCCTGCAATCGTAAAATAAATTCCCTTTTTAAATATTGCAGTGCTGGGCCTAAACATCCAGAAAGAGGATACAACGAAAAACAGCAGCGACAAACCAAAAAAGATATTGAGCCAGTATAAAGGTTGTTTGGTGGTAGCCTTGTGCAGTTTGATAAGTTTGTTTAAAATATAAGGCAATTCCCTGGTAGTAAAATTTGCTTTTCCGGTCAGGTTATTGTAAAATCCGTTTTCAAAATAAATGGTATCACCAGATGTGTTGGAAATTTTTAAATTTTTAACGCCCAACAGTTTACCTAGTTCACCGGGGTCTGCTTTAGGTGCAATAGTTTTTTCCACCTGTTTCTTCTTCTTTAAAAAATTGGTTTCTCTAAAAATAAGTACTACTCCACTAATAGCATATACCGCCATGATACCGGCTAAAAAAAATCCAATGTAACGATGTAAAATGCGCATGGTGTAGCTAAGTGGCTTCCTGTTATCTGTCATGTATGTAATGCCTTGTTGTTATAAAATATTGGACGAATTACCGTATTCTTTCCGGGTTCATTAAATCTTTCGAAGATTTATATTTTAATGTTTGGAAGTAAAATTATGCAAATGTTTTCGATGTTAAGCAAAGCTTGTTACAATACTGAAAAACGAAATTATATTTTTAATTCAGGCTGTGAATCTGCCAGCCATCGCTTTTAAATCTACGGAACGGTATTGATGAGCAGTATTACTTCTTCACAATATTGCACCAGCAACATCAGTAGATCCTTTTATTATTTACATCATCAACTTATGCTTACCAGACTACCAGGATAACTTTATGAAAAACTTATCCACCGGCTTGTTGCATTTCAAAAGACTGAACAATCCTTTTAAAAAAAGCCCATGGTAACATTTTTTAATTATCGCTTATTTGCTCCTTATCCACTCATTCTGCCACTAATACCCTCATATTACCACCCACAAAACCTTAACATACCATTCATCAGGCATACTTTACCGTTTGTGAAACGGCAAGACCCGTTTATATCGAATGGATCGGTCCAATTTCATAGCACGATATATCTTTACTCCATCAAATCAAAAAGGAGAATATCTCCACTGAATATGAACAACAAATTTCTGGATCAGCAATTTACCTTTAGCAACCTAAGGGCAAATCCACCGGAAATCTCCAGCCTGTAAATTTTCCCAAACAGTAAAGATTTAATGCGATCAATTGCCAATTGTCTGAAAGAGGCAACAGGCAGTAGTTTCCAAACTTTTAAACATCTAAAAAGATGAATTCATTTAAACTGGTGGCAACCGGTACTGCTATACTTATGTGTACAATACTGGTTAGTATTCAAACGAAAATAGATTCTGTACAGCAGGTGATACAGCAAACATCCGCTGAGCAGCAGGGAATTTCGGCACAGCAATCCGAAGCGGAAGATAACATGTTGGTGTACCCTTCCTGTTTACCGGCAACCCTGCCTTATCAATAGTTTTAAGCAAGCGTAACAGCGCCTAAAAAAATAACGAAAGTTATTCAGGCCAACCTATGCCCAAACAAAAATAAACCAGCGTAATTAACCATTAAAAAACAACAATCATGGCAAGTTTTGGCAAAAAATTTCTTTCCGCATTTGTAGAAGTAACAGACGACAAAAAGGAGGTTACTGTGCCGGAAGAAAAACAAGTTCTTTCCACGCCTGTTCACCCGGTAAGGCATTTGCCTACTGACAGCATCAAGAAATTCAACCAGTATTTCGACCGGCTATTTAGCGAAGCAAATCTGCCAGGTCCCGACTACTTTGAATTTGCAAAGATGACGCAGGCAATGGCTACTATTTCAGATGAAAAAGGCAGGTACAGCGCCGCTTTTGCAGGATTGAGCGTGCAGGGTCTGGATAAACTCAAACTGCTGCAAACAGCCGAAGCATATTTAAAAATTCTGGAAACGGATGCGGCCAATTTCAACTCCACCGTAGATGCAGCCCTTGCAGAAAAAGTGCAGGCAAAGCAACAGGAAATTGTACAAAAACAACAGCGCATTGAACAACTGAACAGGGAAATGGGTGACCTGAAAAACCAGATACAATTGTTGCAGTTGGAGGTGAAAGAAAATGAAGAAAAAATTGAAAGCAATACCGGTGGTTATAAGGTCGCTTCGGAAAATATGAAGCAGCAAATAGCACTGGACATTGCAAGAATCAAACAACACATTGTCTGACAATTTGAACAATCAATTATCACCACTAAAACAAACTAAAAATGATCAACAACATTCAACAAACAAAAAAACCGGGCTGGTTTGCGGAACCAAAAAATGTAGCAACCACCATTATCGGGGTGTCGCTTTTTGCAGGACTGGCTTTTATTTTTCTAACATTCGTGTTACCGTGGCTGGTAGCCGTAACCTGGAGCCTGGTGAACCTAATCACCGGCGGTGTAATACTTGGTTTTCTGCTAATGATTGTGACCAATAAAAAGTTCTGGCGGGCACTGCGGTATTTTTCCGAATTCATTGCAAACTACACCGTAGGTATTGCCATTGAGCTAAACCCTTTCAACATCCTGCAATTGAAAATTGAGCAGGGTTATAAAGACAGGAATACGCTTTACCAGCAATCGGCCAGGCTCAAAGGAAAGCAAAGCGAACTGATGGATAAACTGGGTAACAAAGAAAAAGAGCTGCAATTAAATGTACAGAAAGTAAAAATTCTGCAGCAGGAAAAAGACAAGGGAAGACAGATTGATTTGTACGCTAACAACGTATTGCGTTGCCGGGAATACATCGACAATGTAACGCCCATTGTAGGCGATCTGAACAAGCTGATTCAATTCTCTGATACAGCTTATGATGAAAGTGGAATTATGCTGGAAGATGCAAAACTTGACCTGGAAGCTAAGAAGGATTTGTACTATTCTGTTACCACCGGTTTATCGGCTGTAACCAGTGCGATGAAGGCATTTAAAGGTGATGACGAATTGAACCAGGATGCGGAAAAAGCACTGTTAATATTGAAACAGCAGATCGGCGAAAAGATCGGGCACATCAAATCGGCCATCGACGTTACCTCCAGGTTTATGGATGACAAAGTACTGGAAGATAAAGCAAAATCGGCGCAGGCCATTGAGCTCATCGGACGCTTTAAAATGGATACCGATTTCAACTATACCAACAATGCACTGGATAGCAACAAGGATGCAGGAAAACTAAAAGGTATATCCATTACTGATAGGTACAGAGGATTGCTCGATTAGGATTTCATGCAAAGGCGCTAAGGAGCAAAATAAAAAACGCCTGTTATGTAAACAGGTTCAATTGGAAATCTACTGTACAAGAGCCGATAGCTATCGGCTGCAACGCCACTGCAGTTGATCCGGGATTCAACAGTTGGCTACCAAATTATTATCCTGATAAAAAAAACATTTTAAAACAACTATAAAACATACAACTATGGCAATCAAATTAAAACCCGCAGGAAAATTATTCATCATCGCTGCAATTGTAGCAGCAGGTATTTTTAGTGTAAGATGGTATCAAAGCCGACCGAAAGAAGTAGGCCAATCGGTAGAGTTGGGTAAGGTAACCTTACCAGATGCACCCGAAGCTTCGTTGAGTGAGAACGCTCTGTTACTGTCGATTCCGTCTGAAGAAAAGGCGGTAAATGGCGGCACAAAAATCATTTGGCAGCGCATGGCATGGAACAGCCAGTTCTCGGGTATGTATGCCAACGGGGGTGTACACACTACAAAAAATTCGTTATTTGATAAGGCACAATTAGACGTTACTTATGTTCGCCAGGATGATTGCAACCGGCAAATGGCTGAGCTCGTAAAATTTGCCAGCGACTTTAAAAGCAATCCAAATACACCCGGTGTTTTAATCACGTTTATGGGTGATGGCATGCCGGCCTTTATGACATCACTGGCAAAAGAACTGGAGCCATTGGGTGCAGAATACCAGCCGGTGATTATTCCGGTATCGCATGGTAAATCATTTGGTGAAGACCAGGTGATGGCACCGGCGAGCTGGAAACAGGACCCTAGAAATGCAATGGGAAAATGTGTAGCCGGCGTATTGCGGGATGGCGATATTAACATTCTGCTGAAATGGGCCGGTGACAACGGGTTGAAAGTAAACCCAGATGAAACCACCTACGATGCAACGGCTATCAACATCATTGCGGCCAACGATTTTTTGGATGCACCCAATAAATACATCGCTGGTTATAGTGAGAAAAGAAAGATCGTGGAAAATGGCAAAACAACCGGAAGAGATACCACAGTAGGTGTGGATGGTGTAGCAACCTGGACACCCGGTGATGTAAATATTGCTACTAAAAAAGGCGGACTGGTTACCATTGCCAATACAAAGCAATATGCATCGCAGATGCCTAACCAAACCATTGCCATTCGTAAATGGGCCAACGATCACCGCACGGATATTGAGAACATGATCATTGCGCTTGCACAGGCAGGCGACCAGGTCCGTTCTTTTAATGAAGCCAAAACATTTGCCGCTCAGGTAAGTGCCGAAGTCTATCAGGAAAAAGATGCCGCTTACTGGTTGAAATACTACAACGGTGTGGTTGAAAAAGATGTACAGGGACAGCAGGTAAGCCTGGGTGGCTCAACCGTTTTTAACCTGGCAGATATGGCCAACACCTTTGGTTTGGGTGAAGATAAAGTTGACCGCTACAAAGCGGTGTACAACACATTTGGCAACCTGATGGTGAAAATGTATCCATCGCTGATGCCCACTTTTTTGCCTTATGAGAAGGCTGTGGATAAAAGCTATTTGCTGAGTGTAATTTCCAATCATCCGGAGCTGTTGCAAGGCAAGGCCATTCAAACCACTTATGCCGATGAGATGACGTCTGCTGTTTCTTCAAAAAGCTACAGCATCGAATTTGAAACCGGATCTGCCAATATTAAAAAGGCATCTTACAAACTGCTAAATGAAATTTTTGAATCAGCCGTAGTGGCCGAAGGATTAAAGATTGGCGTATTTGGATACACCGATAATAGTGGTTCAGATGCAGTGAATACGCCACTTTCAGAAAAAAGGGCCAATGCAGTAAAAGCTTATCTGCAACAAAAAGGCTTACAAACAAACAGGATAGAAGCAAAAGGATTTGGCAGCGCCAAACCAATTGCAAACAATGATTCGGAAGCCGGCAAAAGCAAGAACCGCAGGGTGGAAATTGTTCTGGGAGAGTAACCCCATCCACTAAAAAAAAGCTTTCAATTCTGGTGGGTCGCCCCTTAAAAGGTGGCTCACCACGAATTGAATCAGCGGAAGCTTCTGGTGGCTCACCCCAAAAAGGGTGGCTCACCACGAACTGAATCTGCGGAAGCTTCTGGTGGGTCACCCCTTAAAGGGTGGCTCACCACGAATTGAATCAGCGGAAGCTTCTGCTGGGTCACCCCTTAAAAGGTGGCTCACCACGAACTGAATCAGCCGGAAGCTTCTGGTGGGTCACCCCCTAAAGGGTGGCTCACCACGAAATGAATTAGCGGAAGCTTCTGCTGGGTCACCCCAAAAAGGGTGGCTCACCACGAATTGAATCAGCGGAAGCTTCTGGTGGGTGGTACTTGAAAGGGTGGCTCACCACGAAATGAATTAGCGGAAGCTTCTGCTGGGTGATCCTTAAAAGGTGGCTCACCACGAAATGAATTAGCGGAAGCTTCTGCTGGGTGATCCTTGAAAGGGTGGCTCACCACGAATTGAATCAGCGGAAGCTTCTGCTGGGTCACCGTGGCTCACCACGAACTGAAACGACTGAAAGTTGGCCTGGCCAAATACACCTACATTTCAATCTGGCACTCGTTTCCATTTTACCTCATGGTGAGCCACCCTTTAAGGGGTGACCCACCAGAGGTAAAATGAGGGAGCAATCGGATCAAAAATATAAAAACATCAACATGAAAAATATTTTTAAACCATTTGGTAAAATTAGCAAGCAAACAATCATCGCAATGATTGCGCTGCAGGTGATGGCGACCTTGCTAATATGGCATACCACTTCCAATGGGCTCATTCCAAAACCAGGCACTGTTGCCATGGCGTTTGGCAAATTACTCACCACCAAATTACTGTTGGATAATATGCTGGTAAGCCTGGTACTTACTTTAAAGGCCATGTTGTACTCTATCATCATTACCTTGTTTTTCGCATATACTTCAGTAATACCATTCTTTAAAACCATTGCACAGTTTATTGTAAAATGCAGATATCTCACCCTAACCGGTTTGATATTCATTTTTACCCTGCTTACCAAAGATGGCAGCGAGTTGAAATTATCGTTACTGGTTTTTGGTATTGTGCCCTTTTTTACAACATCCTTCTTAGCGGTGATTCTTAATATCGACAAGCAGGAATATGAATTGTGCAAGACCCTCGGTTATAATAATTGGCAAACGTTGTACGAAGTAATCATCGTGGGCAAAGCCGACCAGGTATTTGAAATTCTGCGGCAAAACTTTGCCATCTCCTGGCTGATGATTACCATGGTGGAAGGGTTGAGTATGAGCGAAGGTGGTATTGGATCGTTGCTGATAAAATACAACAAGTACAACGATCTAACCAATGTAATCGCATTGCAGCTCGTCATCTTTTTAATTGGGTTGTGTTTCGATTTCTTATTGGGCACTACCCGGCATTGGCTATTTCCACACAGCAAATTAAAACAAGCTACCGCATGACAACACATATCAAATCGCAGGTATTGCTGGAAGCAAAAAACGTAGGACTTTCCTACAACAAAAAAATAATTTTGAGAGATATTAATTTCTGCATCAAAGACATCATTCGTCCGGAAATGAAGCAGGGGCAGGTAGTTTCGCTGATTGGCAGAAGTGGTATTGGTAAAACGCAATTGTTTAAAATACTGTCTGGCTTGCAACAAGCCAGTACCGGAAATGTCACGATCCATGGTGATAAAAATGTGCAGGCCGGTGATATGGGTGTCATCTTTCAAAACTATTATTTGTTTGAATGGAGAACTGTTTATCAGTCGCTGTTACTGGCAGTAAAAAAGAACGATGACTTAAAAGGCAAAGAAGATGAAACCATCCACCAGTATGCTGCCGACTTTCATTTAACAGAAGAATTAAAAAAGTATCCACAACAATTATCAGGTGGGCAACGCCAGCGGGTAAGCATCATTCAACAATTACTAAAAGGCTCTAATTTTTTACTGCTGGATGAGCCCTTCTCAGGATTGGATGTGTATGTGCTGGAAAAAGTAACCGAACTGCTGTTGCAGGTATCAGTATCTGATGAAAGAAAAACGCTCATCATTGTATCGCATGATATTAGCACCTCCGTGGCCATTTCAGATACGGTCATCATTTTAGGCAATGAAGCCGGCAAAGCAGGTGCTACCATCAAACAGGAAATCGACCTGATTGAAAGAGATCTTGCCTGGAAAAAGGGCATCAAAAAAGAAAAGGCTTTTATAGAAACGGTGGAAGAAATAAAGGCCTGTTTGTAGTTGTTGTAACAATAAGTACCCTTCTTTTGCCATTGTAAAGGAAGGGACTTTTTTCAGCCAATTTTTCTACTTCGTGCCAAATCAAAAATTTAAAAACACTAACAGCATTTATCTTTAATATTTGCACTAACATTTAAAATTGCTTTTACTATATTAAATTTCTTACTCAACAATTCCGGGACATTTGCTTGCTCATTTTTTTAATTAAGCCTATCAGTGTGCAAAAAAAATGGGTTGCTTTTTTGCAACCCATTTTATATTTACAATGCTGGTTTAAAACTTAAATCCTTTCAACTCATCGTTTTCACTTTTTTGAAATATCATTCTGCCCAACTCATCCAATTTATAATCCGGCGTTTTATCGCCTAACAAAATACTGGATATATTTTTTCCATCTACTTTACTTACGATCACTGCTCCTGAACTTTTAGCTTCGTTGTTACCACCCAAGGCTGTAAGAACAGTCATAAAATCGTTGGCCTGTATGGTAGCTTTAAAGCGTTTGCTGATAGAGGCAAAGCTACTTGCTGCTGCGCCTGCAAAGGCAGCGGCATTGGCTGCGCTGTTTTTGATATCTCTGTCTAAAGCCGGACTGGTACTGCCATAATAACCTTTGGCATAACTTAATTGCGCATTTCTACTCATTTCGCCTGCGGCCATCATAGAAGAAGCCAAACCACTCAAACCACTTAATACCTTGCCCATGCCTGTTTTTCCGGGCGCTTTGTTGTAGGAATGCCAAATCACTTTTCCATCCGCTCCAAAAAGGCTGGCATTTTGATCTGAAGTAAGTAAAATGCCATTTTCTCTTACCTGAAGTGAAGAAGGATCTTCTTTACCATTAAAATCAATTCCTTTAACCCACTCATTCACTTCACCTTTGGTAAAATCAACTTTGTAAATAATATCGTTCGCATACACATATCCCATTTCGTTGCTCAGATTATCCCCTACGCAACTTTTTACTTTAAATCCTTTTTTGTAAGTTTTATCACCGGTTGCCAAATCGAGGATGTTTATTTCGTCGGCTGTTCTGTAATACAAGCCCTGTGGCACTACCTGCAAATCCCGTATTTCACCATTTATGCCCAATGGCTTTTTGGTAATTGACTTTCCGGCGTCCAGGTCGATGATGCTAATGTAATTATCGCCATTGTCTCTTTCTGTTGCCAAAATTAATTTATTACCTACCAGCTTGTAGGCACTCACGTCACCCTGTAAATCTATTTCATCGCCCCATTTACTATCACCCGTTTCAGGATCAATACACAATAGCGATGCCCTGTTTTTTCCGGAAGCCGATTTGCGTTTTATCTTTCCAATTAAACCGCCGCCACCACCGCCCTGGGTAGTTTGATCTTTCTGCGTTTTTTCTGTAGTGGTAACCAACATGCCATGCGTATCGTATAAAATATAGGCTACCGGAGATTGTAATTCCACTTCCTTGGTAACCGGCTTGCCATCTGCATTATTATAGGCAAGCAATACATCCTGGTTCCAGAAATAGACTTTGTCTTTGTTATTATTGCGTAAAAAAAACTGTGCACTGGTTGATGTGGCGTTGGCGCTTGCATCAATATGTGTTTTATTGCCACCGCCCATTAATTTCCCAAATCCTCCTTTTTTATTTTCTGCCACAGCTACTACAGGCTTTTCGGTTTTCATATCCACACTCCAAAGTATTTCGCCGGTTTGCTGGTTAAGCTTGTAAATATTTTTTGTGGTAGCAATATAAATTCCGTCATTGGTGGCTATACCATTTGAAGTTACCTCCTCTGTTTTTTTATCAAATAATTTTTGCTGTTCCCACACTTTATGACCATCCACCAAAGAAATCATCATCATTAAAGGCTTACCATTATTTTTTGCCATCCCATAAAACATCATACTGTTCAACTCAGGTATATGAATTCTTTTAGTTACAAATGTTATATCCAGATCTTTGGTATTGGCCAATAATTTCCCGGTTACCACATCAATAATAGTATGCTGTGCGCCTGTCATCATTTTACTTTTAATTAATGCTGCATACGGTGTTCCTTCAATAGGATCGTAGTTTTCTTCTTTTATATCATCCAGTTTATCCAGTTTCCATGCCTCATCGCCCGTTTCAGGATTAAGGCCGTACAATGCATCGCCGGTGCAAACTACCAATATTCCTGCATCAGATATCTGGTACCATTTTACATTACCCGGAAATTTTTTCACCCATTCTTTTGCAGCTTGTTGTGCAAATAAACTACTAACCATTAGCATGGTTAATAAGCATGTAAGTAATTTTTTCATGTAGTTAAATTTTTATAAAGCAAATATTAGTTTAATAAAAAAATGTTTTTATACCCACTGCAGGGTATTTTTATTCTTCAACCGGCGGGCAGCGCCAGCGGGTAAGCATCACTTAACAGTTGCTGATTGCGAAGCCGCTTTAAGCAATGCCGCATTTGAAGGTGCTGAAAATATTGTGATTGATAAGCGAATCAGGGATGTGGTTAAATCCTTGTTTTTACTGGAAGACATTGTAGACATGTGCCAGGCAGAGATTGAGAATAAACTATTGACAGAAACCAATAAAATACTTGAACCAATTGGAGTACACCTGAATTTTATTACCCTCACTTTCGATTTAGATGAACAAACAAGGCAAGCCATTGACGTGTCTACCGCTATGAAAGTGTATGAAAGCAAAGGTTTACAGGAATTAGGAAAACAGGTGATGATTAAAAGAGCAGGCGTTACCAAAATATTGGT
>Ga0105044_10005455_pt1 | contig 17490 bp, 15 predicted proteins | sample MAT01_FD_78092 | JGI IMG/M metagenome (GOLD analysis project Ga0105044, IMG submission 78092) | Freshwater microbial communities from Lake Fryxell liftoff mats and glacier meltwater in Antarctica - MAT-01 | ecosystem: Environmental > Aquatic > Freshwater > Ice > Liftoff microbial mat | place...
AGCTGGGCGTACAAAACTGACAACACCACTCGCCATATCGGCCCGATGGCGCAAGACTTTCACAAGGCGTTCGGGTTGGGCGGCAGCGACAAATCTATCGCCACAGTGGACGCTGACGGCGTGGCGCTCGCCGCCATTCAAGGGCTGCATCAAATGATGAAAGACAAAGACGCAAAGATCGGTACGCTTGAAAAATTGAACGCAACCATGCAGAAGAAACTGGCGGCGATTGAGAAGCGCCTGGGGATGTAAAAAAGAGGTGAAGTCGCATCAGCTTTTTCGTAGAACGTCGATTTTATGGGGGCTAGAAGTTAATTACGGCCAAAGTCGATAAATTCACGTTATTCCGTTTATTCGAATTACCCCAACTAAATAGGGGATTTCATCGAAATGCTGTAACTCTTGTCAGCTTGTATGGCGAACCCATGCACAATGCGGGCAAGAGAGGTTTTTTTGCAGCCCACATCCCCTTCACCCAGCCACGCCAGCCACGCAGCCGCAGCCGCGACGGTAACGCCCACCATCCTCGTGCAGCGCGCCGCCGAGGGCGACACCCAGGCGATGCGGGCGCTGTTCAGCATTGTGTACCCCGACCTCAAACGGCTGGCGCGCGTCCGGCTGGCGCAGTTCGGCGGCGTGACCGGCCTTAACGCGACGGCGCTGGTTCACGAAGGATTCATGCGCATGGCTGAGCGAGAGGGGCTGCGTGGGCGAACGCGATTGCAGTTTTTTGCTTACGTCGGCAAGGTTCTGCGCTCTATCGTGATTGATTTTGTGCGTGATCGCGATGCTGAAAAGCGCGGCGGTGGCGTGACGTTGCTGACCATGTCGCATGCAGATTCGGCGCCCGCGCCGTGGATGGATGCGACCGATCTGATCGATCTTGATCGCGGCCTCGAGCAATTGCGCGCGTTCGACGAGCGCCTGTATCAGGTGGTTGAAATGCACGTGTTTTCAGGGATGTCCTGCATCGAAATTGCGGCGGAGGTCGGAGTCACCGAACGCACCGTGAATCGTGACCTGGCAAAGGCGCATGCGCTGCTGGCGCAAGTCATGGGAGGTGCGCCAGCGCCTCTGGGTGCATCCTCAGCCCCGTCGCCCGCAGAAAAATAGCAGGCACAACGGTGTCGGGACTGGCCTCGTGTTTGCGTCCATCCTTCAATGAACACACCGTTTAACGTTCGCACTGAATCGTGGACCCGCCTGTCGGCGTTGCTCGACGAGGCGTACGAACTCGATGCTGCAGCCCGCGCGGCGCTGATCGAAAAAATCAGCGCCGAAGACGCCGAACTTGGCAACGAGTTGGCGCGCCTGCTGGCCCCCATGCGCATGGCCGACACGCCACCCGCCATCGCATCAGACGTGCTGTTCACGTCGCTGCTGAACGATGCATTCACAACCGACGCGTTGCGCGACGCGCCAGACAACGCGGGCCTCGTTTTTGGTGGCTGGACGCTCACCGAAAAAATCGGCCTGGGCGGCATGGGAGAAGTGTGGCGCGCAGTACGTAGCGACGGCATGTTTCAGGGCACCGCAGCGATAAAACTGCTGCGCAGCGATTTACCTGCCGACAAACTAGCGGCGCGGTTCGCTCGCGAACGTGCAGTCCTCGCAAGGCTCAATCATCCGAACATTGCGCGACTGCTTGATGCTGGCGTGGCTAACGATCAGGCGTTTATCGTGCTGGAGTTGGTGCAGGGCGAACCGCTGCTGCCGTTCGCCGCCGCTCACGCGCCGACACTCGCCAGTCGCGTGCGTTTGATCCGTGACATCGCGCGTGCGGTTGAGCATGCGCACAGCCAGCTCGTGCTGCATCGCGACCTTAAACCGTCGAACGTTTTGGTGACCATTGATGGCACCGTAAAACTTTTGGACTTCGGTATCGCCGCCGCACTCGATGAGACAGCCGTCGCCGACACCTCGCCGAATCTCACCCAATTGACTGGGCGCGGTCTGACGCTTGAATACGCCGCGCCGGAGCAAATTCTCGGTGAACCGCCTGTTACCACAAGAGACGTGTACTCGCTCGGTGCGATGCTGTTTCATCTCTCCACCGGACAGCGCCCATTTGCGGCAAAAACCAATCGCGCCGCGCTTGAATATGCGGTGGTGCATGACGAAGCGCCCCGCGCCTCGTCTACATTGGTGAACCCCTCGGACGCTGCGACGAAGGCTGACGAAATCACGCCGCCGTCCGACGTCAAAGCGCTCAATGGCGATCTCGACGCCATCATCGCAAAGACCTTGCGCAAGTCAGCGGCAGAACGCTACGCGACCACCACCGCTTTTGCCAGCGATCTCGACGCCTGGCTAACGAAAACGCCAATCTCTATTCGCACGGAGGAGCGCAGCTATCGCCTGCGACTCTGGCTGCGTCGCAATTGGGCGTTGGCGACGCTCGGTACAGTCGCTGCGGCCTCCGTGCTGGTTGGCCTTGGTGTGAGTCTGTGGCAGCGCTCTGAGGCAGTTGCCGCAGCGACGCGCGCACAGGATGAAGCCGCCCGCGCCAACAAGGTTGCTGACTATCTCGGTGAGCTCATTCAAAGCGCCAACCCGGATAAACACGGTGGCGCATGGCCCAGCGTGCTCACGTTGCTCGAAAAATCCGAGAAGGAAGTGGATAAGCAATTCAAAGACGATCCGAAGACGCTAGCCATCTTGCTGCGACGGTTGGCTGACGCCAATCTGGCACTGCATCGCAACACCGTAGCGCTTGCCCAACTAGAGGCGCTGGTCAAGCTGCTAAAGTCGGACGCCAGCAGCGATCCCGCTTATCTGCTGGAGGCGCAGCGGCTGCGGGGCGATATGTTGATACGGTTACGGCGCGGGCCTGAGGCGCTGCTCGTGTCCGACGAAATACTCCCTGCCGTCAAAAAGCAGTTCGGTCAGTCCAGCCAGCAGTACGCGGAATTTTTGGTCAGCCGCCAGAGCATTCTCGGCGACGCGGGTCGATTCGAAGAAGCCACCCGCTCATTGGCAGAAGGGACGGCCATCCTTTTGCGGCTGTCGCCGGATGACGTGCGTGAGCGTGTCAATCTGGCCAATAGTGCGGCCATTTTGTACACCAAACGCGGAATGTTTCGAGACGCACTCGCCGCGCTTGCCGTGCATGAAAAGGACTTTCCTCTGGCGGCAAAACAGAATGCCCCTGCACCGCGCGACCTGCTTATCATCCGCCACACGCTTGAGCAGATTCGGCTGCGCCTCGGGCTCTATGACGGCATCGAAGCGCGGCTCGATTCCATTGTGGTGGATGCCAGAGCGCTGCTCGGTGCGAACAATAAACTTGCGAGCAATGCGCAGAGTCTGCTCAACACGCTCGCATGCGAGACCGCGCAATTTGCGAAATGTCTGACGCAGGCGCGCGAACTGGCGATGGCGCTCAAGCGACAGCCCGGGGTCACGCCGATTGATACGGTGATCGCCGATCTTGAACGGTTATCGATTGAACTTCAGGCAGGGCAAAAACCCGAGCCGCCTGCACGCGCGCAAATCGATGCGATCCTGAAGACCATCGAAAAATCAATGCCCGTGCCAAGCGCCTATCGGTCCGTGCTTTACCGCATGACCACTGATGTCGCCGTGTTTTCGGGCAGGCTTGACCTCGCTGACTCGGCACTGAAAAGCGCACAAAGCGATCTCATCAAAGGCAATGTGAAGCAACCCGAGCGGATCGCAAACGTCGAGCGCGCAGCGGCGCAACTGGCCTACGCACGCGGCGACGCTAAACGCGCCGTCGAATTGCTCGGCTCCCGCTTTCGACTGATGGGCGAAGCAGCGGAAGGCGACACGCCACGTCATGCGACGTTATGGCTGCAAAAAGCGCTGTATGAACTCGAATTCGATCCCGTGGCGGCGCGCGCGTCGTTGCAAACAAGTCGAACTATGTTCGGGCGTGCCGGTGCTGCCTCGCCACACTTTCAGGCGCTGCTCAACTATATCGACGCCCGTGTTGGCAGTGACCCGGCGCGAGTTCGTGCCGCTGAAGACGCCGTTGACAGCGCGTATCTCCGCAGCCGAAAAAGCCCGTGGCTGCCGCCGTTTTTTCCGAGCCTGTGATTTCGTTGAAGGTTTGACGCTCGGGCCTTAGCTGAAGCTTTCAAACCACCTGCACGGAATGTCGGCATTTTCAACACTTTGCGTCTATCGCTCCACACCCTTGTGAAAGAGCGACATGCATCTCTATTTGAAACCATTCCACCGCAACAGAATCGGCTCCGCCGCCGCCAGCTTGCTGCTGCTTCTGGGCACAATAGCGCACGGCCAAACACCCGTACCGACAGCGGATTTATCGGGGCTTTCCGACCCACCCGGACTGTCGCGCTATGTCGGGTCAGTGCTCATCTATCGAAACGATTCGGCCTACGATGAAGTGAAACTGCCGGTCTCGAAATCAGCCACTGTCGATGGCAAAATCGTCGCGCCGAAAACGCTGGATCGCTCCGGTCAGCGCGTCTCGCTGCAATACATCACACCCGCAGGCCGGAGCGCGCTCGAAGTGCTGCGCAACTATCAACAGGCAACCAAGCCCGCTGGCTTTGAAACGGTCTATGAGTGCGCTGGGGACGCCTGCGGGCGCACCCCCGACATCAGCCGATTTTATTTTGCTGCGCTCGTGATGCCCACCACGTATTGGGAGAGTGTCGGCGACCGGACGCCTGCCTACTGCGGGACGAGCCAGGGTATCGGTGACTTTCGCTACGCCGTCCTTGACAACAAATCCACCGGCGCAACGCTCGCCATCATGACCTGGCGACCGGGTGACGTGTCATCGTATTGCGTGCAGGCGGATTACAAAGCACGCGCCAGCGTCTTCGTCGTGAGCATTCAGGCGAAAGCGCGCGAACAGTTGATGGAAACACTCACCGCGACGGAGATGGGGCAGAGCCTGACCGCCACCGGCAAAGTTGCTGTGTACGGCATTTTGTTTGACACCAATCAAGCCACGATCAAGACGGAGAGCAAAGCCTCCATCGACCAGATTGGCGCGCTGCTCAAGCAGCAGGCGGGACTGAAAGTGCACGTCGTCGGGCACACCGATAGCGTCGGCGCACTCGCCGCGAACTTAGATTTGAGCAAACGCCGCGCCGAGGCCGTAGCCGCCGCATTGGCGAGAGATCACGGTATTGCGCGTGATCGTTTGACAGCCAACGGCGTGGCGAACCTTGCCCCTGTCGCGTCAAACGCCGACGACGCGGGCAAAGCGAAGAATCGTCGCGTGGAATTGGTCTTGCAATAGCGAGTCTATGACTCTGTGACCGGCGATAAGCTACGGTCGTTTCGCGCTCCGCGCAACACCCGACTCAAAATTCGTGACTATTTGATTACGTAGCGCGGCGCGGCAAGTGCACTCCCATTACCGCCCCTCTTACAACCCAACCCCGAGGAATAGTGTGCAGTCATACAAAATCAACGCGTTTATGCGCAACGTTGTCACCGCGGCCGCCGTGGTCGGAACACTCGGCTTAGCGGCGAGTGCTCACGCGCAACAAAGCTTCACCGCCATGGTCGACGGCAAAGCGTGGGAATCTGACCAAGCCGGCATCACGGTCATCCCGGTCGGCATGAGCGGCACCGTGACGATAACTGCGGTCAGCAAAGGATTCAGCACGTATCCACCCCCGAAAGGATTTGCCGATCGCTTTTCGTTCACCTGCCCGATGCCGAAGAAACCGGAGCGTTTTGTCACGACGCGCAACCAGTCAAACGGCTGCCGAGTGAGTTTTACCAAGGCCGCGCGCAACATCATGAGTCCCGATTGGGCAACGACGAAACACGAAGGTGAATTCGAGAGCATAGGCGGGAGCAGCGACAAGGGTTATGTGAACTTCACCACCGTTTCGGGTAAGACTATTGAAGGCGAATTCGTAGCTGAGCTCGTTGAGACAACCACCAAGAAGAAAATTGCCGTCAGCGGCAAATTTCGCGGCGTTGACCGGCAGACCGGATCGAACGGGTTCAACTAAATGACAAAGCGAGCGAAAAACCACGCCCTGGGACTTCGCTTACTGACAGTGCCGTTCGCCCTGCTCAGCGGCGGTATTTGCAACGCGTCGCCACCTTGGTACGCGCCCGCAAAAGGCAGCAACGAGCGTGCTCAAATTATGGACGCGTTAAGAGCACAGTTAGCCACCTTTGACGCCACGAGTCAGAACCTGATTTTTGTAGTCAAAGAACTGTGCGTTTCACCCACCGCCGGCTGGCTCTCGGTTGAGCCACAATCCCGTGACCGAAAAAATCGGCTTGAAGCGATGCAAGCCAGCTTGAAACGCGGAAAGTCCGGCTGGAGCGTCGAAACGCTCGCTTGCGGTGAAGCAGACTGCCCGAAGGACACCGAACCGAAGGCACTGCGCGCTCGGGTGAACCCGCTGTGCGAGCCGCTGGCCGAGTAGGCAGGCCGATCACGGTCAGCGGTAAGTGCAGCACCAGCTACACCCCCCGATTTTTGGCGCGGCCCCTTCCGTCAACTTGGTTTCTTCGGGTGCGACGCCGGCGACTCGGTTGCCAGTGAGTCGTCAGCGTTAGAGCCCGTAGCCACTGGGGAGTCCAGATGCTGAAGGTCCGCTGCACGCGAAGTGGCCGTGCGCTCTGCTGCATCTGCGCATCACGACTCTCTTTGTGACCAACCGCTCGCCACTGTTGCAGGCTCGTGTGGTCGATAGTTCGATTGAACCCTTCCTTGCTGCCGACCAACCTGCAGGCGAAACTTGACCGTTTGTTCCTCGTCATCGTCGCGCTCAATCAGATCCCCGCGTGTCCGGTCTTTCTCCTTGCTAGCCACTTTCGGCGGATTGTGCAAAACGTGATGGGTGCGGCTCGAGCCTGAGCGGCGTGGGCAACTTGCTGAGCACGCTTGCCGGCGCGCGCGGGCTTGCGCAGCGGGTGAGAAATTGGGATCGTCATATTGCGTTTCCTTTTAAGAGGCCATTCCAATGCGTTGATCGCGGGTTGTGCACGAGGACGCTCAAGGACCAATTACTGAGTCTTTAGCGCGCAGTCGAGAAGATCGATTTTGTCGACCATGGCCTCGCACTGTTTGTAAGAAGGCTCGGATTTACAGGTGGCGGTTTTGTAGTGCTTGCTGTCGCTGACGTTGTTGTTATAAACGCAGCCAATTTGCGCAAGCTTGGCCAATTTGTCGGCCTTGGTGAGTTTGTATGCGTAGGTTTCTTTGGTTGCCGAATTAATGCATTTAGTCAACCGCTTTTGATCGACTGCGGCTTTACAAGCTTCAAACCCTGACCGCGAAAAACACAGATTTTCGTTGGCCCGCCCGATGTAGTCGTCGCATCCAACGATGCCGGCCTTTGATCTATGGAAAGTATAGATTTCGCCCGTGCCGACTTTTGTGCACTTGGTCGATTTTTGTTGGTCAACCGAGGCTTTGCAGTCGTCAAATCCTGCCTGTGTGGCGCAAAGGTGCTCAGTGGCGCGACCGAGAGCGTGTTGACAGCCACCAACGTCCACCGGGATCACGGCCTCAATATTCGCGCCGCATTTGGTGGCAACTTTGCTTGGCAGTCCGATGCGCTTGCATTCGTCCAGTCCTGTCTTATTGGTACATACATACTCACCCGCGACAGCTGTCTCGTTGCAGCCGTACTCGATAAGTTGCGCCTTGATCTCGCCGGGCGGGCTCTGCGGCGTCGGTGGCGTGGGTGGCGTGATGCGCTTGGGTGGTTCGACGAGCGGCATGCTGATTTTTTTCAGGTACGCGTCTGCCGACGCGAGTGTCTGGAACACGGCACCCGGCCGCGCCTGCGTTTGCCAGCGACCATCGTTAACTACCAGATTGGCCTGCTCCGCGTTACTGTTGCTGTACACAAAATCAATCGAGGGCCGCTTGCCTTGACCACCCGCGCTCATCATCGGCGCACTCTCCGCTGGACGACTGATGCCCGCACCGAACAGGCGAACGGTCTCTCCCGGCGCTTGCTGGGATTCCGCCACGGTGTGGCACATGGTCGTGACACTGCGGGTATCGCTACTGTGGACACTTGAATTCCTGAGGTTAAGCGGCTTGCTACCCTCGAATGGCTCGGTGATACAGGCACCAATCAATCCCTCCACTTTGCATCCGTCAATGTCGCCGCCTTCACCGGACTTGATGGAACCCGCCTGATAGATGTGAACACTGCGAAATTGCGGCCTCGTGTCACAGTTGAGGCGTAATAACTCGACGGCCTGAGGCGCTGCCGATGATTGCGTTGCCGCCGTTAGCGCGGTGAGTACGGTCAGCGCGACTGTGGCGCACTTAAGCGCGAGGGAGCGGGGTTTGACAATCGGTCGAATGCGGGCGGGAGCGTTCATATTGATTTCCAAAAAAGGTTAAAAAGTCGATCCTGTGGGGATGGACGTATCTCGTGGTAATTCCCGACTTTGGCGGCGCACCACGCAAGCGGTAGGTGCCATGTCGCGATGGCGAGCCGGTTACGTCCATGCAGTAGCGCCAGACGTTTGATCTGGTCACCCCAAAACTTTGTGGAGATACGTATGCCTTCCGTTCAGACGACTATTTGCAGGGGTCTAACGATCTCTCTTTCTCTGGCTTCAAGCCTGTACGGCATGGCCGTCAGTGCGCAGCCGACGGTGGTCAGCAAACCGCCTCCCATAGTGATTGCGAACCCCGATATTCGCAAGTTACCGGCGCAGCTACAGCCTGACCTTGCGATTGTCGATTCGGGTTCCATCCACCCCGCTGTGTACTTTGCCAAGATACAAAACCGGGGTGCCATCCCTGCCGCCGCGACTAATGTGTACTGCGCGGCTAATGTGCAAAAAGCATCGGGTGATACCTACAGTATTGAACGTCAGCCGAAGTTCGAACCGCTCGCAGCAGGCGCGTCGCGAAGTATTCGTTGCGTTTTCAATGATGGCGAAAATCGAGTGAAGGCTGGCGAGAAAATTTTCTCAGTTCACTTCATCGTGAACAATGGTCACGTCATAAAAGAGTCAAGCTACGCCAACAATGAGGCAATTGTTTCGCCGTGAAGCATGGGGCTTGGGCCAAAGTGCGGACTACGTCGTGACGAGGTACGGGATGACGACGGCGTTTCCCTGAACGCTGCGGCGACGATGCAACGCCGTCGCCGCATTGGCCCCTCCTTCAGAGGCCGGATGTCGATTACTGCAACACCAGCTCCACCCGTCGATTTTTCGCGCGGCCCTCTTCTGTGGTGTTGGTCTTCACCGGCGCCAGACTGGCGAAACCATTGCTGGTGAGCCGCGCGCGGTTGACGCCGTAGTTGCCAGTAAGCGCAATCACCACCGATTCGGCGCGACGCTTGCTTAGCGCCATATTTGACTCAACAGCACCAACGTTATCGGTATGCCCGACCACGTGCAACTTGAGATCGGGTCGCTGCTTGAGTAACTCACCAATCTGATCGAGCGATGCTTTGCTCTCGGGCTTGATGTCGGCCTTACCGGTGTCAAAGTAAATGCCGTACAGCGCGACACGACCATCCGCATCAATACTTTTAGCCATGTCGCTGGCAGATAGTGCGACCATTTGCTGCTCACGCGCTTGCGGTTCGACGCGCGAAACCCAAACCGTAAGCTGCTGCTTGAAAGCGTCCGAACAGTAGCTCGAAGAGATTTCCGGGTTGGATGCGGCGACGGCGAGCGTTGCACCCGTGGCCTTGTTCTCCATCAGCGCATAGCGAATCGTGGTGACGTAGTAAGCGCCGCAGGCGGCAGCGCTGTTTTCGCCAATCTGGTCGAAAAAGCGCGGCGGCATGATCGCCGCGACGAGGGAGAATTTGAGTTGACCGCTGCCAGCACCACAGGTATCTCCTGAGCATTCAAACACAGGCTGAAAGCCGTCAACGCGGGCCTGCTGCTGATAGTTCCGAATCACTTCAAGCGCGGAGCGCGCAGCGGGTAGGGTGTATTGCAACGCGACCCGCTTGCCGGAGCGCGCCAGTGCGGGGTAAGTCTCCGCCACATCACGCACCCTGGCCGATGGAAACTTGAGCTCATCGTAGGCAACGTCGTCGCGATAAACCAGCACCGCGCCCGCATACCGCTTGACTCCTGGCGGGTCGGTCAACCCCTTCAAGTCGCCGGTGGGAACGGCGGTCTGGGCATTGGCACTGGCAGCAATCAGTGCGAGGTTTGCGAACAGCGTTCGCAGCGCAAGTTTTTTGCGCGGGAAGTAACTCATAGGTGCTCTCCTGTTTGTGGTCAGAGATAGACGAAAAATGGCAGCGGGCCACGACATTCTCCGCGTACGAAGAGAGTTTGGCAGCGAACGAGCGATCCCGGATCGCCGGGATCAATGACTCGTGGCCCCGCTGCCGTCCAGACTCATCGCTCCCGCACCTCACACTTCGAGCGTGAGCAGACCGCCGATGACGCCGATGTCGCAGGTAGACCGGCTACTACGTCTAGTACAGATTGAACTCCAAAAAAGAGAAACGGTAGCAATGCGCACACTTAAACAAGGAGCCGTGGGCCCTGACGTTGCAGCAATGCAATTGCTGCTCAACACGATCCCGCAAACTTTGATTGCACGGCTAATTGAAGACGGAGTCTTCGGTCGAAAGACAACTATACGCGTGATTGAATTTCAGAAGAACGCCAAGCTCGTCGTCGACGGTGTGATTGGGCCACAATCTTGGGCGATGCTCGATGAATTGACCAAGGCGCTGCTGCCCGGTGGCACGCATCCGGCGGGGCTCGGTGCGTGGCGCGATGAGCCATTTCGTGAGGCCGTGCTGAAAATCGCGCTGGCTGAGGCGCTGCCAGTTTCCAACGTCAGCGACTTTGTATCATTACCTGTAGTGCCGGATGCGATTGTGTTGCCAGCGCTGGGTAAAGCGGTCACTCGTACGCCGCAACGCTGGCGCTTTGGATGGCCGCGATTGAAGCGTTACTACGACGAGAGCGTGATCGGCGTGAACGCGAATTTCTGGCGACAAACCAACGAGATCAAGATCGCCGGTCAGATCGAAGTAATCACTCATCTCGACGGCGTGCGCGGCAACAACTGGCGGATCCCGAACATCGCTGACCCGAACAAAGGCGGCATGCATTGGTGCGGCATCTTTGCGACGTGGTGCTGGATTCAGGCAGGCGTTCCGACGCGGTGGCCGTTCGGCGGGCCACCCGTGGGCATCAAGAAGCGTGCTTTTTCTGTGGAGAGTGCGGAGCCGAAACCCGGCGACATGCTGGTGCAGGGTGGCAGCCTCGTTCACCATAGTTTGCTGTTGCCCGACGATGCGGGCAAAAATCACTTTTTAGTGGTGAACGGTAATTCCGACGGACAAAGCGTGTTGATCAAACCAATCACCCGCAAGTCCGTCGTCGCGGTCTACAGCCTTGAAGACTTCGCGAAGAAATAACTCTGCCATGAACGCAGTTACGCTACCGCCGCAAACACCGACGCCGTAATCGCTTCGACGTTACCAACGCCGTCAACGCGTTTGTACTTGGGAGCATCCGCAGCGCCTGCCTTCGCGAGATCGCCGTAGTAGCCAAGCAGCACTTCGGTTTGATCGTGATAGACCTTGAGGCGAAACTTGACCGTTTCTTCCTTGTCATCGTCGCGCTGAATCAAATCTTCGCCGGTCACGTCGTCCTTACCGGCGACTTTCGGCGGGTTGTGGGTGACGTGATAGACGCGGCCCGACGCCACATGCACGCGGCGCCCGCTCATGCGGTCAACGATGGCTGAATCCGGTACAGCGATTTCCAGCACGTAATCCAGTGCAACACCCGCGTCCTTCATCGCCTCGGCTTGCGGAATCGTGCGCGGAAAACCGTCGAACAGATAACCGCCAGCGCAATCGGGTTGGTTCAAACGTTCCTTGACCAGGTCGATGATGATGTCGTCCGACACCAGCGCACCGGAATCCATCACTTTTTTCGCCGCAATCCCGAGCGGTGTGCCCGCCTTCACGGCAGCGCGCAGCATGTCTCCCGTCGAGATCTGTGGAATGCCAAATTTTTCGCAAATAAACTTCGCTTGCGTGCCTTTGCCCGCCCCCGGGGCACCGAGAAGTATCAGTCGCATGTCGTCCGTCCCTTGTGGATGAATTGGTCTTTCCTTGATTATCGCTTGCGACGTGTTGCGTCGGGCTTACGCAATTTTCACGTTGATACAAGATGGCTTCAACTTTTAGCTCCAGGCCCCGTTGAACTGGGGTTAGCTCGCTTTTTTGCCAATAGTCGACTTTGACCAAAAATCAAACTCAAGCCCCTATCAAATAGGGCGTTGACACAGAAGCTGATAGTTCGGCGTTAGGTCACATTCGTCCACGACTTGCCATGCACGGGGCTTTGCTATGTGCGTTTGCGCACTGACGAACAATCGTCGAACACGCATAATTTTGACGCTGTTGCGGCACCGTTGAAACCTTTTTTTGAGAAAGCTATGACGCCAATATTCGGAAGAAACAGGAGTCAGTCAACGATGAGTCACTTAACAAGTCAGCCACGGCTAGCGCTTTGCATACACGTCGCGTGACGATGCCTGCAATCCCCGCACGCGAGCAAATGCACGTCCGCGCGACCGGCACGGCCACGCCCGATGCGCGCTACACCAAAGCGGAGTGCCTTGCAGCATTTCAGAAATCCGACTGGTTCGCGCGACTGGATGCACGCTCACACTTCATCGCGCGCACCGTGCTGCAACGGGACAACGGCATTGAGGCGCGTCGTCTCGCGGTAAATTCGCTAGACGAGGTGTTTGCGATTGAACCAAACACGCTGTCAAAGCGTTTTCTGACGCATGCACCGGTACTGGCCGCGAAGGCGGGCCAACGTGCTCTGGCCAAAAGCGGGCTTGATGCCCAAAGCATCGACGCCGTCGTGGTGAGCACCTGCACCGGCTATCTGTGCCCCGGCCTGACCGGGCACGTGATTGAGCGACTCGGATTGCGTGGCGACGTGCAGGCGTTTGATCTCGTCGGCCAGGGATGCGCAGCAGCGCTTCCGAATCTGCAACTCGGTCGCGCATTGCTGGCTTCAGGCACATGCAACAACGTGCTCTCCATTTGCGTCGAGGTCAGCAGTGCGGCGATGTATCTCGACAACGACCCTGGCGTGTTGATCAGTGCGTGCCTGTTTGGCGACGGCGCGGGCGCTGCCGTGCTGTCGCGACACGCCGCACCAAGCGGACGTCGGATCGAGTGGACCGACAGCGCGTCCCTCATCAATCCGGCCGAGCGCAAAGCGTTGATGTTCGAACACAAAGACGGCATGCTGCGCAACATTCTCACCCGCGCAGTGCCTACGCTGGCGGCGGATTATGCACACCGTGTTCTTGACACCGTGTTGGGTCGTGCAGCGCTCGGCCCAGGCGATGTCAGCGCGTGGATCATGCACGCGGGCGGACGCGACGTGCTGCTTGCTCTGGCGCGTGAATTTGACCTCAATGCGCAGGACTTTCGCTACAGCGCGGCGATGCTTCGCGAATATGGCAATCTGTCCAGTGCCTTCGTCTATTTTGTGCTCGAAGCGGCACTCGCCGACGACGCGCCGGGTGGCTGGTGGTGGCTATCCTCGTTCGGTGCCGGATTTAGTTGCCACGGTGCGTTACTGAAGGTGCAGTGATGCTGCAGCGAATTGTCGCCGCCGAAACGCTTGACGGACTGGCAGAAAATGATCCTGCGGCGATGCGTTCGCGGCGTGATTTGCAGCGTGTGCATCGGGTAATGGGCACGCGCGCTATTTTGCGGCGGGCGCTGCTCGATATGACGCGATTTCGTAACGCTTCCGAGCCGCTACGAATTCTCGAACTCGGGGCTGGCGACGGCAGCCTGATGCTGGGTGTGGCCGCAGCGCTGGCACCGGCCTGGTCTGGCGTTGAAATCACGCTACTGGATCGGCAATCGTTGGTAAATGCGGCAACGGTAGAACGTTACGCAAACTATGGCTGGACGGTAGAGAAAAAAATTGTGGACGTCATGGATTGGGTAGCCGAGGCGGATGCGGCAGACAGCCGAAACAAGCGATGGGACGTGATCGTTGCCAACCTGTTCCTGCATCATTTTGACGGCGCGCCGCTCCAGTCGCTGATGAATGCGATGGCTGCACGGTGCAACCGCTTGTTCGCCTGTGAACCACGCCGCGCAAGGCTCGCGCTGGTGGGCAGCCACTTGATTGGCGCTATCGGCGCTAACGCTGTGACGCGCGAGGACGCCGTGCTTAGCGTGTGCGCGGGCTTCCGTGACCATGAACTCACGCGGCTATGGCCGTCCGATGGCAACGGCTGGCGAACACTTGAATATTCCGCGGGCCTGTTCAGCCACTGCTTCCGCGCAGAGCGCGTCGGCGCGAATTGATGGCAACCGATTTCGATGCCGTGATCGTTGGTGCAGGCCCCGCCGGGTCATCGGCCGCCATTTTGCTGGCGCGTGCCGGCTGGTCAGTCGCACTGGTAGAAAAGCAGCCGTTTCCGCGCCGCAAAGTCTGCGGCGAATGCGTTGCCGCAAGCAATCTGCCGCTCCTTGACGCGCTCGGCATCGGTGCTGCGTTTTCCACCGCTGCCGGGCCTGACTTGCGACAGGTGGCGCTGATGCGGGGTGAAGACAAGGTCGTGGCTGATTTGCCGACCGCGTCGTCGCTAACCCATCCATGGGGGCGTGCGCTGGGTCGCGAAACGCTTGATACGCTGTTGCTGGAGGAAGCGCGATCTGCGGGCGCCCACATATTTCAACCGTGGTCAGTTCAGAGCATCGCTGGAAGCGCGGGGGCATGGCAGGTAGCGCTTCGCGCCGTCGATTCAGCAGACACACAAACGCTGAACGCCGCTGTGGCAATCGATGCGCACGGATCGTGGGAAGCGCTGCCATCGGCGCGTCCATCGTCACTGCCAACAAACAAGGCCCGTGCCGGATCAGACCTGTTGGCATTTAAAGCCAATTTTCGCGGTGCCTCGCTGCCCAAGGGATTACTACCTGTGTTGTGCTTCAACGGCGGGTATGGCGGCATGGTGGTCGCCGATGCCGACGAGACGACGCTCGCCTGCTGCATCCGGCGTGATCGCCTCGATGCATGCCGTGCCGCCTCATCAGGACGACGTGCAGGAGAAGTCGTTGAGGCGCTGCTCATGCGCGAAATCTTAGGCGTGCGCAATGCGTTGCGCGGGGCCACGCGCGAGGGGGCGTGGCTCGCCAGCGGGCCGCTGAATCCAGGAATTCGCCTGCGAGGCGACGACGAAATTTTTCGCATTGGCAACGCGGCGGGCGAAGCGCATCCGATCATCGGCGAAGGCATGAGTATGGCGCTGCAGTCAGCGTGGCTACTTTGTGCGCATCTGCTGCGCGCAGAACATCCCAACGCGTCGACCAACCCCACCTGGCAGCGCGACATTGCAACACGCTACGCTACCGAGTGGCGTCACCAGTTCGCAGGTCGGCTGCGTCTGGCCGCAACCTTCGCGCACATTGCGATGCGACCCGTAACAGCAGCACCGCTCTTGGCGCTGGCGCATCTGTGGCCAGGACTGTTGACCGCTGGCGCACGGTGGGGCTGCAAGACACGCTCAGCCGTCGACCCTGCCCTGATGGCAATGATGGCAGTGCGCAACGTACGGGCTTCACTGCCGCGTGTTACCTCTCCATTTGCCACGCATGCCACTTAACTCGCAACACAAGGACACACCATGAGCACCACTTTCGACCGATTGCGCGCGATGCTGATCAAGGACTATCCGTCGACGCCTGAATCTTTAACGTCGGCAACGCTGCTCGAAACGCTTGGCATCGACTCGCTCGGCCTCGCCGAGCTGCTGTTCAACGTTGAAGACGAGTTTGGCATTACGCTGCCCACAGAGCCGGTGCCCCTGGCGACCGTCGGTGATGTGGTGGGTTACATTGATGCGCTGGTGGCGGCGAAAGATCAGGCGCTAACTCACGACGCCGTGGCGCTCAATATTGGAACGGCACCTTCGCGAGTGTCATGAGACGGGTTGCGGTCACTGGCATCGGCGTGGTCTCACCGCTCGGCAACAACAGCACCGAGGTGTTCGGAAACGCCTGTGCCGGACGCTCTGGCATTCATCGTCTGGATGCACCCTACTCGCATCGATTGATTGCACCGCTCGCCGCAACGTCATCGTTCGACGCCACCCAACATTTCGATGCTGCGAAGCTACGTATGCTTGATCGTGTCAGCCAATTCGCACTGGTCGCCGCTAGCGATGCACTCGCTGATTCGCGCATCGTGTTTAGCGACGTAGATTTGGGGCGTGCTGGTGTTTTTGTCGGCACTGGAATGGCAGGCACGCAGTCTAACGACGACGGCTACAAAACGCTCTATGGCGACCAGTCCGACCGCATCAAGCCGTTCACCGTGCTGCTCGGCATGCACAACGCGCCAGCAGGCTGGATGGGTATTGAGCACGGTTTTCGCGGGCCCAACCTCACCTATTCGACGGCGTGTTCATCGTCGGCGGTCGCAATCGGTGAGGCGTGGTTGCGCGTGGCGAGTAACAGCATTGACATGGCGCTCGCCGGAGGCTGTGAAGCGCCGCTTTCATTCGGCTCATTGAAGGCGTGGGAGGCGCTGCACACGCTGGCAAGCGTTGACGAGAAAGATCCAACAGCGTCGTGCAAACCGTTCTCCAAAAATCGCAGCGGCATGGTGCTCGGCGAAGGCGCGGCGATGCTCGTGCTCGAAGGGTGGGACGCGGCTGTTGCGCGCGGCGCGACGATCCACGGCGAGATCATTGGCTACGGGCTCAGCACCGACGCCGGTCACATCACGCGGCCCAGTATCGACGGTCAAGCCGCGGCCATGCGCGCAGCGCTGCAATCGGCAGCACTTACCCCACCAGACATCGACGCTATCAACGCACACGGCACCGGCACCCAAGCCAACGATTCGATTGAAACGGCAGCGATCAAAACGGTGTTTGGCGAACACGCACGCCGCCTGCCGATCAGCGCGACCAAGGCGATACACGGGCACCTTCTCGGCGCGGCGGGTGCGCTTGAATGTGTGTTGTCGCTGCTGGCGATGCAGCATCAGGTTGCACTTCCCACCCTGCACCTGAAATCACCCGACCCGGAGTGCGATCTGGATTACGTCGCCAATGTCGCGCGTGACAACGTGGCCGTGCGCACGATGCTGTCAAGCTCATTTGCGTTCGGCGGAACCAACGCGGTGCTGGTGTTGCGCGCTGCGTCCTGAGCGCTCCCCTGATCCGCCACATCGGGCCAGCGGTTCTTGTCAACATGCGGCACTGGCACCGCAGCGAACGGTCAGGCCGACGCTTGAAATGCAGCATCAGCTTTCGGCTATAAAGGCTTCCACAATGCGCTTGACGCATTTTTATGGCGCAAGTCGACTACTGTCGTAGCTTAGCTCCAAACCCGCATCACACGGGACTAACGCCTAAAAGCTGTTGCTGCATCGCGCGCCGCCAACTTCGGATGAATGATCCGACGATATAGAGGCGGAATGAGCGCAATTTTCATCATCGTGGCGTAACTTGCAGGCAATTGTGGGGCTTCAAGATGGCTGTTCAGCGCACCAAACGCC
>Ga0105044_10005459_pt1 | contig 17481 bp, 20 predicted proteins | sample MAT01_FD_78092 | JGI IMG/M metagenome (GOLD analysis project Ga0105044, IMG submission 78092) | Freshwater microbial communities from Lake Fryxell liftoff mats and glacier meltwater in Antarctica - MAT-01 | ecosystem: Environmental > Aquatic > Freshwater > Ice > Liftoff microbial mat | place...
GAGCTCTACTCCGAGGCCGAGCTGGCCGTCGTGCCGTCGCTCTACGAGGGCTTCTCACTTCCCGCCATCGAGGCCATGGCCTGCGGGGTGCCGCTCGTGGCCACCACCGGCGGCGCCCTCCCCGAGGTGGTCGGCAAGGACGGCGACACCGCCATGCTCGTGGAGCCCGGCGACAGCGAAGCGCTGGCGGCCAAGCTGCGCTGGGCCCTCGACCAGAAGAACCTTCGCAAGACGATCGGCGCCCGGGGGCGCAAGCGCATCGTCGACCGCTGGTCGTGGAAGCACACCGCGGTGAAGACGGTGGAGCAGTACCGCATCCGTCTAGGCCAGGACTGATCCCATGCTCACCGTCCGGTTCGACGCGCTCGGCCTCCAGCCGGGCGACCTCTTGCTCGACATGGGCTGCGGCGCGGGCCGGCACGCCTTTGAGTCGTTCCGCCTCGGTGCCCGCACGGTGGCCTTCGACTACTCCGCTGCGGAGCTCAAGGACGTCGGCGGGCTGTTCGCGGCCATGCGCGAAGCCGGCGAGGCGGGCACGGCACCCGGTTCGCTGGCGGCCACGGCCAATGGCGACGCCCTCCGCCTTCCCTTCGCCGACAACACCTTCGATCGCATCATCGCCTCCGAGGTGCTCGAGCACGTCTCCGATGACCAGCGGGCCCTGCACGAGGTGTTCCGAGTCCTGAAGCCGGGCGGCACCCTCGCCGCCACCGTGCCGTCGTGGCTGCCGGAGCAGATCTGCTGGGCGCTGTCCGACGAGTACCACGCCCCGTTCGTCGAGGGCGGCCACGTGCGGATCTACACCGAGCCGAAGCTGCGAGCCCGGATGCGGGCCGCCGGCCTCAAGCCCGGCAGCGCCCACCACGCCCACGCGCTGCATTCGCCCTACTGGTGGCTGAAGTGCGCCGTCGGCCCCACCAACGACGACCACCCGCTCGTGAAGGCCTACCACCATGTGCTGCTCTGGGACATCGCCCAGATCCAGCCCATGGGCCGGATCACCCGCCTCACCGAGCGCCTGCTCAACCCCGTGCTCGGCAAGAGCATCGTGGTCTACGCCAGCAAGCCCGGCGGGAAGCGGTAGTCCATGCCCATCGACGTTCCCGGCCTCGTCTCCGCCACCGACCTGCACGCCACGGTCGACGGCATCGCGGAGTGGCAGCTTCCCTCGGGGATGATCCCGTGGTTCCCCGGCGGGCACGCCGACCCGTGGAACCACGTCGAGGCGGCGATGGCCCTCGACCTCGGCGGCCGTCACCAGGAGGCCGATAGGGCCTACGAGTGGCTCGTCGGCCTTCAGCGAGACGACGGCTCGTGGCACCAGTACTACATCGCTGGCGATGACGGCAGCACCCAGGTGGAGCAGGACAAGCTCGACGCCAACGTCTGCGCGTACATCGCGGCAGGCGTGTGGCACCGGTGGCTCCTCTCCGACGACCGCGGCTTCGTCGAGACCATGTGGCCGGTCGTCGAGAAGGCGATCGACTTCGTGCTCGACCTCCAGACGCCGCGCGGCGAGATCCTGTGGGCCCGCCATGCCGACGGCACGCCCTGGAGCTTTGCCCTCCTCACCGGCTCGTCGTCGATCTGCCACAGCCTGCGCTGCGCCATCGGCATCGCCGAGCTGCTCGGCCACGAGCGCCCCGACTGGGAGCTCTCAGCGGCGCGGCTGGCCCACGTCATCGCCGACGTGCCCGAGGCCTTCGCCCCCAAGCACCGCTGGGCCATGGACTGGTACTACCCCGTCCTCGGCGGCGTCGTGCTCGGCGAGGCCGGCCGGGCCCGTCTCGAGGCGCGCCGCGACACGTTCGTCATGGACGGTCGCGGCGTGCGCTGCGTGTCCGATCGCCCGTGGGTCACTGTTGCCGAGACATGCGAGTGCGCCCTCGCGTACCTCGCCGTCGGCGATCGCCAGACGGCCGAGATGCTCTTCGGCTGGGCCCAGCAGTTCCGTCACGACGACGGTCGCTACTGGACCGGCACCGTCTTCCCCGACGAAGCCCGCTTCCCCGGCGGCGAGCGCAGCACCTACACCGCCGCCTCTGTCGTGCTCGCCGCCGACGCCCTCGCCGGCACCACCCACGCCAGCGCGCTGTTCGTCGAGTCTGCGGGAGTCCTCCCCCCGCTCATGGACCTCGGCGAGCACTAGCACGTAAGGGCAAAGGCGCGCCGAGGCGGAATCTGGTGGTCGGTGCCTCCACGCCTGCTGTCGGCGGCAGCATCGGCCCGAAACGGTCGCTCTCTGCCGCAGGCTGAACTGACTGCCCTCGCCGCGCCCTTGCCCTCAGCGCCGGATCGTGCCCTTCGCCCGAACCCCAGGCCTGCTCGTGCAACGCCACCACCTGCGATCGCAACTCCGGTGGGACGTCGGCTTCGGGCGCGATGAGAACGCTCACGTCAGGCTCGGCGGAGGACCCGGAGGCTGCCGACGGCCTGCACCTCTTCGAAGTGCCCGCTCTCGATGGCGGGGAGGTAGATCTGCTCGTACGGGGGACGGCCGCCGTCGGCCGGATCGGGGAAGACGTCGTGGATGCAGAACGTCCCGCCCGGCACGACGTGGGGCGTCCAGCGCTCGTAGTCGATCCGCGCCGGCTCCTCGCCATGGCCCCCGTCGATGAAAAGGAACGCCAGCGGGGTGGACCAGGCCGACGCGACCGTGGGTGAGTCGCCCACGACGGCGATCACGGTGCCTTCCAGGCCGGCGGCGTAGATCGTCTTGCGGAAGAACGGGAGCGTGTCCATCTGGCCGACGGCGGGGTCGACGAGATCGGGCTCATGCCATTCCCACCCGGGCTGGTTCTCCTCGGAACCCCGATGGTGGTCGACGGTGAACAGCACCCGCCCCAGCGACCGCGCGGCGGCACCGAGGTACACGGACGACTTCCCGCAGTAGGTGCCCACCTCCAGCATCGGCCCGGCGACGGCCACCGCCGCGCCGGCCGCATAGAGCGCGTCGCCTTCGTCGGTGGGCATGAAGCCCCGCGCCGCCTCCGCGTGACGGCGGAGATCGGCGTCCATCACCAGGTGTCGGTGTGGATGATGCGGTCGAGGTCGCGCCGGCCGCCCGGCTTGAAGTCGGTGCCACCGAGCGTGTGGGCCACGGGGATCAGCGCGCCCTGCATGACGTGGTCGGGGATGCCGAGCATCTCGGCGGCGGCCTTCTCCTCGGTGAGGTGCAGCGTGGTCCAGCAGGTGCCCAGCCCGCGAGCCCGGGCGGCGAGCATGAAGCTCCACACCGCGGGGAGCAGCGAGCCCCAGATGGCGGCTTGCCAGGCGATCGGGAGGTTCTCCGTCCGGCCCTCGATGCACGGGATCACGTGCACGGGCACCTCGGCGAGGTGATCGGCGAGATGCTGCGCCGAGCTGATCACCTTCTTGGTGGTCTCGACGTAGGCGGTGTCCTCCTGAGGGAGTCGGCCCAGCACCGCGTCCGGGTTGCCGTACATGACGGCGAAGGACGCGGCGTACCACTCGGCGAGCTGGCGGCGCTTCGCGTCGTCCGTGACGACGATGAAGTGCCAGCCCTGGTTGTTGCCGCCGGTGGGCGCCTGCGTGGCCACCTCGATGCACTCCCTGAGCAGCTCCGGCGCCACTGGGCGCGTCAGATCGAGGCGCTTGCGGACGGACCGCGTGGTGGACAGGAGCTCGTCAGGACCAAGGGGCAGCAGCGTCGACATGGCCGCCGACGCTACCTGCTCCGGGTCAGGCCGCTTCCTGCGAGAGCACCTCGTCGAGCTCGGAGCGGCCGAACATGATCTGGTCGAGGAAGAGGAACTTGGCGACCCACAGCACGCCGAAGCCGCCGAGGTTGGCCGCCATCACGAGCACCTGTGACTCGCTGATGCTGTGGGCGACGCCGACGAGACCGGTGGAGAGCGCCAACCCCGCTCCCGTGAACACCCAGAACGGCGCGATCTCGCGCTTGAAGCTGACCTTGCCGTCGCTGCTCCACACCCACCGCTTGTTGAGGAAGAACACGGGGATCGCCGTGATCATGACGGCACCGATGTTCGACGCCACCGGGTGCCGGTCGAAGATCCCGATGAAGAGGACCAGGAGGATCTGGGTGATCGTCACGCCGATCACCGAGACCATCGAGTACTTCAGGGCCAGCGCGCCGCGTCCACCGGTGACGCGGTCGAGCACGGCGGCAGGGGACATGTTCACTGGATCGGAGCCTAGAGGGCGCCCCTTGAGCGAGCCCAGCCCGTCGGGTTGGGATGACTCAGTCGACGAGCGCGTTGGCCCGGGCCACTCTGCCCAGCCACCGCGCACTCTCCTTGGGGGTGCGGATGAACGAGTGGCGATCGCAGTCGACGATGCCGAATCGAGGGCCGTAGCCGAAGGCCCACTCGAAGTTGTCGAGGAGGCTCCAGTACGTGTAGCCGCCCACGTCGATGCCGTCGTCGATGCACGCCAGCACGCCCTCGAGGGCGGTGCGCACGTAGGCCATGCGCTGCGCGTCGTCGTCCGTGCCGATGCCGTTCTCGGTGACGATGATCGGCACCTCGCCCTTCGTGTACTCCCACGCGCGCCGGATCGTGCCCTCGAGCGATTCCGGGTAGTACTCGTAGCCCATGATGAGCGTGGGCACGCCCTCCTCCGGGCCGAGGACGCCACCGGGACCCACACGGGTGCGGGAGTAGGTCTGCACGCCGACGAAGTCGTCCCCGGTGGTCGCGTCGAAGAAGACGTCCTCCATCGCGGCCCGGATGTGCTCGAGCTTGGACTCGCCTCCGTCGACGGCTTGGTAGTCGCTCATGGCCAGCGTGATGCCCACGGGTACGCCCGGAGCGTTCGCTCGGATGGCCGCCACCCCCTGGCGATGGGCCTGCACCATCACCTCGTTGACGTGGTGGCGAGCAGCTCGATCCTGCTTGCCCGGCGGGAAGTGCCCGAGCAGGTAGCCGATGGTGGACACCATGCTGGGCTCGTTGATCGTGCAGGCGCGCTTCATCACGCCGTTGAGCCGGGCGGCCGCCTGTTCGCAGTACGCGGCAAAGCGCTCCGGCATGGCATCGCTCTCCCAGCCGCCCTGGTCGGCCAGCCACAGCGGCGTGGTGAAGTGGTGGAAGGTGACGACCGGGTCGATGCCGGCCTCGAGCAGCCCCTCGCAGAGCTGCACGTAGTGGTCGAGGGCCACGGTGGAGAACTCGCCGTCGGCCGGCTCGATCCGGCTCCACTCGAGCGAGAACCGATAGTCGGTGAAGCCGAGGTCCTTGAGCAGGGCGACGTCCTCCGGCCAGCGGTGCCAGCTGTCGCAGCAGTCGCCGCTGGACTCCTTGCATCCCGATCCGGCCGTGTGCTCCCAGCGCCACCAGTCGTTGTTGACGTTGCCCCCTTCGATCTGGTGGGCGGCGGTAGCGGTGCCCCAGAGGAACCCGTCGGGAAAGGTCGTCGTCGACATGGGGCGGGACCGTACAGGAGCCTGGGTACGCGAGGATGTCCGCCATGTCGCAGCACGCTGTCGATGCTCTCGTGAAGCTGCTCGACCTCGAACCGATCGAGGTCAACCTCTTCCGTGGCATCTCGCCCGACGAGGATCGGCAGCGGGTGTTCGGCGGGCAGGTGGCGGGCCAGGCGCTGGTGGCGGCCGCCCGAACCGTGGAGCCGGGCCGCAGCGTGCACTCGCTCCACGCCTACTTCCTGCGCCCGGGCGATCCCGCCGTGCCGATCCTCTACGAGGTGGACCGCATCCGCGACGGTCGCTCGTTCACTACGCGCCGCGTCGTGGCGATCCAGCACGGCAAGGCCATCTTCAACCTGCAATCGAGCTTTCAGGTGCACGAGGACGGGCTCGAGCACGAGGCGACGATGCCCGAGGTTGCCTCCCCCGACGACCTACCCGACTTCCCCACGCGCATGGCTCCGTATGCCGAGGCCATGGGCGACTGGTACCACCGTCCCCGCCCCATCGACACCCGCCACGTCGACTGGAACCCGCCGGATCGCAAGGAGCCGCTGCCTCCTTACCAACGCGTGTGGCTGCGCGCCGACGGCGTGCTCCCCGACGACCCGGTGCTCCATGCCTGCGTGCTCACCTACGCCAGCGACATGACCCTGCTCGACACGGCACTGCTCCCTCACGGCGGCAGCTGGGGCGACGAAGGGCTCTTCATGGCCAGCCTCGACCACGCGATGTGGTTCCACCGGCCCTTCCGCGCCGACGGCTGGCTCCTCTACGACCAGGACACACCGTCGGCGTCGGAGGGCCGGGGCCTCGGGCGGGGCGAGATCTTCACGGCGGAGGGCCACCTCGCCGTCACCGTCGTGCAGGAAGGCCTCATCCGGGTGGTGAAGAAGTGACGCGCCGCTTCGCCGTCCTCGTCGCGCTCACGCTGCTCGCCGCCGCCTGCTCGAGCAGCGACGACACCTCCACGACCACCCCGAGCAGCGCTACCACCGCGAGCACCCTCCCCGGGGCCACGGTCACGACAGAGGCTCCCGTCGTCGGCACCCTCGCCAACGTCGCGCTCGCCGCGGAGGAGATCGCCGTCCTCGAGGAGCCGATCGCCCTCGCCGCCCGACCGAGCTCACCGAACCTCTACATCGCCGAGAAGGAGGGCACCGTCCGCGTCGTCAAGGTCACCCGCACCGAGGCCACCCCCACCGAAGACGCCGAGCTCACCTACGAGCTCCAGACGACGCCGATCCTCGACATCTCCGACGACGTCATCAACGACGCCGAGCAGGGCCTCCTCGGCCTGGCGTTCTCCACCGACGGCCGTCAGCTCTACGTCGACTACACCGCCGAGCCCGATGGTCGCACCGTGGTGGCGGAGTACCAGCTCGGCGACCGCGACAGCATCGACACCGACTCTCGGCGGGAGATCCTCACCGTCGCCCAGCCGTACGCCAACCACAACGGGGGCCAGATCGTGTTCGGGCCCGATGGCTACCTCTACGTCGGCTTGGGCGACGGCGGGAGCGGCGGCGACCCTGAGGGCCACGGTCAGAACACCGACGACCTCCTGGGCTCGATCCTCCGCGTCGACCCCAACGTCGGGGCCGACGTCGGGGCCGACGTCGAGGCCGAGGACGGCCCGGCCTACCTCATCCCGGCCGGCAACCCCTTCGCCGATGGCGTCGATGGCCTGCCGGAGACTTGGATCTATGGCGTCCGCAACCCGTGGCGCTTCACGTTCGACCGCGCCACCGGAGACCTGTGGGTCGCCGACGTCGGCCAGGGCGAGTGGGAGGAGGTGAACTACCTCCCGTCCGCCGCCGGGTTCGACGCCGGCCGGGGGGCCAACCTCGGGTGGAACCAGATGGAAGGCACCCACAGCTTCGAAGGAGGCGAGAACCCCGCCGGCGCCATCCTGCCCGTCTACGAGTACAGCCATGCCGACGGGGGGTGCTCCATCACCGGCGGCTACGTCTATCGCGGCGACGCCATCCCATCGCTCGCGGGGGGCTACCTCTTCGCCGACTACTGCGTGGCGGGCATCCGGGCCATCCAGGCGAACGGCGGCGTGGTGATCGACCAGCGCACCTTTCCCCTCCCCACCGACCGGGTGATCTCCTTCGGGCAGGACGGCGACGGCGAGCTGTTCGCGCTCCTCGAAGGCGGTCAGGTGCTGAAGCTGATCCCGGGCTGATGGACGAAGCGGCCGCACCCATCTACCACCTGGCCACGACGCCCGAGCTGGCGGAGGCCCAGCAACGGGGCTCGGTGGCACCGCGCAGCCTCGCCGTCGAGGGGTTCATCCACTGCTCCACTCCGGCCCAGCTCGCCGCCACGATCGAGCGTCACTACGCCGGTGCGGCCGAGCTGGCTGTCCTGCACCTCGACCCGATCACGCTCGGCGACGCCCTCGTCTGGGAGGAGATCCGCCCGGGCGAGGTGTACCCGCACGTGTACCGGGAGATCTCCATCGACGAGGTCGTCGAGATCACCACCTGGCGCCGAGACGACGCCACCACCTCCTGAGCGGGCGGGCCCGTCAGGTGCGGAGCACACAGGCCGTCCACCCCTCCTCCGTCGAACGTTCCACCTCGACGACGTTGGGGTAGGCAGCCTCCAGCAACGCGTCGACCTGCACCGCGAGCAGCCCCGAGAGCACGAGGAGCCCACCCGGGCGAACCAGTCGCACGAGATCGCCGGCGACCTCGCCGAGCACCCGCAGGCCGATGTTGGCGAGCACGAGGTCGAAGTGCCCCTCGACCTCGGCCAGCGGAACGTTCGACGCCATCACGAGGTCGTCCACCCCGTTGGTGCGAGCGTTGGCCAGCGTCACCTCGGGAGCGGCGAGATCGACGTCGATGGCGAGGACCGACTTCGCTCCCAGCCGGGCCGCCACCACGGCCAGCACGCCGCTGCCCGCGCCCACGTCGAGCACGCGGTCGCCAGCGTGCACGTGGGCCACCAGCGCCGCCACCACCAGCCGGGTGGAAGGGTGGGAGCCCGAGCCGAAGGTGCGGCCGGGATCGAGCGGAACGACGAGGTCGTCGCCAGTGGCTGGCTCGACCGGCAGCCAGGCCGGGTGCAGGACGATCCGCTCTGCCACGCGCACCGGCCGCGCCCAGTCCCGCCACGTGTCGAGGTGGGCTTCGCCGTCGGATTCGAGAACCGTCACCGACCACGGGTGAGGCACCGCGGCAACGTCCGCCACATCCGCGGTCAGCCGCACGCGGCCGTCGGGCAGCACCTCCTCGCCCACGGCGGACGGCCCCGCCTGCCACAGCGCGTCGGCGGCCAGCTCCACGTCCGGCGCATCCACGACGATCAGCACGACGGCCACGGCCGCGATCGTACGGCCGAACCCCTGTCCTACCCTGAGCAGTCGACATGGCCCGCTCCCCCGCCGTCGCGTTCGCCGCGCTTCTGCTCACCGCCGCGTGCACCTCTCCGACCGACGACGCTGCACCCGCGACGTCGTCCCCGGAGACCGCCACGAGCACCACCGCCGCCACGAGCACCACGATCACACCTCCACGCGCCGCGGCCCCCACGACCACAACACCGCCGCCGACCGACATCGACGCGCTACGACCTCCGGCCCCCGCCACCGGGCCGGTGGCGCTGGCCGCCCAGATCGAAGCCGCCGAGTCCACGATCCGCGATTCCGGGGCGACGGAGCTCGCCACCGCCGAGGCCGGGTTGGCCCAGCAGGTGGCCTACCGCCAGCTCGGCACCCATCCCGACTGGGATGCCGCGGTGCTGGATGCCCTGCCCATTCCCCTCCGTGAGCCGGCCCGTCTCAACGCCGCCGCGCGCCGAGAGTTCCGAGGAATGCACCGCCGGCTGTCCACCACGTTGCCGGCCTGGCGCATCGTGGCCCCCGCGCCGGCCGAGGAGCTGCTCGCCTCCTACCGCGAGGCCGAAGCCGCCTTCGGCATCCCGTGGAGGTACCTCGCCGCCATCAATCTGGTGGAGACGGGGATGGGTCGCATCCGGGGAGCCTCCACCGCCGGCGCGCAGGGGCCGATGCAGTTCCTCCCCGCCACGTGGGCGGCCTACGGCGCCGGCGGAGACATCAACGATCCACGCGACGCCATCATGGGCGCGGCGCGCTACCTCGCCGCCAACAACGGGGCTGAGGACATCGCCTTTGCGCTCTACCGGTACAACCACAGCGAGCGCTACGTGCTCGGCGTCCGCATCTACGCCGACCTGATCGCCGAGCATCCGCGTGCCTTCCTCGGCTACTACCGCTGGGGCGTCACGTACCTGACCGAGCAGGGCGACGTCTACCTCCCGGTGGGCTACGACCAGCCCGTGCCGATCGCCGTGACGGACTACCGCCCCGAGTGACGCAAGCTCAATGGGTGAGATCGACCGCGTCCACGTTCAGATAGCACCGGGCTTCTACGCTCCCCGGCAGTGACGAGCACCGACGGCATCCGCAACCTCCTCGGCACGTACTGCGAGCGCATGGATCGGGGGGACTTCGACGGCATCGGCGAGCTCTTCGCCGATGGCCGGCTCGCCGACGAGCACGGCACTCCGATCGCGATCGGAGCCGAGGCGGTGGCCGACCTCTACCGCGTCGGCACGAAGCTCTACGACGGCTCTCCTCGCACCAAGCACGTCGTCGCCAACAGCGTGATCGAGCCGGACGACAACACGAGCACGGCGGCCGTGCGGTCGTCCTACGTCGTGTTTCAGCAGACCGACGACTTTCCGCTGCAGGCCATCATCACCGGCCGCTATCAGGACACCTTCGAGCACCAGGACGGCGTCTGGCGGTTCGCCGAGCGACGGTTCACCATCGACCTCCTCGGCGACCTCTCCCACCATCTCCGCTACGACGTGGGCTGAGCGTCGAGCTGGGTGAGCAACCGTCTGATGGCGACGGTGCGATAGGCCTCGTCGAGGATGTCGGCCACCTCGTCCCAGTCGGGGGTGCGGTCGAGTCGCACACCCAACCAACCTCGTGGCCCCACGTAGGGGGGTCGGAAGAACCGGTCGGGCTCGAGCCGCACCATCTCCTCCTGCACCCCGGGCGGCGCCGCCACCCAGATGGCCAGCCGGTCATCGCCGTGGTGGTCGTCGAGGAACATCGCCATGGTCTTCTTGCCCGCGAACCAGGTGGGGGCACCGTGGCTCAGCCGTTCGGTGACCTCCGGTAGAACCAGGCAGACGGCCCGTACCTTGACGAGCTCGGACCTCTCCTTGGCCATGCGATCAGCGATGGTCCTTGACGAAGCCCGTGACGTCGTCGCCCAGCTCGTCGAGCTTCTGCTTGGCGCGCTTGCCCTGCTTGCGGGCCTGCTTGCGCGCCTCCGCGGCGGCCGCCTCCGCCTGCTTGGCCGCCTTAGCAGCGGCCTTTCGGCCCCGGCGGCCAAGATCCCTGGCCGCTTCCTCGACTGCGGGGCGGTTGGCGCTGACCAGCCCCTCGATGGCGTCCCTGGCCTCGCTGGCCGCCGCCCGCCGGCGGTCGCGGCGCTTGCCGCGGGCCACGTCGGCCTTCTTGGCCTGCTGGATCGCCAGGAGCTCGGCCTGGTGGGCCCGCTTCTCGGCAGCCGCGATGCGCTTGTCGGCGGCGCTGCGGGCGGCCTGTTCGCCCACGAGCTCCGCCCGGGCAACGCGGTGCGCCTTCTCGGCCCGACGGAGCTGCTCCTTCTTCGAGCGGAAGTCGATGATGCCGAGCGTCGAGATGGAGAGGGTCTTGCGGATGACTCCCACGGTGGGCCTCCTGGGGTGGCGGACGACCTTGTCTACCCGAAGCGGTCCCGTCTGACTCCCTGACGGTCCTACGCTCGGCGCCCGTGGCCGCCCCTCGCTCGTTCCGACAGCACCGCTTTCAGCCGCCGCCCGGCGCCACGGAGATCCTCCTCGTGCGCCACGGCGAGTCCGAGCCGGCCATGGAGGGACAGACCTTTCCGCTCGTCGACGGCCACGGGGACCCGGCGCTGTCCCCGGAAGGGCGCCTGCAGGCGGCTCGGGTATGCCAGCGACTCGCGGCTGAGAGCATCGACGCCATCTACGTCTCGAAGCTCCGTCGTACCTCGGAGACCGCCGCCGATCTGGTGGCCGCGCTCGGCCTCACCCCGGTGGTCGACCCCGATCTGCACGAGGTGTTCCTGGGCGACTGGGAGGGCGGCCCCTTCCGCCAGAAGATCGCTGACGGCGACCCCATCGCCCTGCGGATGATCACCGATGAGCGGTGGGACGTGATCCCCAATGCCGAGGCGGCGGACGCGTTCGCGGCTCGCTGTCGCCGCGCCGTCACCCGGATCGCCGCCGCCCACGCGGGCCAGCGCGTCGCCGCCTTCGCGCACGGCGGCATCATCGGTCAGATCCTCAGCCACGCCACCGGCGCCCGTCCGTTCGCGCTCAGCGCGGCCGACAACGCGTCGATCTCCCACCTGGTCGTGGTCGGCGATCGCTGGATCGTGCGGCGCTTCAACGACACCAACCACCTCGATGTCGGGTTCACCCCCGAGGCCACGCCCCTCACCTGAGGGTCAGACGGGAGAGGGCTGATCGAACACCTCGGCGAGCCCGGCGGAGAGCCAGGCCACCGCGGACGGTTCGGACCACCCGACGTCCCGTCGGCTCAGCGTCTCCAGCAGCAGAACGGCATCCGCCTCCACGGTCGGCGCGTCCGCCGGGGGGGCCTCGCCATGGACCCGCACCTGATCCGGGCCCACCTGCACGACGAAGTGGTCGTCAGGGCCGGTGACGGTGATCTCCACGGCCCCCGACTCCTTGGAGCCGGCGCTGAGGGCGAACGCCCGACCGAGCGCCGCGGCGTAGTGCAGGCACGTGCGCACCTCGTCGGCTTCGACCACCGGCTCCAGGCCCAGCGGAAGCATGATGTCCCGCTCGTGCACCCAGGCATCCCATAGGGCGTGGTCGGCCACGAGACGGATCGGGAGGTGGCCGGGAGGCGCCTCGGCCGTCCTGGCCCAACCCGCGTCGTCGAGCGCCTCGACCGTGCGGGCGAGGGCCGCATTGCTGGTGACGAACTCGTCAAGCGTGACGCTCGGCGGGGTGCCCTTCACCTGCTCCACCATCTCCGCTGGTGAGGCCACCGGATCGAACATGGCCAGAGCGCGCGTGGGGTCGCCGGCGAGCCCGCGCTCGATGGACAACGCCCAGAACCCGTTGGTGCTGGTGAGGTGGGTGATGACGTCCTGGACGCTCCATCCCTCGCAGCGGCTCGGGTGCTGCCACTGCTCGTCGGTGAGCTCCCGCAACAGGGCGTCGAGGCGCCGCCGCTGGGCGAGGACCGGATGGGAGCCGTCGGCGCGCACCGCAATGGAGATGAGCGGCTGATCGCCGTAGCGCGGGGTCAGGAGCACGGCCGGACCGTACTCTTCCCTCCTGCGTCGTAGCGCTGTGCGTGGCCTCGCCCTCGCTCTGCTCACCCCCCCCCGATCGGGCTCGGGCTGGGCGCGGGTTGCGGAAGTGAGTTGTCTGGTGGCGGCTCGGGGCAGCACGCTGGCCGCATGGGGGACCTGGCGGAGCAGACCGCAGTCGAGGGGCTGGGCGACGGGCGCTACCGCGGCACGCTGTCGCGGGACTGGGAGATCTGGGGTCCGATGGGCGGCTACCTCGCCGCCCACGCGCTCCGCGCCGTCGGCCTGGCGACACCGCACGCCCACCCCGCCGCCTTCTCCTGCCACTACCTCGGCGTCGCTCGGTTCGAGCCGGTCGACATCCTCGTCGAGCCCCGCAAGGAGGGCCGGGTTGCCAGCTCACATCGCGTGTCGATCACGCAGGACGGCACGCCGATCCTCGACGCGATGGTGTGGAGCACGGCGGACGGCGAGGGACTCGAACACGATGAGTCCGTCCCGCCGGACGTCCCGGGTCCGGACCAGCTGCAGAGCATCGAGGAGCTGGTCCCACCCGACGCCCAGTCGCCGTTCAAGTTCTGGGAGAACCTCGATGCGAAGCCGCTCCACTTCGAGGTGGACTGGCCGCCCGACGGCCCTCGTCCCGCCACCTGGCAGGAGTGGCTGCGGTTCCGGCCCACCGCGACGTGGGAGGACGAGTGGATCGACGCCTGCCGCTCGGTGATCCTCGTCGACCTCCCGAGCTGGCCGTCGGCCCACCGACCCCACGCCTGGAAGCAGGAGCCGTGGCTGGCGCCCACCCTCGACCTCAACGTGGCCTTCCACCGCCCGACGAGCGGCGAGGAGTGGCTGCTGTGCGACGGCGCCGCGCCGGTGTCCACCGGCGGGTTGTTCGGCTGGACGGCACGCGTGTGGTCCACCGATCGCCGGCTGATGGCCTCCGGTGGCGGGCAGTGCCTCTACCGCCGGATGCGCACGCCCTAGTGGCCGGTCTCGAGCTCCCCGACGCCGTCCGACGCAGGGCCCTCGCCAGCGGCGCCTCCGGCGAGCAGTGGTTGCGGGAGCTCCCCGGGGTCGTCGCCGCCCTGGCCTCCCAGTGGGGGCTCACCGTCGGGGCCACGATGGGAGGAGGCACAGCGGCCCTCGTGGCGGCCGTCACGACGGCCCGCGGCGAGGCGGCTGTCCTCAAGGTGGCCATGCCCACCGAGATCGACGGACCGGACACGTTCCGCCGATCGGTCACCGCCTTCCGGCTGGCCGACGGGCAGGGCTGTGCTCGCCTCCTCGCCCACGACGACGCTCGTTCGGCCCTGCTCCTCGAGCGCCTCGGCCCCAACCTCGTCGACCTCGGCTTCTCGATCGACCAGCAGCTCGTCGGCATCTGCGCCGCGCTGCGGCAGCTCTGGCGGCCGGTCCTCGACCCGTCCGGGCTCCAGCCGGGCGATGACAAGGCGCACTGGCTGGCCGACCACATCGTCCGCTGGTGGGAGGAGCTGGACCACCCCTGCACCGAGCGGACGGTCGCCACCGTGCTCGGCTACGCCGAGGAGCGCGCCGCTGCTTACGACCCGGAGCGCTCCGTCCTCGCACACGGCGACGCCCACGGGTGGAACACCCTGGAGGCAGCGCCGGGTGAGTACAAGCTCGTCGATCCGGAAGGTCTGCTGTCCGAGCGGGCCCACGACCTCGCCGTCCCGATGCGGGAGTCGCACGAAGAGCTGCTGGCCGGCGACCCGCTGGCGCTCGGGATCGCACGTGCCCATCGGCTCCGCGAGCTCACGGGCGTGCCCGTCGAACCCATCTGGCAGTGGGGCTCCATCGAACGCGTCGCGACTGGCCTCAACTGCCTCACCCTGGATGAGGAGCAGGGCCACGGCTTCCTCGCCGTGGCCGACCGCTGGGCCGAGGGAGCGCCGTAGGAGACGCCGATCCGAGACTCGGCCCTCACCGGCGCGCCGCTCCGCGGCATCCGCCTGCGCTCCCCCTGAGGTTCCACCAGACCTGACGGGGCGTCAGGTTCGATGTGCTCTGGCGACGGACCGGCAGCCAAACTCTCGGCTTGCCGCAGGACACCGAGAGCTCGTCGTCTGAAGAACACCGCATGGAGGCCACGCGCGAGCGCTACCGGATCGAGCGCGAGAAACGGCTGCGGGCCGACGGACAGGCGCAGTACGCCCAGCTCACCGATGACTACGAGGAGTTCGACCACGACCCGTGGGTCGAGCCCGGATGGGTCCGGGAGCCGGTGGTCTCGGAGGTTCAGGCCGTCATCGTCGGCGGCGGGTTCGCGGGGATGCTCACGGCGATCGGGCTGCTCCAGCGCGGCGTCACCGACTTCCGCATCGTGGACAAGGCCGGCGACTTCGGCGGCACCTGGTACTGGAACCGCTACCCGGGCTGCATGTGCGACGTCGAGTCGCTGATCTACCTCCCACTGCTCGAGGAGACCGGCTATCGCCCGACCATGCGCTACACGCCGGCGCCCGAGATCTTCGAGCACTGCCAACGCATCGGTCACCAGTTCGAGCTGTACCCGCACGCGCTGTTCCAGACAGAGATCGACACGGCGACGTGGGACACGGCCGCGTCGCGCTGGCGGATCACCACCTCGCGGGGTGACGAGCTGTCGGCTCGATTCCTCGTCACCGCCGGCGGAATCCTGCACAAGGCCAAGCTGCCGGCGATCGAGGGGATCACCGACTTCGCGGGCCGCGCCTTCCACACCGCCCGCTGGGACTACGGCTACACGGGCGGCAGCCCCACCGAGCCGATGGACCGCTTGGCGGACAAGCGGGTCGGCATCATCGGCACCGGGGCGACGTCGATCCAGCTCGTCCCGCAGCTGGCCCGGGCCGCCAAGGAGGTCTACGTCTTCCAGCGCACGCCCTCGGCGGTCGGGGTGCGGGCCAATGCCCCGATCGACCCCGAGTGGTTCGACGATCAGCCGCCGGGCTGGCAGGTCGAGCGCATGCGGAACTTCACCGCCGCAGTCACGGGCGAGCAGCCCGAGCACGACCTCGTCGGCGACGGCTGGACGACGGTGCTCTGGCAGGACACCCAGACCGAAGCCGCCACCCCCGAGCGGGCTGTCGAGCTCGAGCACGCGGACTTCCAGATCATGGAGTCGCTCCGGGCCCGCATCGACGAGGTGATCGACGACCCGGCCACGGCCGAGGCGCTCAAGCCCTGGTACGGCAAGCACTGCAAGCGGATCTGCTTCCACGACGACTACCTCGCCGCCTTCAACCAGCCCAACGTGCATCTGGTCGACACGAATGGCCGCGGCGTGCAGCAGGTGACGGCCGCGGGCCCGGTCGTCGACGGGAAGCAATACGAGCTCGATCTGCTCGTGTACGCCTCCGGCTTCGAGGTGACCACCGGCCTCGTCAGCCGCCTCGGCTTCGACCCCGTCGGTCGCGACGGCATCCGGCTCAGCGAGCGCTGGAACGACGGCGCCCACACCCTGCACGGCGTGCTCACGAACGGGTTCCCGAACCTGTTGGTCTGCCACTTCATCCAGGCCGGGTTCGGCCTGAACTTCCACCACTACCTGAGCGAGCTGACCGCGCACATCGCCTCGATCGTGGCCACCGCCACCGAGCAGGGCATGACCTCCATCGAGGCGACCGTGGAGGCCGAAGACGCCTGGCTCGCCCTGCTCTGGGAGGCGGGCAAGGGCTTCGGTCGCTACTCCGCGGCGTGCACGCCCAGCTTCCACAACAGCGAGGGTTCCCGCACCATGGCGGCGGCCCGCAACGTCGTCCACCCCGGCAACCTCATGCGCTACGCCGCCCACCTCCAAGCCTGGCGAGAGGCCGGAACCCTCCCCGGCACCACCGTCATCCGCAACGTCGCCGCCCGCACCGACACCCCTGACGCCAGATCGGGGAGTCAGGGACGGTAGGGGTAGACGTTCGTCTCCCGGGCGCTGCTAGAAGCTCGCCGGCGCCACGACGAGGCCGGCTCCGAGGGCCGCCGTGCGCAACCGGCTGTCCCAGGCCACCAGGATCGGGTGAGCGTCGGCCAGCGTCAGAGCGCTGGCGAGGTGCACCGCATCAGCCCCACCGAGCACGAGCCTGCCGGCGAGCGTCGCGGCAGCCGCGGAGACCGCGGCGGTCAGCTCGACCACTCTCGTCGCGGCCCAAAACTCATCCCAGTCCCGGCGCGCCCGACGCTCCGCTCCAGGATCGATGCGCGCACCGTGCCGTGCCGCAGCCAGCGCGGCTGCGACCTCCGGGAAGGCCAGCCGGCTCGCCGCGACGACGTCTGCCTCATCCCACAACCGTGCGGCGATGTCACTTCCGGTCTCTTCGACGAGCAGCTTGACGAACGCACTGCTGTCGAAGCAGACAACAGTCAACTCAGCGCCGCAGCTCGGTGACCAGGTCCGAGACCGGCGCCGTCGTCGGCACCCGGGTTCGGCCCGTCGCTCGCGGTCGCTTGGCCCGCCTCGGGCGCGAGAGGATCCCGTCTCGCTCAAGTCGCTCGATCACGCTCGCGGCATCCACCGCTACCAGGCGCGCCACAGGGACACCCCGCTCGGTGACCACGACGTCGTCGCCGGCCCGGGCACGGTCCACCCATACCCGCAGGTTCGATCGCAGCTCACTGATGGCAACATCCATACCATCAACGTACATCACCAAGAACGGCAGCTGTACGTATTGGAGGGTCAACGCTACCGAACCGGCGCGATGCAGGCACGTACGCTGGAGGCGTTCGGCTCCGGTACTC
>Ga0105044_10005460_pt1 | contig 17481 bp, 15 predicted proteins | sample MAT01_FD_78092 | JGI IMG/M metagenome (GOLD analysis project Ga0105044, IMG submission 78092) | Freshwater microbial communities from Lake Fryxell liftoff mats and glacier meltwater in Antarctica - MAT-01 | ecosystem: Environmental > Aquatic > Freshwater > Ice > Liftoff microbial mat | place...
AGCGTGGGGGGATGGAGCGCGGGGGCGCGGGCGCGCCGGCGGGGGCGCGTGGTCGCGGGCGGGGGGGGCCGTGCCGCGCCCCCGCCGAATCGGCAGCGACCCTGCACGAACTTACCTGACTCCGTACAACGCCGAAAGCACGCGCTCGTGCACGAGTCCGTTCGATCCGATCGCGTTGCCCGTCTCGATCGAACGCGTGCCGTCCCAGCACGTGAACTGGCCGCCGGCTTCCTCCAGCAGGACCGCGAACGGTGCGAGGTCCCACGTCTTCACGCCCGCTTCGAGCCAACATTCCGCGCGCCCGTCGAGCACCATCGCCGGCGCGGCCGGATCCCCGAAGCTGCGCGTGGACGCGGAGGTCGTGATCAACTCCGCGACCGCGCGGCCTTCCGGCATGGCCAGCATGCGCCGCAACTCGCCCAAGGACAGCGTTGCGTCCTTCCACGTCGCGATGCGCGACACGGCGAGCTTCGTCCCATCGCGGTACGCGCCGAGTCCGCGCGCGGCCCAGTAGTGCTTGCCGAGCACGGGCAGTGCGCACGCGCCGATCACGACCTCGCCCTCGTGCTCGAGCGCGAGCAGCGGCCCCCAGAACGATCCGCCGCGCGCGAAACCGCGCGTTCCGTCGAGCGGATCGACGATCCAGCGCGTGCGCGCCGATCCGGCGTGCGCGCCGGTCTCTTCCGCGAGGAACGCGTGGTCGGGAAAATCCGCGCGGATCGTGGCGAGGATCGCCTCTTCCGCTGCGCGGTCCGCGGCGGTGACCGGCGTGTCGTCGGGCTTCATCTCGACGGCGACGCCGCGCTCGAAGTAGGGGAGCGAGACGCGCGACGCGGCGAGCACTGCGCGGCGCGCGACGTCGAGGGCATGTTCCAGATCGAGCTTCGGCATCGTCATCCTTCGCGGGCGAGGGACGCGGATGCTACGCGCGCGATCCGTGCGCATCCACGGCCACGCGCTACGGATCGCGCTCGAACAGCACACGATGCACGGGCAATTCCACCCGACGCTTCCCGTTCGCGAAGCCCTCCCACGCGACGACGTTCCAGCCGGCGCGCTCGATGCGCAGTTGGCCCGGATCGTAGGGCAGCTCGAGCACGATGCGACCGTCGGCGAGGCTCGCCGCGAGCTCGCGGCCGGCGCGCGTCGTCAGGCGGACGTCCGCGAGCGCGTGCGGCGAACCGTGCGCGTCGAGGCCGGCGAACCACAGCTCGCATCTCCAGCCGGGTTCGAGTCGCACGTCGATCTCGAGGCCATCGCCGGCTCGGCGCAAATCGCCCTCGTCACCGTGGACGGACGTGCACCCGTCGGCTTCGACGAGCCACCAGAAACGTTGGCCGGGGATCACCGCGGCGGGGATCACTCCGCCGTGCTCGAGCTCGTGCACGGGAATCCTCGGTTGCTCGGCGACCGCGGCGCGCTTGCCGAGTTCGTGGCGGTCCACGAGCAGCGCGCAGCGCACGCGCGCGAGCGGTCGGCCTTCCGCGTCGCGCGCGCGCACGGTGACGGATCGCGGTTGTGGGCCGTCGCGTCGCACGAATTGGACCGGTGCGCCGGGTACTTGGACGCGCGCTGCTGGCGGATCGAAAGGCCACGGTCCGCCGTCCAGCGGGATCACGGTGTAGGTCCCCACGCCGAGGTCGGTGACGGAGGCGCGCGCCCGACCGTCGGGCGAGCGAGTCGCGCGCACGGTGCGCGATTCGAGCGGCGTCGACGCGTGGCGGATCTCGAATTCGACGGCCATATCGGGTCGGCCGGACGCGCTCGAGAGCTCGATCTCGAGCGCGTGGCCGGGACGCGGTTCGAGCCGGATTTCCCACGGTTCCATCGTTCGGGGCGTCGCGGGGAACGACGAGAGCTCGGGGACGTGACCCCGAGCGCGCACGGTGATCTCGCACTGCGCAGCTCTGCTTTCGAGGATCCACGACCCGGGCTCGCCGGACGGCCGGACGCGTGCGCTCGACTCGAAGCGGACGTCTTCGAGCGCGACACCCGACGCGCTCGCCACGCGCAGCACGGCGCGAGATGCCGCTTCGAAGCGCAGCGCGACCGCTTCCGCCGCTCGCCCGCGCACGGCGTGCACGCGCGTGCTCGCATGCCGCGCGCCATCGTCCGAACTCGCGCCGAGGATCCACGCGGCACCACCTCCGCCCTCGAGCAGCGTGCGCGCCGGCACGCGGGTGAAGCGCACGAACGGCCGCGTACCAGCGTGCGCACGCGCCGTCGCCGCGATCCGGCCGTCGTCGCTCGCGAGCCAGAGCTCCGCGCGCGCGAGCTCTTCGGGATCGCCCTCGAGCTCGAACGTCGCGGGGACGTCGAGTGAGAACTCCGTCGATCCGTCGGCGCGCGTCGTTTCCGAGAGCACGTGCAGATGTGCGCCACTGCCTGCGTCCACGGGCTCTCGTGCTCCGGTCGGGACGCGAGTCCAACCGTCCTCCGCGGTCGGCGTGGAATCGGCGAAGCGCACTCCTCCGAGCGGCTCGCCCCCCGCATCGACGACGAGCACCGCCACCGTTCCCGCCGGCGCCGCGGCGGCCGGAGGCTCCGTCCGTCGCGCGCGCTCGGGAGTTGCGAGCGCGCGACGCGCGGACAAGCCGGAGGCTCGCGCGATCTCCGTAGCGGACGCCGTGAACGAGCTCCATGGTTCGACCGCGGGCAGCGCCGCGAGCGGATCGACGCGATCGCGCAGCGTGTACCCGATCCCGATCGGGATCGCGGCGATCACCGCGACCAGCGCGAGCCAAGCGACGAACGGGACCGCGGTCGCGGTCGCGAACCGCGCGTGCGGCGCCGCGAGGGGCACGATCGCCGCGCACCAGCTCGCGCGGTCGCCGTACTCGCGGTCGAGATCGCGCCGCAGGAGCTCGAGTCCGCGTTGCACTTGGCTGCGCACGGTCTCCACCGGCGCGCCCGTGCGGCGCGCGATCTCACGTGGCGGCAGCCCTTCCGCGTAGCGCAAGAACACCACCGTGCGGTACGGCTCGCGCAGCGCCTCGACCGCGCCCATCACGCGGCGTTGCGTGCGCAGGCGATCGGCCACGTCGTCTTGGGCCGACTCGGCGCGCGCGGCCAGACGCTCGCGGTCGGCGCGGCGCACTTCGCCGCGGAGGATGTTGCGCGCGTGGTTCTGCACGACGGTGGCGAGCCACGAGCGCGTCGCGCTGCGGTGCGTGCCGGTGCCGGGCGCGGAGTCGATGCGCGGCGGATGCTCGAGCGCGCTCCGGTACGCGTCCTGCACCGCGTCCTCGGCGCGGTCCTCGTCGCCGAGCAGACCGCGCGCGAGTGCGCGCAAGAAGGTGCCGTGCTCCAGCAGCGCTTCGACGGGCAGATGAGGGGCCGGATCGGGCATGTGTCGGACCCAGGAAACACCGCGCGGTCCGATTCCGGGGCAGAGTTCTCGATTTCGCGCAGACTGGGGATTCCCGCCCCGAATCGCTGCGCCGCGGTGTCCTTCTGGCGATGGACTACCGCTTCCTCGATGCGCTGTTGCGCCGCACGGCCGGTCCCCTCGACTCCGGTGAGCGCCGCATCCCGGCCGGCCGGCTGCTCGTCGCCGTCCTCGCCCTCGGCGCCGTCACAGGGCTCGCGATGTCGCTCTACGGATTGCGCTGGGGAACGCAGTACGGCGCATTCCACGTCGCGGCCGTCATGGTCAAGGTGCCGGCGCTGCTCCTCCTCACGCTCGTCGTCACGTGCCCGTCGCTGTACGTGTTCTCGGCGCTCGCGCGCAGCCAGCTGTCGTTCCGTGAGACGGTCCGGCTGCTGCTGGCTGCGAGTGCCTTGTGCAGCGTCGTGCTGGCGAGCTTGGCGCCGATCACCGCCTTCTTCACGTTCGGAACGCGCAGCCATCCGTTCCTCCAGCTACTGAACGCGGTGTTCTTCGCGGTCGCGGGAGTGATCGCGCTGCGCTACGTGGTCAAGGAGCTCGCCGCCTGCGCGCCCGCCGACGAAGCGATTTCGCCGGGCCGGATGCCCGTCCTGGGACGCCCGAGCGATCGCGTCGTCGTCGCGTGGACGATCCTGTACGCGCTCGTCGGTGCGCAGATGGGCTGGATGATGCGCCCGTTCGTGGGCTCGCCGCGCCTGCCGCAGAGGCTTTTTCGAGACGTCGAGTCGAACGTGTTCGCGGGGCTCGCGCAGGCGCTGAAGTATCTGGACTGACGCCGTGTCGCGTGTGCGCGAAGTCCTCGCGGGCGAAGGCGACTTCGGTCCGGGTTCCGAGCGCGTTGCGTGGCGTCGCATCCTCGCGCTCGTCGTACTGGCCGGCATCGTGCACGGCGCCGCGATGGGTTCGCTCGGATTCCGGCCACGCGCGATCGCGTACGGGGCGATCAAACTGCCGATGCTGCTGGTCGGCGCGACGATCCTGTGCCTGCCGAACCTGTGGGTCGTGTGCGCGCTGCTCGGTCTGCGCGCGGAGTTCGGCGCGACGGTGCGCGGCATCTTGTGTGCGCAAGCCGCGCTGGCGATCACGGCCGCGAGCCTCGCGCCGGTCGTCGTCTTCGTCGTCCTGGCGGGCGCGACCTACCCGTTCGCACTGCTGGCGAACGTCGGCGTGCTCGCGCTCGCGGCGGTCGCGGCGCAGCGCACACTGCGCCGCCACGCGAGAGCTCTCGTCGAGCGCGCGCCGCGCGTACGCATCGCGCTCGCCGCGTGGTTCGTGCTGCACGCGTTCACCTCGACGAAGCTGGGCTGGGTCTTGCGGCCTTTCGTGGGCGATCCGGCGTTGCCGGCGGAGTTCCTGCGCGCCGAGCGCTGGGCCGACGATCCGTTCGCGAACCTCTTCTGGACCGCCGTCGGGCTTGTGGCGCAGGTCGTGAGCCGTCTCGCCGACTGAAGAGCACGCCCTCGAGCGCACGAGGCTGACCGATGTCGGCCAGCCTCGTGCGACACACGACAGCGGACCCGTCACCTACGTGTCGACGGGTCCATGCTGGTCACGGCGCCCAGACCAGCTCGAGCCCGTTCGTCAGGTTGAACGTCGACGTCGTGCAGAAAGCCGCCGCGTTGCGGTACCAGCACTGGTAAGTGCGCGTGCTGGGCACGCTGACGAGGCCGCGCACCGACACCTGGAGATCGGCGCCGACCGGATAGCTGCTCGAACCGCTGGCGTTGAACTTCGTGCCCAGGCGGATCACCGAGCCTCCGACGCAGCGCAGACCGTCCCCGAAGACGACGCCTGCTCCGCCGCTCTGTTGCGTCGTGCCCTGGAAGTAGAGCGCGGAGCTGTTGGGCATGCCCGAGCCTTGCAGCGTGACGCTGTCGGCCGAGATCGACGAGACGCCGATCGCAGCCAGGTTCGCGCCCGCCGCGTTGAGGCTGTTCGCGCATCCGTTGCCGGCCGCGCCCGCGTTGCCGCAGGGACAGGCCGTCCCGCTGCCGTTGCCGAAGCAGTACGGCGTGCCGGCACCGGGCGGACACGTGGTCGTGATCGTGAAGGTGCCGCTGCCCGGGATCTCGCCCGGCCACATGCCGATCTGGATCACGTAGGTCTGTCCCGCGACCGCATTGAACGCGAGCTCCGAGGGCCCGGCCAATCCGCAACCGTCGTCGTTGCACGCGAGCGACGAGCCGGCCGGGCAGGCCGAACCGGCGTAGACCGCGACCTTCGTGTCCGAAACCGTCTGGTTGCAGAGCGACACGGTCACGGCCCCCGTGCAGTTCGAGGTCCAGCGGTACCACAAGTCGTACGTCACCATCTCGCTCGCGCACTGCGCTTCGGACTGGCCGACGAAGCCGGTCGTCGCGGACGTGTTGTCCCACGCGAAGGGCCCGCTCCCACTGACCACGATCGGCGCGGCGCAGTCGTTACCGGCTGCGGGCGTGAACGGGTCCACGGTGAAGAAGCCCGGGGCTCCCGCCACGGTCTGGTAGCTGCCGATCTGGAAGAGGTACTGCTGACCCGCCGTGGCGAAGAAGGCCCCGAGCGCGTTGCCCGAGAGGATCCCGCAACCATCGTCGTCGCAAGAGAGCGGCTCGGCCGTGGGGCAGCCGCCGCCCTGGTAGACCGCGACGCGCAAGTCGTGCGTTCCGCCCGAACAGGTGTTCAACGCGACCCAGCCCGTCGACGCAGCGGTCCATGCGTACCAGACGTCGAAGGAGATCGCCGAGGTGTTGAAGATGAAGCAGCGCGAGTTCGACTGGCCGGTGACACCGGTCGTCGCGCTCGACGTGTCGTAACCGTGCGGGCCGACGCCGAAGATCGGCAGCGCGCCCGTGCATTCGTCGTTGGGCAGCCCGACGAAAGGCTGGATCGAGAACTGGCCCGCGCCCGGCGTCGCCGGCGGGTTGCCGCCCGGATACAGGCCGAGCTGAATCGTGTACTGCTGGCCGTTCGTGACCGGGAAGATCAGCGTGCTCTCGAACGTGGGGCAAGCGTCGTCACTGCAAGCGAGCGCCGGCGAGCCCGGACATCCGGCTCCCGCGTAGACGGCGATCTTCGTGTCGATGCCGGCGCCGACGCCGCAGGTTTCGACGCGCGCCGTGCCCGAGAACGTCGACGTCCAGCGGTACCAGACGTCGTTGCGGATCGCCGTGTTGTTGAAGAAGTTGCACAGGGCCTGCGTCTGCCCCTGCGAGCCGGTGGTGGCCAGCGTGTTGTTGAACGGATACGTGCCCGGTCCGGAGATGACGACCGGCGTGGCGCAGTTGTCCTCGGGCGGCGGCGAGAGCGGGTTGATCGAGAACTGACCCAGACCCGGGATCGCACCGCCGCCGGGATAGAGGCCGAGTTGGATCGTGTACGTCTGACCGAGCGTGACCGACACGTCGACCGTGCTCTCGAACGACGGACACGCGTCGTCGTTGCAGCCGATCGCCGCTCCGGTGGGGCAGCCCGCTCCGGTGTAGACCGCGATCTTCGTGTCGACGGCGTTGCCGATGTTGCAGGTCGTGATCCGCGCGAGGCCGTTGAACGTCGCCGTCCAGCGGAACCACACGTCGTTCAGGATCGCCGTGTTGCCGAACTGGTTGCACAGCGCTTCGTTCTGACCCTGCGTGCCTGTCGAGGCCGAACCGTTGTCGAAGAGGAACGCGCCCGTGCCCACGATCACGTCCGGCGTCGCGCAGTCGTCCGTTCCTCCGGCGAGGCTGCTCGAGAGGAGGACGGGGTTCACGCTCCCGACGGGCGCTCCTCCGCCGTGAGGGACGGCGGCGCGCGGGTCACCGGGCTTCAGCCAATCCGACTTGGAGCCGGTCTGCTGAGCCGAGACCGTGGTGGCGAAAGCTACGATTCCGATCGCGACGTATAGGGTGGGGAGCTTCATGGGTCGTCGTTCGTGTGGCGTGGCCTGATGGCGCGCATGCTGGTCACGGATCGACGCGGCCCGAGCATCACGCGCGGATTCCAGCCTACTCGGCGCGGCGACTCCGCGGGTCTCCGAGTTCGAGCGCCGCACGGATTTCGGGTACGAGGAGCAGGCCCCGCGTGGACCGCCGCGCGCCGCGCCGCCAGAATGCCCGCATGCAACCGGGCTCCAGCGCGCGCCGTTTCGAGGGTCGCCACGTCGCCGTCACCGGCGCGGGGACCGGGATCGGGCGCGCGATCGCCCTGCGGCTCGCCCAGGAAGGCGCGGCTCAATCGTTCTTCGCGCGCGACGCGGGCCGCATCGAGTCGGTGGCGAGCGAGATCCGCGCACGCGGCGGGAGCGCGCAGGCTTTCGCTTGCGACGTGCGCGAGCGCGCCGCGGTCGACCGTGCCTTCGACGCTGCGCGCGAAGCGCAGGGATCCTTCTTCGCGCTCGTCGCGAACTCCGGCATCGGTGGCGCGAACCAGTCCGGCGCGCAAGATCGCTTCGACGATCTCGTCGCCACGAACCTCGTGGGCACGTACAGCACGATCCGCGCGGCCGAGCGTCACCTCGATCCCGGCAGCGAACCGCGCCACATCGTGGTGATCGCGTCTATCCTCGCGCGCATCGGCGTCGCGGGCTACACGGGCTACTGCGCCAGCAAAGCCGGCTTGCTCGGGCTCGTGCGCGCGCTGGCGGTCGAGCTCGCGCCGCAGCACGTGCAAGTGAACGCGGTGTGTCCCGGATGGGTCGAGACGGACATGGCGCTCGAAGGTCTCGACGGGATGGCGCGCGGCATGAACGTCACGCGCGAGGAAGCGCGGCGCCGTGCGATGACCGCCGTGCCGATGGGACGCATGAGCCAGCCGGACGAGATCGCCGGCGTCGTCGCCTGGTTGCTCTCCGCCGACGCGCGCGGCGCGACGGGCCAGGGGATCGACGTGAACTGCGGCGCGTTCATGAGCTGAGCGCGTGAACACCGAGCCCGACATCGCCGCGGAAACCAAGCCCGAAGCCGCCACCGCGCGAATGCAGCCGCACGCGCGAGCGTTCGCGCAGCGCGCGCGCAAGCTCGAGACGTTGCCGCTGGGCGAGCTGGCAGCGCGCGTCGCCGACGGTTTGACGCGTTTGCGCGCCGACTTCGGCCTCGAAGCGCGCGCCGCGGATCCGCTCGGTTCCCTGTTCGCTGCGCTGCCGGGCACGGAGATCGCGCGCCGCGGCGCCGATTTGGAGCGCGATCTGGTCGCGGTGCGCGCCGAGGCGCTCGAGCGCGGGCGCGCCGCAGCGGACGTCGAGCGTCGTTCCGAATCGTTGAAGGAAGCGCTGCGCGAACGCAGCGCGGACCTCGCCGCCGCGCTCGCGACCACCGCGGCGGCGGACGCGGCGCAGCGCGACCTCGAGGCCGCGCGCGCACGCCTCGCCGAGGTCGAAGCCGAGCGCGACCGCGGTGCCGGCGATCTCGCACGCTCTCTCGCGGAGTACACGTCGGTCGCCGAGGCGCTGCTGGTCGTGAGCACCGAGCGCGCCGCTCTCACGGCAGACATCGCGGCGGTTCGCGCGGATCTCGGCGCCGCGCTGGCGGATGCCGCGGCGGTGCGCGCGCAGAGCGCGGAAGCGTCGGCCGAACGCGAACGCGTCACGGGTGAGCTCGCCAATGCCGGTCGCGTGTTCGACGACGCGCTGGCCACGACCGAATCACGCTTCCTGTTCCTGCGCGCGGCGTTGGGCGCGGCCGACGAGCGCGCGGCGCGAGCTCGAGAGACCGATGGTCTCGACAAGAGCGCGCTGATCGAGCGCATCGACGTGCTCGCGGGCGAACTCGAGAGCCTGCGTCGCGAACGCACCGAGCTCACGGCGGAGCTGGCGCGTGCGCAGGGCGACTCCGCGCGCGACGTCGACGTGCGCCAGCGGATGCTGGCCGAGGCGCAGCGCGCTCTGGGCGAACGCGACGTCGAACTCACCGTGCTGCGGCGCGATCTCGCCTGGCGCCAACGCGAGATGAACGCGGTGCGCGCCGAGTCCGGCGGCTTGCGCTGGAAATTGCTCGGCGGCGACGCGGCCGAACGCATCGCGCGCTGGCCTGGCGCAGCGGAAGGGGAGGCGCGCCCGTGAACCCCGTATCGGTCGTGATCCCGGCGTTCGAGGCGCGCGCGCAGATCGCCGCGAACCTGCCGGTGCTTCTCGCGGAGCTCGAGCAGCGCGCGCTCGGCGACGAAGTCATCCTCGTCGACGACGGCGGCGACGACGGGCTCGACGCCTGGGTGTCCGCGACCCATCCACCGCCGGCGACGTTCGATTCCGCGCGCGCCGACGTGCGCGTCGTGCGGCGCAAGAAGAACGCCGGCTTCGCGCGCGCGGCGCTCGACGGAGTGCGCGCGGCGGGGCACGCGCACGTGCTGTTGCTCGCGCCCGACGTGCGCGTGCGCGCGGGATTCCTGCACGAGCTGTGCGCCGCGCTGGAGGATCCGATCGTCGCGGCAGCCTCGCCGCGCATCGTCGGCGCCGACGGTCGCGGCTTGCCGCGACTCGTGTGGCGCGGCGGCCTGCTCGAGATCGAGCTGGGCGAAGTGGACGGTCCGCGCGACGAGCCCGTGGACGCCGCGTACGCTCCGTGGTCGGCGCTGCTCGCGCGCCGCGACGAACTGCTCGCCGCGGGCCTCGACATGCGTTTCGCGCCGGGAGAACTGGCCGACGTCGACCTCTCGTGGACGTGGAAGAAAGCCGGCCGACGCGTGGTCACGGTGCCGCGATCCGTGGTCGAGAGGACGACGCCCTCGAACACCACGGCGGACGATTGGGCGGGCGTGCTCGACACGCGCAATCGTTTGCTCCTGACGTGGAAGCACCTCGACGCACCCGAGAGACGGCGCGAGCACGTGGAAGCACTCGAAGCGCGCGCGCTCGACGCGCTCTTGGGCGGGCGGAAGTCGGAGCTGGCGGCGATCGTGGTGGCGCTCGACACGCAGACCGCGATCCGTGGCGATTAGCTAGCCGGCAGCGTCCGGCTCCGAATCCGCTCGTTCGTCACCGTGGTGAACCGCGCCGCCCCCTCCACCGGTCCGCGGAGAGCGAGACGGATGAGGCGCGTCTGCACCTCCACGGTCCCGGATACGCGGAACAGGATCACGCCGCTCGAGCTCGGCAGGCGAGATCGGAATGCCAGTTCGCCGAAGTCCTTGTCGAACGTGGCGACAGGTCGGTTCTCGCTCTGCGCGCGCTCTGGGATCGCGGCGTCCGAGCTGCCGCGACCGTCTTCCCAGACCCAGGCCACGTCGTGGCCGTCCTCTCGCAGTGCTTCGACGGCGACGCGCTGGAAGTTCTCGTTCGCCAGGATGCGCATCCGATCACGCACCGAGCGGGTAGATGCGTTCACCCTGGCGCGGATCGGTGACCACGTCTTCGAGGACGAGCAGGTCCACGTCGCTGTCCGCCGTCATGTCGCCGCGGGCTGCCGAGCCGAACAGAATCACGCGCTTTGGATTCGCGACCTCGACGATGCGCCGGACGATCTCGGCGACGGCATCGTCGCGGAGATGTCTTCCGGTGGCGTCGAGGAGGTTCGGTTCGTTCATTGCGCGTCTCGCGGCGTCGTGTTCGTCAGCCGATCGACAACAAGAACTGCCCGTTCACCTGCGTCTTCTTGATCTTCGAGACGAGCATCTCCATCGCCTCGACGGGATCCATCTCGTTCAGGACCTTGCGCAGCATCCAGACGCGCTTGATCTCCTCGGGCGTGAACAAGAGCTCTTCCTTGCGCGTGCCGGAGCGGTTGATGTCGATCGCGGGGAAGATCCGGCGGTCGGAGAGGCGCCGGTCGAGCACGAGCTCCATGTTCCCCGTGCCCTTGAACTCCTCGAAGATCAGGTCGTCCATCTTCGAGCCGGTCTCGATCAGCGCGGTGCCGAGGATCGTCAACGACCCGCCGCCTTCGATGTTGCGCGCGGCGCCGAAGAACTTCTTCGGGAACTGCAGCGCGGACGCTTCCATGCCGCCCGAGAGCAGCTTGCCGTTGCTGGGCGCCTCGACGTTCGCGGCGCGCGCGAGGCGCGTGATCGAGTCGAGCAGGATGACCACGTCCTCGCCGGCTTCGACGAGCATCTTGGCCTTGTGCATGCACATCTCGGCCACCGCGAGGTGGCGCGAAGCGGGCTCGTCGAACGTCGAGCTGATGATCTCGCGCTTGCCCTCGGGCAACATGCGCTCGAAGTCGGTGACTTCCTCGGGGCGCTCGTCGACGAGCAACACGAGCAGGTGCGCGTCGGGCGCGTTCTGCACGATGGACTTCGCCAGCATCTGGAGCAGGATCGTCTTGCCCGTGCGCGGCGGCGCGACGATCAGGCCGCGCTGACCGCGGCCGACCGGCGTGATCAGGTCCACGATGCGCATCTCGAGCGGGTTCTCCTTCGTGCCCTCGAGGATGATGCGCTTCTCGGGATACAGGGGGACGAGCTCCTTGAACGGAGCGCGCGTGCGCGCTTCCTCGGGTTCGTGGAAGTCGATCGACTCGATCTCCTGGAGCGCGAAGTAGCGCTCGCCCTCGCGCGGCAGGCGCACCTTGCCGCGGATGGTCATGCCGGGTTGCAGCGCGAAGGTCTGCACGACGGACGGCGGAACGAACACGTCGTCCGCCGACGGCAGGTAGTCGTAGGCCGACGAGCGCAGGAACCCGTGGCCCTCGAACGTCGCGAAGACGCCGTCGACGACGACCGGGATGCGCGCGCGCAGTCGCGCGGACGTGATCGAGAAGATCAGGTCGCGCCGGTTGCGCGCGTCCTCGGCGCCCTCGATCTCCTCGTTCTCGGCGATCTCGTGCAGATCGGCGAGGTTCAGCGCGAGCAGCTCCGAGAGCGCCGCCGGCTCGGGCTTTTTCTTGCGACCCAAGGACGGCAGCGTCTCCTCCAGAGCGGCCAGGTCCTCGGCGTTCAAGTCGGCCGGCAGCCCGGCGTGATCGAGCGGCGGCAGCTCGAGCGTCGCCGTTCCGCCGCCCTGGTAGCGCGGACGGAATCCACCGCCACCGCCACCGCCTCCGCCACCGCCCTGGAATCCACCAGCTTGGTGACCGCCCCCCTGTCCGCCTGGCTGGGGTCCGCGGTTGTGCCACTGCTTCTTGAAGCGCTTCTTCACGTTGAGGAGGGGGATCCGGCGCCGGGTCGCGGCGCACTTCGAGTTGCGATCCGCGGCGGAGACGTTCCGCGCGCGGGTCAGGGGTTCAGACGCGCGCCCGGGAGGCGCGCGAGCAGGCGCGCGACGTCGCGCTCGAGGTCGGCGAGATCCCCGTGGTTCACGAGGACGTGGTCGGCCCGCGCGCGCTTCGTCTCGAGCGGCATCTGCGCCGCTTCGCGACGCGCGACCTCGCCCGCAGCCCAGCCTCGCGAAGCGCGCGCCCGGGCCTCGCGGGCGCCGGGATCGGCATCGACGAAGACCAGGACGTCGCACTCCGAGACCAGCTCGTGCTGGGCGTCGTTCTCCAGCAGGAGGGGGACGTCGAGCACGATCCGCGGTGCACCTCGGTGGCGCGCCGCTTCCAGGAGCGCGCGTACCCTGGCACGGACACGCGGGTGGGTCAAGCTCTCCAGGACGCGCCGCGCGGAGGCGTCGGCGAAGACGATCGCGCCGAGGCGCTCGCGGTCGACCGCTTTTCCTGGCGGTGCGACCGCCGCGCCGAAATGATCGCTCAAGGCGGCGCGCACCTCCGCGCTCTCGAGGACCTCGCGCGCCAACTGATCCGCGTCGATCACGGCGCCCTCCGGTCCGGCGAGGAGCCGCGCGACGGCCGATTTGCCCGAGGCGATCCCGCCCAGGACTCCCAGGACCAGACTCCGCGGCGGTACTTGGTCGGTCATGCGCGGGAGGAAACCGGGGGCGGGGCGCGGGGTAGGGGGCGCTGTCGAGCGAGGCTACGCGCTGGACGAGGCGGGCGGAAGCGCGCGCGTCGTCCGCGCAGGGAGCTCGAACGGACCCTTGCCGGTCCGACCCGCGTTCGGTTATCAACCTACCCCCTCGATGGATGGCGACCTTCCGGTTCGCGTCCTTCCGAGCCCCCCCCACTCGAGGCCGCCCCCGCGCGGCCGCCTGCGACGATTCCCCCGAGGAGCACGACGGATGAAGAGTTCGGTCCGTGGCATGGCCAAGGTCAGCGTTGTCTGGAGCATCGTGTTCCTGATCGCTGCCATCGTTGGCGTCGTGGCGTTCTTGCTCGCCAGTGGCGAGATGGAGAACCAGAAGACCCGCGCTGATGCGCTGTCCAGGCAGGTCGCCGAGCTGGAGGGCCGGGTCACCCAACGGTCCGAGGAGTTCGTCGCGCTGTCCGAGACGGTCGGCTACAGCGACCCGGCCAAAGGCAACAACACCGACCTCGATACCCTGAAGAAGGGCCTCGAGGGCACGCGCACCGGCTTCGAGCTCGGCGCCAGCGTCAAGACGTTCGCCGATGCGATGCCGCTCGTGGCCAACGCGCTCAACGACCGCAAGGCGCGCATCACGGACCTCGAGTCCCAGGTCGAAGCCAGGTCGGCGCAGATCGAGGAGCTCCAGAAGCGCATGCGCGATGCCGGCACGGCCGCAACGACCGAAGCCTCCGACTTGCGCAGCAAGCTCGGTGACGCGCAGCAGCAGGTCGAAGACACGAAGAGCGAGTACGAGCGCCAGGTCGCCGAGCTGCGCGAGCAAGTCCGCAGCAAGACCAGCGAAGTCGGCACGGTCCAAGTGGCCAAGTCCGAGGCCGAGAAGCAGTTCGCTCAGGAGGCCGAAACCCTGCGCACGCGCATGAACGAGATGGGGCGCAAGCTCCAGCCGTTCGTCAAGGAGCCCGAGGCCGCCGACGGCAAGATCCTGTCGGTCTCGAAGGTGCTCTCCGCCGGTTGGATCAACCTGGGCGCCGTGAACCGCCTGCCGATCGGCACGCGCTTCACCGTGGCTTCGGGCGCGGACAAGCGCGTCAAGGCCATCGCTGAAGTGACCAAGGTCGAGAACTCGATGGCCGAGGTGAAGTTCACCGACCAGCGCGATCCCTTCGACCCGCCCACGCCGGGTGATGTCGTGTGGAACCCGCTGTACGACCCGCGTGGTGAGCGCTACGCGCTGCTCCTCGGCGGTTTCAGCGGCGAGCACGCCGAGAAGCAGCTCAAGGGCCTCATGGGCAGCATGGGCGTGACGATCCAGTCGAAGCTCGACAACGCGACGGACTTCCTGATCGTCGGCAACGAGCAGTACGTGGATCAGGACGGCCAGCCGGTGGAGACGCCGATCCAGCCGACGGACTTGCCGGTCTTCAAGGAAGCGGTCGCGCAAGGCGTGCAGGTCGTCCTGCTGAAGGACCTGCGCAACTACTTCCGGTTCTAGTCGTCTCGGCAGTACGGAGTCAGGCTCGACTCCGCCGTTCTCCATGCAACAGCCCCAGCGCCAAGCGCTGGGGCTGTTGCATGGAGAACGGCGGAGTCGAGCCTGACTCCGTACTGCCGAGACGAGAACGGCGGAGGCGTGCCTCCGCACCGGTGACCGCCCGCTGACTTTCGGGCACACTCCGCACCCCGCATGGCGCAGCCGAACGAGATCGAGCACTCGCGCATGACCCTCGGGGGACACCTCCAGGAGTTGCGCAAGCGCATCACGCGCTGTCTCGTCGCGCTGATCTTGGCGCTCGCCTTGGCCTGGTCCGCCAAGGAGGAGATCCTCGTCAGCGTCATGTGGCCGTGGCGCAACGTGGTCCACCAAATCAACGCCGACCTCGTCGAGCGCAGCGAGGCCGCGCTGGTCGCGGATCCCGCGAAGAAGCGCGAGGACTACTTCCAGACCTCCGATCCGGCGGACCAGCGGCTGAAGAAGCCGATTCCCGAGCGCCTGTCGTCCTTCGGCGTGGGGGATTCGTTCTTCGTCTCGCTGAACCTTTCGCTGTACGTCGCGGCGTTCCTCGCCGGGCCCTACGTGTTGTTCGAGCTGTGGCAGTTCATCGCGGCGGGGCTGTACCGGCACGAGCGGAAGCTCGTTTACCTGTATTTCCCGGTGTCGATCGCGCTGTTCTTCGCGGGCGTCGCGTTCTGCTACTTCCTGATCGTCCCGTCGGGGCTCTACTTCCTGTCGACGACGCTGCCCGTGGAACTGGTCGAGCCCCAGCTCGGCCTGCAGCAGTACGTCGACTTCATGACGAAGATGTGCCTCGCGATCGGGGCCGTGTTCCAGCTACCGATCCTGATGGTGTTCTTCGCGTCGATCGGGCTGGTCGAGGCGAAGAGCTACGGCAAGTGGCGCAAGCACTTCATCGTCTTCGCGCTCCTCGCCGCGGCGATCATCACGCCCAGCCCCGATGCGGTCACGCAGCTCATGACCACGGCGCCGATGATCGTGCTCTACGAGGTCGGGATCCTGCTCGCGCGTTGGCGCGGCAAGCCGCGGCAGACGCCGACGGAAGGCGCGGCTTGAGCGCGATCCGGCGCGAGCTGTGCGTGGCGCTCGTGGGCACGGGTGACGAACTCGTCGAGGGCCGCCACCTCGACACGAACTCGGCCGAGATCGCGCGCGCGCTGATCGACATCGGCTTCGAGCCGCGGCGCTTCACGGTGCTCGGCGACGACGAGGACGAGCTCGTGCACACGCTGCTCGAGCTCGCCACCGGTCACGGAGCGATCGTGATCACGGGCGGACTCGGTCCGACGCTCGACGACATCACGCGGCACGCGGTGGCGCGCGCCGCGGGCGTCGAGCTCGTGCGCGACGAGTCGGTGCTGCAGGGTTTGCGCGAACTCTTCGCGCGCCGCGGCCGACCGTTCGCCGAGGCCAACGTGCGTCAGGCGCTCTTTCCGCGCGGCGCCGTGGTGCTGCCGAACGCGAACGGCACCGCCGCCGGCTTCACCTGCGCGGTCGCCGGTGCGCACGTGTACGCGCTGCCGGGCCCGCCGCGCGAGATGCGGCCGATGCTCACCGCTCTGGTGTTGCCGCGCCTCGCGGCGACCGTCACCGGGCTGCCGTGCGTCGAGCGCCGCGCGTCCCACCTGTTCGGCATCCCCGAGAGCGCGCTGGCCGACGCGGCCGGCGCGTGGATGGCGCGCGACGCCAACCCGCTCGTCGGGGTGACCGCGAGCGGGGGACGCCTGTCCGTCTCGCTGCGCGCCGAAGCGCCGACGCGCGCGGCCGCTGTCGCGCTGGCCGAAGAGCGCGCGGCACAGATCCGCGAACGCTTCGGCGCGTGGCTCTTCAGCGAGGACGAGCCCGACCTCGCCCGCGCCCTCGGCCGCGAACTTCTCGCGCGCGGCGTGACGGTCTCGATCGCCGAATCGTGCACCGGTGGTCTAGCGGCCGAGCGCCTGACGGGCGTGCCGGGGATCAGCGCCGTCTTCGAGTACGGCTTCGTGACCTACGCGAACCGCGCCAAGATCGAGCTCCTGGGCGTGGATGCGGAGCTCTTCGCCGCGCACGGCGCCGTCTCGGCGCCCGTCGCCGCGGCGATGGCGCGCGGCGCGGCCCTGCGCTCCGGCGCGCGCCTCGCGGTCTCGATCACAGGCATCGCCGGACCGGGCGGGGGCAGCGCGGAGAAACCTGTGGGGCTCGTCGTCTTCGGAATCGCGGCCGACGGCGTGGTCACCACGGAGGAGCGCCGCTTCCTCGACCTGGGGCGCGATCTGGTGCGCGAGTTCGCGGCCAATACGGCGTTCGACCTGCTGCGGCGCGCTCTGCGCGGCCTGCCGGACCGTCCGGTCTGAGAGCGCGTGCTGGAGTCGAGTCCCCCCGCTCGCGGATCCGCGTGGCCGGTGCGTGGCCGATTCATTCTCCACCGGCTCGGGCCGGGCACTCGGCCTCGATCCCGCGGCCTCGGCGCTGCGCACGGCGCCGCCGAGCGTCACCTGTGCCCACCTCCGTGCCGACATGCGGGGTGGCGAGTGGACCCGCACCCGAAGTCCGAGCTCACGGGCCTCGTTGACCGACCCCCGCACGGCCGATAGGATCCGCGCCCCACTACCCCGTGGTGTAATCGGTAACACAACAGGTTTTGGTCCTGTTATTTCTGGTTCGAGTCCAGACGGGGTAACCATCTCGCGCTGCGATCCGACGCGCGCAGTCGAACGCGCGACGCGCGCGGAAGTTCCCCGGGGAGTGAACCCGCGCGGAAGAAGCGCCCGCGACGCGCGTCGCACCGACGCCCATCCACTCCGGGAGTGTGTCCATGCCCAGTCCGAAGCTCGCCGCGTTCCTCTTCCTG
>Ga0105044_10005461_pt1 | contig 17479 bp, 17 predicted proteins | sample MAT01_FD_78092 | JGI IMG/M metagenome (GOLD analysis project Ga0105044, IMG submission 78092) | Freshwater microbial communities from Lake Fryxell liftoff mats and glacier meltwater in Antarctica - MAT-01 | ecosystem: Environmental > Aquatic > Freshwater > Ice > Liftoff microbial mat | place...
CGCCTCACAGGCGTCGATGTAGACCTGCGCGGTCGCGCGGATCATGTCTTCCGGGATTTCCGGGATCGGGTCTGTGTAAGGGTCGCAGCAGGCACCGACCCAGGCGCGAATGACGTCCTTGTCAAAGCTCGGCGGCCGGGTTCCCGCCGCCAGCGCAGGCCCGTACTCCGATGCGATCCAGTAGCGGCTGCTGTCGGGGGTGTGAATCTCGTCGGCGATCAGGATGTTGCCTGACGCATCGGTGCCGAATTCGTATTTGGTGTCCACCAGGATCAGTCCGCGCACCGCCGCGATCTGCTGACCGCGCGCAAAGAGGGCCAGCGCCTTGGCCGACACCTCGTCCCACTGGGCCGCAGTCAACAGCCCCTGATCCAGGATCCCTTCGGCGGTGAGAGGCTCATCATGGCCGCCGTCAATCGCTTTCGATGTCGGTGTGATGATTGCGCCCGGCAGTTCCTGATTGTCGCGCAAACCCTCAGGCAGCGTATGGCCGTACATCGACCGTATGCCCTTCTTGTACTGGGTCAGGATCGAGGTGCTGGTGGTCCCTGCAAGATAGCCGCGCACGACAACCTCTACCGGCAGGATTTCCAGCCGCTTGCCGATCACCACATTCGCGTCGGGGTAGGCGATCACATGGTTGGCGCAGATATCGCCCGTCCGGTCGAACCAGAACCGCGCGACCTGTGTCAGCACCTGCCCCTTGCAGGGGATGGCTGCAAGGATGCGATCAAAGGCCGAAATCCGGTCGGAGGAGATGAGGATCCGCCGCCCCCCGGGGTGGTCCGCATCGGGCGGCAGGTCATAGCAATCGCGCACTTTGCCGAAATAGGGGTTCGGCAGTTCTGCGATGCGGGCATGGTCGAGAACACGGGTCAGATCAAGCATCGGGGCCCCTTGGTCAGGCTGGCCGCTCTATCCGCCGGGTGCCCGATCATGTCAAGCCGCCCCGCCCGGCTTGCGGGGCGGGCGCGGCCCGCCAGGGCGCGGGCCCGCAGGCCTGCGCGGGGCCGTGGCGGCACCTGCGTCGGCCTTGGCCCGGGCGGTGCCAAAAGCCCGGGGCGTCTTGGCCATGCCCGCGGCGGCCGCGGATTTCTTTGCGGTCGGGCGCGCGGGCTTTGCACCCGAGTCCGGCGTGGTGGCCGTCTTCCAGGCGCGGGAAAGGGTCTTCATGCCCTGAACGGGCTTCAGCGGCCGACCGCCATCGGTCTCGGGTGCCGGGGCGGGGCCTGTCGGCCGGGGCTTGCGTTTCGGCGCGGGTTCCGCGGGTTTTGGCGCAGGTTTGGCCAAGGTCTTTCCTTCGGTCCGGCCCCGGCTGCGCAGCCGGGGCGCGACATCGTCCTCCGCCTCGCCCGTTCCGCCGACCTGCTCACGCAGCACACGGGCCTTCACCTCCTCCACCTGACCCGGCTCCAGATCTCCAAGGCGGAAGGGTCCGTAGCTCACCCGGATCAGCCGGTTCACGATCAGCCCGAGGCTGTCGATGGCGCGGCGGACCTCGCGGTTCTTGCCCTCCCGCAGGCCCACGGTCAGCCAGGCATTGGCACCCTGATGCCGGTCGAGCTGGACCGACATCGGCTGAAAGCGTTCGCCATCAAGGGTGATGCCCTTGCGCAGGGGTTCAAGCTCGGGGTCGGTCGGGTTGCCCTTCACCCGCACGCGGTACTTGCGCAGCCAACCGGTGGAAGGGAGTTCAAGCTTGCGCTTCAGCTCTCCGTCATTGGTCAGGAGGAGAAGCCCCTCGGAGTTGAGGTCAAGCCGGCCGACCGACATCACCCGCGGCATATCCCCGGGCAGGGTGTCGAATACCGTCTCGCGCCCCTTCTCGTCGCTGGCCGAGGTCACGAGGCCTTCGGGTTTGTAGTAAAGCCAGAGGCGCGCAGGTTCAGGCGCGCCCACAGGCTGGCCGCGGACGGTAATCTTGTCCTTGGGGGTGACGTTCAGCGCGGGGGAGGAGATGGTCTTGCCGTTGACCTGCACCTCGCCGAGTTCGATCAGTCGCTCTGCCTCGCGGCGTGAGGAGACGCCTGCCCGCGACAGCACCTTGGCGATGCGCTCACCTTCGGGGGTGCCCGGGTCCGGTTTCGCCTGCGGAGCTGTTTTCGGTCTGACCGTTGTACCGGCGCGGGGAGGGGTTGCTTTTCCGGCCATCGGGGTCATCCTCGGCGCGGGGTGGCCAGCCCCGGGGGCAAAGCGACTCCGGAGCCTGAGGATAAGGCCCGCAAGACGAAGGGGCAAGGTGAGGTGAGCGGGTTTCGGTCCTTCATGGACGTGGCGCTGGAGGAGGCGCAGGCGGCAGCCTTGCGAGGTGAGGTTCCGGTGGGCGCGGTCGTGGTGGCGCCGGGTGGCGCGGTTGTCGCGCGTGCCGGCAACCGGACACGCGAGCTTTGCGATCCCACAGCCCATGCCGAGGTCCTGGCGATCCGCGCAGCCTGTGCGGCGGCGGGGTCCGAGCGGCTGGCAGGCCATGATCTTTACGTCACGCTGGAGCCTTGTCCGATCTGTGCTGGTGCGATTTCGTCGGCCCGCATCGCGCGGCTTTACTATGGTGCGCCGGACCTGAAGTCCGGGGGGGTCGCCGTGGGCGCGCGGGTGTTTTCGCACCCCCAGTGCCACCATTCGCCCGAAGTCTACGATGGCATCGGGGCGGCAGAGGCCGAGGCCCTGCTGCGCGGGTTCTTCGCCGCACGGCGGTGACGGGAAGGAAGGGGGCGATGCCCCCTCGGGCCGTTCCGGCCCTCACCCCCGGGATATTTTTGCATAGATGAAGGGCTAGGTCGGTTTTGGCATCCTAGGGGGCGCTGGTTCGGGCGGCACCTCGGGTGCGGAAAAACCGGCTTTCCGGGCGGTCAATCGTTTCGCCTCATGGGGAGGGAGGGGGGGGCGGGGCATTGGAGCAGGACCGGGGGCTACCTGGCGAGAGAGGGGGGGGGGAACAACCCCCGCCAATTCCCCCTTAGCCGGCTGGCATGGTCTGGGCGGTTCCGCTAAACTCCTCTGGAGCAGTTGCGATAACGCAGTTTCAGGGACAACGGGAATGCCGCTGATTGTCGGAACGGGACTGATACTTGTGCTGCTCCTGGCCGTTGTGGCCAGCGTTTTCATTGCTTTGGATCGGAAGGGCGCACTCATGTCTCAGTCAGGCCTTGGGACGTTGTCTTTCCTTCTGCTGATTGGCCTCGTTCTTTATGTGGCGGGAGGCGGGGGTATCTGATGGCGCAGAAGTTCGGCGGAAAGTTCAGCCGGGACGGGGCGCGCAGCGACGCCGATGCGCCTCAGCCCACAGGGGCAGGGCCGCGCGTGAAGGGCGGCTGGCGCACGACGGCACTGGCGCTTTCGGCCTTTGCCTTTCTGTTTTCGGCCTTCGGGGGCACCCCGCGCGAGCTGGTGCTCGGACTTGGCGCCGGGGGGTTGATGCTCTTGTCGGCCTGGACCACGCGGGAGGGGATGCAGGCTCAGGCCGCCTATGACGCGCGCAAAGTGGCCCGCCGCCCGGCGTTTCCGCGCAAGATCGCGGGCGGGATGCTGGCCGGGGCGGCGCTTGCCGTCGGTGGGTTTTCGACCCATGCCGACCTGCTTTACCCCGCACTTTTTGCGGTGATCGGGGCTGTGCTGCACCTTGGGGCCTTTGGCCTTGATCCCTTGCGCGACAAGGGGATGGGGGGGGTGGATGCCTTTCAGACCGACCGTGTGGCGAAAGCCGTGGCGGAGGCCGAGGCGCATCTGGCGGCGATGAAGGATGCGATTCTACGCGCCGGTGACCGCCAGATGGAGGCCCGCGTCGAGCGTTTTGCCACCGCTGCCCGCACCCTTTTTCGCAGTGTAGAGCAGGACCCGCGTGACCTGACGGCCGCGCGCAAGTATCTGTCCGTCTACCTCATGGGTGCGCGCGATGCGACGGTGAAGTTCGCCGACCTTTACGCTCAGGGACGCGACGCCAAGGCCCGCGCCGATTATGATGCGCTGTTGACCGACCTTGAAACCACCTTTGCCGCCCGCACGCGGGATCTCATGTCATCGTCCCGCGTTGACCTTAATGTCGAGATATCCGTCCTGCGGGACCGCCTGAAGCTTGAAACCCGCGCCCCCTCCTGACCTCCCACAGAGAGTATCCGACATGAGCGAGACCGCCCGCACCGAAGCCACCGCCCTGCTTGCCGAGGTTGAAAAGGTCACTGCCGTCCTCTTGCCCGAACCGGAGGGCGAGATCGTGCCGCTGGAGGCTGCGACCACCGATCAGGCCGCCGCAATCCGCAAGCGGATGGGCGAGATCGACATGGGCTCGACCCAGACGATCATCTCGTTCGGCTCTTCGGCGCAAGCCGATCTGCAGGTGATCAGCCAGGCCATGCTGCAAGACGTCAAGAACAAGGACGTGGGGCCTGCGGGCGACAGTCTGCGTTCCATCGTGACCACGATCCGCGGCTTTTCGGTGGATGAGCTTGACCTGCGCCGCGAGTCAAGCTGGTGGGAGCGGCTGCTTGGACGGGCTGCACCCTTTGCCGAATTCGTCGCGAAGTTCGAAGATGTGCAGAGCCAGATCGACAAGATCACCCAGGATTTGCTGGGACACGAGCATCAGCTTTTAAAGGATGTGAAGTCGCTGGATATTCTTTATGACAAGACGCTCGGCTTTTACCACGAGCTCGCGCTCTACATTGCCGCCGGGACTGCAAAGCTTTCCGAGTTGGACGCGACCACCATCCCTGCACGCGAAGCGGCGGTTACGGCGGCGCCCGAGGCCGACCAGGTGATGAAGGCGCAAGAGCTGCGCGATCTGCGCGCGGCGCGAGATGATCTGGAACGCCGGGTGCATGACCTTAAGTTGACGCGGCAGGTGACAATGCAGTCGCTGCCCTCGATCCGCCTCGTGCAGGAAAACGACAAGAGCCTGATCGCCAAGATCAATTCCACACTGGTGAACACCGTGCCCTTGTGGGAGACGCAGCTGGCGCAGGCGGTGACGATCCAACGATCGAAAGAAGCGGCAGAAGCGGTGCGCGGTGCGTCCGACCTTACCAACGATCTTCTGGAGGCCAATGCCAAGAACCTGCAAGAAGCCAATCGCGTGGTGCGCGAAGAGATGGAACGGGGCGTGTTCGACATCGAGACGGTGAAGACCGCGAATGCGACGCTGATCGCCACGATCAACGAAAGCCTCGCCATCGCAGATGAAGGCAAGTCCCGCCGGGCCGCCGCCGAGGTGGAGCTGGTGAAGATGGAAGCGGAATTGCGCGATACGCTAGCCTCGGCCCGCGCCCGCCCGCCCGTCGCACCCCCGCACCCCTGAAACGGCGAGTGCTCATGCACCTTGTGACCCGACGTCTTCGCGGCCTGGCCCTGTTTCTTGCTGCGGGGTCGTCACTCTTGGGGTGCAGTACCCTTCCCATCCCGCCGGGCGTTTTTGCGTCTGCGCCCGCTCCTGTGGCTCATGTCCCTGCGCCCTCGGCCGCAAGTGCCGCGTCGCAAATCTATTTTGCGCAGGTGCAGCAGCAGCTTTTGTCGCAAGGGCTTTTGCGCACCGATGCAGGCGGGGCCGATACCCCGTTTACCGACCGGATGCTGGCTGACAACTTCATCCGCATCGCGCTATACGACGAATACTCCCGCGAAGGCGGCGCCTTCGTGCAGCGGGAAACCACCAGCCAGCTGCGCCGGTGGGCAGAGCCGGTTCGCGTGGGGCTGTACTTCGGCGCTTCGGTCCCGGCAGAGCGGCAGGCCACCGACCGGGCGCGCGTGGCGTCCTACCTCGCGCGGTTGTCCCAGCTGAGCGGGCATCCGATCGCCTTGTCCGACACGCCGAACTTCTGGCTTTACATCGTGAACGAGGATGAGCGCGCGGCCCTCGCCCCGCAGATCCGCGCAGCACTTCCAGGCGTTTCGGCCGCAGACATCAAGGGCATCACAGAGATGCCCCGCTCCACCTATTGCCTGGTCTACGCGATGACGGAACGGGGCAGCGCCGCTTACGGGCGCGCCTTTGCCGTGGTGCGGGCCGAACATCCCGATCTTCTGCGCCTGTCGTGCATCCATGAAGAGGTGGCGCAGGGGCTGGGCCTGGCCAACGACAGCCCGCGCGCGCGCCCGTCTATCTTTAATGACGATGAGGAATTCGCGCTGCTGACGGTTCAGGACGAGCTGATGCTGCGCATTCTCTATGACCCGACGCTGCGCCCTGGCATGACCGAGGCCGAGGCACGGCCCATCGTGCAGACCCTTGCCAGCCGCTTTCTGGGCGGCGAATCTTGAACTGTCCTGAAGGACAAAGGAGTAAGCCATGGTTTTCGATTTCCTGAAGGGTGAATTCGTCGATGTCATCTCCTGGCTCGACGATACGCGCGACACGATGGTGTGGCGGTTTGAACGGCGCGGCCAGGCGATCAAGTATGGTGCGAAGCTTACGGTGCGCGAAGGGCAGGCGGCGGTCTTCATCCACGAAGGGCAGCTCGCGGATGTGTTCAGCCCCGGTCTTTATCTGCTTGAAACCAACAACATGCCGATCATGACGACGCTGCAGCACTGGGACCACGGCTTTGACAGTCCGTTCAAATCCGAGGTTTATTTCGTCAACATCACCCGCTTCAACGATCTGAAATGGGGTACCAAGAATCCGATCATGTGCCGCGACCCGGAGTTCGGGCCGGTGCGGATCCGTGCGTTTGGCACTTATTCGATGCGTGTAAGCGACCCGGGGCGGTTCATGACCGAGATCGTGGGTACGGATGGCGAATTTACGGCAGATGAGATCAGCTTTCAGATCCGCAACGTGATCTTGCAGGAAATGGGGCAGGCGCTGGCGAAATCGGGGATTCCCGTGCTCGACATGGCGGCGAACACGGGCGATCTGGCAAAGCTGGTCAGCACCGCCATAGCGCCCAAGATCGCGGAATACGGGCTGATCCTGCCAGAATTCTACATCGAGAATGTGAGCCTGCCCGAGGAGGTGGAGAAAGTGCTGGACAAGCGCACCTCCATCGGAATTGCGGGGGACCTGAACAAGTACATGCAGTTCAATGCGGCAGAGGCGATGAACCAGCCCGGTGGCACGATGGGCGCGGCCGTGGGCGCGGGGATGGGGGCCGGGATCGGCTTGGGTATGACGCAGGGGGTTGGCCCCTGGGGTGCCGTACCCGCGCATGCCCCTGCGCAGGCAGCCCCGCCGCCTCCGCCACCCCCGCCGCCGTCTGCCGCTACCTTGTGGCATCTGGCCGAAAACGGCGCGACGAAAGGCCCTTTCGCCGAGGCAGAGATTGCCGCGATGGTCGCAGGTGGCACACTGACTGGCGCCTCCATGGTCTGGACGGCGGGACAAGACTGCTGGAAGCCCGCCAAGGACACTTCCCTTACCCGGCTATTCCTCGCCGTGCCCCCACCGCCGCCCGCAATCTGACCAAAGAGAGGTCCTGATGGCCGCCGAAGAATCCCGCTGGCCGTGCGTGCAGTGCGGTGCAGATCTGCGCTATGCCCCGGGCCAGACCGAGCTGGTCTGCGACCATTGTGGCCATCGTCAGACCATAACTGCGGCCCCTGCGCGCAAGCGGGCGGGTATCTTTGAGGAGCATGACCTCGCGCGTGGCCTGAGCGACGATCTGTCCGGTGCTGCGATGGAGGAGGTGCGCACCTCCTCTTGTCCCTCTTGCGGAGCGAAGATCGAGTTTCAGGGGGCAACTCATGCTACCGAATGCCCATTCTGCGCCTCGCCCGTGGTGGTGGATACCGGGGCCGCGCGGTTGATCAAGCCACAGGGGGTGGTGCCTTTTGATCTGACCGAGGATCAGGCGCGCTCGGCCATGGTGAAGTGGATGGGCAGCCTGTGGTTTGCGCCATCGAAGCTTCTGGAATACGCCCGCAAGGGGCGGGCGATGAATGGCATCTATGTGCCGTTCTGGACTTTCGATGCCGCCACCCGCAGCCGTTACACAGGCCAGCGGGGCGAGCATTACACCGAATCCCGCACGGTTACGGTGAACGTCAACGGCAGGCCCGAACAGCGCACGGAACAGGTCACGAAGACGCGCTGGTATCCTGCCTCGGGTCGTGTGGCACGCGATTTCGACGATGTGCTGGTAATGGCGGCCACCAGCCTGCCGAAACATCTGGGCGACGGTCTTCAACCCTGGAAGCTGCAGGCCTTGCAGCCCTTTGCCCCAGATTTTCTCGCCGGGTTCCAGGCCGAGGGCTACACCGTCCCGCTTGCCCGGGGGCATGAGGAGGCGCAAGCCATCATGCGCGGCGTGATCGAGCAGGACGTGCGTCGCGACATCGGCGGCGATGTGCAGCAGATCAGTACGCTGGATACCGACCATTCGGACGAGACGTTCAGGCATATTCTGCTGCCGGTCTGGATGGCGGCCTACAAGTACAATGGCAGGACCTATCGTTTCCTCGTGAATGGCCAGACCGGCGAGGTGCAGGGAGAGCGGCCATGGTCCGTATGGAAGATCACCTTTGCGGTTCTGGTGGTGGCGATTCTGGTTGGCGGCGCGCTTTACCTCAATGACCCCGAGGCATTGGGCCTGCCACGGCCTGACTGGATGAACTGAAACGGTGCAGCGGTTGTCGAGGGAGATGCTTCGTCCCTCAAACGGTAAATCTGCAGCCTTCACCGGCCTGCGCGCCGGGGCAATTCCGAGGCCCGGCTGGCGGCAGTGGCGCGGCCTTGCGGGTTCACTGGAGCGTTAACGCGCAGACACCCGCGCGGTCGCAACGCGCAGAGGCGAGCAGGTCAGTCTCAGGCGCGAGAGGATTGACGGGAGGAAGCGCTGCGCCGAGGGTGCCCGACAAGCCTGCCCGACAAGCCTGCCTTACATGACCTCAGCGCAGCCCAATCTCGGCCAGCGCTTGCGCAAGGGCGGGGGGCAGGGCCTCCTCCCGCTCGCGTCCCCGGGCCAGATCCTGTGGCGCTTCGCTCGGGTCGAGGTAGCGCCAGCCCTGAAAGGGGCGGCGGGGAGCGGATTCGGTGCGGACGATCGCCGAGTCCAGGATCAGGGCACAGCGGGTGATCCCGTCGCCTTCGGTCGCCTGCTCCAGCCCCAGGATCTTCTGGCGGCACTGCACCAATCCCTTGATCACCCAGTAAAGCGACCCGCCATCCAGTACCTGCGGCGCGCGTTTGGGCCACATGCGCGTGACATGCATGGCGCGGTCTGCAGGCCAACGGTGTCGTTGGCTTGCCTGCCAGTTGGCCAGATCGGCGATGCTGTCCGCACCCACGCACAGCTTCAGGATGTTGACGAATTCGGCCATGTGCCCCCACTCCGGACCCGGAAAGATAGGGTTTAACGCAGGATTGGCAAGGGAGCCCGGGAGGCTGGGGGGGTGAACAGTGCCCTTTCCCTGGGCCAAGGGGACACCGGCTTGCCCGGCACGAACTCTATTGCGCTGAAAGGTGACACCCCGCAGATTTTGGGGCAGGTTCCGCTGCATACTCTAGATCAAGATGTCCCCCTGCGCTATGCTGGGAGGCTTGCGCATTTGTAATCAGAACCCGAGGCCCTGCCATGACCGCCTTCGCCACCCCCATCGCCGAAGCCATCTGGGACATGAAGTACCGTCTGAAGGCGCAGGACGGTACGCCCATCGATGGCTCGGTGGAGGAGACCTGGCGCCGTATCGCCCGTGCGTTGGCCGAGGCGGAGGCAGAGCCCGCTCTGTGGGAAAACCGCTTCTATGCCGCGCTCGAAGGGTTCAAATACCTGCCTGCAGGCCGCATCACCGCGGGGGCTGGGACGGGGCGGTCCGTGACGCTGTTCAACTGCTTTGTGATGGGCACGATCCCCGACAGCATGGGTGGCATCTTCGACGGGCTGAAGGAAGCGGCGCTGACAATGCAGCAGGGCGGCGGCATCGGCTACGACTTCTCGACCATCCGACCGCGGGGCGCCGCAGTGAAGGGCGTGGCGGCCGATGCCTCCGGGCCGCTGAGCTTCATGGATGTCTGGGACGCGATGTGCCGGACCATCATGTCGGCAGGCAGCAGGCGGGGCGCGATGATGGCCACGATGCGCTGCGATCATCCGGATATCGAGGCGTTCATCGAGGCGAAGAAGGACCCGGCCCGCCTGAGGATGTTCAACCTGTCGGTCCTCGTCACTGACCCGTTCATGGCGGCGGTAAAGGCCGATACGGCTTGGGATCTGGTGTTTGACGGCAAGGTGTACCGCAGCCTTCCCGCGCGCGATCTGTGGAACAAGATCATGCAATCGACCTTCGATGTGGCCGAGCCGGGCGTGATCTTCATCGACCGCATCAATGCGATGAACAACCTGAATTATGCCGAAACCATCGCCGCCACAAACCCTTGCGGTGAGCAGCCGCTGCCGCCCTATGGCGCCTGTCTTCTCGGCTCGATCAACCTTGCGCGGCTGGTGACCGGGGCCTTCACACCCGAAGCGCGGCTCCATCCGGAGGCGCTGTACGGCCTCGTGCGCACGGCGGTGCGGATGATGGACAATGTGGTGGACGTCAGCCGCTTTCCCTTGCCAGAGCAACAGGCCGAGGCGCAGGCAAAGCGGCGGATCGGCCTCGGCGTCACCGGCCTTGCCGATGCGCTCCTGATGCTGGGCCTGCGCTATGGTGCGCCCGCGGCTGCGGCGCAGACCGAAGTCTGGATGCACGCCATCGCGCGGGCTGCCTACCTCGCCTCGGTTGATCTTGCGCGGGAAAAGGGCGTCTTTCCGCTGTTTGATGCCGAGAAGTTCCTTGCATCCGGCAACATGGCACAGATGGACAGCGATGTGCGTGAGGCCATCCGCACCCACGGCATTCGCAACGCCCTGCTCACTTCGATCGCGCCGACCGGAACGATCAGCCTCTATGCGGGGAATGTCAGCTCGGGAATCGAGCCGGTCTTTGCATATGCCTATACCCGCAAGGTCCTGCAGAAGGATGGGAGCCGCACCGAAGAAGAGGTCGTCGATTACGCTGTGCAGATGTGGCGCGATCTCTACGGGGATGCGCCTCTGCCGGAGTACTTCGTCAACGCCCAGACCCTGCCGCCACTGGACCATGTCCGCATGCAGGCCGCCGCGCAGAAATGGGTCGACAGCTCGATTTCCAAGACCATCAACTGCCCGGAAGACATTAGTTTCGAGGCGTTCAAGGAGCTTTACATGGCCGCCTGGGATCAGGGATGCAAGGGCTGCACGACCTACCGGCCGAACGACGTGACGGGGTCTGTGCTGACCGTGTCGGAGGCCGAGGCCAAGAGCCCGTCCGAGACGCCGGCCCAGATGCGTCGCGCAGGCGAAGGCGAGGGGGCGGAGGTTGTGTACCTGTCGGAACCGCTCGACCGGCCGGCAGCTCTGGAAGGGCAGACCTACAAGGTCAAATGGCCGGGGTCGGAGCATGCGCTTTATATCACCATCAACGATGTGGTGATCGGCGGGCGGCGGCGTCCGTTTGAAGTCTTCATCAACTCCAAGAACATGGAGCATTTCGCCTGGACCGTGGCACTGACGCGCATGATCTCGGCCGTTTTCCGGCGTGGCGGAGATATTTCCTTTGTTGTCGAGGAGTTGAAGGCCGTCTTTGATCCGCGCGGCGGGGCCTGGATGGAGGGGCGATATATCCCCTCGATCCTCGCGGCCATCGGCGGGGTGATCGAGGGTCACCTGATCGCGATCGGTTTCATTGAAGGCGAGGGGCTGGGGCTGAAGACCGACCCCAAGGCGCAGGCAATGGTGGTGGGCAACGCCCCGGGACGGGCCTGCCCGTCCTGTGGAAGTTATGACATGCGTATGGTCGAGGGTTGCATGACCTGCGCGAGCTGCGGCTTTTCCAAATGCGGGTGAAGTGTCGGTATCCCCGCTGGAAAGCAGTGAGTAAACTGGTTCGACGCTATTGCCTCCTTCCGACTGTGGAAAACTCACGACATGAATTCACGTGACTTGAAAGGTGCGATGACCAATCCCATCGTCGCCTGCCATCGGCAGGCGGCATGGCCCGGCAATCGAGACATCGTGGCACAATTGGTTCGAGTGCTATGGGCAAAGCTTCGAGGGAACCGGCGATAGGCGGCAAGTTGCTAGGCAACGGCGAATGGCCAACAGCGAGAAAAACGCCCATCGCATCGTTTCTATCGCCCTGCTCAATCACGAGCATGGCGATCAGCGGGCGTGGCCGGTGGCGCAGAGAATGGCTAGGGATACCGCTGCCTCGGAAATCCGGGCCGAGGAAATCAGCCAAGGCGACGACGTCTACCTCGAGCCTGAGAGTTCCACAGGTTCGGTCGAATGAGCTTGGGTCCTGCCGGGGTTGCACGACGAGGTTCCACAGGACGAGCGGGTTGGCACGGTGACTTGCGACGAGGCCCGCGACTCCTGCAGATGCCATGGGACCATTTCATCAGACGCTCGAGCGTTTGGATCCGAACGATCATCTGGTCGTGCGCTGATGTCGAGGGGCAGTGCTGCTTTGGTTCCAGCAAAACGGTGAGGGATGCAATGGCGCGACCCAGCGTTGCAAGGTTATCCGATCTCACACCGTCGGGCCTGCGTTCCGATCTGGGTCGATCCGACGACTCCGGGACGCGAGCATCCGCCCGACATCCCGGAGATTCTGGAAGAAATGCACTGGAGTTTGACGGGCGGCCGGATCACCACGACACTGGCGTTGACGGACGGGCTAAGGAACGTACTGCTGCCCGGACACCCCTTCGACAGCTTTGGCGTGGCCCCGCCAATCGGGGGGACCAGCTTCGATGCCATGCTGGCCGACTGGGTCTTTGACAGCAGTTGATCATCGCTGACACGAAGAGACGCGGTGCGCTGATCTGCTTCTTGCAGCACCCCCAGCGTCTCGCGCCGATCGTCACGGCCCGGAGATTTAAACCTGCCCTCTTTAGATATAAAACTTATTCATGAATTTAAAAGAGTTCAAGCGCATTGCCAAGCAAACTGACAAGGTCGGCACATCATTCAAGGCAAATAATTTATGTCGTCGGGGGACTTATCACCTCAGGCTGAATCTCGAAAGGCATTAGCCGAAATGCGACAGTTGCTGCCCCAATTCAACAAGAGACGCCTTCCTTTGCCTCGCCGACGTCCCTTCAAGTCCTTGCGTCCTGTCCAAGATTGCGTCCAAAATGTTCGGGGCCAGCGGTGTGGGCGGTCGGATTCGAGATACATAGGACCGTGCCTTATGCTCGCCCCCGGCCGAGTTCGGTGCTGGGTACTATCCGGTCACACCTCGAAGATGGGGAAAGGCTGTCTCAGGCGATTGCTGGTAGTAGGCGCAACTCCGTTACCCGAAGGGTTGGGACCACTTACATCCGAACAGGTGCGCGCCTTTTAGGCCGAGTTCGTTCGTCATGAAGATTAGCGAGCCCCTGCGAAAGCCTGAACTTACCTGCAACGCGGCAGCCTGCTACCGCTACTCCTGAATGCAACGGCAGCCATGAGTGATGATGACCAAACGGTACCGCTGAGAGGCCCCCTCGGGGTGCCGTCAGGGCTTCACAGCTCGATTGTCTGAACGGGCCTTCCTTGACAGGATCTGCGGCGAGAAGTTTCGGTCTATCAGGGCCAGCGGTCGTATGCGCCACGCCAACAGGTCGGACAAAAGACCGCGTCCGGCAAAAATCAAGACCAGCTCAGATCAATCCTTGCACAAACAAAGCCGTCCACACATGACAACGCCTGAAAATCCGCTTTCCGTGTACACAAGGGCTGATGTAGCGTCGATGGCATGACGCCTTCACCCAAATCTGTTCTGTTGCTTGGAGCCACTGGCACAATCGGGCGTGCCACTGCCAATGCCCTGATTGCTGGTAGCCACAAGGTCATCGCACCGGTGCGTCCGGGGTCTGACATCAGCGGACTTGCGTTCACCGTAGTATGTCCGCTGACGCAAGCCTCGCTTTCGGCAATAATGATGGAGCATGCGTGCGATGCCGTGATCTCGTGCATAGCCTCTCGCAGCGGCGTCCCGGCCGAAGCCTACGCCATTGACCGCGATCTCAACAGTACTGCCTTGCACGCTGCAACAAACGCGGGCTTGGCGAATTTTGTCCTTTTGTCAGCGATATGTGTTCAAAAACCGAAGCTGGCCTTTCAGCACGCAAAGCTCGCTTTTGAGGCTGAACTGCGATCATCCTCACTGACCTGGTCTATCGTCCACCCGACCGCCTATTTCAAATCGCTCTCGGGCCAGTTGAACCGTGTGCGAGCCGGAAAGCCGTTTTTGCTTTTTGGCGATGGCGAACTGACCGCCTGCAAACCGATCAGCAACGACGATTTGGCCCGCTATCTGGTAAAGTGCCTCACCGACCCCGACCTCCAGAACCGCATTTTGCCAATTGGCGGGCCCGGCCCCGCCATCACACCACGCATACAGGGTGAAATGCTGTTTCATGCTTTAGGTCTGACGCCGCGTTTCAAACACGTCCCGGTTGCCATGATGTCAGCGATCGTTTCTGGCCTGTCATTCTTCGGCAAAGTCTCTCCACGCCTGCGCGACAAGGCGGAACTGGCACGCATAGGCCGCTATTATGCGACAGAGTCCATGCTTGTCTGGGACAACGCCACAGGTCGATACGATGCTGATGCCACTCCAGAATTCGGCACCGAGACCCTTGCCGATCACTACAAGCGGCTGGCGACGGAAGGCATCGCCGACGAGCGAGGAGCCCATGCGGTGTTTTGAAGGTGCGGCCCGAATCCAGAGGGGACCGGTATTCTCTCTGTCGGACTTCCGGCACAAACGGGCTCAGCCTGAAAGTGTTACGGTCTGTCGCGTGTTCGCAGTTGTGGTCAAGTGCGACAGAATGGCCGCAGCAAGATCGTGGCGCGATACCTCCGATCCGCCCAAAGTGCCGTCCAACGTCGCTGTCCATTTCCCCGATGCAGGCTTGTCCGTAAGGGCGGCGGGTTGGATGAGAACAAAGTTCGCGGTTGAAGCTTTCAATAACACCTCTTGCCGTTCCTTGTCGGCGATCTGTTCGCGCAAGATAAGGCGGTAAAACACCTTGAACATGAGCGGCAACTTGTCTCTTGTGTCACCCACGCCAAAGGCGCTGACGACGTCGACGCGACGGCGATCTTTGTCGCCAAGGGCAGCGAGAATGTTGCGGGTTCCTGCTTCGCATACGTCGCGCGGCGTCGTTCGGCGGGCTCCAAACAGCAGGGCAAAAGCGTTTTGCGAGTTGCCGAGGGCCACGACAACCGCGTCTGCGTCGGCCAGCGAGCGCGCGACATCCCCAGCCACCATGGCATCGCCTTGCAGGACGGTCAGGCCGTCCTTTGACGGAAGGTCCTTGGCATATCTGGCGAGGGCCTTCACCTGATGACCCGCCTGCAGGGCCTGATCGATGACCGCTCGCCCGGTTCCGCCTGTTGCTCCGAACAGGGCAATCCTCATGCGGTCAACAAAGCGATCAGGATCGCCAACAAGACGGTGTTCAGGATATGCAAAACCTGCTCGATGTTTTGGGTCTGGAGGTATTGCTTTCGCGCCAGCCACATTTCAGGGCGTTCGTCGGACTCCAGGGCGGCCAGCGTTGATCGGTCCTGTTGGCGCTTGCCTCTGAACTCCAGAACATTCAATACTATCAAAATAACGATAGCACCCAATATGAGCGCCGGTCTCATCCAGCTGATTTCCAAAGCGGTGTCCCCCGAATCTAACAACTTCCGAAGCACTTAGCGTACTTCGGCCGATAATCGAGATTGCAAAACGTGAGCCAAGTCAACCGCCCCCTTGCCATTGTGACAGGCGCCTCATCAGGCGTCGGACTACACACGACCAATGCCCTGATTGGGCGCGGCTGGCATGTCATCATGGCGTGCCGCGACGCCGCCAAGGCCGAAGCAGCGGCACGCGCGCTGGATATGCCGTCTGGGTCCTATGAGATCACCCATATCGACCTTGCCTCGCTGGTCAGCGTTCGGGCCTTCCACGCGGGTTTTCAGGCGCGCGGCATGCCGCTGGACGCACTGGTTTGTAACGCGGCGGTCTACCTGCCGCTGCTTAAGGCACCGGCGCGCTCACCCGAGGGTTATGAGATCAGCGTGGCGACCAACTATTTCGGTCATTTCCTGCTGGCCTCCCTGATGCTGGAAGATCTGAAGAAATCCGCCGCCCCGCGCCTGATCACTCTTGGGACGGTTACAGCCAATTCTGAAGAGTTCGGCGGCAAGGTCCCCATTCCAGCACCCGCCGATCTTGGCGAGTTCCAAGGCCTGAAAGCGGGGTTCAGGGCCCCGGTCTCAATGATCGACGGCAAGCCATTCAAGGCCGGTAAGGCGTACAAGGACAGCAAGCTCTGCACCATGATGATGAGCCGTGAGTTGCACACGCGGTTCCACGATGAAACGAAGATCGTGTTCAGCACACTTTATCCTGGCTGCGTGGCCGACACGCCCCTTTTTCGCAACGCGCCGCAGCTGTTTCAGAAGGTTTTCCCGTGGTTCCAAAAGAACATCACCAAGGGCTATGTCTCGCAGCCCCTGTCCGGGGAGCGCGTCGCACAGGTCGTGGCGGATCCAGCGTTCTCGCGGTCCGGCGTGCATTGGAGCTGGGGCAATCGACAGCGTGAAGGGCGTGAGGCATTTTCGCAAGGTTTGTCCCCCAAGGCGACGGATGCGGCGCGGTCCCGAGAGCTTTGGGACCTGACGGCAGGACTCGTGGGTTTAAATTGAAGACTTCACCTGCAGGAACGAGTGTATGGCCCTAGTGAAGGGTTAGGTTGCACCCTCATCGTGATTGTCCAATGAAAGAGTCAAGACGTCGGATCTGTTCATCCGCAGTGGTACTGCCCGACCCTCAGCGTCCGAAGCTGCCAATGCACAGCAAGCACGATGACGGACTCGTCCGTATCACCTATATTGGTCGGCCAACATCGCCGCGGCAAGCACTAATCGCCCGTCTATGGAAGCGGCACTGCAGTGAACCGCTCCGGGTTTGGCGGGGGCAGATTGACGTTTTTGACGCGGCCAAGGCTTCAGTTTCCAGGGTTGCGTTGTCGTTTGCCTCGGCTTTTGTGGGTTGGGCATTCTCATTGGGCTCAGGGCGGCGGCGGTTATTGCACCAGTCGACGCACTCGGGGGTTGCATATTCAACGGCCTTGACGCAACGCCACGCAGCGCGACGGTGGACGACCTATGGCTTTCAATAGACCGTTGGCAGGCTCGGCCAGCGTAGTCGCGCGCGCCTCCATCGCAATAATGCACCTCGGTTTCTGGGCAAGGAAACTCAACACTTGACCCCCCGATAGCGTCTTGCAACCCACGACTGACCTGCCGTCGCGCGCGCCCGTGAACCTGGATAAAGCGCTTTGCCAAGTCGGGTCCCAGGATATCAACCTCGGACATGGAAGCGCCTTCCTTGTGATGGTATCGACCCTCATAACATTGGTACATCGTAAGCGGTGCCTGAGGGCCGCCGGGATTTCAGCTTGAGGTTTTTTGGAATGCCCACGGCATGAGGTCGTCGATGCGCGACTTGGGGTGTTTGTCGGCGATGGCGGTGAGGATTGGGCGCA
>Ga0105044_10005462_pt1 | contig 17475 bp, 13 predicted proteins | sample MAT01_FD_78092 | JGI IMG/M metagenome (GOLD analysis project Ga0105044, IMG submission 78092) | Freshwater microbial communities from Lake Fryxell liftoff mats and glacier meltwater in Antarctica - MAT-01 | ecosystem: Environmental > Aquatic > Freshwater > Ice > Liftoff microbial mat | place...
GACGTTGTGTCTTCCCCGAGCAGCGTCGCACCATTCAAGAATTGCACCTTCGTGATCGAGTTCCCATTCGCCGTCACCGCTGCTCCCACGGTCACTGTCGCCGGTGCGGTAAAGCTTTGACCCACGCTCGGACTGGTCAGCGCAATCGTCGGGCCGACCACGCCCACCACGGTATAAGTAATCTCATTCGAGAAATCACTCTCCAACCCACTGGTGTTGTAAGCAGTGACCGCGAAGAAATAGGTAACTCCATCAACCAATCCGGTCACGGTGTTCGTCGTCGACAAACCCGAATCGAGAGTGTTGGTATAGTTACGACTGCCCCCCCCTTGGTAGATACGATAGCCGGCGATATCTAACTCCGGATTCGGATCCCAGGTCAGCGTCACCTGCGCCGCCTGGGTCAGGTAAGTCCCCAGCAGAACGACCAATACCAGTGCGTTTCGAATCCATTCCGAAAACAGCTTGAGGTCGGTCGATTGAACAAATTGATTCTCCGGCCGGACCGGGGTTGCCCGGCAAGATCTGAGAGCCCGGCTCGGCAGTTCTGAATCGGCCGGGAAGTTGAGGAGGCTGGTGCGTGGGTTCATGGCAGGGCAATCCGACTTCCCGACTCACGGAAATCGTCCTTACTACCCCACCATGGTTTCGGGAGCCGCCAGTGGATATTGGCTGCCTTACTAAGCCTGAATGAGGCGCTGTCCGGGCCCCCTATTGGTTTTGCTTAGTCGATAGGTAACGAATCACCCAGGGGCTCAACCGCCGGCCCGACCGAAGAGGTCACCCTAGACCGCGACTCTGCGGAATCTGCACTCGCCCGCGGAATGGAAGTTCAGGTATGTTCCCCACCCATCGATCGGAAGCATGAACTCTCTATCAGTTTATTTCTCAAGACGTCCTCGACTCTTTGGATTCTCCAATCTGGTGGGAATCCTGACCGCGGTTCTTTTTGCCACCGCCCTCACGACCCACCTACAGGCACAGACACCGCCGAAACTGAAATCAGTAACGCCGCTCGACGGGGCCACCGGAGTAAGCGTGAGCACGCCGCTGGTTTTCGAGTTCGACCAGGTAATGAACATCACTTTTCCGATCATCCCCACCGTTCCCGGATTCTTGGTGGGTAACTTCCAGACCGATCCTTCGACGCCGGGACAACAGATGACCGGTGATTGGAGCGAAGATGGCCGGACCCTGACATTAACGCCCCAACTCCCTGTCCCACTCAACATCACCCTCAGCTGGACTTTGAATCCACCCGGGGGACAGTCGATCTTCCAGATTAAGAGCGCCGCTGGCATTTCTTTGGCCACCGTTTCCGGAACCTACAGCACCGGCCAAACCGTCCAGCCTCCGACCCTGTCCTCGGTGACGCCCTTGGCGAACGCCACGGCTGTTCCCGTGAACACAACCGTCATTTTTAAGTTCAACCAACCGATGAAGAAACAAACGGCCCCGGGAGGAAATCCTCCGACCATTCCGGGGGCCGTTTCGTGGACTGGAGTCGAGGCCGCGAAGTTCACCTACACCTGGAGCGCCGATGGACGCCAACTGGCCTGTGACTATTCCGGGGGATTCCCGCTCAGCACTTCGGTGGGCTGGGTTCTCAATCCGACCGCAGCCCCGACCCAACTCGAGAGTCTGACCGGCCAGGTACTTCCGGCCGACACCTTCTCCGGCAACTTCAACACGGCCGCGACGATTCCCTGTGATCCCGATCCATTACCGGACACCTGGGGCAATTATACCCTCTTTAAAATATCCACCTACGACCAGACCTCGTCGGCAGACCCCACGCCGAATTCTGACGGATTGCCCTTTTTGTTTAGCACCTTCGTCTCGAGTCCGACTTTGGGGCCCGTGGTTACCGCGGCGTCGATCACCCGACCCAATGGCACTCAAACCAACCTGAGTTCCTTCGGCGTCTTTCAATTTTCCCAATCTTTCAACACCCAGGCGGCCTTGGATGCGGCCTACCCGGCCGGAAATTACTCACTCCGGTTTAGCCAGACTGGTCTGCCCGAACGCGTCATTTCCATAAACGTTCCGGCGGAGGTGCCCCCGATTCCCAAGATCAGCAATTTCGCCAGCACTCAGGCGTGGAATGCCGCCCAGGACTTTACCCTCCAATGGAACGTCTTCACCGGAGCCGCTGACCAAGATTACCTTTCCCTGTTCCTTTCGGACAGCGAGGGTGAAGTTATCTTCCAAGCACCTGACGCGTGCGTGCCTCGAGAATTGCCGGTGAGTGCAACTTCGATCGTGATTCCGGCCAGTACCCTGGCGCCCAACCAAACCTATACGGGCCAAATTATCTTTGGGAACACGTTCTATTCCTCAACCAACACGGTCCCGCAGATGTCTGGTTTTGGAAGCGTCCAGCGAATCACGGTCTTCACCTTGCAGACCGCTGACGTTGGCGGCCCGGTCGAACCCGCCACCTTGAGCGCGGTGCAACTCCTGCCCAACGGAAACCTAAGGTTCGCGCTCAGCGGCGAAGTCGGGCACCGGTACGGAATCCAACGCGCCACGGCTCTGAATGCCTCCACCTGGCCGGAAGTGGGCGCCGTCACCTTGGATTCAACGGGAAGCGGAACCTTTGAAGACACCCAAGCCCCCACGGTGCTGCCGTTCTTCTATCGAGCCGTTGCTAAGTGACCTCAATCGATCCGGGTAAACCTGTCGAATCGTGGAGGCCTGGCTCACCATGAATCCGTCCTGCAAACGTCCTCCACGCGTGTCGATCCCGCCGACCGATCGACTGCTACCCGAGCGGGAACTCCTGAGGTCGGGCTGTCGGCGATTCGCCGGCGTCGATGAGGCGGGCCGCGGGCCCTTGGCCGGGCCCGTGGTCGCTGCCGCGGTCATCCTCCCGTTCTCGTGGATTGGCGCAGGGATGCCCGCGGCCTTTCGCACCCTGAATGATTCGAAGCAACTGACGGTCGCGCAGCGCGCTCAGTTTTTCGAATTGTTGATAAGCACCCCGGAACTTGAGTTTGGAATCGCTCGCGTTGAAGCCGCCGTGATTGATGCCGTCAACATCCTCCAAGCGACGCACCGGGCCATGAACCACGCCCTGACCCAACTGCGGCCATTGCCCGAACACGCGCTCGTGGACGGCACGCGCGTCAAGACGTTGCTGATTCCTCAGACTCCCCTCGTCAAGGGAGACTCGCGCAGTTATTCGATCGCGGCTGCGAGCGTTCTCGCCAAGGTCACCCGGGATCGAGTGATGCAGGAAGCGGATGCGCAGTGGCCCGAATACGGCTTCGCCCAACATAAGGGTTACCCAACTCCCGAACACTTAGCCGCGCTGGCGCGTCATGGTCCGTGTCCGCTGCATCGTCGGAGTTTTGCCCCGCTCCGTCAGCCGGAACCGGAATTTGAATTATTCTAGTCATGAGATTGTGGAGACGATTTTGGGAACGTTGGTTCGGCCAACCACCCGTCGTCGCCGAACACCTTCGCCGAGGCAAGGTAGGTGAGTCGGCCGCCCGACGGCACCTGACCCAGGCAGGACTGAAATTCCTCGCCGCCAATTTTCGCAGTCGCCACGGAGAAATTGACCTGATCCTGCGGGAAGAGGACTGCCTGGTGTTTGCCGAAGTGAAGACTCGATCCTCGGAGGACTGGGTGCGACCCGCGGCGGCCGTGGATGCCCGGAAACGGCGCCTACTTTCGCTGACTGCCGAGGTTTACCTGCGTCAATTGCCCGACCGTCGAGTCAAATGGCGCTTCGATGTCGTGGAGGTTCTGCTCTCCGCCGGACAGGTCCGCGAAATTCGACATCTGCGGAATGCCTTCGTTCTCGACACCCGGCGACCGCGTCGCCGCTGACGGTCCAGCCCTTCCTTCCTGACTGGATAGGTTCGACGGCGACGGCGGCCGTCAGGGAGCGAGTGCGCGCAGGAACACGGTGGCTTCGCTGGGTGACAGAGGAACCGAAACTGGGACTGGAACGACGGCGGCCACCACCACCGGGCCCTGGGACCAGGTGAGCAAGTTCGACGAGGTCTGCACTTGATAGGAGAAACCAGGTTCGCCCAAAAGATCACACCGCAATTGTCCGTCAACGGCGGACACATTCTGCAACATCGCGGGCTGAGGAGGTCCAATCGGGATGGGTTCGACGGCAAACTGGAACGGGGTAGGGGCGGCGGTGAGATTGGTGGTGGCGCCGAGGAGCCGGCCTTCCACCTGGAAGGTCACTTCGTAGAGACCATTGCTGGAAAAACCCCAGTTGAAGTGAGCGTGACTGCCGACGATGGGTTGGATCTGATCGGTCGGACCAATTCCATTCCGGCTATCCATTCTCATCTCCAAATTGCCCCCGGGATCAAACTGCCAGAGGAAGAAGAAACCGGGAGCACGCACCTCCACCAGTCGGACGAGGATCAGTTCGTCGAAGGTTCCCCGCGGCAATCCCTCCGCGGAAACGCCCAGATAAAGCAGTTCCGGATTCTGCGAGGCCGGCAGGATCCAGAACGGAGCGCCGGTCTCGCCGAATTGCTCGAATCCCGGCGGGATGGTTGTTTCGGCCGCGGCCCGGGCCACCAGGACCACATTGGTCGAGGCGTAGTTCGTGCCGGCATCCCCATCGCGAGCGACCAAGGACAGTTCGTTGGTCGTTCCGGGTGAATAGAGCAGCCGCAGATCGACGTGCTGATGTGTGAGGGCAATCCGGTCACCGAAGGAGGCTCCCCGCACGGCGACCCAGAGCAGGCTCAACGCGATAAACCAGAGTAAGCGAGGGAGGAACTTCATGAGCGAGCAGGGACCGCATTGAACTCACGCTTTACGCCACCGCAAGAGCAGCCCGAACGCGCCCAGACCGAAGAGGCCTAAGGCAAGCGAACCGGGCTCCGGAACAACTTCAAAGTGGTACACCACGGGACCGCTATTCTGCGGACCATCGGCCACGTGGAGACCCGAGGCTTCGAAGGAAATGCCATAGGTTCCCAGAGCCGAGAACCCCCAGTTATAGTGACCATGACTGCCCGGAAGCTGGGTCGTGTTATCGGCGGCACTCACCCCATTCGCCGAGTCCATCTGGACGCTCGGCGTCCCAAACGGATTGACGGTCCACAAGTAGAATTGACCCGGCCCCGAGACGGAAGTCAGGGTCAACGTGATGTTCCCCGTCCATTCGGAGGGGATCAGTTCCTCGGTGCCGAGTCCGAGAAAGAGCAGGTCGGGATTTTCTGCCTGCGGCAGGACCCAGACCGGAGTGCCCACCGGTCCCAGAAAGGCAAAGCTTCCGCCGGTTGAGAATTGGAGTGACTGGCTGCCGACCACGAGGAGTGCGTCGGCGGGCGAGTACTCAATGTCGTTTTCTCCATCGTGAACATGGAGGTCGAACCCGCCTTCGTAGCCGATTCCGACATCGGCGTGCCCGGTGGCTAGGGGCGTGGCCGCCGGGAGATTAAAGCCGGCGACCCAGAGACCGGCGACGAGACTGCGGAGTGGGAGAGAGTTCATGGAGATTAAGGATTCAGTGGAGACGGGAGGGAACGGAAAGGAATTACTGGGGCGGCTTGGCGATGTTTTCTCCCCGATCCACTCGGTCTTTAAACAGACTGGCATTGAGGGGGAGCACGTGGCCGCAGGCGTAGAGATAATTGGCGGAACCTTTGGTGTGATCGGCATTCGCGGAACCGGTCCGATGGCGATCGGGTTGAATGTCATCCAGCACGGCCTTCCAACCCTTGAACCAGTTGCGAGAATGGGTGTGGTCGAAGGAGGTACTGATCTTGTCCGGTTGATCCGTGATTTCGAACGTCGTGATGGTATCGGTCGGGTTTTTGAGTGCGTTCAGATTTCGAAAAGACTCTTCGACCTGGCCAAAGCCGGACCGCAAATCCACCACCACATACTCATTGGGAATATAGCTACTGGCCAGGTTGGTTATCCGGGACTGACGCCACGGATCGGACGGGCAGATCCGAACTCGATCGGAGTTCCCCAGATACGAACGCATGCTGAAAATCCAAGAACGATTGGTCTGACCGGTTTCATGGGTGGTTTCCGGAAACAATCCGCGATTGTCATCGGCATACATCTGAATACCGAGGCCGAGTTGGTGCAGATTGGACGTGCAGGCCGTGCGATTGGCCCGCGATTTAGCCGAAGCCAGAGCCGGAAGTAGCAGACCGGCGAGGATCGCGATGATGGCAATCACTACCAGCAGTTCGATCAGCGTAAAACCCCGGCGCAACGGGGCGAAAGACGGCGGAAGACACTTCTTCATAGAAACATGATTTGGACGGCCAGACGGCCGCATTGGAACACCCCGGCTCCGGGAGCAGGAATCGGCCACAATTCCCCAGCGGGAATCACCCTTCGATCAGGCCTGCGCGGGCGGACCTCGACCGGACGGCTCGACCCGCCGCCATTCCCCTTCGACGCCCTCGCGCACCGGGAATTCGGTCTCAAAACTGGAGTCAGGAACGGCGCTCCGAATCGGGTTCAACCATCCTAAGTTCACTTGTTGACGGGCCAAGGCGCACACGGCGCAGGCGCCTTGCTCGGAGTCGTCCGAGGAATGGTGATCGTGATTACACCCCTTGCCGGAACTCGCGTGGACGTGCTCATGGAGCACTTCATGCCAGGATGGATTCGCCGCCAAAATGCCCACCAAGAGCACCAAGACCGAACACACTCCCGCACCCAGCGTGAGGAACACGCGACGGCTAATCGTGCTGGTGAGGATGAATTGCAAAGACATTGCAACTCTACGAAGACGACGCTCGCCGGCAAGCGTCGTTTCGAGAATTGATCCTGAATTCCTGAATTGACTGGAAAAGGAGGCCGTGGAGGGAGCAGAGAATCAGGAGATGCGGACTGAATCTGCCTTATTTGAGCACGGCGGGGAAGTTAACCGCGGATGACACGGATGACACGGATGACACGGATGACACGGATGACACGGATGACACGGATGACACGGATGACACGGATGGAGGGGGAGGCTGAGAGCTGAGAGAAGGGCGGGCGCAGCGCGGAGGTAAGCGGTAAGCTCGTTAATTTTTTAGGTCTTAGCGTTCTTTGCGGTTAAATCTTTCTTCCCTCGGGCCCTATCTGATCCGTGCTTTCCGTGTTATCCGCGGTTAAATTCAAAGGTTTCCCTTTTTTGCGCGTCAGCTAGTCCAAGAACGTGTCGGATCTGGATGGGTACGAGCATCAGCTCATCCCTACCTGGCTTTTCTCGACGTTCCGAGCCTCGCAGCTCGAGAAAGAAATGGAACCAGCGCCGGGTCAGGGGTCGGAGGGACCGGACCGCCAACGCGGAGGCCGCTCGCGCAGGCTCGCAAACTTTCGCCTAATAATTCAGCGACCCCCACGTTATCCCCACAACACGGCATGGAGTCTGACACAACGACCACGGCCGCCGCACGAGACCTCAGCGGACGCGATGAGTTCCTCCGGGCCAGCCTTGAACAGTTCGAGGCGCCCTTGGTTCGCTACGCGCTCAGTCTCTCCGGCGACCTCGAAACCGCCCGCGATGTGGTGCAGGACACCTTCCTGCGCCTCTATCAACAACCCCCCGGCGAAGTCGGGGGCCATCTCGCGCAGTGGCTGTTTACAGTGTGTCGCAACCGGGCTCTCGACGTGCAGCGAAAGAACCGTCGAATGACTCCTCTCACCGATCTTGAACTCGACCACCGGCCGACGCCGGAACCGTCGCCCGCCGATTCCGCCGCCAACCGCGACACCGCCGGACACGTCGAAGAACTGCTGTCCGGTTTATCGCTCAACCAACGCGAGGTGGTTCGCCTCAAGTTTCAGCATCAGCTCAGTTATCAGCAAATCGCTGCGGTCACTTCCCTGAGTGTCGGCAACGTCGGATTCCTCCTCCACACCGCGCTGAAGACGTTGCGCGGACGGCTTGAAAAACTGGACCACTCCCGCCCGTTCACCACCCCGCTCTGAAACCGCGTCGCCCGCCTTCCCATGAAACTTTCCCCTGATTCCCCCGAACTAACCGCCTATCTCCTCGGCGAACTCAGCGTCACCGAGCGCGCCGAACTCGAAGCAGCCCTGCGCCAGTCCCCTGAACTCCAAGCGGAACTCGACAGCCTGCACCAGGCCAATGAGCAACTTATTCAGGAATTCGCCGCCGAGCCCGTTGTCGAGCTCACCACCCCGCAACGAATGGCCCTCCTGGGCGCGGCGAAGCCCGTCTCCGAGACTACGGAAGCTGCCACTCCCACCCCGCGTCGCCCCAGCAACCCCGAACCCTCCTGGTGGGAACAGGTGCTCGCCTGGCGTCGCTATCTGCTGGGGGCAATCGCCGGCCTGAGTGCCCTCGTTTTAACCCTTTTCCTCCTGCCGCGATCAGCGGCCCCTCAATCGCGCGAACTCGGCTTTACCGAGCCACAAACCAAGCAAGCCTTGAGTCTGGATTTAGCGGCCAGCCCGCCCGCCACCCAACTCGAAGCGACGTACACCGAGAATTTCCAGAAACAGCTCGTGGCCGCACCGACGGTGGAAACGCTGGTTACCTCGCTCGCCACGGTTCCCCCTAGCACCGCCCCAGAGGTGTCCGTGGAGGCCCGGCGAACCACAAGCTTTTCGGCGTTCGCCACTCCCGCGGACCAACAGGCGTTGGCCCCTGATCCGAGCGCGCCGGCCGATCCAAAATCTTTCTATCGGATGGACTCCCTACTGGCGCGCCGCTATGGACTGATGCCCGGACCACAACCCCCCACCACCGAGGCGCTCGCGCAGCGGAGGCTCACGGAACGCCCCTTGGATTTACTCCGGTCTTCAGGAGAGGCTAAACAACTTGGGGATAACTTGACTCGAGAAGTTGAGGTCCTGCGCCCGCCGCTCGACGAACCCCGCGGTCGATGGGTCCCTTCCGGCACCGAAAGCTACCGCACGCTCCCGGACAATCCGTTCCAAGAAGTGCTTTCCGCCCGACTTTCCACCTTCGGTCTCGATGTCGACACCGCGAGCTACGCCAACGTCCGTCGGTTCCTCCGCGACGGAGCCCTCCCGCCCGCTGAGGCCGTCCGCCTCGAGGAACTCATTAATTATTTCCGCTACGACTACCCAGTCCCGGCACGAGGGGAACTGTTCGCGGCGGCCCTCGAAATAGCCGATTGCCCCTGGAAGGAAGGCCACAAACTCGTACGGATCGGCCTCCAAGCCAAAGTCGTCGACCGTCAGGAACGCCCCCCGGCCAACCTGATCTTCCTCCTTGATGTCAGCGGTTCCATGGAGCCCGAGAACAAGCTGCCCCTGGTCAAACGTTCACTCCGTCTGCTCTTGGAGCGTCTGACCGAACGCGATTCGGTGGGCCTGGTCACCTATGCCGGTGAATCCCGAATTGCGTTGGAGCCAACCCTCGTCTCGCGGGACGGAAGGACCCGGATCAACGACGTGATCGAAGCCCTCCGGGCCGGCAGTGGCACGGCCGGAGCCGCCGGGATTGTGGACGCCTATCGACTCGCGACCAATCGCTTCAATCGCGAATGGGTGAATCGCGTCATCCTTTGCACCGACGGCGACTTCAATATCGGGTTGAGCGATCCCGCAGGCTTGCAACAACTCATCGAAACGCAGGCCAAGTCGGGAGTCTTCCTGAGCGTGTTTGGCTTTGGTTTGGGTAATCTCAAGGATTCCACAATGGAACGGCTCGCCGACACGGGGAATGGCAATTACGCCTACGTCGATTCCTTCAGTGAGGCGCGCAAGTTGTTCGTCGAACAACTCGAAGGCACTCTCATCACGGTCGCCAAAGACGTGAAGGTGCAGGTGGAGTTCAATCCCACTCGAGTAAAATCGTACCGCCTGCTCGGCTATGAAAACCGCGCCTTGCGTGATCGCGATTTCAACGACGACTCCAAGGACGCGGGCGACGTCGGGGCCGGACACCAAGTCACGGTCCTTTACGAAATCGAACCAGCCACACCCAACCTGGCCGGGGTGGATCCACTCCGTTATCAAACCCCGGCCGAATCCTCCGCCCAGAAGACAAATTCGGCCACTCGACACGGAGAAGAACTCCTCCATCTGCGTCTGCGTTACAAGGCGCCTGACGGCGAGCAAAGCCGGTTGACGGAAACTCCGGTCAAGGATTCCGACCGCGAATTCGCTCAGGCCAGCGCCGACTTCAAATTTGCCGCGGTGGTGGCGGGTTATGGAATGGTACTGCGGGGCTCGCCCTACCAGGGCGACCTGACGTGGGAAAAGGTGCTCCGTCTGGCCGAACAAGGCTTGGGAGCGGACCGCGAGGGATATTGGGCTGAGTTCGTCGACTTGGTTCGCCGTGCTCAACAGCTCAGTGGTTCGCCGGTGGGCAACCCCTCGCCGAATGATCGCCCTCGACGCTCGAATTTCTGAGCTCACGGACGCGGTGCCCGTAGACTTCCCGACTCCGCCTCACTGACCGCTCGCGAAAAATTCCTGAACCTGGCGGATCACATAATCCACCTGTTCATCGGTCAGTTCGGGATACATCGGCAGGGGCAGGATCCGCCGCGAAACCGCTTCCGCGACCGGGAAGTCACCCACCGTTCCACCGTAGTCAGCATAAACCTTCTGCCGGTGCAACGGTTGCGGGTAGTAGATGAGGGTGGGTACTCCGTGATCGGCCAGGTAGGTCTGCAATTCCTCCCGCCGATCCAAAAGCACCGCAAATACGTGGAAGATATGCGAGGTCCCGGGAGCGGTCTTCGGCAGTTCCACCGGTAAGCCAGCCAAGCCGGCGGCGTACCGCTCCGCCAAGGCCACCCGCCGCTCATTGCCCGCTTTCAGGTGCGGCAATTTCACCCGCAGGATGGCTGCTTGCAGTTCATCGAGCCGCGAGTTCCAGCCGTGCAGATCATGGAAGTATCGTCGCTCGATGCCATGAACCCGCAGCATCTTCAGGGTCTTGGCCAGACGCTCATCATTCGTCAGTACCATCCCGCCATCACCCGCCGCACCGAGATTCTTCGTCGGATAAAAACTGAGACAACCCAGAACTCCTTGCCCGCCCACCGGCCGGCCTCGGTACTCTGTGCCGATGGCTTGGGCGCAGTCCTCGACCAGCGGCACGCCGAGTTGGGCCAATTCGTCCAGCGGCGCTGCCTGACCAAACAGGTGGACCGGGATAATAGCTTTGGTGCGTGACGTCACGCGCCGGGCCACCTCCGCCGGATCGAGCGTGAACGTGCGCGGATGAATGTCGGCAAACACGATCCGCGCCCCCATCTGATGAATACTTTCCGCCGGGGCGATATACGTAAAAGGCGTGGTGATCACCTCGTCCCCAGGCCCGATACCCAGGGCGCGTAGGGAAAGCGTGAGGGCATCAGAGCCACTGTTCACGCCCACCGCGAACTGGGTGCCACAATAGGCCGCTACCTCCGCTTCGAAGGCCGCTACATTCGGTCCCAGAATGTAATGACCACGTTCGAGCACCGCTTCGACGGCGGCCAGGATTTCCGTTCGGAGCGACTGGAACTGGGCTCCGGGATTAAGGAAGGGAACGTTCATTTCACCGAGGCGAGGAACTCGACCAAGTTACGCAAATCCTGCTTCGAAAGGATCTCCGCCATTCCGTCCGGCATGCCGCTTAGCCCCTTCTCACGCTCTTGGATGTCGGATTTTTTCACGGTCACCAAGCCTTCCTCCGGTGAATTCAACTCAATCGCGTCGGGAGTTTCGGACTTGATCACGCCGGCATAGGCCGTGCCGTTCTTCAGGGTCAATAACACGCTCTCAAAGCCCGCGGCCACGGCAGCGTTGGGATGGACGATCGCTTGGAGCACATATTCCCGACCTTTCGTTTCCACCAGCCCAGCTAACTCAGGCCCAACCTCCCCGCCCTCGCCATTGAGCTTGTGGCACCGGACACAACTGACCTCAGCGCGTTCGAGGAAAACTTTGCGGCCTTCTTCGGCATTCCCCCCTACAAGTGCCACCTGCCAGGGCTCGATGCCGAAATCTCCTTTCGCGGCATGGGCCGCGGTCCACTGCTCGACCAGGGGTTTCAACGAGGGCTGTTGGGCCGCCGCATCTAGGACATCCAACTGCAATTCGGGCTGAACTGTTCCAGCCACCAAGGAGTTGGCCCAGGTGGTGATGAGGGCCAGGGCCGCCGGACTCTTCAGTTTGCCCAAGGTCGTCAAAGCATTTTGTTTCTCCGCCAGGGATCCTTGCGCGATCACCTGCGCCAGCTTCTGGGTCGGATCGGTTCCCTGCGCGGGCCCGGCACCCGAATTAACCGCAGTGGGCGGCACCTCCACGCTGAGGTTCAACGCCAGTTTGCGGACTGCTTCTTCCGTATCTTTTTGCGCCACTTCCAAAGCCGCGCCGTACTCCGGCGTCTGCAACTGCGACAATGCCCGCAAGGCCGCCACTCGGGCCGCCGCGTCACCTTGCTGCTCGCGAATCAACGTCGCCAAAGCCCCCGAAGCTTCGGCCAAACCCAGTTCACCCGCGGCCGTCGCCGCCGCCGCTCGCACCCGATTCGACGCGCTACCGAGCAACGGAGTGAGGAACGGCCGCAAGGCGTCCCCCGGAACCTTCGCGTCACGGGCAAAGGCCGTGGGACGCCACAGACCGGTGATCCGGTCACGTCCCGAATTCTTCGGCCAGACGGACAGCGCTTCGAGGGCATCGGCGCGAAGTCGTTCGCCCACGCTGTCGTTCGCCGCGAAGTTGGCCAGGGCGACGGCCGTGTCGCGGGTCCCAAAACGGTAGTTGGCATTCAAGACCCGCCGAGTGAGGGCGGCATTGGTTTCCGGCAACGGCGTGTTGATCAATTTCGCCAAACGCTCCAAAGCGCCGGCCACCGGCTGATCGTTGATCGCCCGGGCCGCTTCCGTCACCAGCCGCGGATCGCTATCGGCCACGAAGACGGCAATTTCACTCCGTTCCAGCCGCCGCATCGCCAGCAATACCCCCATCCGGACCGCCGCATCCGGATGCTTCACCGCCGCCCACAACGCGTCGAACTCATTCAAGGTCACTAACGCTTGAACACCCGCATGGCGCAGGAACGGATCGCGATCAGCATTGGCCTGCAAGACGGCAAAAATGGCCGGGATCGCTGCCCGTTGGCCCAATTTGCCCAAGGCGATCGTCGCGAGCGCTCGGACCTGGGAATCGGCATCCGTCGTCAGGTTCACGAGCCCGTCGTAGGCCCGGCCATAGCCCGCGTCACCGAGAACCCGGGCGGCATTCGCGCGCACTTTCGGATTCTCATCGGCCAACACCGACAGCAGCACTTCCAGTGCATTCGCCTTCCGTTCCCGGCGGGACTTGTGGGCGAAGCTCTGAATGTTCCCCAGCGCCCAGATCGCATGCAGGCGGGCCTGGACCGTATCCCCGGACTTTGCCACACGAGCCAGCGCGCTGACGTTGGCTTCACCGCGGGAAGCCAGTTCAAACTGGGCGTTCTGTCGAACCCGGTAGTTGGGATGCGCCAGCAGCTTCAAAAGGTCGCGAGTGCTCCGCTGCACGAAGCCTTCGCGGAGCAGCTTTTGGGTCGCGAGCACGACCGGTTGCCGCACCGTAGCCGGATCGTACATCCGATAGATCCGGCCCTTGCCCACCGGTTCCCAACCGTCCACCCAATCCAGCACCCAGTAGGATCCATCCGGACCCCAGGCCCCATCCGTCGCCTCGACCGACCAAATCATCTTCTGGTCGTTCACGATCTCAAAGCTCGCCCCCTTCGGCTGGAGCTTGAAGGACCAGATGCCCGACCCCGTCGCACTGCCCCGAAAATCACACAACGTGAAAGTCCCGTCCCACTCCGGCCCCAGTCCCGTCCCGGGATAGTAGGCCAGGCCACTGGGCCCAGCGGTGATGTTCTTAATCGGCGGAGTGATGTAGGCGGGTTGGGCGTCGTTTTGCGGGTGCCACATCTTTTCGGAATTCCACGGACCTCGCGGATTCGGCTGTTCCAGAAACTGCCAGCCAATCCGCCAACCGCTATCGCCTCCCTCGATCAAGTACGTGAAGCGCGCCTGATCTCCGCCATCGGAATTGTTGTCGCCGGTAAACAGATTACCCCACTCGTCGAAGACCAATTCCTGCGGATTCCTTAACCCCTGGTAAACCATCTCCAACTCCGACCCGTCCGGATTGCAGCGAAACACCGCGCCCGCATCCGGCGTCCCGATCGTTTTGCCGTTCTGCCGAATCATGGAGGCCCGGTCGCCGATACTGAAATACAGCTTTGCATCCGGTCCGAAGGTCAAGCCATGCAAGTCATGCCCCAAAAAGCCCACTCGTATGCCGTGTCCGTAGCTAAGGCTTTCCCGGGAATCCGCGATTCCATCCAAATTTTCGTCCCGAAGATGCCAGAGATTCGGGATGTTCGCGAAGTACACATCGTTGCCCCGCGCCAACACACCCGACGCCACCCCATCGAGTGGCGTGGCAAAGTTATCAGCAAACACCATGGATTGAGTGGCCTTCCCGGAATCCTGGGTATCCGTCAGCAACCGAATGCGCTCGGTGTTCAGGTAGTAATCCTTCATCCCTTTATCCCCGAGATGACGCTGCATCATCGCCAAGCGATCCTCGACCGAGCGGCTGGCCAGATCCTCATCCAACCAGTCCATAATGCCCCGGATGTCGGGCACGCCGTTCCAGGCTCGAAAGGATTCTGCGACAAAGACTCGGCCATCATCCGCCAGATCGAACGTCACTCCTTGGGCCACATCCGGTTCCGCCGCCCACAATTCGGCCTTCCAGCCGGCTGGAAGCTGAAACCGTTTAATCGCCTTTTCACCGTCATCCGAGGCTTCCGCCAGTTTGGGAGGTTGAATACTGCCTTGGGGTCCCAGCTTGTGCTGAGCCAAACTGGGCAGGGCGGCGGAAAGCGCCAACGCTCCAACCACAGCGTGACGCAGCAAACTCGAAGCAGACAACGGCATAAGCGGTCGACGATAAAATGGAGTCGTCCGGACGCAAGCCATGGCTCGACCTTCGCGCCCCGGTAGGGATGAGCTGCTGCTCGTCCCCATCTAATTCCGACCCGTCCCAGAACTGGCTTACGCGCGAAAAAAGGAACCGGGGAATTTTAACCACGGAGGCACAGAGGCACAGAGGAGGACCCAATACATTTTTAACCACGGATGACACGGAAAACACCGATAAAGCTGAGCAACAGGAAATCCCCATCTCTCAACTCTCAACTCTCAACTCTCAGCCTCCCCATCCGTGCCATCCGTGCCATCCGCGGTTAAATTCCCCGTTTCCACTTCCCGCTTCCTCTCTCAACTTCCGCTTCCCTCCACGCCGCAACTTTCAGACCCGTCCAATGAACCACTGGGCAACGTTTTTCGACTTCCCTGACTTCCCGCTTGCCATCCGCGCTCGTTACATATTATTCGTTCAATCCCAATTGAACGAAAGTCGTCGTTCAGCCCAAACACCGCGCGTAGCTCCGCCGTTGCGAAGTGATCGGCACGAAGTGCCTCCGGATTCCCAACCAATTCCTACCGTGGAGGTTATACTTTCCAAGACCCGCCTGGAGTTCATCGAAGCCGTCGGCCGAATCTGTCAGCAATTCGGCCTGCCGCGCTCCATCGGACAGATTTACGGCCTGCTCTATCTCTCCCCCGCCTCCCTGTCCCTCGACGACATCGTCGAACAGCTCTCCATCAGCAAAGGCAGCGCGAGCACCGGCACCCGACAACTCACTTCCTGGCAAGCAATTAAGCAAGTGTGGATCCCCGGCGACCGGCGCGACTATTTCGAGGCCGTCGGTGATCTGCGGGAATTGTTGGAGTCCATTTATTGCAACTACTTCAAACCCAAGCTGGAAAAAGGCGGTCGCCGACTCGACTCCTTACTCGCCACGCTCGAAACCGAGCGGCAAGACGGCAGTGTCACGCCCGACGATTACGACTTCTGCAAAGGCCGTTTGGGCAAGATCGGCAAGCTCGAAGATCGTCTGACCCGCCTCCTTCCGATCGCCGAAAAGCTGCTTTAGGAGGTGAGGTGAGGTGAGGTGAGAGTTGAGAGACGGGAAAATTTTAACCGTGGATAACGCGGAAAACACCGATAAAGCTGAGAACTGGCAATCCCCATCTCTCAACTGCCAAATCTCTCATCCCTCAACTCTCCACTTCCCCCTCCCCATCCGTTCCATCCGCATTATCCGCGGTTAAATTCCCCTCTGCTCTCTCAACTCTCAACTCTCAGCTCTCAGCCTCCCCCATGACCCCCTCCCAGCTCGATGAACTCATCGCTACGGCCGAGCGCACCCGGGCCCTGGTTCCCCAGATCGACGCCGCGGGGTACGCCCTCCGCACCGCCCTCGGTCGGGGCAATAAAATCCTCACCGCCGGCAATGGTGGCAGCGCCGCCGATGCCCTCCACCTCGCCGAGGAATTGATCGGACGCTTCAGCAAAGAACGCCCTTCCCTTGCCGCCCTCAGCCTGTGCGCCGACCCCACAGCCCTGACCTGTATCGCTAACGATTACGGATACGAGCGTGTGTTCTCCCGGCAAATTGAAGGCCTGGGCCGACCGGGCGACGTCCTAGTCGTGTTCACCACCAGCGGCAATTCGCCCAATCTCGTCCTAGCCCTGAAGGTCGCTCGCGAGCGTGGGCTCCTGACCATCGCCGTGTTGGGTAAAGACGGCGGGGCCGCCCGCGGGTTAGCCGACCACGAGCTCATCATTCCCAGCACCAACACCGCCCGCATCCAAGAACTCCACACCTTCATCCTCCACGCTTGGCTGACCCAAATCGAAGCGGAGTAAGGTCAATTGCTCAGAGACGGCGAGCAGCGAGCAGCGAGTAGCGAGGGTAAGGGGTAAGTCCTTCAGTTCATGTGCTCCTAGGGTTCTATGCGGTTAAATCTTTCTTCCCTCGGGCGCTGCCTTATCTGTGTTATCCGTGATTAAATTCCCCGTTTCCCTGTTTCGCGCGTCAGCCAGTTCTGAGACGGGTTGGAATTAGATAGGGACGAGCGGCAGCTCGTCCTACCTCGCTTGCCTCTGTGCCTCTGTGCCTCTGTGGTTAAAATTCCCCTGTCTCTCTAGTCTCAGCTTTCCCATCCGCATCATCCGTGATTAAAACCGCCTCCCGGTTTCCCACTTGGCCCGCTTCCTTCTTCCCCGACAGCCTCTGAGCCCTCGTGGCAAAAATTGCCGATCACTCAACTCACAACACCCGACGGCGACGCAGCGAAAGACCCAATACAGTTTTAACCACGGATAACACGGATAAGACTGCAAACTGGAATTCCCATTTCTCCCTTTCCCCTTACCCCTTTCCCTCCCCATCCGCTTTATCCGTGTGATCCGTGCCATCCGTGGTTAAATTCCCCGCTTCCCTCTGCGCCTCTGTGTCTCTGTGGTGAAAACTCCCCGTCTCTCAGCTCTCAACTCTCAACTGCCTCCCCCCCTCCCCCCCCCCCCGCCCCCCCGCCCCCCTCCCCCTCCCCCCCCCCACCCCCCCCCCACGCACCATCCCCCCCCCCACCTCCCCCTCCCCTTGCTGTGCCCGCTCTCTCCCCC
>Ga0105044_10005465_pt1 | contig 17473 bp, 15 predicted proteins | sample MAT01_FD_78092 | JGI IMG/M metagenome (GOLD analysis project Ga0105044, IMG submission 78092) | Freshwater microbial communities from Lake Fryxell liftoff mats and glacier meltwater in Antarctica - MAT-01 | ecosystem: Environmental > Aquatic > Freshwater > Ice > Liftoff microbial mat | place...
AGCCGCACTCGAATCGATTTCTCAGCGCAGGTTTAAACGCGGTACCAGTCAATCCGCCGATCATCTACAAGTTCGGGCCGCCAAAATTTCAGCTGAGTCCGATCTCGTCACTCGCAAGCTTCAACTGATGGAAGTATGGCGAGGTCTGATTCATTCACTCTACCTTCCGCACGAACTTCTAGAATGGGACCCTGTAAAAGTTCTCGTCAAACTCGATGAACCTCATATTCAAGTTTTAGAGACGTGCAAAAACCTACGTGAGGAAGATCTCCCAAGAACCAGTACTTCTTTGTTGCTGGCGGATCTGCGATCTCAGGCTTCGAGAGCCACAGCCAAAGCCTCCAGGAATCAGGTTCGACCCGAGCTCACCGCCTATGCGATCGGTTCCGCTGGCAACGCCGATTCGAAATTTGCAACCAGCGTTAGCGATTCTCTAGCTCTCAAAAATAAAGCTTGGGCGGTAGGTGTCGAACTCGAGGTCCCCCTTTTTCTCAGAAAGGAGCGAGCTGATGCGATCAGCTCCCTTGCTTATGCCGATCGATTAGCCGCGAGTGCGGCCCAACAGCGAGTATCGACCTGGGTTGAGTTTCAGAACCTCTGCGACCTCGTTTCTCAGAAATCAAAGCAACTTGAGGCGCACCACATTGTTGTTAAAATGCAAGCCGAGAGAGAAAGGAGCCTTGAAAAGCGATACCGAATTGGAGACTCCAGCGCCTTTGATGTCGTTCAAGCGGGAGACGATCTTAGCCTTGCCGAAAGTGCACTCTATCAACTTGAAGTCGAGGTGAGAATGGCTTCTTGGAAAGCCTCTCGAATTGCAGGAGTCTTGAAACCGCAGATCTCTAAAGCTCTTCAACTGGGAGATGGAAAACCGTGAAAAGCTTGATTCAATTTTTTGTCGAGCGACCTCTCTTTGCAAATATCTTTAGCTTTTTCATTATTCTGAGCGGATCCATGAGTCTGTTTTTGATGAAGCGAGAATTCTTTCCCAATGTGAATTTCGAGACGATCACGATTGTGACTGCCTATCCGGGAGCCTCTCCGTCCGACATTGAAGTCAAGATCACCAGTCCGCTCGAAGAAGATCTTCAAGAAATTGAAAACGTTCGACGGATCACGTCCATCTCTTCCGAAGGGGCGAGCACTATTGTTGTCGAGCTCGACCCTGACCAAGCTGATGAGGCGAAGGCCGAGCGAGACATTCAGAATATTGTCGATCGGTTTGACGAGCTTCCCGAAGATGCTCAAAAGCCTGTTGTCACAGCCCTTGAGTTTGGAGATGCCCCTTTGGTCAGTATAGGAGTCTCTGGCGATCTCTCGGACTTGGATCTTCGTCGCGTCGCACGCCGCCTTGAACGTAGTCTTGAGAAAGTGAAGGGCGTTGCTCGAGTCGACCCCCTTAACCTTCTAGATGAAGAGATTCGCATCGAAGTTGTCCCTGAAAAATTAAAGCAGTATCGCGTTTCACTGAGCGAAGTAATCGGTGGCCTGAAGGCTAGAAATATTTCTCTACCAGGCGGGATTCTTGAAGCAATTTCGAAGGATGATAAAGAGAAAATCATTCGAACCACGGGAGAATTTGAGAATCTCGAAGATGTTCAGAACTCGATTGTTCGTGCCAACGATTTAGGAAATTCAGTTCGCATTCGAGATATTGCAGAAGTGACTTGGGGTCTCGAGAAGGCGAAGCTTCTTCATCAATTGAACTCTGAGAAATCGATCACCCTGACCGTCATCAAGTCCGAGTCCGCGGATGCGATCGACTTGCGAGATCGACTCATTCAATTTATTGAAGCGAATAAGGATTCGTACCAAGGCGTGAAGCTTCGTCTTTATAATGACAGCTCAGTGGTGATTGAGAATAGACTCGATGTTCTCTCTAACAATCTTTCTCAGGGAATCCTTCTTGTGATTATCATTTTGACCCTCTTCTTGAGCCTGAGAGTGTCGCTTCTGGTGTCGCTCAGTATTCCCTTATCCTTTCTTGCGACCATTACATTATTTTATCTCTACGGAGTCAGCTTTAACGTCGTCTCGTTGATTGGATTAATCATTGTGTCGGGGCTTCTTACCGACAACGCTGTGGTGGTAGTCGACAATATTAGCAACTTGATGAAGCGCGGGCAGAAGGTTTCTCAAGCCGCCGTCGAAGGAACGCTGCAGGTCTGGAGATCAATCACCGCTTCGACTCTCGGGATCATCATCGCTTTTTTGCCGATGCTCTTTATGACCGGTATTTTTGGAAAGATTGTAAAATCGATTCCTGCTGGGGTCATTGTTGCGCTTGTGGTCAGCCTGATCGTCAGCTTCTTCGTCTTGCCTGCTCAGTTTGCGCATTTCGTCAAAGACGCCAGTCAAACTGAAGTTGACGAAACTAAAGGTATTCAGAGATGGCTCTCGCTACTTGGCAGACTCTGGGATGATCGCGTCGTTCCAAGATATCGAAATGTTCTCATCTGGATTGTTAAGCGGCGTTATATCGTCGCGGGTTCGGTGATGACAACCGTGATCGGCCTCATTGCCTTCTTTGCAATTCAATCGAAGGTGGTTTTGTTTCCTGCAGATGGCATCGAGATCTTCTTCGTCGATACAACGACTCCCGTTGGCACTCCACTCGCTGAACATCTGAGCCGTCTTGAGAAGCTTGAGAATTCTGTGAAGCGGTTGTCGCCTGAGGAACTCTTGGACTACAGCACAATTGTGGGAACTCAGACAGAGGGACCCGGAGATCCCAATGAAGTACGCGGTGATCAGTACGGACGAATCACCATTTTTCTCACTCCGGAGTCTCAAAGAGCTCGCACCGCCGATCAGATTATTGAGGCCTTGCGAAATGAAATTGGCAAACCACCCGAGTTTGAGAAAGTGCTCTTCAAAAGAGTCAATGCTGGACCGCCCGTGGGAATGCCGATCAGTGTGGGCATTCGCGGTGATGATTTTGAGCGGATTAATCTTGTGGCTGCGGAGGTCAAGCAACACCTCTCGATGGTTCCGGGGACGAGAGATATTCAGGATTCATTTAATCCTGGAAAGAACGAACTTCTCGTGACTGTGAATGACGTTGAAGCGGCTGCGGCTCAGCTGAATAATCTAGAGATAGCGCGATCAATTCTTGCGGCCTTTGAAGGCGTTGAGGCGACCAGTATTCGAAAACTTTCGGAAGAGATTCATATCCGGGTTCAGTACCCAGTAGAGGTTCGAAGGAAAGTGAAATCGCTCGAAGGCGTTTTGATTCCGAATCAGTTTGGAAATCTTATTCCCCTCAAAAACGTCGCGACTTGGGTTGAGGTTCCAGCTCTTGCCTCAATCGAACACGAGGGCTTTATGCGACAGATTAAAGTAACGGGCGATATCGACACCAGTCTGAACGACGCCGATTCCGTAGCCGATTCCGTCAGAGCGAAAGTCCCCGAATGGAAAAGGAGCTACCCAGAGATTGAGTTTTTCTTTGGTGGAGAAGATCAAGATACCAAGGAGAGTTTCGCAGCGCTCGGCCGAGCTTTTCTTGTCGCTCTTGTGGGCATTTTCTTGGTTCTCGTGCTTACTTTTGGAAAATTTCTACAACCCTTTTTGATTTTGATCACGATTCCGTTTGGAGCAGTGTCTGCCTTGATCGCATTTGCTGTTCATGGAATGCCGATTTCATTCTTTGGACTTTTGGGCATCATTGCGCTCGGCGGGGTCATTGTGAATAACGCCATCGTTCTAATCGATTTCGTCAATCAAGAGAGAGAGGCTGGCCTCGATCGATTTGAAAGTCTCTACGAGGCAGGAAGTCGAAGACTTCGAGCCATTTTTCTGAGCACCATCACAAATATTCTCGCCGTAATTCCAACGGCCTATGGTTTTGGTGGTGAGGATAAGTTTGTCGTTCCCATTGCCATTGCTTTGGGTTGGGGTCTTGCTTTAGGTGCGGTTCTGACGGCGGTTTTCTTTCCGGCTTTCTTGGCAATTCTGGATGATTTCGAAGGTTGGATGAAGAAAAAATATTTGGGAATGCCACCTCTCGTCCTATTCATAGGCCCCCAATCCCCCTAGTTCGGTTTGACGCGGCATAGGACTTGCTTTACCAATAGGCTAGAGAGTTTATGATTCTGAAGACGCCGCTCTTTCGGCTATTCATTTTCAATTTTTTGATAAGCGACGCCATTGTCGCTAGTCCCGCATGCTCAAAACTAATTGAAAACGCTGGATTTCGGCTCAAATACCATATCATCACTGCCTATAACAAATCCGGAACCGAGAAGCTCATTCAGGCGGGACTCGATATCAAGGGACGAACGGGAATTTCGCAGCAGGAGGGGCTTAAGAGTATTGAGGGTTGGATCACCCGCTACAATGCCTATCAAGCCGATCTCGCACTCATTGACGGAGCATTGGCACGATATTTAGGGGACCCCGCTCAATCCGATCCTGTCCGCCAAAAAGGAAGGTTAAATATATTGAGGGAAGCTTATCAAAATGATCCCACTCCCTTTAAGACTCTTTCCGATAGGATTCTTTTTTGGCCTTATCCAGATTATCAAACTGATACGGGCCGGCCGATTGTTTCGGCTAAGCTGAGAACTCTCATCCTTCCTAGACGTCCTGATTGGGAAAAGGGAGAGGACGGAAAGCGTGTTATTCGTCTTCAACGTTTTGGAGACATTCATGTTCAGTGGACGATGTCTAGTTTTACAGAGCTGAGAGACGAATTCCTTCGAGTTGATGAGAGAGACGTTAGGCTGTTAGAAAAAATGCGAGTAGATCGGGAGTTAGATCAAGCAATTCTCTACTCTCAGATTCGTAGAGTTCGATCTTTGTTTCCTGAAGGCTCTTATAGAAAAATTAAACGGAGCCTGGAACGAATAGAAGCTGAAAATCTGAACCAGAAATCGCAAGGACTTTCCCCTCCCCCAGATCCTTTACTCAGCGATGTTTACAGAACTTTGCGTATTATGGAGGCCTCAAGCAAGATCGTTTATGATCCTCAATTCGCACATTTGAAGCCTTCAGCGGATGCGCTCGAATTCGTCGATCAAGTGACTGGAACCGACAGATCGAACAATTATATTTTTATAAGATCTTCTCTTGATAGATTTAAAAAATTCTTCGGAAAAATTCCAGAAGCTGGATCTATGGTTCAGTCAAAGCTCAAACCCTATCAGACACCCCTTATTGTTTGGGGAGCAATTGTCTCTCTTATCAATGCGTGGGCTGGCTACATTAATTGGACCCATCACAATGTCGTCCAACCTACTTACAATTATATTGTTTATGATCCGGAAGAGCTTCGCGCACGTCACCAGCTTGCTTTTCTTCAAAAAATGCGACTGGAAATTGCGGTTCCAGCTCGTTCGATGGAAGATTTTTATCTTGGTCTTGATAAGCGAAGTGGATTTTTCAAAGTGGCCCAAGATAAATGGAGCGACGAAGCGGTGCGAATTGCCTTTAGCTATCTCGATAAGTCACGATCGGAACCAAAGGCAGATCCTCTTCTCGACCCTGACCTGGACCCTAAGCGATCCGATGGCTACTCGAACGAAGCAAAAGAAATTGTTCATCTTCACATTGCGCTCTTAAACGGCGCACAGGTTAAGTACGGTGATCGGGTTATCGGGAGCATTTCGGGAGTTGCCCCGCGACTCTCTGGCCGACAGCTTAACTTTTCTTTAGTCCAAAAACTCATCGGCCGATCAGCGCGCGCAGCGGAAGAGAATAAAAAGTTGAGCCCGGAGGGCCAGGTGAAATTTGACTATGTGGATTTGATGGGACCGCCCATTCCACCGGAGCTTAGTGAGGAGCGTAGAAATGAATCTGAGGAGCTTGAAAATAAATCTAGTGAATCGCCTTGATAGTGCGGCGATTTCATCTTTTGTTTCAACGAGATAGTGGACTAAACTGGCGCAATAACCTTTCTCGACGCTGCTGTTCTAGGAATCATTGAGGGCCTTACGGAATTTTTGCCAGTCTCATCGACGGGGCATCTCATTCTGACGAGTTACCTTTTGGGTCTCGATGAATCCGAGGCGACAAAGGCCTTTCAAGTAGTTATTCAATCCGGCGCCATCTTCGCAGTGATATGGGAATATCGAAAGCTCCTTGCAAAAACATGCAGTGGAATACTGGCAATAAAATCCGAATCACTTCATCTTTTCTATCTTGTCCTTCTCGCATTTCTTCCAGCGGCAGTATTGGGTGTTTTGCTGAGTAAGCAAATTAAAGCCCATTTGTTGGTCGAGACTCTTATTATGGGTAAATTTATTTCAAATGGGCCAGAGCGTCAGTTGAGCACGGCTTCACAGAGGGTTCGGTTGAGAGGCTGTGAATGAACCCTCTTGCACCTTTCCCGGGCGAGATATTGAGATGGAGCTGGAATGGAAGCAGAACTTATCTTGAGCTTGTCGACGGAGAAAATATTAATTCGGCATCAACAAGCTCTTGATCCTTGGTCTCAAGTTATTTCCCGGCTTATCATTCTTATCACTTTCGGAACAAATTTGTTTGCTGACTTGGGGCATCTGATTTTGAGGATTTTCATTTGACCAATGAGGTACGGAAGGTCAATTTTTGTGTGGCTAAAAATCTCCTTAATATCGGACAGATCATCGATGCGATCAGATTTATCGCTGAGTGCCATAAATTTAGACAAGAGAGTATCTTCTGCGGTCAGTACGGGAATTTTCCAGCCAAAGCCAATATTGACTTCATTTGCCTGTGCCCGATCGAGTGCGGATCTCATCCAGGGGAATTGATGAAGAAGAAAGTCGACCGGAACATCTTCGCGAGTGTCGCCGCGACCAGCGACCATCCAGATCGGCGTAGTCTTTTCTTTGATCTTATCAGGCGGCCCACCTCGCAATTGGGCTTCCCGAATCTCAAATGCATTGAGGCCAAGCTCTTTTAGAATCTCTTTGGCGTCATGGATCACATTTCCCTCTATATAAATAATGAAATCAATATCTTTTGTGAACCGCTCTTGGGCTCTATAGATAGATGCAGCGTATCCACCGGCGAGTGCGAACTTCACTTTATGCTTTTTGAAGAGCCGCAAAACATTTTCAAATTGCTTTTGAATCGGGCCCATTAGCGACGTCTCGAATGACGCATCTTATAAGCATCTTCCTGAAATGGGCCGAGTGATTTTGCATTCTCATGAGCAAAGGCGAGACTGCGATTTTTAGATTCAGCTTGAATGGCCTCAAAAAACGTTATCAGTGGCTTAGGAATTTCTAGAAGTCTAAAGGTCGTGATCGAGTGAGTTTTCTGCTTTTTTATATACTTTAATTTCTCAAGTTTTTTGAGGGCCATCTGAATGGGCCTGAGGCTGACCTGAGAGATCTCCGCAATTGTTCGCAGACGCAAGGGTTCCTTCGCCGCATAAAGGATGCGTAGAACCTCAAGCTTCGATGGCGCAGCAATCTCTAGAATCCATTCCATCATATAAGTGTATTACAAATAATACACTTTTTCAAGAGGCCCGAAGAACCAGAAATAAGCGGGAGAAGGGGATCGAACCCTCGACCCTCTGCTTGGGAAGCAGATGCTCTACCACTGAGCTACTCCCGCGTGGTAACTGGTCGTCATCTATTTCAGGTGAGAATCTCTCACGTTGCTCTCAAGCCTATTCATATCAGCTTGAGCGAGAATCGTAAATTCATTAGCCTCTTTGAATGGCCACCGAATCCAAACCCATCGAACTCGGACTTCCATGCCCAACTTTTTCTCTGCCGGGAGTTGACGGAAAACTCCATGGCCTCGACGATTATCGAGCTTCCGACGTTCTGGTGATAGGATTCACCTGCAATCATTGCCCCTATGTTCAAGCTTACGAAATGCGCCTCGTCGATTTGGTAAAAGAGCTGAGGGGCAAAAGTGTTTCATTTCTTTGCATTAATTCAAACGATGAAAAGAAATATCCAGAGGACTCGTTTGAAGAAATGAAGATCAGAGCGCAGAAATTGGGCTTTAATTTTGATTATCTTCGCGATGAGAGCCAGCAAACTGCGAAAGCTTTTAATGCAGCCTGTACTCCGGAGTTCTTTGTTTACGGAAAAGATCGAAGGCTTTCGTATCATGGACGTCTCGATGACAATCATAAAAACGCTAAGGCCGCGAAGGAGCACTACCTTAAAGAGGCGATTCTAAGCTTACTTGAGGGATCTACCCCCAAACTTTCTCAAACATCTGCAATCGGATGTGGAATCAAATGGAAATGACAAAATCGAATTCGTTACGCGTTCTGCTATTGGTAGGTGGGCGTTCTGGGGAGCACGAGATTTCCCTGATTTCAGGCAAACATATTCTTCAAGCTCTTGATGCTCAAAAGTTTCGACCCCTTGTGGTCGTCATTCAGAAAGATGGCTCGATGACCTTGGGAAATGCTGAGGAAATTAAGAAGCTTCCCAACAATCCCAAACAAGTGCTCACCCCGAAAGGCCCCTTGATATCGCTTCGACCCTATCGTTCGGAAAAGAATGGTCCGTGTTTGCTCGTGGACAATGAAGTGCTTGAATTCGACGTTGCATTTCCCGTTCTCCACGGTCCAGGAGGAGAAGACGGCACGATCCAAGGGCTCTTCGAATTGGCAGAAATCCCTGTGGTGGGTTGCGGTGTGATGTCTTCGAGTATTTGCATGGATAAGGCCCTGACTAAAAAAATCTGTAGTCTTGCGGGGCTTCCAATTGTTCCATTCATAGAAATATTCCGCGGCGAGCTCTTGCCTAAAATCTCTTGGCCCTATCCCATCTTTGTAAAGCCAGCGCATTTAGGCAGTAGTCTCGGTGTCACAAAAGTTAAAGTGCCATCTGATTTACAAGCTGCCTGCGATACAGCTTTGGCGATGGACGAAAAAATTCTCATCGAACCCGCTATCGAGGGACGGGAAATCGAGATCGCACTTTTGGGAGATCGCCAGAATTTGATAGCGAGTCCCGCGGGCGAGATTCGATGTAAGACAGAATTCTATTCTTATGATGCCAAATATGTAGATGAAGATGCGGCGGAACTCATCCTTCCCACAAAATTAGAGGCCTCTCAACTTTCGGAAGTTCAAGAGATTGCTAAAGGAATTTTTCGAGCTTTGGAATGTCGCGCAATGGCGCGCATTGATTTCTTTCTCACAAAAGATGGAAAGTTTTTGCTGAACGAAGTGAATACGATTCCTGGTTTTACTCCCATCAGTATGTATCCCAAGCTGATGCAACTGGCGGGAGTGAACTATCCGGAATTACTGGAAAAGCTGATCCAAATTGCTCTGCAAAAAGGTCAGAGTTTATGACCAAGAATGTTCCATTTTGATCACCGGTCAGAGATGCCAGACAACTTAATTTACTTGTAATTTCATAGTCTTAAGTCTGTTTACGAAATCTTGCCACTTGGCGTCTTCATTGCACGTTTTTAGGGGGTAGGAGTGCCCTGTGAAAGTTGTATGCAAGTTATCAAATCTCTTGGGAATCGTGGGCGCAGTCTTGATCTGCGGTTTTGCTATGCCCACCTTCGCAAATCCATCAGAGGTAAGCCTTTTTCACAAATGTTATGGAATTCTTACCGGTACTCGGCCGCCCTTCAATCACCGGATTCTCACTCAAGTTCAAACGGGTGCAGTTTCGGCATCGCAGGGATGTATGCAGGTTTTCGACTTGGCTCAGATTCAGGCCAACGGAAGAACGCTCGGAGAAAATTCTCCTGTTGTTGCTCAAGATGCAGAAGATGCAAAAAATATTTTGCGACAGTTTCAGACATTTCACAAATCTTGGTTTCCGAGCCAAGTTTTCCGCGAAGCAACGGGAACTCTTTTTGACAAACCTTATTCTGATGTTTTCTCAACTTATGAAATTGCGAACTTAGTGAGTTATATCATGCTGACCAACCAGCCCTACGAGAATCTTGTAACAGGCAATCAGGTTGTAAAAGAACTGCGCGAAGGCCAACCGGGTCGAACCGATGGTCCACCCAGTTTTGGACATACTTTCAAGAATGCAATAGAAGCCTTTACCGATACGCTAGGTGCCGCATTCAGTCCCTTGTTTTTGGAAGTAGGTCGACTTCGTGGAATAGCGCCCTTGAGTTCGGGAGAACTGAGTCAGACTATCCGCTTCAGCATGGGCGCGAATAATGTGTTTCCTTCAGCTGGGGATCCCTACGGCGTGTCTTATACGAACGTGAATAATAACGACTCTCGAAATGAGATCGTCGAAATCCCGTATAGAAAATCTATAGGGGCCGGAGGAATTGGAAGCCCGTCTTATTTGATTTTGAATATGGACGGAGTTCGAAACTTGGGCTTAAGCCGTGCGACAGGCGGCAATATTACTTGGCGTCGATTAGTGACAAGCGTTTACCGAGATATTATGTGTAGGAGTCTGCCGGTAGTAAACTCAGGCGATGCCAACTCCTATGTTCGTTTAGCTTCAACTCTGCCGTACAGATCCAATTCAACTTGTATGAGCTGTCATGCATCCATCGATGGTGGAGCTGCAGCATTTCGAAATCTTTCACTGGGCGAAATCGCCAGCAATCCCCGTGCCAATCCAAATGGATTTGAAGGTGGTCACAATGTTGTTTTTGGGGTGATCGAACATCCAACTGCCTACACAGCGGTCACCGCTCCTGTTACCCCCCCTTCTTATACTCGACTTCAGCAAATTCGCTGGATGAAACGCGAGGGTGGAAATGCTATTTTCACGGCAGCTGAGGCGGATATCTTCTCCGTCGATTACGACAATCAATTTTTTAAGCGAGTTCCAAATGGAAAAGTCTTCTATCGAGATATCAACAACCAATTAATTGATCAGAATGTTCAGGGCGTCGAAGCCTTTGGTCAAACTCTTGCGCAGATTGACGATCTCTATGTCTGTGCAGCGAAAAGATATTTCAGATATATGACGGGATATGATGCCAGCATGCTGGAGGTTCCAAACTCGAGCGAAGCGGAAGTTGCAGCCAGAGATTTCGTCGTCGAGATTGGCAAGCGACTTAAAAGCCATCAAAGCCTCAGAGATCTTATCGCTGAGATTATACAATCTGATTACTTCAAGGATGGTGTGCAGTGAAAAAGATTCCACATCCAATTTTAGAATCAAGAAAAGTTCTCGAAAAAACTCTTCATCGTAGAAAGTTTCTGAAGTCCTTCGCCGGTTGGGGTGGGGCTGGAATGATGGGTTATTCGGCAGCGGCATCCGCCCTTCATATGATGGTGCACGGCGCATTTTCAAAAATATATGCTAACAGTATTTCAAGTGAGCCACGGAATTTATTTGAACTCTATTTGCAGGGTGGATTTCCGGCGCAGTTTCTTTATCTTCCCTTAAGGCCAAATGCCGGTGATCTCTATGTGCACAATACGAATAATTCGAATAACTGGGTGAGCGGTGCGCCCGTCTATACGACGGCACCTGTGACAGCGGCCGGCGTTACTCTCCATCTTCCATTTATTTGGGCGCAAACAATTCCAAGGGCCGCGAGTCGAGGGGGAGGATTCGTCCCGATGTCGAATCTTCTTACCAATACGATGATGGCAAGGGGATTCTGGAATCCATTTGATTCCCATGAGATTGGCTCGATTCAGATTTCTCGACCAAGTGTAACGGCACCAAGTATCGCTGGAATGCTCATTGATCAAATTGATGGCTCAAGGTCTCCCATTCCCGCTGTTGCAGGAGAGCACGATCTCGCTGGTGCTACATTCTATTCCAGGACAAAAGCTCGCAAAGTCGCGCGATACAGAAGGAGCGATAATTTTCTGAATCCTATAGCCACCATCATGGATCCATTTCGAGCGAATGCCGGGATGCTGGGTCTGCTCGACAAAAAAGACCAATTCAGCGCGTTGTTTAATGATGCTCTATCGGCGGTCGCTCAAGACGCACGTCGATTGGATCCAGGATCGGAGTCGATACTCTCGAGCCTCAGCGGAGCAGAGGCGCTTTTTAGAAGGAATTTTGGAAATTTGACCGATGTTTATAACTCGCTTTACGCAAAATATATGGGCCTCATGAATGCTTGTTCAGTTCAAGCCTATCTTTCCAGTGCGATTTCGCCCATCGCTTCGAGCCCCTACCGAAGTGGAGAGACTTTGGGAGTGATCGCCACGACCGACCTGAGGACAATAGTGCAGCCAAATTCCCATATTGGCTATATGGCCAGTGCATTCGCCCTTGGAGAATTCCTCATCACAAATAATTTGAGCAAAGCCGTCACCGTCTACGCGGAAGGGACGAATGGACTTCAGTTCACAGCGGTTAGGGATGGAGTGACTACCATTCACCAGGGTATTCCAAATGATCAGCATGGCTACGGTGTTGCAGCTACAATTCCGTCCAACAATTTCTATGCTCGATGTGTCGCGGCCTGTACTTACGAAATGAGTTTGGCTCTGAAAGATGTGAATCTATTTGATTCGACCGTCATGAAGGTTGGAAGCGACTTTCCTCGATCTCCTTCGAATGATGGATCGGGTAGCGATCACGCATGGAGTGCCAACGGATTCATGCTGACATCGGGCGCCATCAAAAAGCCTTCTGTCATCGGAAATATCGCGCGCTCTCCCTATGCTGCACCTTCGAATCCGGCTCTGAGATCCTATATTGGAACTTGGGGAGAAGGCTCGACGCATAATCACGAAGGAAGCAACGGAACATATTTGAACTTAGGTCATTATGCTTCATCGATCTGCACCGCTCTTAATATTCCGTCTCCCACTCCGAATTTTCTCTCGATTATTCAAGATTCACCGACCGAAGGACTCGTGCCGCTACTGGGTCCAGGTCAAACGAGGAATACATGACGAGTAAAATTTTACAAATCTGTAAGACCCTCTTCGTTCTGCAGCTTCTAGTCGTGCTCAATGCGTGTCAGACGAATGTGTCGTCTGATATTGCAGCGACACCCCCATCTACTTCGGGTCCCGATGAATCGGGAGGAGACCCTGAACCCATAACGATTGTTCGTTTGGCTGATCGCTATTATGTAGCCTCCGCTCTTAGTCAGATTTTTCTTCCCAGTTTGGCAGATGGCGCATCGGCTCCTGATATCGAGAACCTTCAGTCGACGATCGATTCAAATATCAAAATTCAATACGGTGATATGGGCTCGTCCTGTGACTACTTTGATACCACCAATTATTGCGGCGTCGGGGGCCAGTCTCCTCTTTTTACCATAATCGAGTCTGCCAATGTTTCAGCTCCAGCTCTTTCTCAGCCAACATCTCTTCGCGCTGCCTATACGCTTCGGGCTGTCTATACCATGCTCAGTTCTTCTGCCGCTGATGCAGCGCTTCGTAAGGCGATCTCTTTGACGAGTTCTTCGATGACTACTTACGCCACCGTGAATTTTGCCACGCTCAATCCCCCTACTTTGACTGAGCTTCAGAGAGTCTTTCAGCTGGTTTATCCGGGGGTCACACCTTCGGCCTCGTCCCTTACGAAGTCCTACGCTTTCATCAATGCCGTGGCGGCGAGTTACGGCGCCAAGGATTCCTGGAAAATGGCTTTCATATTAATGCTATCGACTCTCCTTTGGCAGCAGCTTTAAACCGTGCTTATATTAAGAGGCGATGCCAAGACCTCTAAAACCCCTAAAATTGAATCCTGACCTGGTCGTCCCGGAAACTGCGGGTCAAAAACCAGAATGGTTCAAGGTGCGGATTCAGGAATCCGAGCGTTACAAGAATATCGAGGCTTTAGTAACAAAGCATGGCTTAGCGACGGTCTGTCGTGAGGCTCGATGTCCCAATATTTATGAATGCTGGAATGCTGGAACTGCGACTTTCATGTTGATGGGAGAGGTCTGCACTCGGGCTTGTAAATTCTGCCACGTCAAAAATGGCAATCCTCGAATGATTTTGGATCATGAGGAACCCATGAAAATTAAAGAATCTGTGCAGACCATGGGTCTCAGTTATGTCGTATTGACGAGTGTGAATCGGGACGATTTGCCCGACGAAGGCTCTGCGCATTTTGCAGAGACGGTTCGTCAGATTAAAAGTCTCGAAAAGAAAGTGCTGGTCGAAACGCTCACCCCCGACTTTAGAAAAACTCAAGAAGCATCGGTCGGACGAATGCTTGATTCAGGCGTGGATGTGATTGCCCACAATGTGGAAACTATTCGTCGATTGGTCCCCTGGGTTCGTGATGCGCGCTGTGATCATGATCTATCTCTAGACTTTCATCGAACAGCCAAACGATTGAAGCCGGGTATCATTACAAAATCTTCAGTCATGGTAGGACTCGGCGAAACTGAGGCTGAGGTCGTCGAGGTTTTCAAAGAGCTTCGAGATGCTCAGGTGGATGTCGTGACGGTAGGTCAGTATCTTCAGCCTACAAAAAATCACCATCCGGTGATTCGCTATGTCCATCCGGATGAATTTAAGTTTTATGAGTCAGAAGGACTTTCAATGGGTTTTAGATTTGTGGCGTCGGGCCCGATGGTTCGAAGCTCCTATCGAGCAGCCGAAGTTTTTATTCAAGGAATGATCCGTAAGGACGAGAAAGGAAAATCTCATGATCACATTCAAACTGCCTGAGCTCGGAGAGGGCCTCGCGGAGGGAGAGATTGTTTCGTGGCGAGTGAAGGAAGGCGATTCCATCAAGGCGGACGCGACGATTGTTGAAGTAATGACGGATAAGGCAACGGTTGAAGTGCCCTCTCCCAAGTCTGGGATCGTCAAAAAGATTTATTATAAGGTGGGCGATCTAGCCAAAGTGGGCTCTGCCCTTGTGGATATCGAAGAGTCTGGCGCCACCACAACGAAGGCGGATGCGCCCAAAGCTGAGACTACAAATACAGATACTCCAAAGGCAGCGACCGCACCTCAAGTTGCAGCGCCTCAACCTGGAAGCAGTTCGGGCGAACGAATTTTAGCATCGCCCGCTGTTCGAAAGGCCGCTCGAGAAATGGATCTCGACCTCACCAGCCTTCAAGGATCCGGCGAGAGAGGGCGAGTTTTGCGATCGGATTTAGTCAGTGCGACTTCGAGCACTCCCGCTCCTCGTTCGGCCGTCTCGTCGATGGTTAAAACTTCAGCCCTTGAAGAGCGAATTCCGTTTATTGGTATTAGAAGAAAAATCGCTGATCGACTTTCTGAGTCGGCATTCACCGCGGTGCATTTTTCGCATTTTGATGAATGCGATTTCACTGAAATCATTAAGCTTCGTGAGGAATCGAATGCTTTTGCCGAGAAGACTGGCTTAGCAAAAATTACTTATTTGCCTTTCTTTATCAAAGCATCAATCGCCGCGATGAAGAAATATCCTATTCTCAATTCTACTTTAGACACTGAGCGAAATGAAGTGGTGATCAAGCACTACTATCACTTTGGAATTTCCGTGCAGACAGACAATGGATTAATGGTGGGTGTTGTTCGGGACTGCGATCAAAAGGATATTTTTCAACTGGGCCGAGAAATCAAAGACGTGGCGGAGCGAGCTCGATCGGGCAAAGCATCGATTCATGATTTGACGGGCTCGACAATTACGATCACCAATCCAGGAAATATCGGAGGACTTTATGCAACTCCGATTATTAATTTTCCAGAGACGGTGATTTTGGGAATGTATCAAATTAAAAAGCGACCCATCGTTAAAGAATTTGACGGTGAGGATAGAATTGTTTCAAGGCCAATGATGTATACGAATATTACGTGTGACCATCGGATTATCGATGGGGCAGTGGCGGCTGGATATTTAAGACTTTTCTGCGATTATATTGAGAATCCAGGAAAAATTGCGTTTTACGCCTAATTAAAAAGGGAAGAGACCATGAAGAAATTTGATGCAGTAGTAATTGGTGCGGGTCCAGGGGGATATGTTTGTGCAATTAGATTGGCACAGCTTGGGAAGAAAACGGCGATCATCGATCGAGATAATCTGGGCGGAACTTGTTTGAACTGGGGCTGTATCCCGTCGAAGGCACTGATTCACGCAGCTCATGTCTATGAGACCATGCAACATTCCGCCGGCGATATGGGAATTACATTCAAGAATCTGGAGCTGGATTTTGCAAAGCTTAACGAATGGAAAAACGGCGTTGTTCACAAACTTACAAGTGGAATCGGTGGCCTCTGCAAAAGACATGGAATTGAAGTTTTCATGGGCACTGCCGAATTTAGATCCGCCAAACAACTCGAAGTCACTCTCAATGATTCAGGAAAAAAAGAGACAATTGATTTCGATGCCGCTGTTATTGCGACTGGGTCCGAGTCGGCGAGTCTTCCTGGAATAGAAGTTGATGGTAAAGTGATCGTCACGAGTAAAGAGGCGCTCAACCTTCCAGAAATACCGAAGAAAATGGTATTGATCGGCGGCGGCGTTATTGGACTCGAACTCGGATCATTCTATTCGATGTTAGGATCGGAAGTGACGGTATTAGAATATGCCGCTCAGGTACTTCCAGGAACGGATTTGGATCTTGTGAAAGTTGTAGAAAAGAGCCTTCAGTCACGCGGCGCTAAAATACATACTTCGTTCAAAGTCACCGGTGCCACGGTCAAAGGCAAAAAAGGTATTGTGAAGGGCACGGATTCTCAGGGCAAAGAGCAATCTTTTGAAGCCGACATTGTTTTGGTGAGTACGGGCCGTCGACCATTCACGAAATTCCTAGGGCTCGAGCGAACGGGGCTTTCTGTGGATGCGAAAGGATTTATTCCAGTTAATAAATCTCTCCAGACTTCGGTTCCGCATTTATATGCAATCGGTGATGTGACTCCAGGGCCGCTGCTGGCGCATAGGGCTTCCCATGAAGCTTTAATTGCGGCGACTCATTTGGCTGGCGATAAGCATGCTCAAGTGGATTACCGAGTAATTCCTGGCGCAATATTTACTGAGCCAGAAATTGCGAGTGTTGGATTGTCTGAGGCCGAGGCAAAAGCAAAAGGTATTGAAGTCAAAGTGGGCAAATTTCCATTCGCTGCTTTGGGCCGTGCGCTTTCGAACAATCGATCAGAAGGTTTCTGTAAAGTTATTGGAGATGCGAAAACCAATGATCTCTTGGGTGTTCATATCGTGGGTCCCGATGCAGGCAATTTAATTGCCGAAGCTGCTCTTGCGATTGAGATGGGCGCGAGTGTGGAAGATCTGGCGCTCACGATCCATACACATCCAACTTATCCCGAAGCGATGATGGAGGCGGCAGACGCTTACTTCGGACACGCGATTCATATTTTTCAAGGTGGACATGCAAAAGCTGCAAGTGCAGGACCGGTCACTCAATCGGCCACGGCCGGACACGCTTGAGAGCATTTCGCTCTTAGGCCTGCCTGCGCCGAATTATCGAGAAGTTTGGGAGCTCCAGAAGCTTCGAGTGGACGAAATTGCCGCTGGCAAGAGCGCGGAGTGTTTGATTTTTTGTGAGCACGAAATTATCGCCACCAAAGGGCGACGTGCAAAAGATGAGAACCTCTTGGACACTTCAATACCCACAATCGATGTCGAACGAGGAGGGGACATTAGTCTCCATCAACCGGGGCAGTTAGTTATTTACCCACTGCTCAAGCTTC
>Ga0105044_10005466_pt1 | contig 17471 bp, 15 predicted proteins | sample MAT01_FD_78092 | JGI IMG/M metagenome (GOLD analysis project Ga0105044, IMG submission 78092) | Freshwater microbial communities from Lake Fryxell liftoff mats and glacier meltwater in Antarctica - MAT-01 | ecosystem: Environmental > Aquatic > Freshwater > Ice > Liftoff microbial mat | place...
AAGACGCCGGTCATCATCAAGCCGGGCCGCGAGGAGCCGTGGACGCCGTACCGGCTGATCCAGGCGTTCATCGCCGCGGGTGCGCCGCCGGATGCGTTTGGCTTTTACCCGACCGACCACGAAGGCTCCGGCGAGGTGATGAAACTGTGCGGACGCGCGCTCATTTTCGGCGACGCCAACACGGTCGCGCAGTACCGCGACAACCCGCGCTTTTCCGTCCACGGGCCGGGCTTCAGCAAGATCCTCATCGGCGACGACGAGATCGAAAACTGGCGCGACTACCTCGACCTCATCGCCGGCTCGATCTCGGACAACGGCGGGCGTTCGTGCGTGAACGCCAGCGCCGTGGTCGTGCCGAAATACGCCGCCGAAATCGCCGACGCCCTCGCGCAGAAACTCGGCCCCGTCGTCCCGCTGTCGCCGGAGGATGAAGGCGCGAAGCTGAGCGGTTTTGCGAATGCGAAGATGGCGGAGTTCATCGACGGCGCGATCGAGGGCGACCTCGCGACGCCCGGCGCTGAGGACGTGACCGCGAAGTATCGCGGCGGGCCGCGCAAAGTGGAGTTCGAGGGCGGCGTGTATCTGCGTCCGACCATCGTGCATTGCGAGTCGTTCGCGCATCCGCTCGCGAACCGCGAATTCCTCTGCCCGTACGCCAGCGTGGTGCAGGTGCCGCAAGCGGAGATGCTCGGGAAAATCGGCCCGTCGCTGGTCGTGACCGCGATCACGAAGGACGCGGCTTTCACCGCGCAGCTTCTCGATTCGCCGCTCATCGAGCGCCTCAATCTCGGCCCGATCTCGACGATGAAAATCTCGTGGGATCAGCCGCACGAGGGGAACATGTTCGAGTTCCTCTACAAACGCCGCTCCATCGAACGCGGGTGGTGAGTGAAGGCCGGACGATGAAATTCAGTCAAACGCGAAACACGCGGAAGAGTCGCGAAAGGCCGCGAAAAGGGAGAACTTTCCACTCCTCTTTTTTCGCGGCCTTTCGCGTACCTTCCGCGTGTTTCGCGTCAAAAATCCGCTATTCCTCCGCGACCTCTGCGTCTCTGCGTCTCTGCGTTTAACAAAACAACACCGCTCCCGTGGATCGCTCTCCGCAATTCGACTCCCAGCCGCGCACCCGCCTCGTCTTCGGCGAGGACAGCCTCGAACGCGTCGGCACCTTAGCCCGTGACTTCGGCGGAAAGCACGCGCTGCTGGTGACGGACAAGGGCATTGTCGCCGCCGGGCATCCGGCGCGCGCGATCGGTTTTATCGAAGCGGCCGGTTTGCAGGTGACGATCTTCGACGACGTGCGCGAAAATCCGACGACGCTCGACGTGGCGCGCTGCGTGGAGGCGGCGCGCGCGGCGGGCATCGACACGATCATCGGCCTCGGCGGCGGGAGCAGCATGGACACGGCGAAGGGCGCAAATTTTCTCCTGACCAACGGCGGCGAGATGAAGGACTACTGGGGCGTGGGCAAGGCGACGCGCGAGATGCTGCCGCTCATCGCCATCCCGACGACCGCCGGCACAGGCAGCGAGTGCCAGTCGTTCGCGCTCATCTCGGATGAAACGACGCATCAGAAAATGGCCTGCGGCGATCCCAAGGCGGCGGCGCGCGTGGCGATCCTCGATCCGCTGCTCACCGTCTCCCAGCCGCCGCGCGTGACTGCTTGCACCGGGATCGACGCGCTCGCCCACGCCGTCGAAACTGCCGTGACCAAGAAGCGCAATCCGCTCTCCGCGATGTATTCACGCGAGGCTTTCCGGCTCTGTTTCGGTGCCTTGGAGCGCGTGCTCCGCGACCCGCGCGATCTCGAAGCGCGCAGCTCCATGCAACTCGGCGCGGCCTTCGCCGGCACGGCCATCGAGAACTCCATGCTCGGCGCCGCGCACTCCGCGGCGAACCCGCTGACCGCGCACTACGGTATCGCCCACGGCCAGGCCGTGGGGCTGATGCTGCCGCGCGTCGTCGAGTTCAACGCGCGCGACCCGGAGTCCCACGACCGCTACCTCGACCTCGCGATTCTCGCCGGGCTCGAAGACGTGAACGCCCTCATCGCCGAACTCGAAACCCTCCTCGACGTGGCCGGGCTGCGCGCGGGTCTCGCGCAGCTTGGCGTGAAAGCGGACGCGCTCCCGCAACTCGCCGCCGAAGCCGCGCAGCAATGGACCGCGACCTTCAACCCGCGCCCCGTCGTCGCCGCGGATTTCGAGCAGCTCTACGCGGAGGCGCTCGGCCTGTGAGCGCGCAGCGCGAACTCCGGGGAGCACACGCGTCCCGCGTGTTGGTTTCGGCGTCCCGCCGAAACGAACTTCCTGAACCGCGGCTCGCAGTTTGCGGGGCGAACCTTCCTTGCGACGCGTTTGGGAAGTCCGCGATGGCGGGACGCCCTCGCCAACACGCGGAACGCGTGTGCTCCCCGGAAACCGCGGCGCTGCTGCTCTTGATCTTGCTGACCTTTGCGGCCGGTGCCGCCGACTGGCCGATGCACCGCGGCGGGACGGAGTTGCGCGGCATCGCTCAGATGGCTGCGCCGGCGAAAGCGGAGCTGCTCTGGCAGTTCAAAGGCGACAAGCCCGTGAAAGGCGCGGCGGCGATTGCGGGCGGGCGCGTTTTTTTTGGCGATGACGGCGGCAAGGTGCATGCGCTCGATGTGGTGACCGGCAAGGAGCAGTGGTCTTTCAAAACCGAAGCCGCCATCGAAGCCACGCCGCTCGTGCTCGACGGCACCGTCTTCATCGGCTCCAGCGACGCCTTTCTCTACGCCCTCGACGCCGCGACCGGCGCGCTGAAGTGGAAGTACGAAACCGGCGATAAAATCCTCGGCGGTGCGAACCACGCAAAATCGCCCGACGGCAAAAGCGCGTGGATTCTCGTCGGCAGCTACGACTCGCACCTGCACTGCGTCGATGCCGCCACCGGCAAGGCCGTCTGGAAGCACGGCACCGACAATTACATCAACGGCACCCCCGCGCTCACGCCCGGTGGCGAGATCATCTTCGGCGGCTGCGACAGCTTCATCCATGTCCTCCAGCTCGCCGACGGCAAAGAACTGCGCCAAATCGAAAGCGACGCCTATATCGCCTCGTCCGTCGCTACTGCCGATGGTCTCGGCTATGTCGGCAACTACGGCAACATCGTCCTCGGCTTCGACCCGAAAAGCGGCGACGTGAAGTGGAAATATCGCGACCGCAATTTCGCCTACTTCTCCTCCGCCGCGATCACGGCGGATCGCGTGATCCTCGGCGGCCGCGACAAGCGCCTCCACTGCATCGACCGCACTACCGGCAAAGGCGTGTGGACTTTCCAGACCCGCGGCGAGGTCGAAAGCTCACCCGTCGTCTGTGGCGACGCGATCATCGTCGGCTCGGCGGACGGCCGGCTCTACTGCGTCGCGCTGGCCGATGGCAAAGAGCGCTGGGCCTACGAAATCGGCGCCCCTCTCACCGCGTCGCCCGCGGTCGCCGATGGCCGCATCGTCATCGGGGCGGAAGACGGCAGCGTCTATTGCTTCGGCGCGAAGTAGCGGGTCTGCCGGCAAAGTCGGTGCATCTCAGGCGCGCGGTGCTGCGGAGTTTGAAAAAGCCCGTCGCCTCCGGCTGCGGTGGCCGGCCCCGCAGTCAATCGTTGAGCGGGAAGCGTTCCCCTCATCCGTCGCCTCGAGGGCCAAAGGCCCGTCCACAAGCCAGCCCAGGGCAAGCGAGGAACGAGCGCCGCCCTGGGTCCGGAAATATGGAATCGGCGAAGCCCCAACGGGGCGTAACAATCCTGCTCCGTATGCCGCACTCCCTCGCCCGTGTCGTCCTGCATGTTGTCTTCAAGCACGAAGAACCGTGTTCTCTTTCTCAAAGACCCGGAACTCCGCACACGCCTGCACGCCTACATGGCGGGCGTCCTGCAAGCCATCGGGTGCGAGCCCATCCTCATCAACAATGGCTTGGAAGATCACGTCCACATCCTCTGCAACCTTTCCCGGACCGTCACCATCGCTGGGTTGGTCGAGGCGGCAAAGGGCGGTCCTTCAAAATGGATGAAGGAACCAGGGACCGGCTTACCGGGATTTCTATTGGCAGGGCGGATACGGCTCCTTTTCCGTGAGCCAATCGAACGTCGAGCAGGTCCGCGCCTATGTCGCCACGCAGGAGGAGCACCATCGCGGGGTGTCGTATCAGGATGAATTTCGGGCGCTTTGCCGGAAACATGGCGTGGAGATCGATGAACGGTACGTGTGGGATCGACGCGCCGTGTGTCGCACCCCGTTGGGGCTTGTTTCCATTTTGTCCGGCAGATCCCAGGGCGGCGCTCATTCCTCGCTTGCCCTGGGCTGGCTTGTGGCAGGCCGTTGGCCTGAAGAATCCAAAACTCCGCCCTGAAGAAACCTGCCACGCTCTGCATCTTGCGACGCCGCAACTTGAGGATGCGCTTCAGGGCGCCGGAGTTCTGAGGGGTGTCCCTTTTCCCGCTTTCAGCGATGCTTCACTTCGTTCGGTCGCTCAGCCAGCCGGAACTTTGGTCGCACGACGGCGTGGTCCGGATGCTCTCCGCGCGCTACCTCGCAAACTCAGCGAAAATACGGTTCGCCTCCTCCAGCGTCTCCTTGCTGCCCACGTCGAACCACGTCCCCGGCACGCTCCACGTCTGCACCGGCGTGCGCGGGTAGAGCCATTGCACAAAGCGGCCCGGCTGATCGGGATTGTTTCCCTCCGCGAGATACTGCGCCACGAGTTTCACCGTCGCCGCCGGATAGAAATACAGCGCGATGCCGATCAGCGTGCTCGGTGGTTCGGCGGGCTTTTCCACAAACTGCGTGATCGTCCCCGCGTCATCCACCGCGACGACGCCGTACTTCTTCGCCTCCTCCAGCGAACCGACATCATACACGCCGAGCACGGGCTGATTCTTCGCCAGGCAGAACGTGCCGAACCCCTCCAGGCTCTCGTTGAAAAGATTGTCGCCCGCGACCACCAGCAGGTCGCTCGTGTCGATGCCGCATTTCTGGATGACATGATTCAGATCCCCGATCGCCCCCAGCTTGTCCGCATCCCCCGTGGAGCCATCATTGATGATCTCAAAGGCCAGCTTCGCGTGCGTCCGGTTGTAGCCATCCGCCCACGCCTGGAAGTCCGCGGCGAACTTGTTATTCGTCACCACGTACACTTTTTCGATCCCCTCGATCGGCGCGAGGTTGTCGATCACCCATTCCATCATCGGCTTGCCGGCCACATCCAGCAGCGGCTTGGCTTTCGTGAGCGTCAGCGGATAAAGGCGGGTGGCGTAACCGGCGGCGAGGATGAGGATATTCATGGCGCGGGGTTTTGCCCAGCGGCCGGTAAAAGGGAAAGGGGAAAGTGCCGACGCACCCTCACTTTTCACTTGGCCTCACCCCGGTTCGGCACGTAGTGTTCGCGCGAACATGAGCACGCTCACCGCCCGCCAGCAGGAGGTTCTCGACTTCATCTCTGAGTCGGTCACGCAGACCGGCATGGTGCCATCCACGCGCGAGATTCAGCAGCACTTCGGCTTCGCCAGCCAGACCGCCGCCGTCAATCACCTGCGCGCCTTGGAAAGAAAAGGCGTCATCCAGCGCTCCGCCGGCAAGGCGCGCGCCGTCGCTCTCACGTCCCATCTCGAACGCGAACGCATCATCGATGTGCCGATCTACGGCCAGATCGCCGCCGGGTTTCCAGAGCCGGTCGAGCAGGAAAACGCGGGCGTGGTTTCCATCGATGCGACCAGCGTTGGAGTGGCCAAAGGCAAGCGCGTCTTCGCGTTGAAAGTCAGCGGCGACTCCATGACCGGCGCCGGCATCAATGACGGCGATCTCGTCATCCTCGAACACCGCGAGCCACAGCCCGGTGCCGTCGTCGCCGCCCTCATCGACGGCGAGACCACCCTCAAGCGTTTCGTCCACGATCACGGACGCCCGTACCTGAAAGCGGAAAACCCCCGTTACCCCGATCTCATCCCCGTGCGCGAATTGCTGATCCAAGGCGTCATGGTCGCCCTGATCCGCAAGTTCCGCACCTGACCGCCGCGCACCGTTCCCATGCTCGGCCTCATCATCGAGTTCGCCCTCGTCATCGCCCTCTTCGCATGGCTCCACCGCCGCCAGCTCAGCGCCCGCGCCCGCGCCCGCCGCGTGCCGCCCTCGCAGATGCACCTCGATCTCGACGAGGAAAGCTGAGCGCCGCGGGGGAAGTTGAGAGTTGAGAGGTGAGGGTTGAGAGCCGCGTGATTCAAGCTGCGTGCGCCCTCGCGAAACGCGCCCGTTTTTCAAAAAAAGCACGCCCCCGCAACTGCAAAAATCCCGCCAACCGAAGCGTGGCTCTCGACTCTCAACTATAAACTCTCAACTTCCTCCATGAAACTCCTCCTCATCGACGGCCACTACTACGTCTATCGCTCCTACTTCGCCATCCGCGACCTCACCACCTCCAGCGGCCGGCCCGTCAACGCCATCTACGGCTTCATCAAAACCGTCCGCCGCATGGTCAAAGACCTCGCGCCCGATCTCGGCGCCGTCGTCTGGGACATGGGCATGCCGCAGCGCCGCGTCGCCCTCCAGCCCGCCTACAAACAGCAGCGCACCGAGATGCCCGCGCCCATGCGCGACCAGCTCACCTTCATCCAAAACCTCGTCCCGCTCCTCGGCTTCGCCAGCCTCTCCCTCCCCGACACCGAAGCCGACGACCTCATGGCTTCCTACGCCATCGCCGCCCACGCCCGCGGCGATGAAACCGTCCTCGCCACCAACGACAAAGACCTTTTCCAACTCGTCAACGACCGCGTGAAAGTCTATTCCACCAACAAGGCCGACCTCGCCACGCCCGCCGACACCTTCGCCCTCCTCGGCGCCGACGCCGTGCGGAAAAAGTGGAACGTCACCCCGCCGCAAATCGCCGACGTCCTCGCCCTCATCGGCGACACCTCCGACAACATCCCCGGCGTCGCCGGCCTCGGCCCCAAAGGCGCCGCCGCCCTCCTCGCCACCCACGGCTCCCTCGACGCCCTCCTCGCCGACCTCGACGCCGTGAAAAACGACCGCATCCGCGAAAAGCTCAAGGCCGCCCGCGCCCAGATCGAGCAAAACCGCGAAATGGTCCGCCTCGACCTCGACCTCCCGCTGCCCGCGCCGCTCTCCGGCTTGGCGTTAAAACCGCGCCCCGCCGAACTCGCCACCGAGCTGGAAAAGTGCGAGTTCAAATCCCTCCTCGCCGAAGTCCGCGCCGAAGCCAGCAATGCGTCGGTTGTCACTGCGGCACCGATTCCCGCTGCCGTCATGCCCTCCGCCCAAGGCGAGCTTTTTTGATGGAAAAGAACCAAAAAAAACGAGGGGACGACGCGCCCTAGCACCACACCCATCTGCAAGGCACAGCTTTCGGCGATGGCTGCACATGTTCATGGGCAAGCGCAGTGACATACTGCTGCCAGAATTGCTAGGGGGGAGATTGGCGTTGTCGGAGCCATCCAGAGCCTCTAATAATCACCAAGCGAATTACCCAATGGGACCTGAACATTCAGAAAGAACAATTCAGCATTGCCTACGTGCGCGCGGTAGCTGCCGTCGCGGGGGTGAAGGTGCTGCGCACGGATGTCGATGACGACAGCATCGACATTGGCCTTGAACGCGCTGGCGGCTGTGCGCCAAAACTGGACTTACAATTGAAATGCACGGCGGATCCGCTGCCGACCACCGGGGACATCTCGTTTCCGCTCAAACTCAAAAACTACGATGATCTGCGCCGCTCGACCGTCGCTCCGCGCTGGTTGGTCACGCTGTTCGTGCCGCCGGATTGTGCCTACTGGCTGACTATCGCCACGCCCCCGACCGAGATTTTGCTACGCCGGTGCGCTTGGTGGACATCGCTCGCTGGACTACCGGATGTGAACAACACTGCCTCCGTGACCGTGCAATTGGCGCGGGCGAATAGTTTCACACCAGATGCCTTGAAAAACAAACTCAACGAAATCGAAACTCACTTCAGACCGATATGAATGCGCGCGTCACCGACCGCAAGGTCTTCGAATCGTTGCGACCACTGGAAATGGTCGCCTATTTGCGCTCCACAGGCTGGGTTCTGGTCGGCTATCTCGCAGAATCCGCGACGATCTGGAAGCGTGAAGGCCAGCAGGTCTTACTGCCCCAAGACACTTCCTATGCAGATTATCCGCGTCGACTTGCCGAAATCCTCGACACGTTGTCGGAGGTCGAAAACAGGTCGCAGTTGGAAATCGTGCGAGACCTCGCGACGGCAACATCGGATGTGGTTCGTGTTCGCGTGTCTTCACCGCTGGTCACGGACGGCAGCCTTGGACTTGAAGAGGGAGTCGTGCTGTTTGAGAGTGCAAAGGATATTCTTTTGTCGGCTGCTCGTGCGGCGGTGGCTCCTCGCGCCTACTTTCGCAGCCGTCTTCCTGGACCGGCTGACGAATACATGCGGAAAGTGCGTTTGGGGCAGACCGAACACGGGAGTTACGTGGTGACTCTGGTTTGTCCCGTTTCGCCTGAGCTTCAACCAGCCAATCCAACTTTGGTGCCCAGCATTGATGAACCATTCGACCGGCGCGTGACGCGGACGCTGGCAGGAGCCCTGCAAAAATCCGCCAACGCGGCGCGTGAGGCTGGGTTACGCCAAGACATGGCACCATTTACCGAGGCTGTTCGCGATGGAGTGAGTGCAAATCTTTGCAATGCGCTCGCCGAAATAGGGGGAGGGATGGAGGAAGGGCAAATCGAAGTGAGTTTTTCCTGGTCGCGCTCGCGAAGCCGTCCACAGGTTCCGAGTTCGCGAATCGTGGTTCCGCACGATGCGATTCCCGTTATGCGTGAGGCAGCACGCGTTTTGAAGGAAACGTACTGGGACGACGACTTCGAGCTTATCGGACCCGTTGTGAGACTGGAAAGTGCCAATCCGTCATCGGGCGGCGAAGTTATCGTTTACAGTGAGGTTGAGGGCTCTTGGCGCAAAGTTCTCCTTCGTCTCGAAGTTGCCGACTACGAAGCGGCGGCCCGGGCTCACACCCAAGCACTTGAAATCCGGTGCCGGGGTCGTTTGGAAAAGGAAGGACGCTATTTCACGCTTCGCAACATCCGGGAATTCGGCGTTCAAGAAGATATTTTCTAGCGCACAGTGCTCTGTGGAGATGCGTGTGACACGCTGGATGGCATGAGCGCAAACTTCAACGAATCTGTCGGCCACTGAATAACCTATTGAGCCTGCACACCTAGAGACTGAGCCATGAGCGACGAGCCTTTGCCGCAATCATCCTCTACCAAACGGAGGATGGGCGGACGCGCATCGAGTGCCGGTTTGAGAACGAAACCATCTGGCTGACGCAGGCCCAGATTGCGGAGCTTTTCCAGCACGGCGCAGAACGTGATGCTGAAATCTGAAGGCCATTTTCGCCGGGGGCGAGTTGCCGGAGGCGGCAACTTGTAAGGATTACTTACGAGTTCGATTGGAGGGCCAAAGGCCCGGAGACATGCCAGCCCAGGGCAACGCCCTGGGTTGGATGGCAAACATCTCCCCAGCCCTGAAAGGGCGGCACAGTCGATGTTCCGCCCTTTCAGGGCTGGCTCGTGATTTGGGTAGCTTTCCCATGCGTTGCCCTGGGTTGGCATGTTGGCGCACCGGTGGTGCTCGTGCCCGCTCCACGCCAAGGTGCATGACAGGCTCCAGACGGCCGGTCAGTGTGTTGGTGGGGTCAGTCTGTGAAACTCGCTTTTCGGCGGCAATCGCCAGCGGCTTCGCGAGGTCAGACCGCCACCGGGATCGTGACCAGCGCGCTCTTTTTTGGCAGGGGGCGTTTGGCGCTCTGGCTTTCGGCGATTTCGGCGGCGACGCGGCGGGTAAGTTCGCGATAGACCTTTTGCTCGTCGGAGCCGTGGCAGATGCCGCCGATGAAAAGGTCGGGACAATAGCCGACGAACAGTTGGTCGGGCTCGCTCCATTGCACGAATTTCAAGTAATCAGATTTCATGGTTGGATTTCGCGGATGGCAGATTTCACAAGTTTCTCCTGGTAACGATGGGCGTCGGCTCCGCTCGCGCCGCTGAGGATGACCTTACGTCGCGAGCGGGGATGAGCAAACTTGCGATGGCTGCCTTTGCCCCCCGCTCTTAGCACGCCAACCAGCTCGTTCCAACTCGGCAATCAGTTCGCGAATTTTTTGAGGCATCCGGTGAAGGGCTCAGCGGGGCAGTGGGCAAAGGATCTCCGTGGCTTAGGGCTTGGCGGGTGCGCTGAAAATCTCGTTGAGCAAATTGCCCAGTCGTTAGCCCGCGAGCGTCACGCGCTGGCCGGCGATTTCGGGGGCTTTGCCGATGAATTACGGTGGCAATGCGACGGGTTCATCTGCGGCCGGATACGGCTGCTGCGGGTCGGCGTGGGTTTGAGGCAGGGGGGCTAAGGGCGGCGTAGCACTACTTCTTGGGCGCGGGGATGGCGTCGAGCTTTTTTAGGAGGGCTTCGTCGGCGTGGGCGCGGATCTTTTCTGCGACCGGGGGGGTGAGAATGGTGCGGGGGAGCTTTTTGGCGGTGATGGCGTCGAGGAGGGCGGTGGCGTGGTGGGGACGGGAGGCGAGGGCGGAGTAGAGGAGGCTGCGCTCGGGTTCGGAGTGGGCCTGGGCTTGGGTGAGGAGTGCGGGGGTGTCGCGTGGGTCGTCGAGGCTGGTGAGGACGAGGGCGGCGGGGAAGCGCATGAGGAGATCGGGGAAAAGCTGCGTGCAGATCTCGCGGAGGGCGGGGGACTGGGTGTCCATGAGTTGTTCGAGAGCGGCGCGGCGTTCGTCGGGAAGCATCTTGGGATCGAGAACGGTGCGGCGGGCGTCGGCGGTGTGCTGGCCGGCGATGAAGAGTTTGTCGAGGGCTTCGATGCGCTGGCGGAGCTTGGGGTCGGCGTTGTCGGCGAGCTTGGCGGTGAATTGCTCCCAGGCGAGGGGCATGGGGGCGGACGCGGCTTTTTTCAGGCCGTCGCTGAGTCCCTCGATGACGGCGGCCTGGATCTCCGGCGTGGCGGTGAGCGCGCCGCCGAGGAGGAGATCGACGGTGAGCGGTTCCTGATCGATGGATGCGGCGAGGCGGTGGGCGATGCAGCGGACGGTGAGGGGGATTTTCGCTTTGCCGCCGAGCGTGGCGAGCTGGCCGGGATCGCTGTCTCCGAGGGGGATGAGTCCGTACCAGAGCATGAGCGGGAGGTTGTGGTCGGCGGCATCTTCGGCGTGCTGGAGGAGCGGGCGCGCGAGGTCGGTGCGGGTGGCGACGGGGAAGCGCTGGAGCGCGGAGGCGAGGGCGAGGCGGACGGCGGGAGACGGGTCGCGCTCGGCGAGGCGGATGAGGTCGGGGGGGACGGCTTTGAGGGTGCGGATGTCTTCGGTGAGAAAGCGGATCGCCCAGATGCGGAGGTGTTGGTCGGGGTGCGCGAGGGTTTTCCGCAAGACGGTGTCGGTCGCGCTGCCAATGGCGCGGAGCGCCCAGAGCGCGCGGAGCTGCTGCGGGGCGTCGGCGTCTTTGAACATCGCGAGCAAAGCGGTCTCGGCGTCTTTCATTTTCGCGCCGGCGGCGGCGCGCTCCTGCAGGATGCGGCGCGACTGGCGGACGAGCCATTCATTGGATGAGAACTGAAGCTGGATAAGCTCGGAGTTCACCAGCTTGGCGAGGTCGGGCGGCACGGTGGCCGAGGGGCCGGCGGAGATTTTGTAGATGCGCCCGCTGGTGCGGTGGACGCCTTCGTTTTCGTGGCACTCGCCGGTGTCGCTCCAATCGGACATGAAGACGCCGCCATCCGGCGCGGCGAGGAGATCGACGCCGCGGAACCACGGGTCGCCGACGGTCAGCAAATCCGCGCCGTGTTTGGCGACGTAGCCGCTGCCGTGGAGTTCGAGGGTCTCCATGTTGATGCGGCGGCCGTAGAAATTGATGGTGAAAAGCCTGCCATGATACTCGGCGGGCCACGCGCCGCCCTGGTAGATGAGGCAGCCTTCGTGGGAGTGCCCGCCGCCGAGGGCGTCCGCACCGTTTTTTGCGTCGCGGGACTGCTGCCATTTGCCGGTCGCGTCCCAGTGGAGGTGGTCGGCGTGCTGCTCGATGAGGCGGTAGGTGTGCGGGGTGAGATCCTCGCCGTACATGCGCTGGTAATGCGCGCCGGGGATGAGGTGCCAGAGGTGGCCGGTGACGGTGTTCGTGAAAAACGCCTCGCCGGACTGATCCCAGTCCATGCCCCACGGGTTCGTGGTGCCGCTGGCGACGACCTCGAAGATTTTCCGCACGGGATGGAAGCGCCAGATGGCGCAGTTCAGAGCGGTGCGCTTTGCGTCCGGCGTGCCGGGTGCGCCGACGCGCGAGGTGGCCTGAATGCCGTGGCGCCCGTAAAGCCAGCCGTCCGGACCCCAGCGCAGGCCGTTGACGATATTGTGGCGCACCGGCCCGGAGTCGAAGCCGTCGAGCAGGACGATGGGCTTCCCGTCGGGGATGTCGTCGCCGTTTTTGTCCGGGAAAAAAAGGAGCTGCGGCGCGCAGAGCGCATAAACGCCGCCAAAGCCGACCTCGACGCTCGTGAGCCGCTGCGCTTGATCGTGGAAGACGGTGCGCTTGTCGGCGCGTCCGTCGCGATCGGTGTCCTCGAGGATGAGGATGCGGTCGCGCTGCGTGAGGTCGAACCCGACCTTGGCCTCGCCGTAGGTGTAGTTTTCCGCGACCCAAAGACGCCCGCGCGCATCGGTGGCCATGGCGATGGGCTGCTGCACCTCGGGCTCAGACGCGAAAAGCGTCGCGTGGAAACCGGGCGGCATTTTGATCGTGGCGAGCGCATCCGCGGCGGGCATGGGCTCGCCTTCCTGGGTATTCACCGGAGCGGGAAAATCCGCGGCCTGCGCGCGCCCTCCGAGGAGGAGAAAGGCGAGGCCGGCAGCGAAGGCGACGCTCCAGCCCGCGGTCCAATGACGGGGCGCGCCTGATCGGCCCGCCGGGGTCCTTCGACTGCGTTCCGTCCCGCCTTCGCCCATGACGGAACTCCGCTCAGGATGACACCCATTTTTACGCCGATGCGTGTCGGCCGATCCTCGAAACACACCCATCGCCAGTTACTTCAAGTCTTCGACCTTCTTCAGCGTGGTGCTGATTTCCTGCTTGAGCGGGACGGTGAGCGTGGCGGTGGGATCGGTGGGATTTTTCATCGTCATGCTCATCTCCTGGATGAGCATGGCGTCCCGCGCAAAGCCGAGCTTCGGGTCGAACCAGACGGTGCCTTTGAGGGCGCCGCCCTCCACTTTCATCCCGAGCTGGGAGAGCGCCGCGCCGGCGGGCGAGCTGGGGTCGGCCTTGGCCATGTCGAGCGAGATCGCTCCGTCGGTGATGATCTCCGCGCAGGGCACGCCGCCGTGCTCGACCATGCCTTTGAAAGTGTAGGTGCCCTTGACCGCGACTTTGCCTATCTGCGGGAGATCGACCGCGGTGGTGAAGGGCCAGGAATCGCCGGGCTTCACGGGTTTGCCGGGCATGGCTTGGAGCGCGCCTTGTTTCATCATCTGGGCCATGGCTTCCTTGGTGAACATCTTCGACATGTCCATGCCGGGCATGGGCGAAGGCGCGAGGTTTTTCACGAACTCGTCGAAGTTCTCGACATCGCTGACCTCGTCCGTGGCGGTCAGCAGAAGCTTGAGTTCCTTGCCCACGGTGCCGCCGAGCGTTTTCGCGAGGCCGAGCGGATCGGTGCCCTCGCCGGGCTTGGCGGAATCGAAGCCCATCTTCTGCCCGTTCATTTCCATCTGCATGGCCACGCGCTCGTATTTGATCGTCACGCGCTTGCGCTGGCCGTCCTCGTGCGGGGTCACGGCCATGCTCATGTCCATCGTCGTCACGGTCTTCTGCTCGATCTTCTGCGCGCCGATATTCATGGCCGTGGACTGCGTGGATTGCATCGTCTGGAAATACTGCTTCCCGGCGATCCAGCGCTGTTTGAGTTCCACGGCGTCGGCGGCGGAAAGCGGCGCGGCGGCGCAGGCGAAAAGGGCCGTGGCGGGGAGGAGGAGTCGGGCGAATGGATTCATAGGGTGCGTTGGGAGGAGGAGTCGGTAAGTGGGAAACGAGGGGAAGTCGAGCGCCATTCCGGTGCATGATTTCGTGGCGGATGACGGCTGGTTTTTGCGCGGCTCGCGCAGGACCGGATGCGGCTCAGCGTGGCGGCGTGTTGGCGAAGAACGGATTCGGTGCGACGCGCTGCGCGCTCGTGACGACGACGCCGGCCCGACCGGTGATCTTTGGCTGGCGCGGGGCAGGGGGCTCGACGCGGGCGATGGGTGGTGCCACGGAAACCGGTTCCATCGCGGGCGTCGCGATGGCGACGGGCGAGGCGGTTTCGACGGGGCGTTCCAGCTCCGCCCTGCGCCCCTCCATCCCGTCGAGCATCCGCCGGATGTGCCGGTATTTGGAGCGCTGGCGGAGGATGGCAAGGCTGCGATGAGGATCTCCCCATTGCAGATTCTCGATCGTCACGTGCTTCACGCCCCATGCATTCATCGCGGAGCGCGAGGGTTTGTAGAGGTCGATGGTGTTCGTGCCCGCGAGTGCCCAGCCGTAGTCATCGACCTGGAAAATCTCGCCCGTTTCCTGAATGCGGAAAACCGTGCCTGCGGGCCAGCGCGACCAGTCCGCGGCGGCGCTGTTGATCCGGCCATACTGCAGGCGGGTGCCGAGGGCGTTGCGGTTGGAGTACTGGGTGTGGTCGTCCTCGGTGTGCGTGTAGGCCGTGGTGCGCACGCTTTGGATGCGGGTCCGGGCGATGGGCGTTTGGTATTTTGGCAGCGGACGTGGCGCGGAGCAGGCGGCGAGGCCGAGCGCGAACGCGGCGAGGAGGATGCGGGGTGTCAGGGTTCGCATGCGCGGAGGGTAGAGGCCATTTTCGCGCTGACGAGCGGGAAAATCTGGCGTGCCCTATTTTTCCAGGGCGCGCTCGGGGTAGTCCGTGAAGATGCCGTCCACGCCCCACTCCCGCATGCGGGCGATGTCGGCGGGGTCGTTCACGGTATAGACGAAAACGCGAAGTCCCCGCCGGTGGGCGTCGTCGATGAAACGCCGTGTGACGTAGCGCAGCGCGGGATTCACCGCGCCCGCGCGGACCCGCCGGGCGCTCAGCGCATAGAGGCGCGTGGGCCGGGTGAGGAGCAGCGCGATGGGGATGAGCGGGTCGCCGATCGCGCGGAGTTCGGTGCGGTGAAATGACGAGACGAGGAAGTCTGCGTAGCGCCAGCCCCGCTCCGCGACCCACTCCGAAATGAGCGCGCTCACCGGCCCGGCGGTGCGGCGGCCTTTGAGTTCGATGTTGACGAAAGCGCGCCGATTCACCGTCTCGAAAACTTCGCGCAGCGTCGGGATGCGCTCGCCCTGGCCGGCGTCGAGCGCGCGGAGCTGCGCGAAAGTTTTGCGCGAGATCGGACCGAGGCCGTTGGTCGTGCGTTCGAGGCTGGCGTCGTGGATGACGACGAGTTCGCCATCGACCAACCACACGTCGATCTCGATCCCGTGCGCGCCTAGTTCGATCGCCCGCCGCACGGATCGGAGCGTATTCTCTGGCTCGTGGCCCCGAGCGCCGCGATGGCCGATGCAGAGGAAGGTGGCAGGTTCGGACGAAGTCATCGGCACCGGTTTTTAGGCCGCGCATCGAAGGATGGAAAGCGCGCACCGCCGGACTTTACCAGCTCGCGGCCCGCGCGTAACGTCTGCGGCCCCATGCGATTTCAGACTCTCTTCGAAGGCCGTTACATCTTCGCCGTCATTGCCGCGCTCGGTGTGGTGGGCTGGCTGGCGGACTGGACCTGGCTGATGTGGCTGGCCACCGGCCTGCTGATCTTCTGCCTGAATTTTTTCCGCGACCCGGAGCGCCAGATGCCAGAGGGCGAGGAACTGATCGTCTCGGCGGCGGATGGCGTCGTTGCGGACATCGTCGAGATCGAGGAGCACGAGGTTTTGAAGACGAAATGCCTGCGCGTCGGCGTGTTCCTCTCGGTCTTCGACGTGCATGTGAACCGTGCGCCGATCGCCGGAAAGATCACCTACGTGCAGCATCATCCCGGGCTGTTCCTCGACGCCCGCCACCTTGAGTGCTCGGAGAAAAACGAAGCACTGACCTGGGCCTTCGAGGGGAAAAGCGCCACCCTCGTCGTGCGGCAACTCACCGGGGCGATTGCGCGGCGGATCGTGCCGTGGTCGAAGGTCGGCGACGAAGTGCCGAAGGGGCATCGCTTTGGCATGATCCGCTTTGGCTCGCGCACAGAAGTCTATCTGCCGCTCTCGGCAAAAGTGGCCGTGGCTGTCGGCGACCGCGTCTCCGGCGCGGAGACGATCATCGCCCGCCTTCCCAAACCGCCCGCGCCCCTTTTCTAGCCGATGAGCGACGACGGCAATCCGAAGATCTACCTGCTGCCGAATCTGATGACGGCGGGGAACCTCTTCTGCGGGTTTGCGGCGACACTGAAGATTCTCGAGGGGGCGCTCCTGCTGGCACCGGCGACCCCGGCCACCATGGAACTGCTCGAAGCCGCGGCCGCGCAGAAATTTCACGTTGCCATCTGGTGCATCCTCGCCTCGTGCGTCTTCGACGCGCTCGATGGCCGGCTCGCGCGGCTCGGCGGCAATGAAAGCCCGTTTGGCCGCGAGTTCGATTCGCTGGCCGACATCGTTTCCTTCGGCGTGGCGCCGGCGCTGATGGTCTATCGCATTGTGCTCCACGAATTTCCCAATGCCGGCTGGGTCATTGCCTCGCTTTACCTCGTCTGCGGCGCGCTCCGTCTCGCGCGCTTCAACTGTCTCGCCGCGGCCAACTCCGCTGCTGCGAACAAGGAGTTCAAAGGTTTTCCGATCCCCGCCGCCGCCGGGGTCATCGCCTCCGTCACGCTCTGCATGCTGTGGTTTGACGAAAGGAACCGCGACATCGGACATGGAAAATGGGTGCTCCCGCCACTCATGATTTTCCTCTCGTGGATGATGTTCTCCGGTTTCCGCTACCCCAGTTTCAAATCGCTCAACCTGCGCACCACCCGCTCGCTCCCCAAGTTCATCGGCATCGTCGGCGTGCTCATCTTCACGGCGATGAACTACCAGTGGATGCCCGCCGTCATCTTCATCAGCTACCTGCTCTACGGCTTCCTTCGCCCCTTCCTGTCGCGGAAGATGAAGGAGGAGATCGAGGACGAAGTGGAAGACGACGACCCGCTGGAAAGCCCGTAGCCGCGCGGGGCGCGGAAATTCGAAATCCGAATATCGAAATCCGAAACCATTTTCAGGCGTGAAAACTCTGAAAACACCTGGCGGCTCCGCGGTCGGAGTTTCCGGTTTTGCTGATTTCCATTCCTTCGAATTTGTTTCGGATTTCGATATCCGGATTTCGGATTTTCCGCCCGCATGAGCGATTTCGCCCAGACCGGCCTCATCTGCACGCTTCAGCGGCTGAATGAGGAGCATCTTCCAAAGATCGAACGCGAG
>Ga0105044_10005468_pt1 | contig 17469 bp, 12 predicted proteins | sample MAT01_FD_78092 | JGI IMG/M metagenome (GOLD analysis project Ga0105044, IMG submission 78092) | Freshwater microbial communities from Lake Fryxell liftoff mats and glacier meltwater in Antarctica - MAT-01 | ecosystem: Environmental > Aquatic > Freshwater > Ice > Liftoff microbial mat | place...
CGACGTTTTCAAAGATCGCGTCTTCGTTTTCACCCCGCAGGGTGATGTGGTCGATCTGCCCGCCGGTGCCACGCCGATTGATGTCGCCTATGCCATTCATACCGAGCTTGGCCATCGTTGTCGCGGCGCGAATATCAATGGCCGGCTGGTGCCGTTGGACTATAAGCTCAAGAATGGTGATCAGGTGATGATCATCGCGGCCAAGCGCGGGGGGCCCAGCCGTGATTGGTTGAATCCCAATCTGGAATATGTGGAAACGCAGCGGGCGCGCAGCAAAATCCGGACTTGGCTCCGCAAGCAAGGACGCGATGAAAATGTGCAACGCGGCCGCCAGATGTTGGAAAAAGAGCTGCGTCGTCTTTCGGTTAGCCAGAGTGCCGAAGCCCTGAGCAAGCTGTTTACCTATGACAAGCTGGATGATTTCTACGCGGCGATTGGTTATGGCGATGTCAATTCCCAACAGATTGCTCAGCGCATTATTGATCAAGAACGGCGCGAGCAGGAACGGCTTGCGCTTAAAAATGGATTCTTGATTCACACCCGTGTCAATCGCGGTAGCCCCAAGCTCAAAGATGGGCTCGTGGTGCAGGGGGTAGAGGGGCTTTTGACCCAACTGGGCCGCTGTTGCAGCCCCGTGCCCGGTGATCCGATCACTGGCTATGTGACCAAAGGGCGCGGTGTGACCATTCACCGCACCGACTGCCCGAATGTTTCGACCAGTGTGCGGCGTGGCCAAACCCATCGCTTGCTCGATGTCCAATGGACCGCCGGCGGTCAAGAAACGTACCCCGTCAAAATTCAGATCAGCGCCTATGACCGCTCTGGCCTCATGCGCGATGTGGCCAGCTTGGTGGCCGACGCCCACATTAACATGCTCAGTGTAGAAGCATTGACCGGACAGAAAGATAATCTCGCCTTGATCAATGCGACGCTGGAGATCGAGGATGTTGCCCAACTCATGCGGATTTTGACGAAGATCGATCGGTTGCCCAATATTGTCGATGTACGCCGGATGATCGGATAGCGTGGGCGAGTGGGGTAAGTCAGCAGCGTAGCATCTAGTGCTGCAACTACGTGGCCAAACTCCTATGTAATCTTGAAGCAGTACCCAATGCCGCGCACGGTCTTGAGATAGATCGGTTTGGAGGGATTGGGTTCAATGCGCTCGCGTAGCCAGCGAATGTGTACATCGAGCGTGCGTGTATCATCCAAGTACGAAGTCTCCCACACACTCTCCATAATTTGGCGGCGTTTGATCACCTTGCCGTGATGCTGGATAAACAACTTTAACAGCGCACACTGTTTGGGTGTCATCGTATAGCGCCCATTCGGCGTAACCACCATGCGCGTTGCTAGATCCAGATCGATTGGGCCACATGTAAGCTGATGCTCGGTCCGCCGTTCGGTCAGTTGTTCAACAGTGGTCCACACTTTCTGCGTGGCCAATGGCAGCGTAATCAAGCCATCAAACTTAAACTCACTCTTGGCCGGCAACTGACGCGTGACGGCAACAATGAAGACCGAAGGCAGCCGATAGCGTACGGTTTCGCAAAAACGCAAACGACTTTTGGGGCGCTGCTCAACTTCAACCAAAAGCGCCGCAGGAGGTTGGGCGCGAATCAGCCGCAACGCAGATTTTTGATTCGTCATCACGGTCAAGGTGATCGGCTGCGTATCCGTAGTCGCTGCTATTTGATTTTGTTGTTCGAAGAATGCCTGCAGGCCAGCAGAAATTGCATTTCTGTGCCCCACATACAAAATTCGAAGCGCGTTCACCTGTATCATTATCGCCGCTGTTTATTTGAGGAATGTATGAGGCTTTTCTATTATATATCAGAATAAATATTTCAGCAATAAAAAAGAGCGAGCCAGTCGCTCGCTCCTTATAGATAAAACCCTTAAAAGTCGCACAAATAAACTGGACATCAGTCGAGAATACTTATACGACTTTTAAATGGTTTGTCCATTAGTTGAACAAACAAGCTTGGTTATATCTTATTGGCTATATCTTAATCGCTTCTAACTCATCGATCATATCGCGAATCACGTCGAACCCGCCCTGCCAAAAGACTTTGCTGGTAACATCAATGTTCGCTTCTTGCAGGATCTGTTCGGGCCGCGCCGAGCCACCGTAGGCCAACAGCTTCATATAGCCTGGCTTGAAGGCTGCGCCCTCTTGCTGGTAGCGCCGATAGAGTGAGAGCACCAGCAGTTGACCAAAGCTATAGGCGTAGCAATAGAATGGCGTTTGGTAGATATGCGGAATGCTCACCCATTCATACTGAAACTCGGGCGCAATGTCGAGGCTGTCACCAAATTGTTCTTGCAAATTTTCCATGTATAGCCCGTGCAGTTCTTCGGGAGAACGATTGGCGATGATGGCATCGTGCGCGGTGCGCTCGAAATTTACAAAGAAAGCTTGGCGCATTACCGTGGCGTACATGTCATCTACCGCGGCGGCAAGCAACTCGCGGCGCACTAGTGGATCTTTCTCGACGGCCAGGAATTGCTCGGTGAGCAACATTTCGGCAAAAACGGAAGCCGTTTCCGCCAGCGGCAGCGTCGGGTGTTGGGTCAACACGGAATGCTCTTCGGCCAACATGCTGTGAATTGCGTGGCCTAATTCATGGGCCAGTGTGGCTACGTCGCGCACGCGTCCGGTGTAGTTCATCAACACCCAGGGCGTCAGGCTGGGCAGTACGGTAGAACAAAAAGCGCCGCCCCGTTTGCCTTTGCGCACTTCGCTATCAATGTGATTTTGATCAAAAACCCGCTGTGCGTGCTTGGCAATGCTTGGGTGAAAATTTTGGAAGGTCTCCAGCACTAACTTGACGGCATCGCCATAATCGAACTGGCGATCGGAGGCGGCCAACGGCGCGTAGATGTCATAGCGGCGCAACTTTTCCATGCCCAGCCAGCCGGCTTTCAGGCGGAAGTAGCGTTGGAACATGCCCACGTTGGCGCGGCTCACATCCAGCAGCGCTTCGACCGCCGCATCAGGAATGTCGTTGGCCACATTGCGCACGGCAATCGGTGAACCGTATTGGCGCAACTCCACATTTTCATTATACCAATCGCGCACACGGTTGACATAGATCTGCGCCAGAATGTTGGCTTCTTGGCCGTAGACCCGATACAACTCCTGGTAGGCCGCCGCGCGCCATTCTGGATTATAAGATTGTGCATAGCTCATCAAAGCGTCACGCGTTAAGCTCTTGGTCTCGCCATCGATTTCAAGCTTGTACTCCAAGCGATTGGTCAACATGGAATAGAGCGTCAAGACCGCGTTCATGCCTGTGGCATCTTTGGTGTTAATCAACTGTTCGGACTTTTCGTCCAGGGTAAAGGGTTTGGTGCGGCGCAAATCCTCTAGATAAAAACGATAATCTGGAAATTGTTCGGTGCTGGGCAACAGCGCCGCGGCTTCGTCATCATCCAGCGTCTTCCACCACAGGTCGAAAAAGAGCGTGCGATTTTGGACCTCGGTCATGACCTGCTGGATGCGATTGCGATAGGTGAGTGCTGCCGAGGATTGCGTATCTGCAGAAAACCACAGACTGCCATACGCCGCGACCTTGTAGATCTGTTCGATCAGCGTCTCATATTGGCTCATCAATTCGACAAGCAGCCCCGGTACCATTTCGGGATTTAACGCTTCGCGGCGCGCCACAAACGCTTGCACTGTCTGTTCGAGCGCGGCCAGTCTTTCGCCAATGATCGCCTCGGTTGTTTCCGGCAACAACTCAGACAGATCCCAGGCCGATAAGTCATATTGTTCCACTTTTTCCGGGGATGCAACACCCATAATTTTTTCCTTTATTCGCGATTGTGTGGCCTTCCGACAGCGCTGCGATCAACGCGTGCCCCGGCGATGGACTAGCCAGTGGGCGGTTTTACTGCTGGTCCGCCCGCTGGTCAGCCCATTATTAATGGTATCCAGTGATTGGATTAGACTAAGCGGCGCAAAACAGTTTGCAAAATTCCGCCATTTTTGTAGTAGTTGACTTCTACCGGCGTATCGATGCGGCTCATGGTCTGAAATTCAGTGACCGTGCCGCTGTCCGACGTGGCGCGCACGGTGTGTTCTTGGTTGGGCACCATATAGTCACTCATGCCCAAAATATCGAATACCTCAAAGCCGCTTAGGCCCAGGCTACTGACACTTTGGCCGGCCTTGAATTGCAAGGGCAAGACACCCATGCCCACCAAGTTGCTGCGATGGATGCGCTCAAAGCTTTCGGCGATGACGGCGCGCACACCTTGCAACTGCACACCCTTGGCCGCCCAGTCACGGCTGGAGCCGGTACCGTACTCTTTGCCCGCCAGAATGATCAGGGGCGTGCCATCGTTGATGTAGTTGACCGAGGCATCGTAGATGCTCATCTTTTCCATTTTGGGAATGTAGACCGTATTGCCACCTTCTTCGCCATCCAGCATCTGATTCTTAATGCGGATGTTGGCAAAGGTACCGCGCATCATAACCTCGTGGTTGCCACGGCGGCTGCCATAGCTGTTCCATTCCGAGCGCTCTACGCCATGCGCCTCTAGATATAGCGCGGCCGGGCTGCCCTTGGCAATGTTCCCGGCGGGACTGATGTGATCCGTGGTTGTGCTGTCCGGCATGACGGCCAGGGTGCGTGCACCAATAATCGGACGTACGGGTGGCACTTCGCGCGTAATGTCGAAGAAGGATGGCTCGCGAATGTAGGTGCTGTTGGAGTCCCAGTTAAAGAGCTCGCCACCGGCTACAGGAATCTGATTAAATTGCTCATTGCCTTTAAACACGTTGGCATATTCGTCGCGATACATCTCTGGCTTCAAGCTTTGGCGGATCGTGCTGATGATCTCTTCTTGGCTGGGCCAGATATCGTGCAGATAGACTGGCTCGCCATTGGGATCAGTGCCCAACGCTTCGCTACTCATATCGATGTTGACGGTGCCCGCAATGGCATAGGCGACGACAAGGGGTGGGGACGCCAGGAAGTTGGCGCGTACATCCGGGCTAATCCGCCCTTCAAAGTTGCGATTGCCACTCAACACGGCGGCTGCGACCAGATCACCCTCTTTGATGGCCTGACTGACATGGGCTGGTAGTGGGCCGCTGTTGCCAATACAGGTTGTGCAACCATAGCCAACCGTGTGGAAATTCAGCGATTCAAGATAGGGTACCAGGCCGCTCGCTTCTAAATAGCGCGTAACGACCTTGCTCCCTGGGGCCAGACTAGTCTTAACCCAGGGTTTCACACCCAAGCCACGCTCGACAGCCTTCTTGGCCAGCAGACCCGCACCAATCATCACGCTGGGATTGCTGGTGTTGGTGCAAGAGGTAATCGCCGCGATCACCACGCTGCCGTGGGTCAGGGAATAGGTGCGGTCTTCGTGCTCCACCATGACTTGGGTGGTCAATTCTGCCGTCGGAATCCCAAACCCTTTGGGGCCAACCGGCGCGGGCAAATTCGTATTCCAGGCCGTTTTCATCTGCGTCAGATCAATGCGATCCTGGGGCCGTTTGGGGCCGGCAAGCGCAGGGCGTACCGTACTCATGTCCAGTGCCAGGGTGTCGCTAAATTCTGGGTCTGGCGTGTTTTCATCGTGGAAGAGGTTCTGCTCTTTGCAGTAGCGCTCGACCAATTCGACCTGTTCTTCCGTGCGCCCGGTGCCGATCAGATAGCGCAATGTCTCTTCATCAATCGGGAAGAAGCCAATCGTCGCGCCATATTCGGGGGCCATATTGGCAATCGTCGCCCGATCGGGCAGCGTCAACTTGGCAAGACCTGGGCCATAGAATTCAACAAATTTGCTGACGACACCCTTCTTGCGCAGCAATTCGGTTACACGCAAGACGAGATCGGTGGCAGTAGAGCCTTCGGGCAGCGCCCCGGTCAACTTAAAGCCCACCACTTCGGGCAGCAACATGTAAATCGCTTGCCCTAACATGACCGCCTCGGCTTCAATACCGCCAACGCCCCAACCCAACACGCCTAGACCATTAATCATCGTCGTATGGCTGTCGGTGCCTACCAAGGTGTCGGGGTAGGCAATCGGCAAACCGTTATAGGGCTTCAAATGGACAGCAGGGGCCAAGTATTCCAGATTTACCTGGTGGACAATGCCTGTGGCCGGTGGCACAACGCGGAAGTTATCAAAGGCTTCCTGTCCCCACTTCAAAAATTCGTAGCGTTCGCGATTGCGCTCAAATTCGCGCTCGGCGTTGTACATAAGGGCAAAGGCGCTGCCGAAGCGATCAACCTGCACGCTGTGATCAATGACCAGATCCACGGGGACCAGCGGATTGACTTTGGCTGGGTCGCCGCCCAAACGCGCCATGGCGTTGCGCAGCGCGGCTAGATCGACCACACTGGGCACGCCTGTAAAATCTTGCAAAACGACACGCGCCGGTTTAAAGGGAATTTCGACCTTGCCCGCCGTATCTGCTCCCCACTTGGCAATCGTTTCGACGGCTTCCTTGGTAATTTCAAAGCCATCGGCCTGGCGTAGCGCGGCTTCGAGCAAGACGCGGATCGAAAAAGGCAGCCGAGCGATCGTCGTGATGCCTAGTTTTTCTAGGGCGGCGAGACGAAAAATCACAGCCTCACCGCTGCCTGTGTCAAATGTACCTTTGGCTTGAAAAAAATCTTGCGCAGCCATTGTGTTTCCTTTCCTGGACCGTAGCTGGTAGATCGGTAAACAAAGGTATCGGCCGGTAATTTTGTGCTTTGCTAGCTAAACTCGTACAAGTTATAGCAATCAATCATCGATCGGGCAATGTGTATTTACAACTTTTACAGGGTTTGTCCAGTAATGATTGATTTGGGTAGGGCAGACCTAGCCTAAATGTACCTATTCACTACCAATTTGCTGATGCATAAGCGAATCTTCTCTTTCCCAATCATACCAGTTTTCGAGAGAAAGCCGTAAAAAAGTTATGCTTTTGCAACAAATAGCGCGCTTGGCTTTGCCTGGCCCCAGTCGATATTGACAGATGGCGCTGGCGAACTGCTTGCGACTGCCCACAGGCCATGCTACAATGCTACCGCCTACCCAATAACCTATATTGTCAACCCTATGTTGTAACCTGCGTGGCTGTCTCTGCCGACACGCCATGTAGCAACGATGTTACCCCCAAAACCATATAGCATCGTCGCTAGCCAAAGAAGGATTCCAATTTTGAAAATCACGGAAATTAAGACCTATCTCATGCATGCGAATGTGGCCTCCACATCGAGTTGGCGGGCGCGCAACTGGCTCTTTGTCAAAGTCTTTACCGACGAAGGTATCTATGGCGTTGGTGAGGCCAGTGGCTGGCCGCGCGTAGTCGAAACCGCCATTCAGGATCTGAGCACGATCTTGATCGGCGAAAATCCCTTTGAAATTGAAAAGCTGTGGCAGAAGATGCTGCTGGCGATGATGGGCCACGGTATGACTGGTGTCATCGGTGGCGGCGCGATGACGGGGATCGAGATGGCGTTGTGGGACATTAAAGGCAAAGCGCTGGGCGTACCCGTCTATGAATTGTTTGGCGGCAAAATTCGCGATCGGGTGCGCCTCTATACCCATGCCCACTCGGCGGAACGGGCGCGCGAATATGTGGATCGCGGCTATGGCGCGATCAAGACCGGCGGTGTCAGCGATCCGCTGAGCAAGGTAGCCGCCATTCGCAAAGAGGTGGGTGATGAAATCGATCTGATGGTCGATATCCACGGCCCGCCCTGGCTTACGACCAAAGATGCGATCCGCATGGGGCAAGCGCTGGAAGAATTCAATCTATTATTTTACGAAGATCCCGTTGCGCCCGAGGATATCGACGCGATTGCGCGCGTCTCTGCTGCGGTGAATATCCCGATTGCCGCCGGTGAACGCCATGCCACCATTTGGGGTGTCAAAGAATTGATTGAACGCGAGATCATCGATGTCGTGCAGCCGGATACGGGGCGCGCCGGTGGTCTAATGCAAATGAAGAAGATGGCTGCCATGGCCGAAGCACATTACATCACCTTTGCGCCGCACGATGGTTCGCTGGGGCCGATTGCCGAGATGGCCGCAGTCCATCTTTGCGCCACCCTGCCGAATTTCCTGATCCTCGAACACCTGGAAGATGATGTGCCGCAACGCTACGAAGTGATGCAGCCACAGCCGACAATTGTCAATGGCTTTATGCTGGTGCCCGATGCACCGGGCTTGGGCGTGGACATTGTGGAAGATGCGATTGCACACTATCCTTCGTCGGGCAATCTGTCTGTGCCGGACGTGGGCGACGAGTATCTTTACGTGCGTGCGCGCAGCCAACGCGCCAAATGGTTGCGCCCTAGCCATGGACAGGTCGATGATTTTGTGTGAGCGCCTGATCTCGCTATAATGAACCAATCTTAAGCGCATTCCGAGATTGCACCGTGCTATATGCTAAATTGAAGGACTTCTTGGTGCAATCCCGGAATGCTGCACTTACATTGTAGACCAACAAATAGGAGTGCAGGCTTTGTCACAGACCTTGCTCGACATTGTCGAATCGATCCGGCAGGATTTTATCCAAACCAACGACCTGCGCGATGAGACGTTGCGCCTAAGCCGCGCCCTGGTGCGCTCGTGCGCCAATACTATCCGGGCGATCCATCGCCACGAGTGGGCAGAAGCCGCGGAACTGTTGCGCGAAGCGCGCACCGACGCCAAAACCATGGTGGACCCGCTCGGCCAGCATCCATCACTCTATCATGCTGGCTATACCCAGGACGCGCTGAAAGAATTGGTCGAGGCGCATGTTGTCTACGCGATTGTGCGCAACGAGGCGCTGCCGTTGCCGGGTGAGTTGTATGTGACAAGCTCCACTTATCTGCGCGGCCTCAGCGAAGCTGCCACCGAAATGCGGCGCTTTGTGCTGGATCTCATGCGTCAAGGCAAAGTGCTAGAGGCCGAACCTTATTTGGCCCACATGGATGAAATCTATAGTCAACTGCTGACAATTGACTTTCCCGACGCGATTACCGATGGCCTGCGCCGCCATACCGATGTCTTGCGCGGGGTGCTCGAACGGACGCGTGGCGATCTCACGCTGGCCATCCGCCAGGATCAAATGCGTCTGGCGCTACATTCCTTTGAGGCGCGGTTGGGGAGCGCATCGGGTGTGGACCTGTCAACGGCCACCGCTCCCTTGTCCCTGGCCCCGCCCGATGAGGCCAGCGAGCTTTGACCCAGCGTACCCCAGATCGCGCCACAGATCATACCCTAGTGCGCGCCAGCGACATTGGGCTGTGGGCCTTTTGTCAGCGCGCGTGGTGGCTGGCGCGTGTGCGCGGTGTGCCCCATCAGCGTCCGGCTGTACTTGCCAAAGGCCAAGCTGTGCATCAAGCCCACGGTGCTACTGTCCAGCGCGCCCAGCATACTACAGCCTGGGGCTGGCGTTTCTTGGCCCTTGGCATGCTGCTGGCTGGGATTTTTCTCTTGTTTTGGGCGATACAGAGTTTATTTTGAGAGTAGCATTGCACCTTCATGCGTAAAGAACGTTCCACCGTCGCGCGTACGATCGTACCTGGCGCACAAGCGGCATTGCCCCTCGCCCAACAGGCTTTGGCCGCGATCCGCCAATCGACCAGAGTCCAGCTCGACGAACAAACGATCTTGATCGAAGAACGCAACGTCTGGCAGCCCGATTCCTGGCTCATTCGACGTTGTTGGGAAACACTCGCCAATGCGGGGGCCGGCAGCGAAGCGCTGCAAGTGGCCCGCCTGCTCGAGCTCCGCCAACCGCTGGCCCCACTTCATGCCCTGTATCGGATTGTCCAACAGCAAGCGCACAATGCCGACATGGTGCCGCTCCTCCAGCACGAGCTGGAACGCTGGCATACACGCCTTTTTCATACATCTGTCGACACAACGGCGGCTGCATCGCCGCTCTATATCGATCAGTTGCTTGTAGTGGCCGCCGCCGCGGCGTTGCTGGGCGCAGAAGCGATTGTGTTGCCTTGCCTGGAACGCATTGATCAAGCACCCAAAGCCTGGGCACGCCTGATTGCGCATCCAGAACAGCGCGAACAAGTCGCGATTGCGTTGGCATATACCAGTGCCAGCCCGCTGACGACCTATCTGATTACCGGCGCAATTCGCCGCTTTGATGATGCGGGTACCCAGTTATTGCACGCTGTCACGACGCGCCTGCAACAAGTGATAACCAGTCAGCAGGCGACTGCGGATCAGACACGCTTGTTTGCCCAGTGCGTGGAAACAGTGCGTTATGCCACCCTGGTGAACTTGCCCAGCCGCCGTCTTGCCGCCATGATCCTCGGCCAGGCCGGGCTGGTCGAGGAAGTGTTGACCCAGATCACGACCATTCAAAGCGTGTTGTCGGCCCAGCGCTCAACTGGGTATAACAGCAGTAAAGATGATGGCAGCATTTTGCGCCAAGTCAAGCGCACGACAGCGGATCGTGATGTCGATTTCTTGGTCTATACGTTGTGTAAAGCGATCGAGGCCATGCCGTTGCGCCAGTTAGAACGGGAGCAGCGGATTGTTCTGGCGGATCAATTGGCGCTGTGGGGCGCAGGCAGCGATGGCTGGACGGCCTCTAGCGCGGCCGCCACGTTAATTGAGCTGGGGGCAATCAAGTATGCGATCACCGTGGTTGATCAGATCCCACCCACCGATCCGGCGCGCAGCGAAGGCATGCTTACCTTGGTGCGTGGTTTATTGAAGATGAACGAACCCGAACTGGCCGCGGAACAGGCCGAACGCGCCTTGACTTGGGCGCGTTCGCAAACGGGCCGCAATCCAGAACGCGCCTTAACCTGGGGCCTGGCCGAAATTTATCTGCAACATGATGAGCCGCAAGCCGCGCTGCGCCTGCTGGAACGTTGGCGCGAACCCACGGGTTGGCGACATACCCTGCGCACCTTTTGGCGCGAACGGTTGGATGACGATGGTCTGCACAACAGCAGCTTGCGTTTTCAAGCCTTGCTCAAAGCCTATCAGCAGGGCACACAAGCGAGGCCTGGGCTTACCTCTGCGCGTGCCAAAGAAATTCAGAATCTCTTCCGCAAATTGCAAAAGTGGGCACCGCGTCTGCTGGAAGGGGAAGCGCTGATTCACTTTTATGTGGATAGTCTGTTGCGGCCCTTATTAGCTGCCAACCAGCAGCCACAAGTGTTGGCGCTTCTGCCCGATTTGCGTGCGGCATTGATTACCACGGGCGGCAATAAGCACGCCGTACGCGTAACTGAGGTTGCAACGCTGTTGGCGGCACAAATTGTGGGAATCGCAGATGCGCCTGTGCCGCCGGCCGCTGATGATGCCGTATCTCTGCCCGCGCAAGCTGATATGCAGCCACACCTGGAAGCCTTTCTCAGCGAATTGTGGCAAAGTAGTGCCCATCGCGGTACCTGGCAAATTATCCATACAATTGAAGGATCGCTGCCTTTGTTGCTGGCCTGTGCTGGCCCCGATGCGTTGGTGACAATTGCCCAAAGTATCCCCTCTGCCGTTCCCGCCACTCCTGCCTGATTGCGCTTTTAGCCTATTGTCAATAAGTCAGGACTTACGCAGCCGGGAGCACCGCCATCCTGGCGGCAGCCAGCAGGATGCTGGCGTTCCCAGGAGTAATTGCGTAAGCCCTGTAAGTGTAGTAAAGACTTCAGTCTTTGTTCGATTCAGGGAAAGCTTGAAGTCTTTGCTACCTGCCCGCACAACTCGTTTCGCTTGAAATCTGCCCACTGCTGCCCAAGAAATTGGCTTTGTTTCCAAGTTGTATGATAATGAAAAATGTATGTAAACCTCATGATTTCTCTGTAAAGAGTAGCAGAGCATAGGCTCGGGCGGTGGCATGGGTTGGAAAAAGATTCTTCAACTTGCAATGGTTCACGTTGGCGTGTCGATTACCGTCGTGCCGGTGACAAGCACCCTGAATCGCATTATGATTGCCGATATGCATCTCTCGGCGCTGCTTGTCGGTCTGCTGATCTCCCTTCCTTACCTGTTATCACCCCTACAAGTGTTGATCGGTGACTGGGCCGACAAATGGCCAATCTGGGGGCGGCATCGTTCGCCCTGGATCTTGCTTGGCGGCCTGATGGCTTCGTTTGGCAGCTATCTCACGGCCCATGCTGTTTTTCTGATGCAAGAAAATTTCGCGCTAGGTCTGTTGGCCTCGCTGACTGCATTTACGATATGGGGCATGGGCGTTAACGTTGCCTCGGTCAGCTATTTATCATTGGTCACCGAATTGGGCCAGGATGATCCAACTTGGCGCAGCCGCGCGGTGAGCATAATGTGGACGGCGATGATTCTCTCAACGATTGCCACGGCCTTGGGCTTGTCGCGCCTGCTGGACCCCTATAGCGAAGCGGCGCTCTATACGGCGTTTGGCGCGGTGTGGATGGTGGCCAGTTTTCTGATTCTTTTTGGTGCGGCGGGGATTGAGCCAGCAGCTACCCCTGATCGTGTGGCGCGCAACCGGGCGAATAATCCCTGGGTCACGTTTCGCCTGTTGATCAGCAATGTGGCCGCGCGCCGCTTCTTCTTCTATCTTTTGCTGGTCTTGGTTAGTATCCATGCGCAAGATGTTTTGCTAGAGCCATTTGGTGCCGACGCCTTGCAGATGCCCGTGGCACAAACGTCTCGGTTGACTTCGATCTGGGGGCTGGGGGTGTTTGTCACCTTGCTTGGCGGCTTGTGGCTGGTGCGCCGTTTTGGTAAAAAAGCTAGCGCCAATGTGGGGGCGATTGTCACGGCCGTGGCCTTTACCGCGATTATTGTGACGGGCCTGATCGCCAATGTGCAGCTTTTTATGCTGGCTGTCTTTGTGTTGGGCTTGGGCGGTGGATTGATGACGGTGAGTAACCTGAGCTTTATGCTGGACATGACGATTCCCGCGGCGGCTGGGCTTTACATCGGCGCGTGGGGTGTCGCCAATTTTGCCGGTCAAGCCTTTGGCAACATTATTAGCGGCCTGCTGCGCGACCTTTTTTATCAGGCAACGGGCAATGTGCTGATCGGCTATGTCTCTGTATTTGCAATGGAGGTAGTAGGCTTACTGATCGCCGTCTGGATTTTTCGTAAAATCTCTGTTGAAGAATTTCGTCGCGACGCGGAAGTACGCATTCACGAAGTCCTGGCCCTGGCCGGTGACTAAACTGCAAGTAGGTGACGGCACCGTGGCTAAATTGCCAGCGCAAAAGGACGACGAAACTATAGTTGACAGAGGTGGTCATTTCTATGCTCAAAGTATTGATTAGTTACGATATGTTGCCCGGCAAAGAACAAGAATGCCAGGAGTATTTTGTGAATAAATTGGCACCGGGCTTGACGAAGATCGGCTTTCGCATTTCCGATGTGTTGTATACCATGTGGGGCGAATCGCCGCAGATTCTCAGTGGCGGGCTGGTGGATGATATGCCCGCCGCCCAAAAGATTTTTCTCTCGCCGCCCTGGACAAAATTAGTCGATGGCATTGAGCCGTTGACCGAGAATTTCCGTGTGCGATTTATGCAGATGGAAGAAAATTAAGCATCACATGCAGACTGCTCACCTTTTTCGCAAACCCATTGCGCTGGTTGTCTTCTTGGAGAATGTCGGGCACATTGCGGGCATGCAATTGCCGCAATGGGTGATGAATGGCATTGATTTTGTCACCGAAGAGTATGCCAAGCTTTTGCTGCGCGTGCTTGGTGTCTACCGTCGTTATGACAAAGTGGTGATTTTGGAAGATGCACGAGCAACTGGCCAAGACCTAACCAAGGCTTTGCTCGAAACTAGCCGCACCCATCGCGTGGATGTCCTCTTGCTGGTTCACGGACATACGGGCCAGTTGATCGGCTATCGCGGTACACAACGGGTGGGCGCTGAAACCTTCGACCCACTTTGTGAAGCCTGTCATACGGCTCCGCAAACGCTGGATCTGCGCATGGTCTACGGCCTGAATTGTTATGGCTATTCCTTGACAGAAACCTGGCGAACCCTGGGGGCCAAGGTGGTGAATGGCGCGGTGGGTGTCAATTGGATGCCTGAGCCGAGTCTTTCCGTCTTTCTCTTCAATTGGTTGCGCGGCCAGCCCTATAGCGAAGCCATCCGGCGCAGTAATCATCTGGCTAATCGCTTCTGGCAACGTTTCTGGCAACCCACTTCCGACGGTGTTCCACACACGTTTTTGGCAAGTAGTCGCCAGGTCGTGGTGGGTGGTGGCGACATTACCATCGATTCGTAGCGGTTATAAGAAGCGCATTCCGGGATTGCAGCACATCAATCGCCAAATTGAAACAAGGTCTGGTGTAATTCCGGAATGCTAAACTTATCCATAGCAACCACATGACCATAATCGGGGATGAGTGGGCAGCAACTTGCCTCCTCATCCCCGATTTGATCTTGATTTGGGTGCATTCGCTATTCTGCGTTATCATAGAAACAGATCTCGGTATGAGTTTTGAACCACCTGTTAGCAATCTGCTACTCGGTGGCCTATCTGTAGAAGAACCATGCGCATTTTTCTCGATCAAATTGGCTGTCGCCTCAACTATGGCGAAATGGAGACCCTGGCTGGTCGCCTGCGTGCTGTCGGGCATCAAGTCGTCAATACGCCCGAGCATGCCCAGGTGATTGTATTCAACAGTTGCGCGGTGACGACCGATGCTGTGCGTGGTAGCCGCAAGCAAGTGCGCCATTTACATGCCAGCAATCCAACCGCGCGCATTGCCGTCACTGGCTGTTGGGCCACCTTGCAACCGCAAGACGCACTGGCGCTGCCCGGTGTTGCCTTGGTGGCGGATAACCAGGAAAAAGAGTTGTTGCACACGCTCTTGGAACCGTGGAGCACGGACTTGGATGAGCCCGACGACCTGCTGCGGATGCAGCCCGCGGCCACGCCCTTTGACGATGCCCTTGCGCTTGATACCAGACGCAGCCGAACGCGTGCCTTTATCAAGGTGCAGGATGGGTGCAACAACAAATGTACCTTCTGCATTGTCACCGTGGCGCGCGGCGCAAGTCGTAGCCACGCCACGGGATCGATCGTCGAAGCGGTGCAAGACTTGGTGAATCGTGGCATCCAGGAAGCAGTGTTGACCGGCGTGCACCTGGGCAGCTATGGGCGTGATTTTTCGGGTGCAGAACGCACTGATCTCAAAGCACTCGTGACAGCAATTTTGACGGACACCGACATTGCGCGCCTCCGTCTGAGCAGCTTGGAACCGTGGGAACTGGCCGGGGGTTTCTTTGATCTGTGGCAACAATGGCCGACGCGTTTGTGCCCGCATCTGCATTTGCCCTTGCAGGCTGGTACGGATCGCCAACTGCGGCAGATGGCGCGCCGTTGCACCGTTGCCAGTTTTCGCCAGCTTGTGCACGAAGCGCGGGCCGCTATCCCTGATATCATTCTCACGACCGATCTGATCGCGGGCTTTCCCGGCGAAACCGAGGCTGATTTTCAGGCTGGCTTGGCCTTTGTCGAAGCGTTGCGTTTTGCCCATGCCCATATTTTCCCATTTAGTGCGCGCGAAGGTACAGCGGCGGCCAAGTTTAGCGAGCCGGTGCCAACCGCTACCAAAAAGCAACGTGCACAAGTGTTGCGCAGCGTGATCGAGCGCACAGGTTATGGCGAGCGTCAACGCTTTATTGGCACGCAACGGCCTGTACTTTGGGAGGGCGAAGGGCAGCCGCTCACCGACCAACCGGGCCGCTTATGGAGTGGCTTGACCGATAACTATCTGCGTGTGACAACCGTGGTTGCCGAAGCTATGGATCTGCATAATCGGGCAACACCAACGAAATTAACTGGGGCGAGTGGTGAGACATTGCTCGGCGAGCTAGTCGAGCCTTGCCTGTAACATCCTTGCCCTTTCCGAAGCGCAAAATTTTCCGAATGGAAACCCATCATGAGTGATTTGCTAACCCAACTCGAAACCTTACAACACGAGGCGCAAAGCGCGCTGACTACCACGCAAACCCGCGAGGAGAGCGAAGCCTGGTATCGCGACTATCTGGGTCGCCAGGGAAAAATGACGGCAGTTTTGCGCGGCCTTGGTCAGCTTTCCAAAGAAGAACGACCCATGGTCGGGCAAGCGGCGAATGTGATCAAGAATGTGCTGGAAACTGCCCTGCAAGAACGGCAGGCGTTGCTGGAACAAGAGGAGATCACGCGTACGTTGAGCGCCGAAGGGATCGACGTGACGCTGCCCGGGCGCGCCCAGCAAGTGGGCAAGCTGCATCCAACCACGGTGGCTATGCACGAAATGATCGATATTCTGGTGCAGATGGGCTTTCAAGTCTATGACGCGCCCGAGGTCGAAACCGATGACTATAACTTCGGCTTACTCAACTTCTTGCCCGGCCACCCGGCGCGCGAGATGCAGGATACCTTCTTCACCACCACGCCCGATGTGATCCTGCGCACGCATACCAGCCCCGGCCAGATCCACGCCATGCGCGAATTCGCGCCCGAACCGATCCGCGTGATCCTGCCCGGCAAGTGTTGGCGTAATGAAGATGTGACGGCGCGCTCCGAGATGATGTTCTATCAGGTTGAAGGCTTGGCCGTTGGGCACAATATCACCTTTAGCGATCTCAAGGGGGTCTTGCTCAACTTTGCCAACAAAATGTACGGCGAAGGCCGGCGCATTCGCTTCCGCAAATCCTACTTCCCCTTCACCGAACCCAGCGTCGAGGTGGATGTTGATTGCATTTTCTGCAATAGCAAAGGCTGTCGCATCTGTAAGTATCAGGGGTGGTTGGAATTGCTGGGCGCAGGCATGGTACACCCCACTGTGCTCAAGAATGGTGGCTACGACCCGGCAATTTTCAGCGGGTTTGCCTTTGGCATGGGTATTGAGCGTCAGGCGATGCAAAAGCGGACGATTGATGATATCCGCTACTTCTATGAAAATGACGCGCGCTTCCTCGAGCGCGTGAGCTAGCGTCGCGCGCTGGCTAGCGAATCATCTACGCTTCGGATGAAGGCGCGGCGGTCTGTTGGGCTTGGATTTCGTCTTGAATCTGTTGCCAAGCTTGTTGGGCCGCGGCGGCTTCTGCCGGCGTGGGTGGTTCGGTGGCATAGCGGGCTTGGTGATAGGCCGCGGTGAGCGCTGCCAAGGGTGTGGTTACTTCACCGCTTGGCAATTGCAACTCGCTTTGATACTCGGTTGGCGTTGCCCCAGGACGGCGCGCCTGGCCAAGCGTGGTCGCCGCGGCCAGCAACTGTTGATAGGCTGCGCGAATGCGTTGGCGAGTTTCTGCTTCTCCATCGAGTGACAAATAGATATCCTGCTGCCCCTGGCGACGGCCAAACAAGCGATTCCACAAGTTGCCTAGTTGCGCTTGTAGCAGGTCGGTGGTTAGAATTGATTCGCGTGTTTCATCAATCTCTGCTGCAGGCGTTGCGCGCAAACGGCGTACCGCCAGGGCAAAGAGCAGCAGCACGATCACCGCAAAAATTCCCAGCGCAATCCAACGATAGAGATCCGGAATCACAGTTGGATTGGCGATCACTTCTTCCAGGGC
>Ga0105044_10005471_pt1 | contig 17464 bp, 10 predicted proteins | sample MAT01_FD_78092 | JGI IMG/M metagenome (GOLD analysis project Ga0105044, IMG submission 78092) | Freshwater microbial communities from Lake Fryxell liftoff mats and glacier meltwater in Antarctica - MAT-01 | ecosystem: Environmental > Aquatic > Freshwater > Ice > Liftoff microbial mat | place...
TGGCTCTTCCAAGTTTGGTCCGCAAAATCGTTATGGAAATTTTTTTTCCTATAGTGGCGGATGGAGGGTTTCTAAAGAAACATTTATGCAGGATGTTAATTGGGTGAATGATCTAAAGTTAAGGGCCGCCTACGGTGAAAATGGTAATAATGCCATTCCTTCAGATTTATTTGAAGACAGGTACACCACTATGGGTTATGTAAACTTTAGCAGCTATGATATAAATGGTACCAACAACTCAGCTTTTACAGGCGCAGGTTTGTATCAATTGGGCAATCCGTTTATTCGTTGGGAAACTAATAAAACAACCAATATTGGTTTTGATGCGGCATTCTTTAAAAATAAATTGACAGTGGCTTTCAGTTGGTTTAACAGGGTGACGAAAGACTTGTTGGCAGTACCACCAATAACAGGGCTACGTGGAGATGCATTAGCGCCTTTTGAAAACATTATGGAATTTTCAAATAAAGGAATTGAACTTGAACTGGGCTATAATAATGCTATAGGCGATTTAAAATATGAGATGAATTTTAATATTGCTACTTACCGTAATAATGTAGCATATATCAGCAGTGATAGTTCCGCACATATTGATGGTAGTCGCTATGCGCCTACACAATTTGCATTAAACAGGAGTGTGGTGGGCATGCCCGTATCAAGTTTCTTTGGTTTTGTACAGGAGGGAATATTCCAGTCTGCGGATGAGTTCACAAAAAATGGTGTAGCACATACAGGCCTTACTGCTGCTACTGCGCCAGGTCATTTTAAATTTAAAGATTTGAACGGAGATAAAAAGATAAATGATGATGACCGCACTTTTATTGGCAACCCTCATCCAACGTTTACCTATGGATACAATTTAAACTTAAGTTATAAAAATTTTGACATGGGAATATTTTTACAGGGGGTAGCAGGTAATGAAATTTTCAATTACTGGAGGGCATTCACCGTTTTCCCCGGTGCACAGGGCAAAGGTGCAAATAATACATGGAGCCCAACAAACACCGATGCAAAATTGCCAATATGGAACAGCACTGCTTCTGATGATATAAAACCGTCCAGTTTTTTTATTGAAGATGGGTCATACCTGCGATTAAAAAGCCTGCAAATAGGCTATACAATTCCTCAGTCAAAAGCTTTCAATAAAATGAGGATTTATGTTCAGGGATTTAATCTTGCCACCTTCACAAAATACACCGGAATAGATCCGGAAATAAGCACAGGCAGTGCTACCAATATGGGGGTTGATTTTGGAGGCGTTTATCCTATCTCCAGAAAAATTGTACTCGGTGTCAATTTTGTATTATAAAAATAGTTTTAAAAAAATAAATATGAAAAAATTATTAATAATCCTGCTGGCTGCTGCATTTATAATCACAGGATGTAAAAAAGATTTTTTAGATACACCTTCTTCTACTGGTGTTACTTTAAAGGAACTGTCTAATAAGGCAGGTGTTCAGCAACTGTTAGTGGGCGCTTATCATAATGTTACCGGGTTAACAGTAAAATCGAGCTGGTGGAGTACAAGCGGCACCAATTGGGTGTATGGTGATATTACCTCCGGTGATGCTTATCGTGGAGGTACCAATGATGGCGCTGAGGGATTAACCATTGAACATTTTAGAACACAATCATCTACTGCATTCCTTGCTGATAAATGGCGTACGGTGTATGATGGTGTAGCCCGTTGTAATAAAGTAATCCTGGCTGCCAATGCAGCTACTGACATGACTACTGTGGAAAAAACAGAAGCTATTGCAGAAGCCAGGTTTTTAAGGGGGCATTTTCATTTTGAAGCAAAAAAAATGTGGAATAAAGTCCCTTATATTAACGAAACAGTTATTGATTTTAATGTATCTAACGAAACGGATATATGGCCTGATATAGAAGCAGATTTTAAGTATGCAAAAGATAATTTAAAGGAAACGCAAAAATATAAAGGACAAGCTAACAAGTGGGCGGCAGCCTGCTATCTTGCCAAGGCTTATATGTTTGAGAAAAAATTTACAGAAGCGAAAGCATTATTAAATACAATTATACCCGGTGCCTTTGGCGGCAGTGGTAATGGGTTAAATGCCCAGGGGAAACCTTATGGATTAATGATAAATTTTGACGATAATTTTAATCCGGAATTGGAAAATAGCCAGGAGCACGTATTCCAGATACAGTTTTCCGCCAACGACGGAGCTAATGGTGGTAATTCAAATATTGGTGAAATTGCCAATACCCCTACATTTTTCCCGGTGACAAGTTATTATGTTAGTTGGAAACAACCATCATTTAATCTGGTAAATGCATTTAAAACGGATGGCAACGGCTTGCCGATGCTGGATAATTTTAATGCTCTTAATATGACCAATGATATGAATGTTAAAGGCTGGGAATATTATACAGCTTACGATGGCACAGTTGACCCACGCCTCGATTGGACGGTGGGCAGAAGGGCTGTTCCTTATTTGGACTGGACAACACCATCCTTTTATAGTGGTTATGGAAGCAACCCTGGGAGTGATCCCAATTATGGATGGATTAACGACAGGACTTTTGGTGGACCCTATGTACCGGTTAAAAATAATTTCAGGTATGCCGGTGGGAATTTCGCTAAGTACAGTGAAAACTACGCACAATTTTACATGCTCACCAGCGCTGTAAATGTATCTATCATTCGTTTTGCGGATGTGCTGCTTTGGGCTGCAGAATGCGAAATAGAAACTGGTTCTGTAGATAAAGCAAGAACGCTGGTAAACTTTGTACGTGACCGAGCCAAAAAAGGTCGCCAGGTGGAAGTAACTTATGATGCTATTGGTGGATTTGCAGCTTCTGCCAACTATAAAATTGGCTTATATGAAACAGCCTGGGCAGATCCGGTTACAGCCCGTAAAGCGGTGCGTTTTGAAAGAAGGCTCGAACTGGCATTAGAAGGCCATCGCTTTTTTGACCTGGTTCGTTGGGGAATTGCGGCTGATAATATCAATACCTATTTGCAGGCAGAAAGAGGAAGGTTACCAGCCAATCTTACCGGTGTAAATTTTACTGCTAACAAAAATGAATACTTTCCCATACCGCAGGTGGAGATTGATTTAAATGCAAAACTGAAACAGAACCCTGGCTATTAAAATCTTTAAATCACCATGAAAATATTTGAGCTTGTAAATTGTAGCGCTTTATTTATATTAATCAACCTGGTACCGGTTTCCTGCAGGGCAGAAATTAATATGTCACCAAAGCCGTTGGTTGAATTACAGAAAACTTACTTCATTGCTGCGGATGGCAATGACAATAATGATGGCAGCAGGAAGCACCCATGGAAAAACATTTCAAAGGTTAAGGGATTAGTGCTACAGCCAGGTGATGCTGTTTTGTTGCAGGCGGGTGAAATATTTTCAGGAACACTTGTTATAAACTATCATACCAATGGCACCGTTGATAAACCTATAGTAATTTCTTCTTATGGCAATGGCATGGCAACTATCAATAGCGGCGAACAGGTAGGAATAATAATCAATAATAGCAGCCATCTGCGCCTGCAGAATATTAAGGTAAAAGGCATGGGCAGAAAAGAAGGGAATACAACCAATGGTATTACTATTTCTTATTGCAATAATATCAGGATAGATAGTATGGATATCGCCGGCTTTCAGAAAGCTGGTCTGCAAATTCGCAATTGTTCTGCTACAATTATTCAAAATGTATTTGCCCACGATAATGGCTACGCAGGTATTGCAGTAGACGGAGAAAATTTTTCAAAAAAAGAATGCCGTGATATTGGCATTTTAAATTGCAGGGCTGAGAATAATCCCGGCGACCCGACTAACTTTAACAATCACAGCGGCAATGGAATTGTAGTGAGCCAATGTACCAATGTAAAAATAGCCTATTGCACTGCCACTAATAATGGCTGGGATATGCCACGAATCGGAAATGGACCGGTGGGAATATGGGCATGGGAAGCTGATAGTGTCAGCATCGAACATTGCCTTTCGTACCGCAACAAAACCTCCAATGGCGGCGAAGATGGCGGTGGCTTTGATTTTGACGGGGGCATTACCAATTCGGTGATACAATATTGTTTGTCATACGAAAATGAGGGCAGCGGTATCGGGCTGTTTCAGTATGCCGGAGCTACTGCATGGAACAACAATACCATTCGCTATAATACCAGTATCAATGATGGAAATGTTTCTGCAGCAAAAGCAGGTATTTATATCTGGAATTCCAGTTATGAAAATAAATTACAGCATTCTTTCATCTACAACAATACCGTATATAATAATAAAAATGCTGCTATCCGATTTGCAAACGAAAGTGCCAATGAAGGGCTTGTTTTTTACAATAACATTTTAGTAGCCAATAACGAAATCATCTCCGGAGATAGTATTGCCGGAAAATACCTTGGAAATTGCTGGTGGAGTTTCAGCAGCGGATTTGATGTGCAAAAAATCAACAATTTTCAAACATGGGCAAGGTACTACCAGCAGGAAATATTGGATGGAAAAATCAGTGGAATAAATATCAACCCTGGTTTTGCAAACATCAGTACAATCAATACCAGTGATGCAAAAACGCTTGCTTCTTTTGATGCTTTAAAAGCAAATAATACTTTGTTATTAAATGGAGGAATTGATTTGCTACAATTGTTTGGTATGGCAACAGGTGGCAAAGATTTTAATGGCGGCATGGCACCGGTAAAAGGCATCGGCTCCAGTTTTTAAAAGGATGTCTAAAATTAATTAAATGAAACAAGTTTTAAAAAGGAATATTTTTTACGTCGCTGCAATCTTATCATTTAATGTTTTACAGGCACAAACCATTTATTCCATTGATGCATCTAAAGCCGTTACTGCAGCAAAGTCCGGAAATTTTAAAATGGGAAATGCCGGCCCTGCAGGCAAGGAAATAAAAATCAATACCCGATATTTAACCATAGCTGGCATACCACAAATACCCGTAATGGGTGAGATGCAATTTTCCAGAATTGCAGTAGAGAGGTGGGAAGATGTTATACTCAAGATGAAAGCCGGAGGTATCAATATTATTGCTACCTACGTTTTTTGGATTCATCATGAAGAAATAGAAGGACAGTTTGAATGGTCAGGCAATAAAGATTTCAGAAAATTTGTGCAACTCTGTGCTAGGCACGATATGCTCGTTGCTGCCCGTATTGGTCCATGGGCACATGGAGAGGCTCGTAACGGAGGCACACCAGATTGGATACTCACCAAAAAGAATCTAAAGAACCGGACCAATGATCCGGTTTACCAGCAATACGTTTCAAGGTTTTTTGAACAGATTGGCGAACAAACCAAAGGGTTATTATATAAGGATAATGGCCCCATTATGTCACTTCAGTTGGAAAATGAATATACAAGAGGGCAAAAAGGTGAGGCGCATATTCAATGGCTGAAACAAACAGCTATTAAATATGGGATAGATGTTCCAATGTACACGGTTACAGGTTGGGGCGATGGTTCCGTTCCGGCTGGTGAAGTGATACCCATGTGGGGTGGTTATCCGGACCAACCCTGGGATCCTACAATTGAAAAGATGACAAGCTGCGGTGACTTTGAATTCAATGCCTTTCGTAATGATGATAATATAGGAAATGGGCTGAAACAAAAAAAGAAACAGTATATGGATTATTCTGATGAACCTTTTTTTACCTGCGAAATGGGAGTAGGCGTGCAAATAACACGTCACCGCCGTTCTGTTATCGGCAAATATGATGGCCTTGCAATGACCACCAATCGTATTGGTTCGGGAAGTAACCTGCTTGGATATTATATGTATGCAGGTGGCAGTAATCCAACCGGCACATTAACCAGTTTTAATGAAGATATGGATGAAACTGGTAACTGGAGCGAAACACCGGCAATTTCGTACGACTTTCAGGCAGCGATTGGTGAAAACGGTTTATTGGCACCATCGTATTACGAGGCAAAGAGAATAAATTACTTTTTAAATGAGTTTGGAAGTAAAATGGCCCCTATGGAACCTTTTTTTTCAAACAACAAAGATGGGTTTCAATATGCTGTGAGAGCCAATGAAAAAAGTGCCTTTGTATTCGGCATTAACTATTGCCGCTTTGAAGCTAAACCCGAAAGAAAAGCTGTACAGTTTAAAATAAAATTAAAAGCAACAGAAATTACTTTCCCATCACAACCTGTAAATATTGAAGACAGCAGCATTTTTATCTGGCCGGTAAATCTGGATTTAAACGGAATTGTGTTACGCTATGCTACTGCACAGCCATTGTGCAAAATAAATGATGATGAAGGCGAAACTATCTGGATATTTTCCCAATCAGTCAAAGCAGCGCCGGAGTTTTGCCTTGATGCTGAAAGCATAGACAAGCTGCAGTCTGTTAATGGAAAAATGGTACAGTTAAAAGGGCATTGGTTGATAACCGGGTTAGAGCCAGGAACTAACTGCGTAATCAATATCACGGGTAAAAATGGCATCAAACAAAAAATACTAATCCTTACTACCGAACAGGCTTTGCAGGCGTGGGTGCTGAACAATGCTTGTAAGAAGCAATTCTTTTTATCGGACGAAACACTTTATTTAAACGATGATGTATTAAATATTATTGGTGAAAATAACAGGCAATCAATAAGAATACCGGGCAACAGCATAGTAGTAAATGGCATGAAATTTTCTGGTAAGGATGGAATCTTTTCAGTGTATGAAAATATTATTACCCAAAATAATTTGAAGCCCCATTTTACAAAAAACAAATTGTTGCAGAATGCGCAATGGCTGCAAACATCGGTTGATTATATTGATGAAAAGAATAAGTTGTATCATAAATTATTTGTAAAGGAATTTAACCTGGGTAATCCTTCAAATATAAAATCTGCCATTATTTATTTGGCTACCCAAACCCATAGTCGGGTACAGGTAAATAATGTCTGGGTAAATCAATCGATTGATACTGGCAGTATAAGTCCGATAGATATTACTGGCTATGTTAAAAAGGGAGAGAATAATTTATTGCTCGATTTCCCTTTTGTAAAAGGCAACAAAAGCTTTGCAGCAAGGGTAGTCGTGGAATATTTTAATACGGATGAAATTAGTTTTGTAACCGATACTTCCTGGCTACAGGCAGAGCAATATTATTTCCCTGCGCCCCTCGGAACATTTGGCAACTTTTTTTCAACGTCCAAGGTTATGCCTGGTCCTGCAACTTTCAATGAATCTTTCAGCGGATTTACAGAATATTCGATTGACATCCCATGTAATTATTTGGATGGGTTGAACAACTTGTATCTCTCGGTAAACTATATGGGCATTCGTTCAGAATTAAGGTTGCAACACAAGTTAATAGCCGATAATTACAACAACAATACAACATGGAATATCGACTTAAAAAGAAACGGAAGCCAGTTGCAGTGCCGCAGCCTGCTGTTAAAATTATTTCCGCTGAATACAGATGATAAGATCTTATTTGATCTGCCACCTGCTGCTACAGATATTGGAAGAGCTGTTCTCAATAAGATCAATTTTATACCAGAATATAAAACAGTTTTTAAGTTAAAGCCTTAAATAAAATAAAATGAAAAAATACACCTTGTTTTTTTTATTGTGTGTAAACCTGCATGGTTTTGCCCAGCTAAAAATTCCGCCACAACCAAATGGTGAATTTTGGAAAGATACAAATGGTGATACCATCAATGCGCATGGTGGTGGCTTATTATTTCATGGTGGCATCTATTATTGGTTTGGTGAAATAAAAAAGGGTAAAACCTGGTTAGTGCCCAACCAGCAGTGGGAAGATTACCGGGTGCCAGCCGGCGGTATAAATTGTTATTCATCCAAAAACTTAACTGACTGGAAATACGAAAGAGTTTCGTTGGCTTCTAAAATGGGTAATGCAAATGATGACCTGGATACCAGTAAAGTAATTGAAAGGCCAAAAGTGGTGTACAATAGGCGGACAAAGAAATTTGTAATGTGGATGCATGTAGATGCAAATGACTATAGCTATTCGCAGGCCGGTGTCGCGGTGAGTGATCAGCCAACCGGCCCATATAAATATCTAGGTAGTGTAAAACCCAATGGCCAGATGAGCCGTGACATGACACTGTATAAGGATACAGATGAGCGGGCTTATCTAATTTATGCGTCTGAAGCAAACAAAACCATGCAGGTATGTTTGTTAAGTGATGATTACCTGTCACCAACTACTACTTATTCCCGAATCACCTCTGCGCAAAATAGGGAAGCACCTGCTTTATTTAAATACAATAAGAAATATTATTTAATTACTTCTGATTGTACGGGCTGGTCGCCCAATCCTGCAACTTACGCCACAGCAGATAGTTTATTGGGAGAGTGGCAGCAAATGGGAAACCCCTGTACTGGAGTTGGTGCTGACAGTACATTTAATGCGCAGAGCAGTTTCGTTATGCCCATTCCTGGAAGTAATAATAGCTTCCTTTTTATGGCAGACCGTTGGGATAAAATGAATCTTCCCGATTCTAAGTATATATGGCTGCCCATAAAAATGACAGGCGATAAACCAATAATTGAATGGGTAAAATGATGAACTTAAAAAAGCATTTTCGCAGCGTTGTTCCGCTGCTTTTACTGCAACATTTTTTCTATGCTGGCATTGCACAAAAAATTTCTTTTGTAACCAAAGCGCCTGGCCGGGTTGCGGTTGGTGCAAGGTATCAATACAAATTTGTTGCTTATGATTCTTCAAAACAAGCCATTAATTACACCTGCGCTCAGCTTCCACCCTGGCTACAACTTGATAAAAAAACGAATACCCTATCCGGCATTGCAAAAAAGGCGGGGCAATATCCTGTACAACTTAATGCGGTTACAAAGGATACGTTGATCCAACAGCAATTTATGTTGACAGTTTATGATCAGCAAACGATCAATATTTTACCATTGGGCAATTCCCTAACCAACGGCACCAATGGTTACAATAGCTATCGCAGGCATTTATGGCAACTGTTGCACAAGGCGAATTTTAATGTTGATTTTATTGGTTCATGGGACAAACATCACATGGGTGGCAATATGCCCAACGCAGATTTTGACATGGATCATGAGGGGCATTCGGGTTGGAAAGCCAGTGATGTTTTAAAGCCACCAGACTGGGATAAGCAACGGGGTAATATCGATGATTGGCTGCAATCATACCGTCCCGATATTGTTTTAATAGAATTAGGCACCAATGAAGTATTTCAATGCGTGAGTGCCAGTTCAGCGATGAATGATTTTTTAATCATCCTTAATAAATTGCGTAAAAAGAATTCTTTAGTAAAAATTTTATTGGCACAAATACCACCACTCGGTAAAGAGTGGTCACCAAAAAAATTATGTGGTACTGATACAAATTATGAACAGGCTGTGATACTATTCAATAATGCGATACTTCATTTTGGCCACACAAAAACAACCTCATTATCCCCTGTTATTATCGTGGATCAATTTACCGGAGTAGATCCCGCTATAGACATGTATGATGATATACACTCAAATGCAACGGGTGAAAAAAAGATGGCGGAACGATGGTACGAGGCGTTAAAACCGTTCCTTAAAAAATTGAATAAATAGTTATAGACTGTTATGGAAAGAAGGGAATTTGCGAAAGATGTTTTGCTAGCCTCATTGGCACTTACAGCCCCGTCATTTCTGATGGGGCAGGGAAATGAAAAGAAAGTTTCTCCCTTTCTCAGGATCGCTATGAATAATGATTCTCCACAATTCGATTTTTTTTCTATTGATTCACTTGGGAAAAATAAGCTGGACGAAAATGTAATACTGCATGAGGAAGAATGGATGGAGAAAAAACATGTTGGTAAAAAAGCCGGTAATAAATTTAGTTATTCAACATTGCAAACTGGTAAAGATAAGTTTGTATGGGAAATAAATATTGCTAACAAATCTTTTATACTTACCAGTACTTACCAGCAAAATTATAGCCAGCCATTTTTATTTAATATAGAGCAACATCTTAATCACGCTACATTATTGGGTATGATGAATGGTAATGATAATGATAATGCCATCAACCTGCCAGCCATATTGCATTTGCCAGATATGGGTACACTTAGGGTAACATCAACTATTGCAGGAGTACAAATCAACACTACCGCTAAAAGATTTATTGAGCATCCTTATGTTCGCCTGGAGTTTCCTGCTGCTGATGAAAGCAACAAACAAATAGTTTACAGTTTTGAAGTGGTGGCCATTCATCCGACAGTAAATGGTATTGGTAATGATAGCCGCTACGATTGTTTCCGCAAAAATTTCATCAGTATTTTTCAGATCAATCCATTTTTAAAAATACTTGCAAATAATACTGCCAGCGACGCTTGTGCTTTTACATTATTTAAATATGCTACCGTAGCGGCAAAAACACCAGCACTGGCTAAAGGCTTGCAAGCAAACGATCTCATTCGCATGACCCTTGATCGTTACCTAGCTGGCAAAAAAGGATATGGCATACTCGGTTATGATTATGACAAAGAATGGGATATTCCTGAAACTTCCACCGCTTGCCATTCACTGGATTCTTATCCTTCTTTATTAATGTCTGCCTGTATTTATACTTTAAGCAGCAACGATGCAGCATGGTTTAAAACTAACTATACCGGAATTAAAGCATGGGCAGATAAAATGTTGTCAATGGATAAAGACGATGATGGCTTACTGGAATTTTGTTTATCCGGAAACAGCGGAAGCTGGAAAGGTGATAAATCGCAAAGGCCCGCCAACTGGTGGGATACAATTGGCTTCGGCCATAAAGATGCCTATTCAAATGCCTTAGCTTACAATGCATTGGTACAATTTGAAAATGCCATCCGTAAGTATGGCAATGTGGTTGATGCAAATTATATTAAAATGAAAGCAGATAAATTAAAATCAGTTTATGCAGTTACTTTTTATAATCCAGACTCTGGTATTCTGGCGGGATGGAAAAGTGCTGACGGCAAGTTACATGATTACTATTTTATTTTTGTAAATACCGTTGCCATTAGTTATGGATTGATAGAAGACGATTTGGCCAACAGTATTATGGATAAACTCCTCCAAAAAATGAAAGCTGTAGGATACACAAATTTTGAGTTAGGATTGCCCGGTAATTTGATACCGGTTATCCGAGCAGATTATACAGACTTGCTGCTGGAAGTGGGCGGCGGAAAAAGGGAAGATAACCAGGATGGTTTCCAGATATATGAAAACGGTGGAGCTACTGCATGCTTTACTTACTTCACTATTCATGCATTTCAAAAACTAAAGAGGAAAAAAGATGCAGATGCAATCCTGTTGCCCTTGCTTAAAAGTATGAGTGAAGGAAATTTTCAAGGCAAAGGTGCTAACGGAAGAACCAAAGACTGGAAAACCTGGAATGGTGAATGCTGGGGTTACGAAGGGTTTTTAGTTGACAACTATATGTTTTTGCTTACTGTGCTTGAAAAAGGAAAAATGGACAAAGATGCTTAGCTCACCTTGCTAAATAGGCAATGATTACTAATCATCATCAATTTGTGGTCAAATTTTATCTATTATCATTTTCCCCTTTTGAATAAAAGTGCCGATTGTTAACCGTTTGCAAGCGTTGTGGCAGGTGGTGCTTTTCTGAAATTTGCTTTTAACACAATCAATAAGTTTGACAAACTTTTTTCAATTTCGTATCCATTGCTTTTGAGGTCTGCTTGCTTGTAAAGACAAAGAACTATGAGAGTTAATAATTAGACAACAATGCTTACCAATCTCCAGGCTCATTGTAAACTAGTATTAAGTAGAGTGTGAATTGTCAATGGTGAATGGTCAATAATCACAACCCTATAGCTAACGGGTTGTCATTTGCGATTTACCACCCGATTGGTATCAGATCACTATTTTGAAATATCATTCTATCCTAACATATTATTTGTTGTTGATTAAGTTAATTCATTTGAATGTCATGTATACTAATTGAAACTTATCTTTCTATATTTGATATAGATGTATTAAGATATGCCGATTCTTTATCCTTTTCAAATTGCTTCGGCACTAGCTGTTGCACAATAATAATAGCTGTTATAATTCCTGCTGCTTTTTTTCATACTTGTCTCTGAAGGAATCTACCCTATGCTGAATCAAAGCTCATTATAACAAAGGAAACCTACCTATGGGGGGCGAATCAGTTACAATCCAATTCCATTTTTTCAACAATAATTAATTTTCAAGCTTTCTTATTTAACACCGCTTCATATCCGTACATTGTGTCTTGTCATCATCAAAAATGAAATCTGCAATGACACTATCGGCATCACTCATCATTACACTGTCCCTTGCTGATGAATCACAAGATTATTTTACAACCTTGCGCAATCTCCATTACCCCAAACATTGCAACTATACCCCTGCGCACCTTACCATGCTGCATAGGCTTCCTGCAGATATGCCATTGATGGATGATGTCTTGCTCCAATTAACCAAAAGGCCCTTGATGCAGGTATCCGTAACCGGTATCACAAATATGGGTAACGGTGTAGCTTACACAGTGGAATCTGCTCAATTATTGACGCTGCATGCAACAATGCAGGATTTTTGTAAACCATATTTAATTGCTAAAGACAGGCGGACATGGCATCCACATATCACTGTGCAAAATAAAGTAACAGCCTTTAAGGCCATGCAAACAACGGAGTACTTGTTGCAGCATTTTAAACCTTTCTCTATAGTGGCAACCGGTGTTTCGGCCTGGTATTATTTAAAAGGGCCCTGGCAGATAAAGCAGTTTTTTCCATTCATGGATGGAAAATAGTATTGTAGAAAATCTTGATCACAATGCTGAATGCCGGCTTCCAGGTCCGTAACAAATAAGTTGACTAAAATCCTACACCGGTCGGAACCGCAGGAAAGACGGGGCATAAGTTTGCTGAAATCCCACAACTGGTCGGCACCGCAGGTCAGACCAGTTTAAACTAAAATCGTACAACTGCTCGGCACCGCAGGTCAGACCGGTTATAAGTTTTCTGAAATCGCACAACTGCTCAAAACCACAGGTCAGACCAGACCGGTTTAAACTGAAATCTTACAACCCGTCGATAATACAGGTAGACTCAAAATTAAGATCCGTCTTCAATCATTCAAGTTTTTAAAAAAACTAACCCACTGCTATCAAGCACAGCAGACTTTTTTACTGCACAATGCTTTCAAAGGGTACAGGATAAGTGTAGAGAAATTTCAACAAAAAAGCTTGAAATGTTTTTTGGCCAATCAAAGATAGATTGTGGTAATAATTATTGCAGACGTGGTTGTTGGTTTCAAATCCAGCATCGGGTTTAACCTTTCAATAGCCTTTGTAGAGCAAATAGATTTCCGGGAGCAGATGGTTGAATACCAGCAATCAATCAGTAAAGAAGTAGTAATCAGCCGCTTCCTGTTTTGAAAGCCTGTTTAATTTTTAATTGTTTGAATGTGAATGTATTGACTCCTAACAAAAAAAGATTTCAGCCAAATTTATTTTGAAAGGCTGTTGCAGGTTTTATTATTAAAAACAAAATAGCGTGGCATAATTATTTAGCGATATAGGTAAAAAACTCATGAAAAATCCTTTATTCGATCGCCGACACATCAAAGAATATCTTTTGTTTGGTACCATAGCCGCCATTGTGTAGATGATACCGGTATTAATTTTCTTGTCCAATCACACCTGCGAAAATCTTTGTTATTTATACATCGGTTGTTTTTATTTATGGCCGTAATATTTTATTACATCTACCGGTTACTGTACACCATGTACACCGGAAAAAGTGCAGGGTCCATGCTGGTTGCGGGAGAGCTTTCAACTTTTTCAGGTGTAATCATTTCTAGCATCTTTATTGTAATTGCGGTTTTTATTACATTTCCAGATTTGTTGACAGCCAGTTCTGGAAACCAGGTGCTTGAAGGGGGATCTGCGCAGCCACGGAAATTATTATTGATGATACTAGGTACTGCCATCATAGGTAACGTTTTTTTGGGTTCAGTCATTTCTGTAGTTGTTTCTTACGGCGGCAAAAGAGACCAGACAAGAGATAAGCCAGCTCCTTTAGAAACGTATATCAAACCTGATCAAAATCCGGGAGCAAGATAACACGGTGATGATCAAAGTCACCTCATAGAGGATTCTTGATGATCATGCCGTTTAACCCGGTGGCGATGAATCAGACAAACCAATCAAATAATAAAAAAAAGTTTTCCTTTCAAGAGGAGACTTTTTCATTTAAATAATCTTTAAACTTCCAATTCATTGTAAGTAATTTCACCAATGTAACTTTTGTGACCTTTATCAGGGAAGCCTTATTGCAACTTTGCATCTGAATCAATCAAATTGTTATGGAAATAGCGGGCTATTTGCTGGCTTCATTGGTGGGTGTTTCGCTCGGGCTGATTGGTGGCGGCGGATCAATTTTAACAGTACCAATCCTCGTTTATTTGATGGGGGTCAATCCGGTATTAGCCACATCCTATTCGCTATTTATTGTAGGTTCCACATCATTGGTGGGGGCTATTAATAATTACAACAAAGGGTTTGTAAATATCCGTACCGCCTTACTTTTTGGCGTTTCTTCCATCACTACTGTATTTATTACCCGCAAAATTTTGATGCCCAAAATCCCCCCGGTGCTTTATCAATCTCCTGGTTTTACTTTCACTCAATCCATGGCTACGATGGTGTTGTTTGCGGTGTTAATGTTGCTGGCCTCCATTGCAATGATACGCAATGATGACGATACCATTCAACCTTTAACCGCAGGTGCTTCCAAAACCAACGATATTGTAAAGCTATTATTAATTGGGATTTTAATTGGCCTTGTAACAGGTTTGCTCGGTGCTGGCGGCGGTTTTCTGGTGATTCCTGCGTTGGTACTCATTTTAAAAATGCCCATGAAAGAGGCCGTTGGTACTTCGCTGTTAATCATTGCGCTCAACTCGCTCATCGGCTTCACAGGCGATCTTGGTCATGTGGCAATTGACTGGAAGTTTTTGATATCCATCACGCTGATTGCCGTGGCTGGTATATTTGTGGGTGGTTTTTTAGCAAAGAAAATTGATGGCGAAAAACTGAAAAAGGCGTTTGGCTGGTTTGTATTGGTAATGGGCATTTATATCTTGGTAAAAGAAATTTTTTTATAATTTTTTCGAGCGTTGCCCCAGGAAATTGCATCATTCCTTATACCAGTTTCTTTTTTATATTTATACAAAATTCGTTCATGAGTAATATCGATCATACTGCCCAAAAAATAAATTCATCTTTCCAGATTGATGGCAATCTTAATAAAGAACCATGGTCAAATGCCATCTGGAGTAAGCGCTTTGTAGATATGGTAACTGGTGATGCAGGTATGTACAATACCCAGGCAGCAGTGCTTTGGAGCGATAACTATTTATACATCGGCTTTAAAGCAGAAGAACCTTTTGTAGAAGCAAAATTGACCGAAAGAGACAGCATCATTTTTTTAGAAAACGATCTGGAGGTTTTTATCGAAGGCAGGGATTGCTATTACGAACTGGAAGTAAATGCGGCCAATACCATTTATGAAGTGTTCTTTATCTGGAAGGACGCTTACCAAAAAGAAAGCAGGTTTAACAAGTCCCAATTTGATGTGCATCATCCACAAGCGTACACCTTTGGAGGCGATTATGACCGCACCGGTACCAGCTTTTGGAAGGGTACCCATCCAAGAGGAATCCGCTGGGCATTTACCAATTTTGATATGCCTGGTTTGCAAACCGCGGTAAAGGTAGATGGCACGCTGAATGACAACACGGATATTGACAAAGGCTGGAGTTTGGAGATTGCCATACCATGGATCAGCCTGCAGATTTTGGATGATCAACGTTCTGTGCCACCCGCCTGCGGTGATGTATGGAACCTGTTTTTAGGCAGGTTTCAAAAATTAACGAGTAGTGGTAAAGAGCTTCTTCCGCATCCGGCAATGGCTTTAAATAGTCATGGTATTTATGATACGCACTTAACTGAAAAGTGGAGCAGGATTGAGTTTAACACCTAGCACCATCTTTTTATATTGCTAGTGTTAAAATAAGTGTTAATAGTGAATGGTCAATATTTCACCATTGATATTGATTATTCACAAATCGATGCGTTATTTTATTTTTTACATAGCACTAGTTAACACTTGAGTGTTTTCTTAATATGAGTTATATAAAATATTATTATAAATTTGCCTGTTGAAAAAAGCGTCCGCAATATTATTTCTTTCCATTTACCTGTTGTCTACAATAGCAGCAAAACAGTTGGCAAAATTGCCCGTTGTTTTTCAGCATTTCAGCGAACACAAGCAGGAAGACAAAAACATTTCATTCCTTCGTTTTCTATCCATTCATTACCTGCATGGCAGTCCCAAAGACAAGGATTATGACCGTGATATGCAATTGCCTTTTAAAACTTCCCACGACTGTATTTCTTCTATAGCCATTGCATTTGTTTCAATAATGGTTCCGATTACCATTGCAAAACCTGTTGAAATCATTCTGCCGAAAAGCTATTTTGTACTCGATCAGCATATACAATCAACCTATCTCGCCAGCATCTGGCAGCCTCCCAAATACGCTTAGTATTTTTTATCTTTAATGAAGCATAAAGGTTTTTCTTTTGTGCTATTGTGCTTTTGATTTCTGCCAGGAGCCGTTTCTAATATTATTACTAAAAAATAAATTATGCTGAATGCAATAATTGGGTTTGCCATAAAAAACAAACTCATCGTAGGGCTATTTATAATTGCGCTCATCGGTTATGGCAGTTATGAATTTACCAAACTGCCCATTGATGCCGTTCCGGATATTACCAATAACCAGGTACAGGTAATCACCATTGCACCTTCTTTTGGTGCAACTGATATTGAACGCCTCGTTACTTTTCCGATTGAACAGGCCAATAACAATATTTCAGGATTGAAAGAGATCAGGAGTTTTTCAAGGTTTGGATTGTCGTTGGTGACCATCGTTTTTGATGATGCCACCGATGTGTACTGGGCAAGGCAACAGGTGGCCGAACGGCTGCAAAAAGTACAATCGCAAATTCCCCTGGGCATTGGGGTGCCCGAATTGGGCCCGGTAAGCACAGGTCTGGGTGAAATTTACCAATATGTGGTAAGGCCAAAAGATGGTTTTGAAGGTAAATTCAACGAGACGGATTTACGCACCATCCAGGATTGGATTGTTCGCCGCCAGTTACTCGGCGTAAAAGGCGTAGCAGAGGTGAGCAGTTTTGGGGGAAAACTAAAACAATATTCCATCGAAGTGGATCCTAATAAATTGCAATCCTACAATCTTACCATTACCGATGTGTTCACTGCTTTGGAAAATAATAACCAAAATACCGGCGGAGCCTACATTGAAAAAGGCCCCACCGTGTTGTTTATCAGAAGTGAAGGGTTGATAGGTAGCATGGACGATATTAAAAATATTGCAATAAAAAGCACCAGCACCGGCACACCGCTTTTTATAA
>Ga0105044_10005472_pt1 | contig 17462 bp, 8 predicted proteins | sample MAT01_FD_78092 | JGI IMG/M metagenome (GOLD analysis project Ga0105044, IMG submission 78092) | Freshwater microbial communities from Lake Fryxell liftoff mats and glacier meltwater in Antarctica - MAT-01 | ecosystem: Environmental > Aquatic > Freshwater > Ice > Liftoff microbial mat | place...
AGCCACAGTCCATGTCCGGATAATCTGGTAACCGCATTCCAATTCAATTTCTTGTAAAGAAACTTGAACGGTAATTGTTTCATCACAGTTGTCGGTTGCCGTAACGTTGGCTGCAGGAATTTCAGAATTGCACTCTAAAGAAATATCTGAAGGAACGTTCTGAAGTTCGGGATCAATTGTATCCAACACTGTAATCATCTGAGTTGCGCTCGCTGTATTGCCGCAGTCATCTGATACACTCCAAATGCGCTCGATAGAATATCCACAAGTCTGTGGGATAATATTCTCCACTAAACTCACGATGAGTTCGTCTGTGCAGTTGTCTGTTGCAGTAACTAAAGCAGGCACTGGCACTGCCTCGCACTCAGCAATCATGTCTGAAGGAACACCAGCCAAAATCGGATCTGTTGTATCCACCACTGTAATCGTTTGGTTGAGCACTGCGTCATTTCCACAATCATCTACAGCAGTCCAGGTGCGATAGATATAATAAGTGCAGGTTCCACTAGTTACATTCTCAGAGAAAGTAATTGTCACGCTTGCGTCGCATGCATCCACCGCGGTAACTGAAGGTGCTGACGGAATGTTGTCGCATTCTGCAGTTGCATCACTCACAATTGTGGTAAACACAGGATCGACATTATCTACTACTGTAATTTCCTGTGAATCAGAAACCTGATTTCCACAAGCATCTGTTGCAGTCCATGTCCGTGTAATAATGTATGGGCAACCAGTAGTTGCTGATTCAGCAACAGCCACGTTGGCGGCTCCACAATTGTCTGTGGCAAATACTGAAGTAGCTATTCCAGGAATGGCATTGCAATTAACGGTAAGGTCGTTAGGAACGCCAAACAGAACTGGGTTAATTGTATCTACAAAATGAATCCGTTGAGTAACTGGGGTTGAATTGTCACAATCATCTGTGGCAGTCCAAACCTGCACCAGATCATATCCGCATGCAGAGATGTTCTCTATAGCACTCGTAACAGATATCGCAAGCTCATTGTCACAGATATCCGCAAACTGCGGCATATCAAACGGAATCGGCTCATTGCACTGAAGAGTTACTTCGAGTACAGGAGCGTAGGTAATGGTTGGAGCTTGGGTGTCTACAACTGTAGTAATCTGAGAAGCTGTAGCTGAATTCCCACAATCATCTGATACAGACCAAGTACGAACTAGACGATATCCGCACAACAATTGTTCCGTGACGGCAGTCATTGAAACTGTCATATTCTCATCACAGTTGTCGGTGGCAAAAACAACACCTCCGGGAATCACTTCATTGCATTCGATAGTGGCGTTGGCCGGAATATTATTGAGGATTGGATCGGTCGTATCAACTACGTAGATGTATTGGTCTACTGTCGTCGAATTGTCACAGTCATCAGTTGCGGTGATCGTGCGGTAGAACTTATACGTGCAGCCGTATGGCTGCAACAGAGTAGTCACTGTAACCGTGAGGTTCTGATCGCATGCGTCTGAAAAAGAAACACTCACTTCAGGTGTGTCATCCCCACATTCAATTGTCAAGTCAGTTGGCTCTTCAGAAACTACCGGATCAGTTGTATCTATTACTGTGAACACGGTAGTGGCAGTCACTGTATTTCCACAATTATCCGTGGCCGTGCATGTCTTTGTGTAGACATATCCGCAAGTCTGATTCACTACTTCCTCATCTACAACGATCTGAAGATTATTGTCGCAGTTGTCTTCGAATACCACAACTACTTCGGGAATCGCATTTCCACATTCGATGGTCTGATTTGGGGTTTGAGAAATGATTACAGGTGCCGTCAAATCCGTAATCACAAAATGCTGAAGGAAAACCGCTACGTTATCGCAAAGGTCTGTTGCAGTCCATTCACGAATATGAGTGCACTGGCATGCAACGCCGGCATTTAGGCAGGTTTGAATGTCAGTGTAGGCATAGAAAACTGAACCACCATTGTCTGTTGCAGTAGGTTGAATAAGTGGAATGCTTGCTCCACAATTGAGGGAGTAATGAGTCTCCTGATCATCAAATACGGGAGGAGTCACATCACCTGTTACGATGACGTAATCGTTGGCGCTGCATCCTGTGCAATCCGTAACGACCACAGTGTAGGTTCCGGGAGCATTCACAGTAATTGTAGCTCCGCTATTCGAACCCACGATCCCCGGTCCAGACCAGTTATAGATTATTTCATTTCCAGAAATTGCCGGAGTAGTCGAGCGCACATAATCCAATCGGAATGAGCAAGATCCATTGTCAGACACTTTAATATATCGAGCAGCTGAGCCAAGCGTGTAACAGAAATCCTGATAGCTCGTTTGAGAAAAGGTAACTGCTGACGCCAAAGTCACGAATCCACTACCTGAATTTGTGGACGCCTGAATTTTGGCACTTGAGTTCGACGATGAAGTACCAGAGCAATGCTCCAACTTCATGCGCACGCAAATCTCAGTACCTGCCGGAAGAGATGATCCAAGATCAAGGGTGATGAAAGATGTTCCGTTGTTGCCCGAGGTCCACAACTTGGCTCCCGCGTTGTCACCGCAAACTCCCGCACTCGGTATGCTCTCAAGCCATCCACCGCTAGCTGCGATTGGGTGATTGCAATCTGAAACTCCCGGTTCTTCACACTCATTTACATCGGTCACCGAAGCAATAAGAGTTGCTTCCTGTGGTATGCAAACCTGCTGTGGATCGCCCGCGTCGACAGTCAGGCCGCAGTCCGGAGTACAATTGTATGAAGCATTTACATCTCCATTTCCGCTTGATGTTCCCGTAAAAGAGAACCAAGCACTAATACCATTTGCATTTGAGTTCAAGGCGTTTGCCCCGTTACCAAGCTGAAGACCGTATGCAGGACTCTGATTGGCAAGGTTGAGATTAACACCTGCTAATGATCCCTGACCGATCAATGTATTCGAGTTGGTCAAGCTAAAATCATAGAAAATCCAAGTTGTTTCATCTCCCAATTGCGGAGTATGTGGTTGACGACCCTGCGAAATCCACTGGGCATAGGTCGATTGATTGAAGAACCAAAGACTTACTTCAAACCGATGGTTGCTATTTGAAATGCGCTCAACCACACCATACATGTGTGCGGTTCCGTTCGAATATTTCGCAAAATGAAGTCCTCCGAAAGCAACTGATGCCCGGAAGTCCGTACCATAGGGTGGAAGGTAAAAAGAACGACCGGTCAACGACTCATATCCCGTGATTTCACAAATTTCATCCGGTGAGCAAGAGGTACCCACTTCAACTGAATTCACAGCCACACAGCCTGTGCAATCTGTTACGCTCACTTGATAGGTTCCTGGCTGATTTACTGAAACAGATGTCAGATTGGTTGACCCAACAATGCCGGGTCCACTCCACGCGTAGATAACCGCATTAGAATTGGAGGGTGCAGTAGTTGCCTTTACATAGTCTAATCGAAGCGAGCACGAGCCGTTATCCGATACTTTAATAAACCGGGCAGAAGAACCCAGTGTGTAGCAGAATTCCTGAAAATTAGTGGATGAAAATGTGACTGCAGAATTAATGGTAAAGAATCCACTGGACGAAACCAGCGATCCTTGAATTTTTGCGCTGGAATTGCTAGCTGAAGTTCCATTGCAATGCTCCAACTTCATCCGTGCGCATATTTCTGTTCCTGCTGGCTTTACTTCACCAAGGTCAATTGTAATAAACGAGGTTCCTTGATTGCCTGCAGTCCACAATTTCGCACCTGCATTGTCGCCGCATAGTGCTGCTGATGGAGTGCTCTCCAACCAACCGCCGCTATTCGCTACCGAATGGTTACAATCAGATTCTCCTTGAGTTACACAAGAAGAAGGATTACTAACCACTGCATTCAATGTGATTTGCTGTGGCGCACACACCAGAAGTGAGCCTGAAGGAGCAATCGCTACCGTCATAGCACAGGTGGGGGCACATGGGCCGGTTACCGTTATGCTTACATCATTCGACTCACCATCCCATGAAGAGCAAGGGACTCGGCGAGCACAACGACGAAATATGGTAGTTTCATTGAGCGGCCCTGGATCGTAAGTCGATCCACTCGCACCTGCAACCTGAACATTGTTCCAGTTCGTGCTCGCATTGCGATACAACCACATATATTCGATAGTCCCAGAACCCCCTGAAGGAAGCACTGTGCTTGAAATAACCGCCGGGTTAAACGGAGCACAACCTGTCTGGGTACAGCAAATGGTTCCTCCATTCGATAGGTTATTGCAGGTAAGCGCGGAACTAGCCCAAGCCTCTCCCTCCCTTTCCGGGGTAACCGAGCTTTCACTCCAAAAGATTACTGAAGTAGTTGCATGATCTGCAACCGCTAAAAGAGTGAAAAACAGAAAAAGCGTACTGGACGCAATCAGAGCACGGTAAAAATGCTTCATGTTTAAAGTTTGGTTGGTTTGAGTGACATTCCGGCGTTCCGGAAATCATCCTTAAAAGTCTAGTTAGGGAGGCAAAGATAAACCAATCTTCGTTATTAACAAGTTTCCGTCTAGTTTTTTCCGTGATTGGTGGTTGATTATACGCCTTTTGTCTATGCCTCTTCCCATAATCAGTTGATTTTCAATCAAATCAATCTGAGAGAATTTTGTACCCCAAACAACATCTTCAAAATGAGCGTAATAGATAAGGGGACCTCAAGTGGTCCCCTCAAAATCTTTTAAAAAACAAATTAACTAGCTCTTCAGCAACCGATTACGCACAATCCCATAAGGGAGGCGCACTTCCACTGAATACCATCCGGGGGAAAGACTTGAAACATCCACAATCCATTCAGAGCCTTTGGCAAAACCCGAGGCAACCGTTCTTCCCGAAAGATCCAAAATATGGTATGACCCGTCAGTCCGCTTAGAGAAGGCCAAATGCAATTCATCCTGAACAGGATTCGGGTAAATAACTAAGCGATGAGCATCAATCTCGTCCACTCCCACAGTAACTGTTACTACACTGCTCGGAGTTGTGCAGCCGAAAGTGGTCGTAACAACCACAGAGTAATTCCCAACCGCAGGATCATTTATCACATTACCAAAAACTCCATCCAACTCCAATCCATTAAAAAACCATTGGTACTCGCCGAGTCCTGCAGGCACCGAAACGGTATTGAGAATCGGATTGAAGACCGCAATAATCGGAGGACAAAACAGAAACAGCTCACTCAACGATGTGCACCCAAACTCATTCGTCACCTGCAATTGATACACGCCCCCTTCTGTAGCCTCAAGAATGCAAGACAATCCATTCTCCGCCAAAACATCATTTACCAGCCACACGTAGGACGACTGATTCGGATCAGTGCATGTAAATACATTACTCGCCACCGAAAACGAGGCGTCTGGTTCGGGGAAAACATTTACCTCGACCGTGCTCGTAATATTGTTCACTTCGACCAAGCCGATGGTCAATTGTCCAACCGTACCCCCGCCCGAATTAAATGGTCCCGTTCCCACGGCAAGTGTCACTGTAGAGTTACCCAAAAAATCATTGTCCGTAATCAAATCCTCATCCCAAAAAGCAAGCACGTAGGGTGGATTTACGAGTGGCACGTTGAGCCCGCTCCATGTGCCCGATGTCGCATCATCTACTGTGGATGAAGAATAAACAACTATATCGCTTCCATCCTTCAATTCAAAAAAGGGATCCGGAGAGCCCAATCCAAAAAACTCATCTGCATCGCCTCCCCAGCCTTCGGCCAGATTATTAAGAACAACCTCCGTCAAGACCAGATTAGAAATAATCGTGTTCAAACTCACCTCATACGTTCCCGGAACTGCATACTCTACATCATGAGGGCCTGCAGTAGATGCTCCACCGCCATTGCCAAAATCCCAAACGTACACGGTCTGCTGAGGAAACTGCCCCGCAAGAGTTGCCTCAAACGTTGCGTCCAAGGTGCCGCACGAAGCCACTTGGTTATAACTGAACGACTCTGTTCCTCCCTCTCCCTCGAGCACGACAAGCGTGAAGGGAAATGATTCGTTCTGCTCAAACTCAAATCCAAACGCAGAGACAAGTGCCGTCACACTGATCTGCACATCATATACTCCCGGAAGCACAGGAGTTCCGCACAAGGTGGCACATCCCGAATTCTGTCCATCCGAAGGAAAATACACTCCATCGGCATCATCCAACGTATACGCCATGCCGAAAGGAAGTCCGCTCACTGAATTGATCGTCAACTGTACCAAATCCGCAGACTGCTGTGTCCCGGGGTCCACAATCACTGCCGGTAGAAAAAAAGTGAGAAACTGCTCATAATAAACGCCTGCCGTGGCCTCCGCAACCACTGCCGGGCAAATTGCAGGAAAGCCATCTGTGCTTACACATTCCGGGTCTGGTATGCAATCTGCACATTGACCGAAACTGAAAAGGGAAACAAATGTGGTAGTGACTAAGAATAAAAATCGTTTCATTGGTTCAGGAGGTTATGATCACAATAATAAGGCGAAGACGGCGATTTCTGACGAATCCTCTTCAAAGTCGGTGTGCAAGAAAAATGTCGAGCACAAATCACATCCCATTTTCAACGAAAAATCAGAAGTCAACAGTCCGGCGCTCAATACCTGATAAATTTGAACCTTAAACATCTCCAGGCTTATGCGCAATTTTACTACCCTACTTGTCCTCTTTGCATCCCTTGCGGCCCAAAGTCAAATCAGACTGACCATGGTTGATCCGATTTCCAAACAGATTTCAATCAGCAACTATGGCGCTGTTGAAACAAGCATAGCGACCTATCGATTCTGCTCGCTCTTTGAATACGTATCGCTCAATCAAGCTCCCGTAACAATTATCGAGGGTGACCTTTCGCTTGCTCAAAACGAAACTGTCACGGTTCAATGGGCATCCGGATTTGGATTCAATAATAGCTCCAGTGATTTGGGACTATACCTACCAACTGGCAGCTTTTCTTCCCCCGCGGCCATGGTCTCCTTTTTTGAATATGGAGCCGGACAGCAGGGTCGTGAAAATGTAGCGGTATCGGCCGGCTACTGGTCAACCAATACATTTCTGACAGGCACCGGGCCGTGGTACTATATCGGAAATGGTACGCAACAAGGAGCTCAATTTTGGAGCGCAGAAAACCCCAACGGCGAAGTAAGCCAAGTGGTCATCAACGAAGTGGATTGCGATACTGAAGCTACCGACGTTCTTGAATTTATTGAGTTGTATGGCGAGCCCAATGCTTCCCTGAACGGCCTCGTCCTCGTTCTCTTCAACGGCGGCGCTATAAATGACATTAGCTATGAAGCCTTTGACCTTGATGGCTTTTCGCTCAACGAAGAGGGTTTTTTTGTAGCCGGAAGCTCAGCAGTTCCGAACGTCGGACTAGTACTACCACAAAACACCATTCAGAATGGCGCTGATGCGGTGACCGTCTATGAGGGCAACGCGGCTGACTGGCCCAACGGTACCGCCCCGTCCACTCTCAACCTCATGGATGCGCTTGTCTACGCAACTTCCGACGCCGATGATACCGCACTTCTTGCAATACTCACACCCGGACAACCTCAGGTTAACGAAACACAGGCTGCAATCAACCCTTTTATCTCGATGTCACGAATTCCGGATGGCGGCGCTGCATTCAACAGCAACGTCTACTGGAATCAACAACCTACGCCAGGTAACTCTAACGTCATTCCAATCCTTTGCTCCGGGGGAGCAATTTCTCTTGACCTCAATCAATTACCCAACCTCTGCGTGGAAGAGCCCAATGCTCCACTCTCATTCACTTCTTCCGGAGACATCATTGGCGAAGGATATTTCTTCATCGCCGTAGACGCCTCCAATGTGATCGTGCGTATTGGAGTGTCTGGTGAAATCGATTTTAACGGCTTACCTACTGGAACGTATACCGTATGGGGCCTTGCGTTCAATGGCGCACCCATTCTCGATACCGGCATTCAATTGGGAGCAATTGTCAGCGAGTGCTTGGCATTAAGCGCAAACTCCGTGACGGTAACGCTAGCAAGCTGCGTAGTCACAGAATGTGAAGGTGGAATAGTGACTGCCAACGGTGGATCATCTTACTTCTCCTTTTGCATTGATGGAAATGCGGATATTGTCCTACCTCAATCCACCTCTACCGCGGAAGGATCCTACACCTACGTTCTAACGAATACATCGAATTTGATCGTTTCAGTGCTTGACCAAAACGTGGACTTCGATGCTCTCCCTGTTGGATCCTATCGCATCTGGGGACTCTCGTACTTCGGCGAGCTCACCCCCGCTTCGATTTCTCCGGGCAATTTGGCTACTGCCATTTCAACCAATGGTGCATGCGTGCAACTTTCCTCCAACTTCGTGCAGGTCGTCTCTCAAACCTGCACCCTAGGCGATGGATGTGCCCAACTCTTCATTTCAGAATACACGGAAGGACTCGGAAACAACAAGGCCCTAGAAATTTACAATCCCACCTCAAGTCCGGTGAATCTTGCAGGATACGGCCTGTATGTCTTCAATAACGGCTCAACCGTATTCACTGCGGCATACGCCCCCGATGGTATTCTTCAGCCCGGAGAAACATTTGTAGTGTCCAATGGTGGAGCCGATCCTGAAGTATTAGCCATTGCGAATGGTACAAGTACCGTAGCCAATTTCAATGGAAACGATGCGGTTCAATTACGCTTCAATGATCTCGTGTTGGATGTGATAGGTGTAGTCGGTGAAAACCCGGGAACCCAATGGACGTTCGGAAGTGAGGGATCAACCCTAAACAGGGCCCTCGTGCGCAAACAAGAAATCAATGCCCCAACGACCAACTGGCTTCTTTCCACCGGACAATGGAATGTGTATCCCGCTTCAGACCTTACCCATATTGGCAACCACTCTTCCATTCCGTGCAGCGGTTCGTCCGTTATCGGATTCACCACCGCATCCGTTCAGGTGACAGAAAACGATGGCACAATTGTGCTCAACGTACAGGCCTTCAATCTTCCTGAATCCAGTCAAGTGACCATTTCAGTCGCTGGCGGCACTGCCCTCCCAGATCAAGACTTCGTCAATTTCTTTCCGCTCGTATTAGACTTTCCTTTTGGCTCATCCATTCAGTCATTTGATGTGACTCTTATTGATGATACGAATGAGGAAGGTACAGAGTTCATTCAACTTTCTCTTGAGGCCACAGGAACCATTACATACCTCATTCAAGACCTCTTTATTTCAATCGTTCCAAACGATCCGGTTTACGAAGTTTATGATATCGCAGAAATAACTACTGAAAACCTAACCGGCGTAATGGACAGTCTGGACGTGTTCTGCGAATTACGCGGCATCGTTCACGGTATTAATTTCAACGCATCTGGTGTTCATTTTCATTTGATCGATGAGACAGATGGAATAAAAGTGTTCAGTTCTCTTGACAATTTCGGCTACGTCGTCAATCAAGGTGACTCCATTCATGTCCGCGGCTTGATCACTCAATTTATGGGACAAGCAGAAATGCGCCCTGATGCCATCGATCTGATCGATTCAGGCCATCCGTTATTCCCCCCAGAAATCGTTGCTTCATTAAATGAATCTCATGAAAGTCATCCAGTAACTGTTGAATGTGTGATGATTGCAGAACCTCTTGAATGGACTAATCAGGGCAATGGATTCTTTGTCAGGATGAGCTCCGCTGACGGCGTATTTGTTGTTCGGGTGGATGGCGACTCCCAATTATTTGATGAGGTCGCGCCGCTTGGACATTTTACCCTTACCGGGCTTGTCGAGCAAGCAGACCCTGAAGAGGCTTATGATTCTGGATACACCATTTGGCCCAGCTTCATCTCCGACATATCCAACCCACTCGTGGCTTCCTTTGCTTCTTTTGCTGACCTCCAATTCGGTGATCTGGGCGCATCGGTCGACTTCGTCAACACGAGCATCGGTGCCAGCTCATCCGAATGGGATTTCGGCGATGGCAGCACCAGTGCTGAAACCAATCCCTCCTATCTCTACGGATTCGACTTCCTCACAAACAATCCGGAGTTTGAGATAAGCCTCGTGGTTACCGATGGTGGTACGTGCGCCGATACCTTGGGAATGATGGTCACCGCGCTCTATGTCGGAGTTTATGAACTCGCTGAATTGTCTACCTACGCTTATCCCAATCCAACCTCGAACGACCTAACCGTAAAAAGTTCAAGCGTCATCTCTTCTCTAATTGTGCGTGATAGCAGAGGACGAATTGTGCTGAACGAAAATCAGGTTCAGTCTTCTATTTCACTTATACCCCTATCACAATTCCCAACCGGCTTGTATCACGTGCAAGTAGAAACAGAAAACGGAAGACAATCGAACCTGCGGGTGATTAAAGAATAGAATTGTGCCTCGCACTTCCTGAAAACCGCCTTCGGGCGGTTTTTTTGTGCCCGCTGTTCTTAATTGTGAAGTGTCCGATACAGGATACCTTTGATCTCCCAATACATGAGACACTCAATCGTGAAACGATTATTCACCTATATCCTAAATGGATTACTCATCTCGCTTCCACTTTTCGTAACCTGTTACGTAATCTGGACCCTCTTCTCATTTCTTGACGGCTTAATTCCCAAGCTGATCTACTCCCGAAAAACGCTGGAAGAATTTGAAGAACAAGGCCGCACAGTATGGGGCTGGGGGATTCTCAGTCTCATCGTCATTTTGCTTTTGCTCGGTTGGTTGGGTACACGATTCATCAATCAACCGTTGCGCAAAGCGTTTGACCGAGCCCTTGATCAGGTTCCTTTGATTAAAACAATCTATAAAAGTCTTACCGAATTACTCGGCGCATTTGTCGGATCAAAAAAACGCTTCAACCAACCAGTTCTCGTGAAAATCAGCAATGATCCGGAAGTGCAGGTAATAGGATTTATTACCGACTCCGATCTTCATCAACTCGGCGATATCCAAAACAAAGTTGGAGTGTATATCCCCATGAGCTATAGCTTTTCAGGCCATCTGCTTATTGTTTCCACCCGCAACATTGTAAGGATCGAGCAGAATCCCGTGGATGTGATGAAGTACATCGTAAGTGGTGGTGTAGTTGAAATAGAAGACGGTGAAGAAAAGCAAAACTGAAGCTCTTCTGCTCCTTCACTTCATTGTGTTCATCTGGGGATTCACCGGTATCCTCGGAAAGGAAATTAATTTGCCTTCCGTTCAACTTGTCTGGTGGAGAGTTTGGATAGCTGCTGCTGGAATTGGAGTGTATGCTCTGCTTTCGCGAAAATCCCTCCAAGCCACACCTAAAGATATCCTGCGGTTCGCTGGAGTTGGAGTAATCACTGCAGCACATTGGATCTGCTTCTTCGGAAGTATCAAAGTGTCTAACATATCCACGGCACTCGCTGTGCTGAGCACTACCTCATTCTTTGTGGCTCTCGTAGCGCCCTTGATTCGTAAAACGCGGGTATTGCATTATGAGCTTCTCCTAGGACTCTTAGTCGTCGCGGGCCTAGCGCTCATTTTTCGATTTGAACCTCAATACTCCGGGGGTATTATCCTGTCGCTGATGGCCTCTTTCTTTGCCGCTGTTTTTTCAAGTTACAATTCCGTATTTGTATCAAATCACCCTCCACATCGGATTGCTTTCTACGAAATGCTAGGAGGAACAGTCGCTGTGAGCGCTTATTTGGCTCTATCCGGCGATTGGGCCTCGGGCATAGCCATTCCAACTCTTAAAGATTGGGCTCTGTTGCTCGTGCTGGCCCTCTTAGCCACAGCCTATGCCTTCATTGCGGGCATCAAAGTGATGAGAATACTTACTCCGTTCACTTGCGCAATCACGATTAACCTTGAGCCCATTTATACGATTGTGTTCGCTTTGATCTTATACGGTGAACAAGAATTCATGTCGCCGCAGTTTTACCTCGGCGCGCTCATTCTCCTTTCTACTCTCTTTATTAATGCCTTGGTAAAACGCCGCGAAGAAAAGAAGCAAAGGGAACCTAGTCTGTCTCAAGGGCACTTCTAAAAACGTGCGAAAAAGAAAAACCCCCGGTTTCCCGGGGGTTTTCATATTCTTTGAAGTGAAGCTTAGCAGCCCATGGTACCAAAACCATCCACGATGCTAACTTCTGCTTCTCCGTCGATGCCTAATTCATCAAAGCCATCTACATCAATTCCAATGTACTCCCCATTGAATCCGATAGAACCACCGGATACACTGAGTGTGCCATTGTAGGAGAAGTAAAGAGCGAAATCTTGGAAATCGAACAGGTAGCCGAAGCCCTTTCCATCAAGATCATCCATATCTCCTTCGAGATCTTCCAACCAGTTCAGAATTTCGTAGTTGCCAGAAGCCTCATTGTCGTAAACGAAGTAAGCGGCAAACCCCTGGAAATAATCCGTAAAGTCTGAATCTTCGCCAACCTCATCACCTAAGAGTGCTTCAAAGTCACCTGCGATACCAATTACACCGCTAATTCCATCAATGTTAGCTCCTGTGTCGAACAAGTCCAGACCGAGGGCTTCATCAGAGGCTGCAAAGCAAAAGGTGTAATTGATGTCAAGCGCGCTGTTACCAGCTACCACGGTTCCTCCAGTGTTGCCACCGAAAGCGCCCGCACCGATAAACAGAATTCCACCACCATTGTCTGAAGCTTCCCAAATTACATCGTCTGAGCTGGAATAGTTCCAGCCATCATTTGGAGTAGAGAAACTGAAATCTCTTTTTTCAAAGTCAATGTCGATGAAACGGTTTCTAGCCTCATCGTAAATCCGAATCGTCGGAATACGACCAGCCATGTCCTGAATCATACGCTGCTGATCGGAATCGAGCGTAATGGTCTTTTCAGGAGCCTTGATGCCATTGAACTCGCGCTCTTTCGTACAGCCCGTAAAAAAGGCTGAAGAGACCGCAAATACAACAACCGCAAAGGTGGTTTTCAGATTAGTTTTTGTCATGTCTTTAATTAGTTAAAGAGCCATCCCAAACGGATAGTACCCTGATAATTTGGGCCCCAACCTGAAGACTTACCATTCAGAAATGGATCTATGTTGTCGATGTCGGCCGGACCATCGTAAGTAACCTCAGTGTCTTTGTTGCTTGTAGATGAGAAGCCAAAGCCCAATTCTGCTCCAAGATAGATATTATCTGCGAAGTAGAAGTCAGCACCTGCAACCAAATTCGCACCGATAGTAGAAGTGCCATCCTTAGTCTCAAATGTTCCAATAGAACCGTCGAGATCAGAATCGAGGTCCCAAGACTCTTCAGTCGTAGTCTCGCTAGTGATTCCGAACAGAAGCTCAGCACCCACGTATGGAGAAAGGCGATCAGTTCCGGCAAAGTGTATCTCGTAACCTGGACGGATAGAAAAAGAGAACGTCTTAGTAACGTCCAACAATTCTGGTGCATCTGGATCAGCTTCTTCAGGCTGAGCAGTAACGTCAGTTGTGCTAGTACCACCGAGGAAAAGGCCAATACGAATGGCGCTAGACTCGCTGTTGAAAATACGCAGACGGATACCGCTGATGCTAATAGGGTTTCCACCAAGCGGCGCGAACTGAACCTCTAGGTTCTTCTCACCACCGGTTTGCTTCTGAGCATACAGGCCTGTAGCCGTCGCCAGAATCAATGCAAAAAACAAAAGTGCTTTTTTCATAAAAGTTGAGTTTTTGGGTTTTAGTGACTGCAATTTTCGCAAAAAAACCGGAGACAAAACTACGGTATTCACCGGTTTTTCAAACAATCGTTGTTAATTCCTAGTTTTGGGAGCCCATGATCTTTCTCACTCTACCGTGACGCTTTTCGCCAAATTCCGCGGCTGGTCTACGTTACAGCCTCGCATAACGGCCACATGATAGGCCAGCAATTGGAGGGGTACCACAGACAGAATAGGGACCAAACTGTCGTCCGCTTTGGGTATTTCGATCACATGATCGGCCAATTCGGTCACCACTTTGTCCCCAGAATTGACAATCGCGATGACTTTTCCCTTCCGCGCTTTTACTTCCTGAATATTGCTCACCACCTTTTCATACGACTGGCCCTGTGTCGCAATCACAAAAACGGGCATCTCCTCGTCGATAAGGGCAATCGGACCATGCTTCATTTCTGCCGCTGGATAGCCCTCTGCATGGATATAGGAAATCTCCTTGAGCTTCAGCGCACCCTCGAGAGCCACAGGGAAACAATATCCTCGGCCCAGATACAGCGCATTTTTATGATCCTTATAAATCTCCGCAATCGTTTCCACGATTGGGTTCGTTAAAAGCACTTCATCTACCTTGTCTGGAATCGATCCCAGTTCAGCCATCAGGCGGTGAAGACGTTCCTGAGTCAATGTGCCGCGCTTCTGTGCCACAGAAAGCGCTATCAGAAACAGCACAGAAACCTGAGCAGTAAATGCCTTAGTGGATGCCACACCGATTTCCGGTCCGGCATGGGTATATGCCCCGCTATGGGTGGCTCTCGAAATACTAGAGCCAACCACATTGCACACTCCGAAAATATGCGCACCGCGCGCCTTAGCCAGTTCTATGGCAGCCAACGTATCCGCCGTTTCCCCACTCTGAGAAATAGCTACCACAATATCCCCAGGCAAAATGACGGGGTTGCGGTACCTGAATTCGGAGGCGTACTCTACCTCGACCGGAATCCGGCAAAACTCTTCAAACAAATACTCGGCAACTAAGCCCGCATGCCAAGAGGTCCCGCAAGCGATGATGATAATCCGGCTGGCATTCATCCAGCGTTCTTCGTGCTGGTCTATTCCACTCATCTTCACCATGCCCAAATTCAAATTCAGTCGGCCCCGAATGGAGTCCCTAATCGAACGGGGCTGCTCGTGAATTTCTTTCAACATGAACGAATCGTACCCGCCCTTTTCGATGGCCTCGAGCTTCATCTCAAGCGCCTGTATATAAGGTGTCTTTTGCTTATTCTGAATAGTAACGATCTTCAACCCCTCAGTGCGATGCATCAGCGCCACTTCTTCATCTTCGAGATACACCACATTCTTGGTGTACTCAATAATAGGAGTGGCATCCGAGGCCACATAAAAGTCGCCGTCTGCACCAATCCCTATGACCAGCGGGCTTGACTTCTTGGCCACAATCATCTGATCAGCATTGTCCTTGTCGAATAGCACTATCGCATAAGCACCTACGACTTCAGACAAGGCCACGCGTGTGGCTTCAAACAAGTCGAGACCGGTGGTATTTCTCACATCCTCAATAAAATGAACAAGGACTTCGGTATCCGTATCGCTGATAAAACGGTGACCGCGATTGATCAACTCCGCCTTTAAAGTGGCATAGTTCTCAATGATCCCGTTGTGTATGAGAGAGAGTTTGCCGTCGCCGCTGAGGTGAGGGTGTGCATTCACGTCATTCGGAACTCCGTGCGTGGCCCATCGGGTGTGGCCGATGCCAAGTGTCCCTGCGGCCGATTGTTCGGCTACCAAGCTTTCAAGGTCGGCCACCTTGCCTTTGCACTTGTAAAGATGGAATCCATCCTTACCAACTAAAGCAACCCCTGCACTGTCATAGCCCCTGTATTCAAGGCGCTTAAGGCCTTTTATCAGAATGGGATACGCCTCGTCATTTCCCAGATAACCTACTATTCCACACATGGGTTGTAATTCTCAAAATTTGAAGACGAATGTACTGCAATTACTGAATGTGCTAAGCATCTCACACTAGAGCGCAATCAGACCGTTAATCCGAAGAAAGGGTCAAGATCAACCTCATGTTCTGACTAGGAACATCTGGCGAATATGCTGGGCCGTGACACACGACACGATTCACAGAAACACCAGCCCGAGTGCTTAATAAGTACAAGCCCTGACTTGATATTTCGCCGTCGAGCACTCCCTGAATATATCGAGGGATGCGAAAGCGGTATACGTTGGCCACAAAATCAGCTAACCCTCCAATCGTTTGAGAGGTTTGATCGGGAAGTACCCGCAACTCGCCGGAACTATTTTTATAAAGAAGAACTAATTGCTCCTGTGCAGCAAACCGTGGGTCATTGTCAAAGGGAATGATCAAGTCAGCCCCGTTCACTGTTCGTCGATCCAAGGCATTAAACTCTTCCAGATGAGGAATTTCAATTTTAACCTTTGACCCAGACGCCGCGTGAATAAAGCAAGATATTTCTCCTGCGAGCGGCGCTGCCTCAATACCCTGAAGCAATGAGCCGCCATATTCATGCTCAAATCGCGTAAACCGCGCGCAGTCGGTGGTTATCGTGTACGTATAACTTGTGGTGTCCTCTAGCATGCCATCCTGATTGCGGTAGTAGATGGTCATGCGACTTCCAGGATCTACCAAATCCACATTGAACACTCCCCCATTGGCCTCCGCCAATGTCGAAATCTGTATTCCTTTAAAATAGGCCCTGAAGTTGTCGTCAGAAGTAAGAACCGAGGGATCGGTCGGACTCATCAACTGGGCCGCCAGAGACTCATCAAGCGGCAGCCGAAGGGGCGGAATAGTGGTGGTTCCCTGCAACACCGCAAACGGCTTGATCGCTTGGCGCTCCTCACCGTCCTTCATCAGGTTGTCGGGCTTCACGGCAAGTTGCTTGTTGCTGTAATAATTCGAATCCAACACCAGGCTTTCCTCAATCTCGTTCACCAAAAAGTATGGGCTTCCAATGCGCCCGTAGAGATAGCCATCGTACTCCAGATAGAGCACAATGCTGTCCACTTCATAGGCTATGGGAAATAGGGCCGAGGTAGTAGACAGCTTGAGCTGTGAAACAGCACTCGCTCGCACCATTCCGAACTTTGGATCTACGTAGGACCCCACAAGAGATACGGACAACTCATCGGTGCGAAGCGAGTCTTCGCGCTCTGATTGCACAAGCAAAGTGAGGGTATCCGTGCGATTGGCATTCAGCAAATCTTCCTCCGGAAGCAGGTCGATTCCGCTTGTGGGATCGGGCTTTTTACAGCCTGGAAGCGCCAGAATTGCTGCTACGAAAAAAAGCCCCAATAGCTTGAGGCTTATTTTATAGGATTGTGTAAAATGGGTCACTTTAGTCGACCAGGACGGACTTTCCCGCATGAACTGTATCAAAGAATTCATCCACTGCGCCGAGGTAATCCGATTCTGCATATTGATGTAATACTGGAACATCAGTCCCTGAAAGAAATTGTGTCAATTCAGGAGCCACACCTTCCGATCCTACAATCACTCCATCCGCATAGCGGATACCTAGTTTCATGAGGTTTGTATGAGTCGGACTGGCAAGCTCGCTCACATCAGACGACTCAATATGATCAAAAGCTACTTTCTTCTGCATCTTTTTATCCAGAGTGCCTTTGAAGGCATCGTCATAAAGAGACATAACGATTTTGCTATCTGCGAAATGAGGATCGCGATTGAACAGCTTCTTCACATACAATGGGACAAGTGATGTAAACCAGCCATGGCAATGGATAATATCCGGCGCCCAGCCCAATTTTTTCACCGTTTCCAGCACACCCTTCGCGAAGAAGATCATGCGCATATCATTGTCGGGAAATAACTCGCCTTTATCATC
>Ga0105044_10005475_pt1 | contig 17457 bp, 13 predicted proteins | sample MAT01_FD_78092 | JGI IMG/M metagenome (GOLD analysis project Ga0105044, IMG submission 78092) | Freshwater microbial communities from Lake Fryxell liftoff mats and glacier meltwater in Antarctica - MAT-01 | ecosystem: Environmental > Aquatic > Freshwater > Ice > Liftoff microbial mat | place...
ATTGAAACGGGTTCGGGTTCGGGTCGGCGACATTGGCAACCGGTTGACCGGGGACATATGCAACAGTTACGGGGGAGGATCAATCCCTGGAAAACTGAGAGCCGAATGGAATCGATCCAACAGCATGCCCGCCTCGCGAAGACCGGGGAATTCACCATCACGGCGGGGGGCCGCGTTCGAGAGTTTAGAAATGTTGGATGGTGTCTGGGCGCGGACCCGATCTCCCGCGCGAGAGTCGAGCTCGCGAAGCACGTCGAACGAAAGGTCCGTTTCTGGTTGAACGAGTCGGCGATGGTCGATGAATATCCAATCCTCGGCATTGTCAAAATGGAAGATTTTCTGGTAGGCTGCCCTTAGGAGACTGTTGGGCTTAGCCAGCCCTGCTGCGAAAAACGGGCTTTCGGCCCAAATTTCCCCTCGTTTTCGTCAATTGTGTTCACCCCCATGACCTAGCCGCAACGAAGCCAGCAAGCAAAAGGGCCGCAGCCAACGTGGCCCGACCCGCAGGGTCGGTTTCCAGAGCGTTTCGGCGAAGCTGCTTCCATCCAACCAAAAAACACCTGAGATTTTTCATCACGGGTTCTTTCAACAGTCTCTTAGCTCATGATCCTCCACCGCCCCGCCCCGCTCTCCCGCCGCACCGTCCTGCGTGGACTGGGCGTGTCTCTTGGCTTGCCCTATCTCGAAGCGATGTTGCCTCGCGCGGCGTATGCGTCTGCGGAGGCGGCCACGGCAGCGATTCCCCGTCGGGGAGCATGGTTTTACTTCGGCACGGGGATGAATATGCGGGAGTTCGAGCCTGCGGACGAGGGCCGCAATTTCACCTTTCCACGCATCCTCAAACCATTGGAGGCCTTTCGCGATGACTTGACTGTTTTCTCCGGCACCTATCTGGAGCACGGGGGTGGACACCAGGGTGATTACACATTCCTTACGGGAGTCGAGGCTAAGAAGGGTGGGACGATCAAAAACTCCATCTCCTGCGACCAGGTGGCGGCGGAGATCATCGGCCAGGAGACCCGCTTTCCTTCGCTCCAGTTCTGTATTGAACGAGGGACGGGCTTCGGTGGCAATATGCGCACGCTTTCCTGGAATCGAAACGGCGTGCCGCTCGCTTCAGAAAGCGATCCCCATGCCATCTTCAATCGCCCTTTCAAGGTGGATCGGGAAGATGAAAAAATCGTCCGCGAGCAGGGCTTCGAGCGCCGGGGGAGTATCCTCGATCTGGTGATGGAGGATGCTCATCGCCTGGAGAAAAAGGTCGGAGCGAATGATCGGGAGAAACTCGACGAATATCTCAACTCCGTCCGCGAAGTGGAGAAGCAACTGGAGCGTGACGTCGCTTGGCAGGCCAAGCCCAAGCCAAATGTCGAGGCCTCCTTGGCCGAACGTTTCGCCGAGAGCTACACCGTGCATCAGCCGGGAGGACAGTTCCGCTACGAAACCTATGCCAAACTCATGTATGACCTCGTGGCGCTGGCCTTTCAGACAGACTCGACCCGGGTCATCACCTACGTGGTGCGTCAGGAGAGTGGGGGAGGGGTCTTCCCTGAATTTGGCGTCTCGAAGGGTTACCACGAGCTCAGCCACCACAACAACGATCCCAAGAATCTCGATGAGTTGGCGAAGGTGGATACCCTTTACCAGGATCATTGGGCCTACTTCCTTGATCGGATGCGGGGCATCACCGAGGCTGACGGACGGCCGCTGCTCGATCACTGCGCGCTCGCCTATTCCAGTGGCATGGGCATCGGGCATTCCAAGGACCGCCTTCCTTCCGCACTTTTTGGCGGTCGTGCCATGGGATTGGCTCACCAAGGACACCTCCGTCTCGCCGATTCCACGCCCCTCGCCAGCGTTTGGCACACCATGCTGGATCGCCTCGGCGTGCCGCTCGGCGGCGAGTTTCAAGACAGCAAAGGCGTGGTCAAAGCGCTGCTGGGTTGAAGCGCATCACCCCAGCGGTTTGGTTCCCAGTTCGGCGAAAGGCACTTCGTGCGGGAGCACTTTCTCCCTCGCCGCGACCGCGCAGGTGACTCCGGCCGCCTCGCCCATGGCCACTGCATTGCCCGTCACCCGATAACTGCTGTGGGCGATGAATCCGCCGCTGATGCAACGGCCCGCCAGCATCAACCCATCGAGATCGGAGGCGATCAAGGAACGCAACGGAATGTCGTAGGGCTGCGATTGGAAGGGCTTGGCCTCAATCTCTTTGGTTTTCCCAGGATTGGTCGAGTGCACGTCGATGGGGAAAGTGACCCGGCAAATGCCATCTGCAAACTTCGCCCCGGTTTTCAAGTCCTCGTCTGTCACGGAGTAACGACCGTGGATGCGTCGTGCTTCACGGGTGCCGATTTGTTCGCCGGTAGAGACGAGTTCTAGTCCCGACCAAGCGCCACCCAGTTTACGAAGTGAGTTGATGATCGCGTTGTTCTCACGACGAGCTTCGAGGGTCGCACGAGTCACATCGTCGGCGTTGATCGCGGAGACGTTGTATTGGTGGTTTGCCATCATCGCATAGAGCCCGTCGTGGATCTCGAAAATCGAAGGGCCACCGTAGGATGGTTCGATGCCGGCACGGCGCAACTCGGCCAGGAAGTTCGCTTTGCCCCGACCGAGTTCGCGAGCTTCGGCAAGATGATTCACGAAAGGAGCGATCTCATCGGTTTTGACGCCATGGAAGAGCGCCATGAGTGACATCGGCTGGGTCGCGCCATCAGCGGCCCGACCATAGTCGAAGCCACAACCTGCCTGGGCTGCGAGGTCTCCATCGCCGGTGGCATCGATGAAAGATCGGGCGGTCCAGACCTCGCGTCCGCTTTTGCTTTCGGTTAGGACCGCCGCGAGACGTTTGTTGGCGTCGGGCACGGCTCCGACGATGCGGGTGAGCAGCCGGATTTTCACTCCGGCCTCGACCAGCATATCCTCCAGAAGAAGCTTCATCGTTTCAGGATGATAGACCCAGGCTCCGCCGAAACGCTGCCCGTTGCCTTCGGCGGCGAGTCGTGCAAGCACCTCGGCCATGATGCCCGGCTTATTGAACCCGTCGAGAATCCAGGAGAGCATCCCTGCCGTCCAGATGCCTCCGACGCACCCGTGCAACTCGATCAAGGCGGTGCTGGCTCCGTTTCGAGCTGATGCCAAGGCCGCCGCGAATCCCGCAGGCCCTGCCCCACAGACGATCACATCGAAGTCGCCCACCACCGGGACGTTCCGCCCATTTTCCTGAAACCAATCGCCGGCCAATTCGCCGCTGGTTCGCCCATGCATCCGATCCGTGGGACCATACGGAGCGGCAACTTTCACTGGCCCGGACGGTCTCGCCGGGATGGGGCGGTTGTCCGGATTGACCCGCTCTTGAGCGATACCAAGAGCTCCGCTCCCAAGCAGCCCGGTGCCGGTGATGAGCTGGCGGGTGAAACTGCGGCGGTTGAGAGGGGTGGCGGACATGGTGGGGATTTTAGCACTTTTGATTCCGCCTGATCAAGGAGACTAACGCTGAGACTTCGACAAAATTCGATGCGCCAGATTGTAAAAATCCCGGGAAGCGCATTTTCTCCGTGCTTCGTGAAAAAAACATGCTTACTTGAACAGTTTAGAATGACCACGTCAATGATTTCAAAGTTGAAATTCGCCCACAGCGAGCGCCTCTCGCGATTTCATGAAGAGATCAAGGCATTCAAGGAGTTTGGAACAGCCACGAAAACATTCCAAAAGGATTTTAATGGGGAGATTCTTCCGCAATACATCAACGAGTTCTGGACGTCCAAACAGAGAGCTGCACACTCGATCCATGAAATTTCGTATCGCGCTTGTTTCAAGCCCCAGCTTCCCAGATTTTTCATAAACCGTTTGAGCTCCCCTGGAGACGTAGTCTATGACCCGTTCATGGGGCGTGGCACCACTCTTCTTGAAGCGGCCTTGCTTGATCGTATTTCGTTCGGTTGTGACATCAACCCCCTTTCAGTAGTTCTCTGCGAGCCCCGTTTCAGTCCCCCGGAAATCAGTGACGTAGCAAAACGTCTGGACAGTATTCCGAAGATGCCTTCCAGCGAAGTTCGATCAGATCTTCTCGCTTTCTACCATCCAGATACCCTGAACGAGATAAGCGCTCTGCGGGAATACTTGCTGAATCGAAATCACGAGGGTCTTCTCGACTCGACTGATCGATGGATTCGGATGGTGGCAACCAATCGACTGACAGGGCACTCGTCGGGGTTCTTTTCCGTCTATACAATGCCTCCGAATCAAGCGGTCTCTATTGAATCGCAAATCAAAATCAATCAAAAGAGGAACCAAAGCCCCCCACCGCGAGATATCAGGAAGAGCGTTCTAAAGAAAACGCGGACCTTACTGAGCAATCTGGCTCCTTTGCTCGATTCCAGCCTGACGGATCGCCGAAAGGAAGCCCGTCTTTTCGTTGGATCGGCGGCGGAAACTCCGTTGATTACGGATGGATCGGTGAACCTCGTGGTGACATCCCCACCGTTTCTCGATGTGGTAAACTACCAGCAGGACAATTGGCTCCGCTGTTGGTTCAATGGAATTGATCCGACCAAGGTGAATATTTGGAATTTGAAAAAGGTCGAGGATTGGCAGTCCGCCATGGTCACCGTATTTCGCGAACTTGCCCGTGTCCTTCGCCCAGGGGGATTCCTCGCATTTGAGGTTGGAGAAGTGAAGAACGGCAGCCTCTTGTTGGAGGATTTCGTTGTGCCAGCTGGTCGAGAAGGCGGACTGAACGCCGAGATGGTGGTCATCAACGCCCAGGAATTCACCAAGACATCGAATTGCTGGGGCGTGGACAACCTGAAAAAGGGAACAAATACGAACCGAATAGTTTTGTTTTCGAAGCCTTGGTAGTACAAGTAGTCTCCCATGGCTACACTTGAATCGTACTACAGCGACCTTTTGAAGTGGGAAGGGCAATCCCCACGAACAATGATTGATCCCTGGCCCGCCGACCTGAGGGCCATGATTCAGGTTGACATGGGGGAGGCGGTTACGACGTCGTGCATCAAAGCGAACCCTTGCCCGATCAGACAGAATAGCACCAACCAGTCGGTGGGAAATCAGGTGGAGTCTTTTGCGGTCGCCATCCTGGCACCGCACCTGAAAATGTTCCGGCCCGCTCCGTGTCCAGGCAATGGCTACCCGGACAAAATGTTGGAGAACTCGGCGACGAACGCTTTGATTCCCTTGGAGATGAAAGCAACTGCCCGATGGGATTCCTCCGATTCCAATCGGCGGGTGCTGACCTCATCAACTGCTAAGCTGCGAACCGTGTTCCAGGCCCCTATCCACCACCTCCTCTTAGCCATCATTTTTACCCCACAGCCAAATGGCGTCTTGTTCGACGTTATTCGATTGGATTTCCTGAAGCCAGAAAGCCCCGTGACCGTGCGCTTGGAAGCATCGGTGAGCCACCGCCTGCTTGCAGAGAGCAACCATCATAGCGGTTCCTTCTGAAGCACACCCCCACCACCGAATCACAACTCGGGAAAATCCTCTCGATACCTTTTCAGCAGAGCGTCTACATCATTCGGGACTATGTAGATCCGACCTTTCACTACTTTCGTCTCGTCGGGTTGCAGACCACCGAGGCGGAAATCGGAGTGGAGGCAGCGGGCAACTCCTTGGAACAGCTCTTGATACGAATCAAAGGCCACCGCGAAAATCATCGACTCATCGGCGCTGAAGCAACCGATCAATCCGAGGCTGGGGACCAACGGACTGAGGGGACGAGGATTCACATCGGTGCGCGGCACTCCCAGCGGGCACCAGACCTGGCCGGGGGTGTAGCGGGCCTCCTTCGTCCATGGTTGGATCCGATCCATCCTGGTTAGTTGGCCGTCGAGGAACAGGAAACACTTCGGCAGGTAATCATCCAGGTCGGGGTTCGCGCCCGAGAACCCTGTGAAGTCACCCAGCCGAATGCAGGGCTGAGCCCAATGGGCCTCGGAACGAATGGCTGTGGGATTGTGAGCGGTAATGTGGAAGCTGACGCTGTCATGATCCGCTGTGATGACATGATCAACGATCAATCCGTCCGCCACGGTGTCGCGCAGGCGAAGAGTTTTTTGATCCCCACTGAGAGAAATTAGCTCAGGGTGATGCGGAATGACGGTGTGCTTTACCCAGTCAGCATCGGTAGATCCGGCCCGGCAATAGGCCTCCAGGTAGTTGATCCGAATGGTTTGGCCGGGCAACTCGTCGCCCGAGATGATCAGCCAATGCGGCGCCTCGTAGGACAGGGTCAAGGCCTTGGCTGACGGAACGAGGCACAGGGCGCACAAGCTGTAGAGGAGATTTCGGATCATGCTAGAATTTCATTCACAATTTGTCCATGAACATCGGTGAGGCGGAAACGCCGACCTTGGAAGCGGTAGGTGAGTTGCTCGTGGTCGAGACCTAACAAATGTAACACAGTGGCTTGGAAATCGTGCACGTGAACTTTGTCTTTCACCACATTATAGGCATAGTCGTCGGTCTCGCCATGGATATAGCCGCTTTTCACGCCTCCCCCGGCCATCCACAGGGAAAAGGCCGCCCCGTGGTGGTCGCGGCCGTGTTTTTTCGGATCGTTGATGTCACCCTGACCAAAGGGCGTCCGCCCAAATTCTCCGCCCCAGATGACGAGGGTGTCCTCCAGCAAACCGCGCTGCTCCAGATCACGCACGAGGGCGGCGCTGGGTTGATCGGTGTCACGGCATTGGACTTCGAGTTGGGTGGGGATGTTTTGGTGTTGGTCCCAGCCCGCGTGCATGAGTTGAATGAAACGAACCCCGCGCTCGGCGAGGCGACGGGCTTGCAGGCAGTTCCGCGCGAAGGAGCCGGGACGATGCACGTCGGGTCCATACATGTCGAGGATGTGGGCGGGCTCGCTGGCGAGGTCGGTCAGCTCCGGAACACTGCTCTGCATGCGGTAGGCCATTTCATATTGGGCGATCCGTGTCTGAATCTCCGGATCGCCGATGGCACCGAACTGTTCCTGATTGAGGGCCACCACATCATCAATGATGCCCTTTTTCATGTCCCGCGAGAGGCCCGCCGGATCGGAGAGGTAGAGCACGGGATCTCCCTGGCTGCGGAAGTTGACTCCTTGGAATTTGCTGGGGATGAAGCCGCTGCCCCAGTAGTAATCGTAGAAAAGCTGACCGCAGGAATTTTCCCGGTCGCGTGAGAGCATGACGACGAAGGCGGGCAGGTCTTCGTTGCTTTGGCCGAGACCGTAGGTTGTCCAGGCGCCCATACTGGGGCGACCGGGGAGTTGTGATCCGGTCAGGAAAAAGGTCACGGCTGGAGCGTGATTGACCGCCTCGGTATTCATCGAACGAATCAGGCAGATCTTGTCGGAAATATCGCGGGTGTGGGAGACGAGGTCCGACATCCATTGACCGGTTCGCTTGTTTTGCTGAAAATCTTTGAGCGGACGCAATACGGGATATTCCTTGTAGCCGCCCGTCATGGTGCTGAGGCGGACTCCGGCGCGAACGGAATCAGGAATGTTTTGGCCGTGGCGGGCGACCATGCCGGGCTTGTGGTCAAACAAGTCCAGGTGAGAGGGCCCGCCGGTCTGCATCAGGTAGATGACCCGTTTGGCTTTGGCGAGGTGGTTCGGAAAGGCCGGGCCGGCTTCACCGCGATCCACGGCGGCGTGGAGATCGCTCTGACCGAACAAGGTGGCCAGGGCGGCGCCTCCCAGACCGGCGGCCCCTTGTCCGAAGAACTGGCGTCGGGTTTGCGAAAGGTGATGAGCGGAAGCGAAAAGCGACGGATTCATGGCGAGGAAAGAGGTTGCCGGGCGAAGAGATGTTTCTGGGCGAATGTCAGGGTCGGACGAGGGTGGCGTCGAGATTGAGGATGACTTGCGCCATGCGCACGGTGGCAGCGCGGATGACGGTATTTTCCGGGGTCTCGGCTATTTTCGCGGCGGCATATTGCGCCGCCTCTTTGGGGAAGCTTTGGAATTCATTCAGGCTGCGCTCGAAACCGTTTTCCAGAAGTTGCGCTTCCTTGGGCTGCGGCGGACGTCCGGTTGCCAGGGTGAAGCCGTAGGCGAGACGGTCGGGGACCTCGTGGCCCCCTTCCTCAATCATGCGCCGGGCCAATCCACGGGCGGCATCGACGTAGGTGATGTCGTTGAGCAGAACGAGGGCGTGGAGGGGCGTGTTGGTGGTGGAGCTTTTGACAGTGCAGACCTGCCGGGCGGAACTGTCGAACATATTCGTCGGCGAGGAGGTGCGGCGCCAGAACGTGTAGAGGCTGCGGCGATAGATCTGCCCCGGATCCTCGTTGTGGGGGTAGCTGATTTTTCCGAAGGAGAACTCTTCCCAAAGGCCCTCGGGTTGCTGGGGATAGACCGGATGCCCCCCGACGTCGAGCCGCAGAAGTCCGGCCACCGCGAGGGCCTGATCACGCAGGAGCATGGCGGGCAGCCGAGTGCGGTGGCTCCGGGCGAAGAAGCGATTCTCCGGGTCGCGCTCAAGATGCTCGGGCGTGATCGTGCCGCTGCGTCGGTAGGCTTCGCTGGTAACGAAAAGCCGCACGAGGTGTTGGATATCCCAGCCGGACTCGACGAATTCACGGGCCAGCCAATCGAGCAGTTCGGGATGAATCGGCAGTTCGCCCTGCACGCCGAAGTCTTCGGTGGTTTTGACCATGCCCAGGCCAAAGAACTGGGCCCAAAGACGATTGACCGCTACCCGCGCCGTCAGGGGATGGTCCGGGTCAGTCAGCCAGCGGGCCAGACCGAGGCGGTTGCGGGGAAGGGAGGGATCCAGCGGCGGAAGGAATGCGGGCGTGCCGGCAGTCACCTTGTCGGTGGGTTGCTGGTAGTCGCCGCGATTCAGCACGAAGGTCTCCCGGGTGGCGTCGGTCTTGTTTTCCTCCATGACCATCATTTGCACGACGGACTCTTCGACTTCGCGTGAGTCCTTGCGGAGTTGGACCAGATGATCTCCAAGGGCTTTCCACTCGGATTTTCCATGGTCGCCTTTGGTCAGATAGAACTCGGCGACCTCGCGTTTCTGCGTGTCATTCCGTTTGTCTTCGGCGGTGCGCAGGACGTTGGCGAAGTTCTCAAGAAAGCGGGACCGGTCAGCTAAGTCTGCGGCGCTCAGTCCAGCCTCCCAAGTGCGGCGGCGTTCGTCGATGTCGATTTGCTCTTTGGCGACGCTCGCGGTGGCGGTTCGGATGGCATCGGCGACCTCGGCCTTCTTCTTGGTTTGCTCCTCGGTCTCAAGTGCGAGGAGCGGTTTGGCGAGCTGCACCGTGACGCCATTGCCGAAGGCGCAACCTTGACCGGTCCTCGTGTCGATCCCGCCGCTTTCGGGGATGTTGTTGAAGAAGGCGAAAAATTGGTAATACTCCGCGTGGGTGATGGGGTCGTATTTGTGCGTATGGCACTGGGCGCACGCCATCGTTAGGGCCAGCCAGGTGGTGGCGGTCGTATCGACGCGGTCAATCACGTTGTTGATCCGTTGCTCTTCCTTGATGGCTCCGCCCTCGCCGTTGAGCATGTGATTGCGGTTGAATCCGGTGGCGATGATCTGGTTCCGGGTGGGTTCCGGGAGCAGATCGCCGGCCAGTTGGGCGATGGTGAAGGTGTCAAAGGGCATGTTGTTCTGGTAGGCGGCCACCACCCAGTCGCGCCAGGGCCATTGGTGACGATTCCCATCTTGTTGGAAGCCGTTCGAGTCGGCGTAGCGGGCCGCGTCGAGCCAGGCGAGGGCCATGCGCTCTCCGTAGTGCGGATTTTTCAGGAGTGACTCGGCGACTGCGTTGACGGCTGCGGCGGGATCCGCGCCGTAGGATTTTTCAAAAGCAGACAGGTCTTCCAAGGTGGGTGGCAAGCCGATCAGATCGAAATGGAGGCGGCGCAGCAGGGTGCGGGCGTCGGCCGGGGGATTCACCGTCAGACCTTCTTCGGCGAGTCGGGCATCCAAAAACGCGTCGATCGGATTCGTGGCGGCCTTGCCTTCCGCAGGGGGCGGCAAGGCGGCTCGCACGGGAGTGAGGTAGGCCCAATGCGGCTGATACTCGGCTCCGTCTTCGATCCAGCGCTTCAAAATCTCGCGATCCGCTTCGCTGAGGTGGCGATGCGAATCCGGGGGGGGCATCATGGCATCCGGGTCATCGGAGAGAATGCGCTGCCAGATTTCACTTTTGGCCAAATCTCCCGGCACGAGGGCGGCATAGCCTCCCAGATCGGCGACGGCGGCCTCGGCAAGATCGAGGCGAAGATCGGCTTCGCGTTGTTTTGGATCGGGACCGTGGCAGTAGAAACAATTCTCGGAGAGAATGGGACGGACGTGGTGATTGAAGGAGATCTTCGCCGGGATGGCTTTGGCCCCCTCGGGCAAGCCGCCTCGCGGAGTCCGACTATTGGCCAAAGCGGCGGCTCCACTGAGGGCGACGGCTTCATCCTGCGGATCGTCGAGGCTAAGCTGGGCGCGGCGGGGACCTTCGGTGAGCGGAGCGGGCGCGGACTCTGCCGGGGCAATGGTCGGAGTCTCATCCACCACAGCGACCTGCTCCGGCGACGGCGCGTCTGTGCGGAGTCCCCACCACGAGGCTGCCCCGATCGCGAGCATAAGGAGGGCGACCATTGCCGCGATGGTTTGCCAGTGCCATGCTCCTCCCGCGACATTCGCGGAACCGGGCAAAGCCAGGATGTTGCGCGGGGGGCGTTGCCACGAGGCGGCAGCGAGATCTTCGTCAGTCAATGCGGCGATCTCACTGGTCAAAAAGCAATGCTCGCGAAACACTTCGATTCGAGTCGGCTCGGCTTCGAGCAGCTCCCAGAGCCGCTCTCGTTCCCAAGGCGTGAGTTGACGCTCGCCGAGGGCGGCGAGGATGTTGCTGAATTCTTGTTCGGAGGCGTCGTGACTCATGAGAAAGCGGTTTCGGAAACGTGAGTTCCGGGTTGGCGGTTGATGCACTCGATCAAGGTGCGTTTGATGCGAAACAGCTTTTGGGCCAGTGCGTTGCGGTTACTGATGGCTTCGCTGCTGAGGGTTTCCAGGGTGGTTCCGTCAAGGTAACGGCGCAGCAGAAGTTCGCGGTGAGCCTCGGAGAGCTTCCCGAGGCAATGTCGGAGTGCTTGGGCGCGGGCTTCTTCGATCTCGCCGGTTTCCGGTACACTCGCGGCGGCGATTCGCTCGAAGAGCTCATCGCCGGGCAGTTCGCGGCGTTCCTGTCGGAGGAGGCGACGGCGATGGTTTTGCGCCAGGAAAAAGGCGGTTTGAAAGGCCCAGGCATGGAAATTCCCCGACGGGTCGTAGTCCGCCCGTTTTTCCCAAAGCACGAGTGAGGTTTCCTGCGTCAGATCATCGGCCGCGCTGGAGCTTCCGGTCAGAGAGAGGAGGAAGGCCTGAATCTGCCGGCGATGGCTGGCGAGGAGAGTCGCGAAGTCAGCGGAGGGTTCGGGGTTTTTCAAGGGAGTCATGGAGCCAGGGTCGGCATCCAGTATTTGTCAGAACTTCCCGTTTCATTATGGCGTAATCGCGGATTTCGATGCGCCTGAAGATTCCCCCCACCAACCGACCCCTACCACTTGGTCGGCTCGACCTGCGGCAAGCCGAGGAGTTCCCGACACTGCGCCTGGCGCTCCCAAACCTCCTCGGGCGTCTCTGCGAGAATCGTGAGGTGCCCCATTTTCCGGCCTCGTCTCGGTTCGGTCTTGCCGTAAAGGTGCAGCGAGCAACCGGGGATCGCCAACATTGCGGTCCAATCGGGCCGGCCCTCGTGATCGATCCAGACATCGCCCAGTAGATTGATCATCGCGGCGGGTTGGAGGAGTTTCGGGTCACCCAAGGGCAGGCCACAGATGGCGCGGAGCTGTTGCTCGAACTGAGAGGTGACGCAGGCGTTGATCGTATGATGCCCGGAATTGTGCGGGCGGGGAGCCATCTCGTTGACGAGAAGCTCGCCGCTCCGGCTGACAAAAAATTCGATGGCGAGCAGGCCAACGTAGGCGAGGTCGGTGGCGACGGTGCGGGCGATGCGCTGGGACTGCTCGAACAGCGCCGGAGGCAATGCCGCCGGCGCCACACTGAGATCGAGGATGTGGTCGCGGTGATCGTTCTGCACGGGATCATATACCGCCGTCGCACCGGAGGCATCGCGAGCGACCAGCACCGAGAATTCTGCGGCGAGGTCGATTTTTTGCTCCAGCACGCCACGTGGCGCAGCGAAGCTCGCCCAGATCGCCTCGGCATCGCCGGAGGCTGAGACGACCACTTGCCCCTTTCCGTCGTAGCCGAACTCCGCCGTTTTCAGAATGCCACCGCCGGAAGGCAAGGTCGCCAGAGCCTCTCTCAGTTCCGCTGCCGAGGAAACCACCGCGAAGGGCGCGCAGGGAACGCCATGGTCTGAAAGAAATGTTTTTTCGCGTTCGCGATCCTGGCAGATGGCGATGGCATTCGCTCCCGGATGGAGCGGGATGCGTCCGGCGATGGCTTCGAGCAAAGCACGCGGGATGTTTTCAAACTCCACTGTCGCGACCGCCGCCGCACGGACAAATCGCTCGAAGGCTGCCGTATCGTCGAAGGGCTCCTCGATCAGCATATCCGCCTGCGCTGCCGGTCCGGCATCGGGCGCGCCACTCCACACCACCACATGATACCCCATGCGATGCGCGGCGTCGGTCAACATGCGACCAAGCTGGCCACCACCGAGAATGCCGATGGTCGCTCCGGGGAGAACGGGCTGGCTCATGCAGGGTCGTCGAGCGAAGGCAGTTCTGAGGATTCGACCTGCTGCCGGAGCGACTCGCGATAGACGATCAGCCGCTCGGCGAGATCAGCATCCTGCAAAGCCAAGAGCGACACCGCAAAAAGGCCCGCATTGGTCGCCCCCGCTTCGCCGATCGCAAAGGTCGCCGTCGGGATCCCGGCCGGCATTTGCACGATCGACAAGAGCGAATCGACTCCGGCGAGCGTCCGCGATTTAACCGGCACCGCCAGCACTGGAAGCGTCGTCAGAGCCGCCGCCATGCCCGGAAGGTGAGCTGCGCCACCAGCGCCGGCGATGATGCATTGCAAGCCACGCTCGCGAGCTCCGCGGGCGTAGTCGTAAAGCAACTCCGGGGTGCGGTGTGCGCTGACGACGCGGGCCTCGAAGGACACGCCGAAATCGCGCAGGACGCTGGCGGCGAGGGCCATCGTCTGCCAGTCGGAGCTGCTCCCCATGATGATGCCTACGCGAGGTGAGGAGTCGGGTGGTGGGGACATAGGATTGGAGGGCTGAAGCCTTTCCTGTTACACTGTCGAAGCCGGGCGCTTGAGCAAGTGTTTTCCGCAGCCCTCCAGTGGGCGCAACGACGGGAGAATTGAGCAAACAGGGTATGGTCCGGGGCTCAAGAGGGTTTGGTCGGTTCGCTGCGTGCGAAAGTTTCCCTGCGCGACCACATGTTTCGAAAGAGGCAGGAAAATTGAGGTTGACGTTTTTGTGCAAATTGCATTCCTTCTTGCCCTGACTCTCACGGAACCAAATATGAAAAAAATTCTCATCGCCGCCGCCATTGTTTGCCTTGCGTTACCCCAGCCCGCTGACGCAGGTTCCTACAAAGGTCAGGTGGGCAAGCTTAAGGCCGTCTTCGAGATCGATTGGGACGAAAGCGATACCGGAGCACCGGGCGATGGCGGGATCCATGGATTCTACTACTATCCCTCCCGACCGAACCAGACTTACTTGATCGAAGGTGAGTTCGGGGCTGACCGGAAGCTCGTCCTTCGCGAATATACGGACGGCACACTGACCGCCGTGATGATTCTCACCGGTGCAGGGGGCAAGAAAGTGCGTTGGAGCGGGAAGATGAAAAACACCGACGGTCGCGAATTTGACATGTGGTTCGCGGAGTGATCCTCGTGTTTGACCCAGCCGCGTCGTGGATCGGCGGGCGGGTGACGATTCCAGCATTCCTCTTCGGGAAGTTCTCGACAAACACCGGGAACCTGACCAAGGTGGTCATGGACTCATCCAGGTTCCCGATTTGAAAGCGAGCTTCCATCGTCCCCGCATCTTTTGGCTGGCCTTGCTGGCGCTCATCCCGTGCGGAGGAGTTCGTCCGCTTGTCGCCGCGCCGACCATGAATGAAGCGATCTTGCACCGCATCGACGAAGCCATCGAGCAGGCCATCGCCGATCAGGTGATCCCAGGCGCGGTGCTTTGGCTGGAGAGCCGGGGCGGGCGTTACACCCGGGCCTACGGAAATCGTCTCACCGTGCCGACAGTCGAACCGATGACCGAGGACACCATCTTCGATCTTGCCAGCCTCACCAAAGTCCTCGCTACCACTCCCGCCATCCTGCAATTGGCGGATCAAGGAAGCATCGACCTCGATGCCCCCGTGGTCCGCTACCTTCCCGAATTCGCCGAAGGCGGGATCCGTGAGATGCCGCCCGAGCTGCGCGATTCGAAGGCGAACCCGCCGACGGCGGAGGAACGATCAAGCATCACCGTGCGACAGCTTCTCACCCACGTGAGCGGACTGCCGCCGGGTCTTTTTCTCAGCGAAGGCGACTTCTGGGGCTACGAGCAAGGCGTGCGGCGGGCCTGCCAGATAGGGCTTTGGGAAAAGCCCGGAACCCGCTTCCGTTACAGCGATGTCAACTTCATCCTCCTCGGTGAAGTGGTGCGACGGGTCTCCGGCGAGCGTCTCGATCACTATGTTGCGAACCATATCTACGCCCCGCTTGGCCTGCGCGAGACGGGATTTCTGCCCCCGCCGGATCAAGTCGGCCGGATCGCACCGACCCTCGTGATTCCCGAGTATGGCCTGCTCCGCGGCCAGGTCCACGATCCCACCGCGCGGCGAATGGAGGGAGTCGCGGGACATGCCGGACTCTTCGCCCCGGCCTCCGAAGTCGCCGCCCTCGCTCATCTTTTCATGAGCCAGGGCGATGCCGCGAAGGTTGGGCTGTCTTCCGATACTCTTGCCGCAGCGAGCCGCAACCAGCTCCCTGCGAATCTGAAAACCCAGCGCGGGCTAGGCTGGGATATCCGCTCCGCATACTCCTCCGAGCGGGGTGAGCGATTCCCGGACGGCGGCTTCGGTCACACCGGCTGGACTGGCACGTCCCTCTGGGCCGACCCGCCCAGCGAGACCCTAGTCATCCTGCTTACCCACCGCACCTACCCGGACAGCGACGCTTCGGTCAAGGATCTCCGCCGCGAGATTGGCACCCTCGCGGGCGAGTTGGCCGGATATCCTCTGCAGGATCTCAGTGCCGCGTTTGATTCCACCGACACTCCGAATGTGACGGTGGCCGCCGGCGATGGCGGAACAAAAACTTCCGGTGTCCGTTCCGGCATTGATGTGCTCGAGGCAGGTGGCTTCGCCGCTCTGGCGGGACGCAAGATCGGACTCATCACCAACCAAACCGGGATCAATCGCGAGCGTCGCTCCACCATCGATCTCCTTCACGGAGCCTCCAATCTGGAGCTCGTCGCCCTTTTCTCCCCCGAGCATGGTATCCGCGGCCAATCCGAAGCCGCCGCCATCGACGATGATCACGATGCCGCTTCGGGACTGCCGATTTACAGCCTTTTTCGTTCCGCCACCCGCGCCCCAAGCGCGGAGCAAATGAAAAACCTCGATACCCTCGTCTTCGACATTCAGGACATCGGTTGCCGCTTTTATACCTACGTCTCCACCATGGGGCTTGCCATGGAAGCCGCCGCCGCCGCCGGGAAACGATTCGTCGTGCTCGACCGGATCAACCCTCTCGGAGGGATGCAAGTGGATGGTCCGGTTCGGTCCGGCGAGGGCAACGACTTCGTCGCGTTCCACGACATCCCCGTCCAGCACGGCATGACCGTCGGCGAACTCGCGACGATGTTCCGCGCCGAGCTCAAACTTGACCTCGATCTCACCGTCATTCCGCTGGAGGGCTGGGATCCCACCATGGATTTCGACGCCACCGGGCTGCCTTGGGTCAATCCCTCCCCCAACATGCGCAGCCCCACCGAGGCCCTCCTGTATCCCGGCGTCGGTCTGCTTGAGTTCACCAATGTCTCGGTCGGACGCGGCACCACCACCCCCTTCGAGCAAGTCGGAGCCCCTTGGCTCCACGGCGGTCGCCTCGCCGAAGTCCTTCAGCGGGAGAATCTGCCCGGGCTGCTCATCCTACCCATTCAATTCACCCCCTCTGCCAGTCTCTACGATGGCGAAGATTGCAGTGGCGTCCGTTTCGTCGTGACCGACCGGAGCGTCCTTCGTCCCGTCGATCTGGGTATCTGTTTGATGCGCGCGATCCACGATCTCCATCCCGGCACTTTCGATCTGGCGGAAAAGGGCAACGTTCTCCTCCGGCACACCGCCACTCTGGACGCCATCTTGCAGGGCACCACCCTCCCCAAAATCCGCGCCCTCTGGCAACCTGAACTGGGCGAGTTCGGAAAACGGCGGGAGGGATTTTTGTTGCATGGGCGGTAGGGGAGGGGGCCGCACCCCGCCCTTGCTCACCGCCGAAGTGGTTTTATCTTCATGGTCAAACTCATGACCCGCGAATCCGATCAGGCCAGCACCATCCACCCCCTCCCGGCGGACGCCTACGAGCGTCCCGTCCTCGAGACTCCGAATGGCTCGGGCAAGGTCTTGATGCACTCGTGTTGCGCCCCCTGCGCCGCCGAGGTCATGGATGCCCTGGTCGCTTCGAAGATCGAAACGACGATTTTTTTCTACAATCCGAACATTCATCCCCGCGACGAATACGAGATCCGCAAGCAGGAGAACATCCGCTACGCCGAGAAACTGGGGATGGCCTTCGTCGATGGCGATTACAACGCCCGCGACTGGTTCGACCGGACCAAAGGGATGGAGGAGGAGCCCGAGCGGGGTATCCGGTGCACCGCCTGCTTCGACATGCGGTTTGAGGTCACGGCTGCCTATGCCGCGGCTCACGGCTTCGATCTGATCTCCAGCACCCTCGGGATTTCGCGTTGGAAAAACATGGATCAGATCAATGGCTGCGGCGAACGAGCGGCCGCTCGCTTCCCGGGGATGAGCTATTGGACCTTCAACTGGCGCAAGCAAGGTGGTGCCCAACGCATGATCGAAATCTCCAAACGCGAAGAGTTCTACCAGCAGGAGTATTGCGGTTGTGTATACAGCCTGCGCGATACCAACTCATGGCGTGAGGAAAAGGGCCGCCCCAAAATCAAGCGCCTCGTGAAATTCTACGGTCGCGACGCCATTCTTGAGGAAGCCGAAGCCGCCCCCGGACTTCCCAACGAGGCCTGAGCGAGCCATTTTCCAAGTTGCACGAGCGCCCGCTCGCGTCGAAGTTCGGAGCTCGCAGTTTTCCAAGGAGGGATGGCTGAGCTCGGTTTAAGGCGCTCGATTCGAAATCGAGTGTAGGGTAACCTACCGTGGGTTCGAATCCCACTCCCTCCGCCACTGCCAGGTGGCGGTGGAGCGGGGTTCGAACCCACGGCTGCAAAAAAGGTTCG
>Ga0105044_10005476_pt1 | contig 17454 bp, 15 predicted proteins | sample MAT01_FD_78092 | JGI IMG/M metagenome (GOLD analysis project Ga0105044, IMG submission 78092) | Freshwater microbial communities from Lake Fryxell liftoff mats and glacier meltwater in Antarctica - MAT-01 | ecosystem: Environmental > Aquatic > Freshwater > Ice > Liftoff microbial mat | place...
ATCTGGGTCGCTCGCTGGGAAACGACAACGGTGGCCTGCCGTTCACAGTCGTGTTCGACGCAGGTGGGGATATCGCACACCGTAAAATGGGGCGCGTGACTCCACAAGAACTGGAGCAATGGCGCTCCCGGTCCTAGCTGCCTAAGCGCTGCTATCGCAACTCGCGCGGGCGCCGAAGGCGCCGCTGTCGCATCCGCCGTCTCAGCGACATCGAGCTCCATTGGTGAAAAATAAGCTCAAATGACCGCAGATAGACCCGTTTTGAGGTAAATTTGCCGCTCTTTCAATTTACATCGTTGGAGACGCCATGGATCTTAGAAAACTCAAGACACTGATCGATCTGGTTTCCGACTCGAACGTCTCGGAACTGGAAATCACCGAAGCCGAAGGCAAGGTCCGTATCGTGAAAAGCAGCCCGACCGCCGCCATGCAATATCAAAATCTTGCGCCGGTCGCGGCGCACGCGGCGGCACCGGTCACAGCCGAGGCACCTGCGGTAGCCGCAGCCGCGAACCATGTGGTGAAGTCGCCGATGGTCGGCACTTTTTATCGCAGCGCGTCGCCGGGTGCCAAGCCCTTTGTCGAACTCGGCGGCACGATCAAGGAGGGCGAGACCATCTGCATCGTCGAGGCGATGAAAATCCTCAATGAAATCGAAGCGGACAAGTCCGGCACCGTCACCAAGATCCTTTGCGTGAATGGCCAGGCCGTCGAATACGGCCAACCCATGTTCGAGATCATCTGAAGCCTGAAGCCGAACCCTCCAGCCCATGTTCAAGAAGATACTGATCGCCAATCGGGGCGAAATTGCATTGCGCATCCAGCGCGCCTGCCGCGAGCTCGGTGTCAAGGCGGTCATGGTGTATTCGGAAGCCGACCGGGAAGCCAAGTATGTCAGGCTGGCCGAGGAGGCTGTGTGTATCGGCCCGGCGCCGTCGGCCCTGAGCTACCTCAATATGCCAGCCATCATTTCGGCGGCCGAAGTGACGGATGCCGAAGCCATCCACCCCGGATACGGCTTCCTGAGTGAGAACGCCGGTTTCGCCGAGCGGGTGGAAAAAAGCGGATTCCAGTTCATCGGACCCAGTCCGGAGTCGATCCGCACGATGGGGGACAAGGTGTCTGCCAAGCAGGCCATGATCAAGGCCGGCGTACCCTGTGTTCCGGGATCGGAAGGGGAATTGCCCGACGATTCGGTCCAGATCCGGCGTATCGCCAAGAGCGTCGGTTATCCGGTGATCATCAAGGCATCCGGTGGCGGCGGTGGTCGCGGAATGCGGGTCGTGCACACCGAAGCGGCACTGGTCAACGCGGTCCAGATGACCAAGGCGGAGGCAGGCGCCGCATTCGGCAATCCTGCGGTTTACATGGAGAAATTCCTGCAGAACCCGCGCCACATCGAGATCCAGATCCTGGCCGACAAGTTCAAGAACGTGGTTTATCTTGGCGAACGCGACTGCTCGATGCAGCGGCGCCACCAGAAGGTCATTGAGGAAGCGCCGGCACTCGGTATTGCGCGTAAATTGATTGAACGCATCGGCGAGCGCTGTGTCGCGGCCTGCAAGAAGATCGGCTACCGTGGCGCGGGCACCTTCGAGTTCCTGTTCGAGAACGGCGAGTTTTACTTTATCGAGATGAACACCCGGGTTCAGGTCGAACACCCGGTGACGGAGCTGATCACCGGCATCGACATCGTCAAGACCCAGATCATGGTGGCGGCCGGTGAGAAGCTGCCGTTCACGCAGCGCCAGATCGAATTCCGCGGGCATGCGATCGAATGCAGGGTCAATGCGGAAGATCCCTACAAGTTCATCCCGTCGCCCGGGCGTATCACGATGTGGCACCCGCCCGGAGGTCCCGGCGTACGCGTCGACTCGCATGTTTACACGAACTACTTCGTACCGCCCAATTACGACTCGATGATCGGCAAGATCATCGTACACGGCGACACGCGGGACCATGCCCTGGCGCGCATGCGCAGTGCGCTCGGGGAGACCGTAATCGAAGGCATCAACACCAATATTGCGTTGCACCGCGAACTGATGGTGGATGCCCGCTTCTGTGGCGGAGGTACCAACATCCACTATCTGGAAGAGTGGCTTGCGCAACACAAGCGTTGAGCGCGGCTGCATGTACGAATTGAGCCTGCTGTGTCCGCAAGACCAGGTGGAATTGGTCGCCGACGCGCTCGAAGCCCTGCAGGCGCAAAGTGTCAGCGTCGAAGACGCCGACGCGCACACCGACCGCGAAACGGCCTTGTTCGGCGAACCCGGCCTGGCTCCCGAGCGGATAGGCTGGCATCGCTCCGATATCAAGGCGTTGTTCGACAACAAGGCGCTGGCCGATACCGCCGCCAAGCTGCTGCAAGCCCAGGACTTCTTCTCCAACTGCGCCGTGGTCTCCATTGCCCCATTAGAGCCGCAGGACTGGGTTCGTCTGACGCAATCGCAGTTCGAGCCAGTGCCGATATGCACGGACTTCTGGATTGTGCCGACCTGGCATGCAGTGCCGCCGGCAGCCAGGTACGTCATCCGACTCGACCCCGGACTCGCGTTCGGTACGGGCACCCACCCCACGACGCGCATGTGTCTGCAGTGGGTGGCCGAAGGCCGTGGTGCGCAGTCTCTGGGCCGGGTGCTCGACTACGGTTGTGGCTCGGGCATTCTCGCGATCGCCGCCGCGAAATATGGCGCTGCAGAGATCGATGCGGTGGATATCGACCCGGCTGCAGTGCAGTCCGCTGTGGACAACGCCCGCGCCAACGCAGTGACCATGCGATGTGGCCTGCCCGACATGGCGCAAGGCGTCTACAAGACCGTGTTAGCCAACATCCTTTCGACGCCGCTCAAGGTGCTCGCGCCGTTGTTGTGCGCATTGCTGGAGCCCGGCGCATGCCTCGTCCTGTCGGGCATTCTGGAGCGTCAGGCACAGGAGCTGCGCGAAGCCTATGCGCCATTCATCGAGCTGGAGGTCGCCGCGTCGCAGGATGGCTGGATACTGATGACCGGTGAGACCTGATCGACGCAGGCACGACACTACAATCGAAAGTCATGAGCCTGATCACACGTTGCCCGACATGCGAAACCATGTTCAGGGTCGTCCCGGATCAGCTTCGGGTATCGGAAGGATGGGTTCGATGCGGGCAGTGTTCGGAGATTTTCGACGCCACACAGAACATGGTGCCACCGACAGGATCGGCGGCGGCCGCGCAAGCCCCAGAGCAGCAACCCCGCGCCGCCGCCGCCGCCACACCGAGCACAGCGAGCACACCGCCACCTTCTTCCCCTGACCCGCTGCCACAAAAGTTTCCAACCCAGGAGCTGCCTGCGCAAGAGCGCCCTGCTGTTGCCACAACTGCCAACACACACACGATGCCGGTCGCAAGGATCGAACCGACCCATGCCCCCTACCAGCCGATCAACACGGTCCCTACTCCAAACGCTGATCGCGTCATACTAACGGCGTCCGGCACGAATGAGCCGATCTGGGCTGACGCCCCGCTCACCGATCCGCAGACCGCTCTGATTGCCGGATACGAGCGTGACGCATACGATTTGCCCTCTCCCGCAGCCCCGCCCAAGATGGCGCCCGCTGCGGCCGCTCGGTTCGAGTCGCCCACGTCCGAGAAGGAGAACTTGTCCTTTCTCCAGGACAAACGCAAACCCTCATTCTGGCAAAGCAGGACAACTCGGATCGTGTTGTGGTTGGTATTGCTGGCGTTGCTGGTGGCGCTGGCGGTACAGATTGTCGTGAGCCAGCGCGACCGTATTGCAGCGCTGGAACCAGCGACCCAACCCATGCTGCTCGCCTTGTGCGCATGGCAAGGCTGTACGGTAGCGCCACTGCGCCAGATCGAGTCGATCGTGATCGACAGCTCGTCCTTCAGCCGCCTTCGTGGCGACGACTACCGACTCGGTTTCGCGTTGAAAAACAAGGCGCCCATCGATATAGCGATGCCGGCCATCGAGCTGGCATTGACCGATCCGCAGGACCAACCCGTGATCCGACGCGTCATCCATCCGGCCGAGTTTGGTGCGGCGTCCGATCGCATGGCCGGTGGATCGATGTGGAATGGTGCTATTTCGCTGAACGTCAAACCAGGCGCCAATGGCGAGCGAATTGCCGGCTACCGCCTGCTCGCTTTTTATCCTTGATCGTTACTTTGCAGCAATGAAATGAAACTGCCCCCACGCTCACTGGACGTGCCTCGGCCAGAGGCCACGGCTCTTCGCCCTGTCCGACTCTGCGCCAGCAGAGTCGGAGCCGCAGGACTCAGCCCACAGGGGGCCATCAGTACCTTCGGAACGGCCGGGCGGTACTGGAAGTTGCCCCCACAGGGGGCCATCAGTACCTTCGGAACGGCCGGGCGGTACTGATATGGCATCCATCATCTGTGGATCCCTGGCGTTCGACACCATCATGAATTTCGAGGGTCGGTTTGCCGAACAGATCCTTCCCGAACAACTGCACATTCTCAATGTGTCGTTCCTGGTCCCCTCACTGCGACGCGATTTCGGAGGATGCGCCGGCAACATCGCCTATAGCCTGAAACTGCTGGGCGGCGAGCCACTGCCGATGGCCACGTTAGGACGCGATGGCGATGTCTATCTGAAGCGGCTCGAGGATCTGGGTATTAGCAGTGACTTCGTGCGCACCATCGATGATGCCTATACCGCCCAGGCGATGATCATCACCGACACGGACAACAACCAGATCAATGGTTTTCACCCTGGTGCAATGGAGCAGGCGTGGCAGACCCGGATCACTGCGCGCGATGACGTCCGTCTTGGGATCATTGCCCCGGATGGCCGCGACGCGATGGTGCAGCATGCCGCCCAGTTTGCCGATGCCGACATCCCTTTCATCTTCGATCCAGGCCAGCAGTTGCCACGTTTCGACGGAGCCGAATTGCGTGACTTCATCACCAAGGCCAGCTGGGTTGCCGTCAACGACTACGAAGGCAAGATGTTGTGCGATCGCACCGGTTGGGAGATCGCCGAAATTTCCACGAAGGTGCGAGGCTTGGTCGTCACGATAGGCGCCAAGGGCAGTGAAGTCTGGGTCGAAGGCCGCAAGACCCATGTGCCGGCGATCCCCGCCAAGGCCGTCGTCGACCCTACCGGTTGCGGTGACGCATACCGTGGAGCATTGTTGTACGGTCTTGAGCAAGGATGGTCACTCGAGCGCTGCGCCGCGCTGGGCAACCATCTCGGCTCGATCAAGATCGCGGAGCGCGGTCCTCAGAACTACGTCATCGACAAGCAGGCCGTCGGCCTGTAACCGACACCAACCGACCTATAGCTGGGCGCACAAAAAAAAGCCCGACACCATCGGGCATCGGGCTTGTAACGAACCGAAAGGCTCGTTCAGGGTTTGCTGGCAGTCGGAAACGGCCAGGCCGCTTGCGGGTTCAGCGTCGTTTGCGCGGCGACAGCAGCGGCTGCCGGGGCAGCGGCAGCGGGCGCTTTCGCGGCTTTCTTGGCGGCCGGCTTCTTGGCTGCTTTCTTGGCTGCTGGTTTCTTGGCTGCAGCTTTTTTCGCCGGAGCAGCCTTTTTGGCAGCGGCTTTCTTCGCTGGTGCCTTCTTGGCTACGGCCTTCTTCGCCGGTGCCGCCTTCTTGGCCGGCGCAGCCTTCTTGGCCGGTGCAGCCTTCTTCACTGCCACTTTCTTAGCAGGCGCCTTTTTCACAGCGGCCTTCTTGGCGGGCGCCGTTTTCTCTGCGGCTTTCTTGGCCGGTGCAGCTTTCTTCGCTGGTGCGGCCTTTTTTGCGGCCGGTTTTTTTGCAGTTGCCATCATTTTCTCCTTGATCAAGTAACAAAGAGCACTTCATGCCTGTTGGAGCACACAAAGCGATTCAGGGTGTTGGGCCTTATCCCAGCACCTTGAATGGGGTGACACATGAGATCGTGGCACTCTGAGTTGCCTGCGATTTCGCGTGAAATTGAATTGGTCATGTGATTCGGGTCTTCCTCAGTCCCACGACAACGCGCCGCCAGACTGGTACTCGATGACCCGGGTCTCGAAGAAGTTGCGCTCCTTCTTGAGATCGATCATTTCGCTCATCCATGGAAACGGATTCTCTTCATTGGGATACAGCGTCTCCAGTCCGATCTGGGTTGCCCGGCGATTGGCGATATACCGCAGGTAACCTTTGAACATGGATGCGTTCATACCCAACACACCCCGTGGCATGGTGTCTTCCGCATACTTGTACTCGAGCTCCACGGCCTGCTCGAACAGATCGCGGATCTCCGCCTTGAACTGTGCCGTCCACAGCAGCGGGTTCTCGAGCTTGATCTGGTTGATCAGGTCGATGCCAAAGTTGCAGTGCATCGACTCGTCGCGCAGGATGTACTGGTATTGCTCTGCTGCGCCCGTCATCTTGTTCTGCCGCCCCAGCGCCAGGATCTGTGTGAACCCGACGTAGAAGAAAAGCCCCTCCATCAGGCAGGCGAAAACAATCAGCGACTTGAGCAACTGCCGGTCGGTCTCAGGAGTTCCAGTCGTGAAGTGCGGGTTGGTCAGCGTCTCGATGAACGGGATCAGAAACTGGTCCTTGTTGCGGATCGACTCCACCTCGTTGTAGGCGTTGAAGATCTCGCTTTCATCAAGCCCCAGCGACTCCACGATGTACTGGTAGGCGTGGGTATGTATCGCCTCCTCGAACGCCTGACGCAACAGGAACTGCCGGCACTCGGGCGCCGTGATATGGCGGTAGCTGCCCAACACGATGTTGTTGGCAGCCAGTGAATCCGCGGTCACGAAGAAACCGAGATTGCGCTTGACGATACGGCGCTCGTCATCGGTCAAACCATTCGGATCTTTCCACAAGGCGATGTCGCGGGTCATGTTGACCTCTTGCGGCATCCAGTGGTTGGCACAACTCGCCAGGTATTTTTCCCAGGCCCACTTGTACTTGAACGGCACCAACTGGTTGACGTCGGTCTTGCCGTTGATGATGCGTTTGTCGGAGGCCTTGACGCGACGCGGCGATGTCTGCGTGCTCGGGGCGACTGCCCTTGGGACACTTGCACCGTCGTTCAGAAAATGAGCCTCGGGCAAATGCGAAAGAGACTCTACCAAACGACCCGCCTGAGGGTCGCGAGAAAGAAACAATGGCGGTGTGGGCTTGACTTCTTCGTCCCAGGTCAACATAGGATTTTCCAATCTGCGAATTATGAGATCAGCGACATGAAATGAAAAGTATTCATACAGATCGCTGACGTGATGTGTTGTTCAATTGCATCGTTCATGAACGCATCGCGCGCATGAGCGGCGCTGCTACTGGCAAGCCTCGCACGTCGGGTCATCCACACCGCAGAAAGTCACATCCGTTGCAGGCACTGCCGACAACTGTTCGCGCGCCGTAGCGGCCGCCCGATCAAGCAAACTCAACGGTGCTGTCGCAGTTGCCGAGCGACCATCGCCGCCCGAAGACACGGCGTTCATGCGGCCGGCTGCCACCGTGGATTTCTCCGCATGGGTGGCTGACTGCGTGCGCAGGTAGTAGGTGGTCTTGAGCCCGCGCACCCAGGCCAGCTTGTACGTATCGTCGAGTTTCTTGCCCGAGGCGCCCGCCATGTAGATGTTGAGCGACTGCGCCTGATCGATCCACTTCTGACGTCGTGCAGCAGCCTCGACCAGCCAGCGGGTTTCGACTTCGAACGCGGTCGCATAGAGTGACTTGATCTCGTCTGGAACACGATCGATCGGCTGCAACGATCCGTCGAAATGCTTGAGGTCCATCACCATCACGTCGTCCCACAGGCCCAGACGCTTGAGATCGTGCACGAGACTGTTGTTGATGACGGTGAACTCTCCCGACAGATTGGACTTGACCGACAGGTTGCCGAAACACGGTTCGATCGACGCGTCCACGCCGATGATGTTGGAAATCGTCGCAGTCGGTGCGATCGCCACGCAGTTGGAGTTGCGCATGCCATCTTGCGCGATCTTCTGGCGCAGCGCCTCCCAGTCAAGCGTCGACGAACGGTCTACATCGACATAACCGCCGCGTTCGGCGGCCAGCATGTCCAGCGTGTCGATCGGCAGGATGCCGCGATCCCATAGGGAGCCGGTATAGCTGGAATACCGTCCGCGCTCACGCGCCAGTTCGGTGGACGCCCAGTAGGCGTAATAACAAACCGCCTCCATCGACTGGTCGGCGAATTCGACCGCCGCCTCGCTGGCATAGGGAATGCGCAGCTTGTACAGACAGTCCTGGAACGCCATCACGCCCAGCCCGACCGGACGATGCCGCAGGTTGGAGTCACGCGCTTTCTTGACTGCGTAGTAGTTGATGTCGATGACGTTGTCGAGCATGCGCATCGCGGTGCGGATCGTACGGCGCAACTTGTCATGGTCGATGGCACCGTCCTTGAGGTGCTGCAACAGATTGACCGAGCCCAGATTGCAGACCGCCGTCTCGGTGTCGCTGGTGTTGAGCGTGATTTCGGTGCACAGATTGGACGAATGCACGACGCCAATGTGTTGCTGGGGCGATCGCACGTTGCAGGCGTCCTTGAACGTGATCCAGGGATGCCCGGTCTCGAACAACATCGTCAGCATCTTGCGCCACAGGTCGGCCGCAGGCAGTGTGCGTGACGGCTTGATCTCACCCCGGGCGGCCTTGTCTTCGTAGGCGATATAAGCGCGCTCGAAATCGGCGCCAAAAAGGTCATGCAGGTCGGGCACGTTGGACGGCGAGAACAGCGTCCAGCTGCCTTTTTCCATGACGCGTCGCATGAACAGGTCGGGAATCCAGTTGGCGGTGTTCATGTCGTGCGTGCGGCGGCGGTCGTCGCCGGTGTTCTTGCGCAGTTCCAGGAACTCCTCGATGTCCAGGTGCCAGGCTTCCAGGTAGGTGCACACCGCACCCTTGCGCTTGCCGCCCTGGTTCACCGCCACCGCGGTGTCGTTGACGACCTTGAGGAACGGCACCACGCCCTGCGATTCGCCATTGGTTCCCTTGATCCGCGAGCCCAGCGCACGCACCCGGGTCCAGTCGTTGCCCAGGCCGCCGGCAAACTTGGACAACAACGCGTTTTCCTTGATCGACTCGTAGATGCCATCCAGATCGTCCGGCACCGTGGTGAGGTAACACGACGACAGTTGCGAGCGCAAGGTGCCGCTGTTGAACAGCGTCGGCGTGCTGGACATGAAGTCGAACGACGACAACACCTCGTAGAACTCGATCGCCCGCGCCTCGCGGTCGATCTCGCCTAGCGACAGGCCCATGGCCACCCGCATGAAGAATGCCTGCGGCATCTCGATCCGGGTCTTGCTGATGTGCAGGAAGTAGCGGTCGTACAGCGTCTGCAGACCCAGGTAGTCGAACTGCAGGTCGCGCTCGGGCTTGAGTGCCGCCCCCAGACGCGCCAGGTCGAACTGCAGCAGGCGTTCGTCCAGCAGCTCCGCATCGACGCCACGGCGCACGAATTTCGGGAAGTACTCCACGTAGGCCGGGCCCATCTCGGCCTGCGGCACGTCCTGTCCGAGGATCTCCTTGGCGATGGTGTGGAACAGCAGCCGCGCCGTGGCATAGGTGTAGTCAGGATCTTTCTCGATCAAGGTACGTGCCGCCAGCACCGACGCCTTGTAGACCTCGTCCATCGGCACTCCGTCGTACAGGTTGCGCAATGTCTCGGCCATGATGGGTTCGAAGCGGATATCCGGCCCCAGCCCTTCACAGGCGGTCTGGATCAGGGTCTTGAGCCAGACAAGGTCGAGCGCGACACGCTGGCCCTTGTCGATCACATGCAACTGCGGCGCCTTGGGCGCATCCAGCTCGACCTGGCGTGCACGCTCTTGTGAGCGCTTCTCGCGATACAGCACGTACGCGCGGGCAATTTCATGGTGCCCGCCACGCATCAGGCCGAGCTCGACATGGTCTTGCACATCCTCGATATGGAACGTGCCGCCGCCCGGCCGCGAGCGCACCAGCGCGCGGATGACCAGTTGTGTCAGCTCGTCGACCACCACGCGCACACTGGCCGAGGCCGCACCCTGCGTGCCATGCACGGCCAGGAACGCCTTCATCATGGCGACAGCGATCTTGTTGGGTTCGAAGGGCACCACGGCGCCGTTGCGTCGGATGATCTGGTATTGGGTCAATGGGCCGCCGACTTGTTGTTTACCCATGGCTTTGGCCGAAACGGGCAAAGCCAATGGGTTTGGGGCGGGCGTATTGCTGGCAATCTGCATGGATGTTCCTCGTCTCTGGGATGGTCTTGTGGGAGGATTACGGCTTGCTGAGAGGGCTCTGCGGTCGGTTGTTGGACAAGCCCCTCACGCAACCTGCACACACTATATATGGGGCCTGCAATGAATACAACCCACTACCGGTAGTGTATCGCCGCCAAAGTCACGAGAAGCCGGAATACGTCGGAGATAGCGCCGTGGATGCTTGGCCGACTGCCGCGAACCGGTCGCGGTGCCAGCACATCGGCAATGCCCGTCGGCACGAGCCGCAGCCAGACAAATCGTGCAACCACGCGACATGGCGGCCCAAATGGTGTTGCCGGCCGCATGGCGACTGCACCTGAGGTCGGCCGCGTATCGGCACATGTCGGTGCCAGCGCACGCAACTGCGCGCAAGCGCAAAAAAACGTAACCGTCGGGCTCTTACAACAACTGGGGAAAATACCGATCCGCCCAGCCCACCATCGCCTGCATTCGCGCCCAGTCGAAGCCACTGCCCGGGTCGGTCTTGCGTCCGGGCGCAATATGCTCGTGCCCGGCCACATGGGCAACCGGATAGCGCTGTGCAATCGCAGCGCACAGCGCAGCCGTGGTCTCATATTGGGCGGACTCGAATCGCTCGCCCTGCAGGCCTTCGAGTTCGATGCCGATCGAGTCGTCGTTGCAATTGGCGCGACCGCGGTAACACGAAACGCCAGCATGCCAGGCCCGCGCATCGCAGTCGACGAACTGCCACAAGGCACCGCTGCGCTGCACAAAAAAATGGGCGGACACCGTCAACCCGCGGATGCTGGCGTAATACGGATGGGCATCCCAATCCAGGCTATTGGTGAACAACTGTCGCACCGCATCGCCGCCGTATTCACCCGGTGGCAGGCTGATCGAGTGCATCACCAGCAGATCGACGACCGAGCCCGGTGGACGCGCTCCGAAGTTGGGCGATGCAACACCGCGCGCAAGCCGGTACCAGCCACCGTCCCACAAAGTCGCGCCGGGCCCAGGAGGGCTGCCGGCAGGCTCAGTCGGCGTCATCCGGCGCTTCCCCTGCGGGATCGTCGATCCGCAGGCGCGCAATCCGGTAGCGGATCTGGCGCAGACTCAAGCCCAGGCGCGCCGCAGCCGCGGTCCGATTGAAGCCGGTCTCGCGCAAGGTCTGTACCAGGATCTCGCGCTCCTGCCGATCAAGATGGCTCTGAAGATCCGTCGGAATGGAAACCGCAGTACCCGCCCCCAACAAGGCACCGGCGCCGGTCGCCAGGGCGTCGGCCACCGGCGCGTCGGGGAAAGCCGACAACGGCACCGGCATCGTCTGCTCGCCCATGAAATCGACCTGGATTTCACCGCCGTCGCTCAGCGCAACGGCGCGGTGTAGAAGATTTTCGAGTTCGCGCACGTTGCCTTTGAGCGGCGCCAGACAGATCTGCTCGAGCACGCCCGGCAACAGTGTGGGCACCTCGACGCCCGACTCCGCGGCAATGCGCCTGAGCAGACTCGCGCACAGGGCCGGCAGGTCGTCCAGACGATCACGCAAGGGCGGAATCACGATATCGATCACATTGAGACGGTAATACAGATCCTGGCGAAAACGCCCGTTGTGCACCTCGGCGGCCAGATCCCGATGTGTCGCGCTGATGATGCGCACATCGACCGGCTCTTCCTGCGTCGAGCCAACACTGCGCACACTGCGCTCCTGGATGGCCCGCAACAACTTGGACTGCATGGCCAGCGGCAGGTCGCCGATCTCGTCCAGAAATAGACTGCCGCCCCTGGCCGCCTGGAAAAAGCCGTCGCGGTCCTGCGCAGCACCGGTAAACGCGCCCTTCTTGGAGCCGAAGAACTCGGCTTCGAGCAGGCTTTCGGGAATGGCGCTGCAGTTGACTGCCACCAGGGGACCGGCGGCGCGATGGCTGTTGGCATGTAGTGCGCGCGCCACCAGTTCCTTGCCGGTGCCCGATTCGCCGGTCACCAATACCGGCGCCATTGATCGCGCTACCTTGGCTACCCGCTCCTTGACCATGCGCATCGCTGTCGACTCGCCCACGAGCCGCTGCAAGGCCGCTTCACCGACAGCGGGCGCGGTATCGGTGCGTCGGCGATTGTCCCCCCCTTCGCGTGTCGCCGAACCTGCCGAATGACGCCGACCAGCCGTGGCTTCCTTGCGTGCGCCCAAGACCGCCGATGCAATGACGGACCTGAACTGGCGGATATCCACCGGTTTGGTCAGGTAGTCGAACGCACCGGCTTTCAGAGACTCGACCGCGTTGTCTGCCGAGCCATAGGCCGTGATCACGACACAACGCTCGGTGCGATGCTGCTCACGCATCTGGTGCAGCAACGCCGTACCCAGGCCGTCGGGCAGACGCATGTCGGTGATGACCACGTCAAAGCGCTGCGCTGCCAGCAGTTCGCGCGCCCGCGCAAGGTCACCGACGCCGACGACCTCGTAACCCTCACGCAGCAAGGCCAGTTCGTACAACGTGCGCAAATCGGGCTCATCGTCGACGACGAGAATGTGCACGTCGTTATGCGGTTGCGTGTCGGTCATACGGTGCGCACGATTTTCTCAGATGGCCTCTGCCCGTCCTGGGACCGCACCTGGGAAAACCGAATGCAGAATTCGTTCCCGGTGACGGGCGTGGCCGAGACCTTGCGCCGCGTACGCGAGAAGCCGATCAACGCACCGTGACCGGCGCACAACTCACGGCAGATATACAGACCCAGTCCGCTCGAACGGCTTTGCGACGAAAAGAACGGCTCGAAAAGATGGCGCTCGACCGAAGGCTCCATGGGCTCGCCGTCGCTCCATACCGCCAGGCTCACGCCGCCGCCGGCAGTTTCTGTGGTCACGACCTGGATCGATTCGGCGCTGACGCCCGCATGCCTCAAGGCGTTGTCGAGCAGGTTGATCAGAACCCGGCGCAGGTGTTCGGCATCGAACGCCACAACCGGGTTGCCGGCACAAAACAGGGTCCGCAAAACACTCTGGCGGTTTGCACTCTGCATCCAGTCCTGGCAGATCTGATCGACCGCGCCATTGAGTTGCACAGTTGGCTGCTCGGCGTCGTCGTTGCGCTTTTGCACGCGCGAAATGTTGAGTATCTCGTCCACAATGCGTTCGAGCCGGCTTGCATTTTGCTGCACCATGCGGGTCAAGGCCTTGAGCCTGGGATCGTCGACGTCTTCGTCGAGCAGCGCATTGGCCTGGACGATTGCCGCCAATGGGTTTCGGATCTCGTGCGCGACAGCCGTCGACATGCGCCCCATGCTGACAAGCTTCTCGGTCCGCATGCGCGCCTCCACTTCGCGCTGGTCCTGCACGAAGATCACGCACAGGCGCTCAGACGCGCCGCCATCGGTGACCGCCATGCGGGTTCGCACCTGCGCATATTGGGGTCCAGACCCGGCCAGATGGAAAACCACGCTGGCACTGTGCGCCTGGTTGGTCGCAAAACTGGCCAGGTTCAGCCGCGCCAGGTCCTGCCATGCGGTTTGCGAGGTCAGCGAGAACGGCGACTGGATGTCCTGTGTATCGCGTCCAAGCAAGCGGCACGCTGCCGGGTTGGCGGACAGCACCTGCCCCTCCCCGTCCACCACCAGAATGCCGTCAGTCAGCGATTCGATGACGAGCGCGTTGACTTCGCGTTGCACCCGAACCACCATCTGGCTGCGTTGCGAGCGCTGCTCCTCGGTCGCCAGCCGAGCCGACATCTGGCTGGCCAGGAACGCAATGGCGAAATACCCGGCACCGCTGAGTGCAGACTGCGCGACCATCGCGGTGGCGTCGGCATCGACCCGCAGACCCACCAGACTGGCCTGGGTCAGCAGCAACAGCGTCGCTCCTGCCGCTGTTCCCATCGCCAGTGGCAAGGAACCGAGCACCGCCGACATCAGGACCGGCAAGGCGAGCAAAGGCGAATAGTTGATCCCGGCCTGGCCCTGCACATATTGCAGCAATACAAACGTGACGACGTCGACGCCGATCGTGGACACCCAGCGCGGCCCCATGGTCGGCCCCAGTCGGCGCGCCTTGCCCAGCAATCGCGTCACCAGCGTGGCGACAAGATAGGCGCCACAGACCAGCACCAACAACGGGTCCGAGGCCTGACCCAGCACGTACAAGGTGGACTGCAAGGCCAGCAAAACCAGTCCAAGCGTCACGCGCGCCGTCATGAAGCCGCGCCACAGGCGCGCAAATTCGTCGGGTTCGCCGCTCCCGGCATGGCCCTCCAGGCGCCACGGGACCTGCAGCGACTGGGATTGCACGCTGGCCATGGCGGCGTGAATCAGGCTTCGGCCTGATTGCGGTGCTGCTGGGAACAATACACGCCCTTGCGGCCAGCGATCAGATCGGTTCGCGGGCAATGCAGGCCGCACAGGTCGCAACCGACCATGTCAATGGCATCTTCGGTGGCGCCTTGCACCTGCTTGTCCGACGGACGTTCGGATTGCCGTTCGTCCAGCCGCTCGTTGGCGCGGTTCGAACGCCAGATCCAGAAACCCACCAGCACGACGAACAACACCAGGAGGAACTTCATGACGTACGGCCCAAAACGACTTCCATCACAAACCGCGAGCCCGCGTAGGCCAGGAACAACATGCCGGTTCCCGCATACAGCACGCGCACGGCGCGCCGGCCGCGCCAGCCGAAACGGGCGCGCCCCAGCAGCAAAGCGGCAAATGTGAACCAGGACAACACCGAAAACACATTCTTGTGGTTAAAGTGCCATCCCATGCCGGGGCCGTAAAGCGCCTCGCCGAACAACAGCCCCACCAACAAGGTGGCGGTGAGCAGCACGAAGCCTGCGCCGACAAACCGGAACGTCAGGCGCTCAAGCGTCAGCAGCGGCACGCCGCTGTCCGACTCCGCAGCCAGACGCATGCGGTCCTCGGCGCGCCCCATCAACCAGGCGTGCACCACCGCGGCAGCAAACAAACCATAGGAACCGATGCCCAAAACCCAGTGCAAGGGCAACCAGACCGATGCTGCTGGATGCAAGGGCGCGCCCGGAAACGCCAGCGGCAACAAGACGCCGACGGCCGCCAGCACGCACATGACGCGACGAATCTGCAGTTGCGGATAGAACTGGCTCTCGACGGCGTAGACCGCTCCCACCAGCCAGACCGTACCCGACAAGGCCGGCGCAAACCCGAATCGCGGCGTCGCACCGATCAAACCGTTCGCCAGCACGACGGCATGTGCGAGCCACGCCACCAGCACCACCAGGCGCGCATGGTGCACCCGCAATTCCTTCTTCAAGGCCGGCAACAGGTAAGCCACGGCCACGATCACGGCAAGAACATCGGTGAACGTGAAGCCACTGGCTAGAATCATGGGTACAGTTTAGCGTTTCGCTAGTCCGCAATCGTGCGCCAGACATCCGGACGCGCCAGCCCTCCCCCAATACCCATGGCATCTTCGCTTTCAGAAAAACTGTCACGCCTCGTCAAGGAAATGCGCGGCCAGGCGCGTATCACCGAGTCCAACGTGTCGGACATGTTGCGCGAGGTCCGCATGGCCCTGTTGGAAGCCGACGTAGCCCTGCCAGTGGTGCGCGATTTCATTGCCCGCGTCAAGGAGAAAGCCCTCGGGCAGGAGGTGATGGGCTCGCTCTCGCCCGGCCAGGCACTGGTGGGCGTCGTCAACCGCGAACTGGCTGCCACCATGGGCGAAGGTGTCAGCGACCTCAATCTGGTCGCCCAACCACCTGCGGTGATCCTGATGGCGGGCCTGCAAGGGTCGGGCAAGACGACGACGACCGCCAAACTGGCACGCCACCTGATCGAGAAACGCAAGAAAAAGGTGCTGACGGTATCCGGCGACGTCTACCGCCCGGCGGCGATCGAGCAGCTCAAGACGGTCACCAAGCAGGCCGGAGCCGAATGGTTTCCCAGTACGGCCGACCAGAAACCGGTGGATATCGCGGCGGCCGCGCTCGACTACGCCCGCAAGCACTATTTCGATGTGTTGCTTGTCGACACGGCGGGCCGGCTGGCGATCGACGAAGTGTTGATGCGCGAGATCAAGGACCTGCACACGGTACTCAACCCGATCGAAACCCTGTTCGTCGTCGACGCCATGCAAGGACAGGACGCCGTCAATACCGCGCTCGCGTTCAAGCAAGCGCTGCCGCTGACCGGCATCATCCTGACCAAGACCGACGGCGACTCGCGTGGCGGCGCCGCGTTGTCGGCGCGCTATGTGACCGGGGCACCGATCAAGTTCGCCGGCACCAGCGAGAAAATCGACGGCCTGGAGGTGTTCGATGCCCAGCGCCACGCCGGACGTATCCTGGGCATGGGCGACATCGTCGCGCTGGTCGAGCAGGTCAGCACCGGCGTGGACTTGCAGGCGGCGCAAAAGCTCGCGGCCAAGTTCAAGAGCGGCGCAGGCTTCGACCTCAATGACTTCCTGGGCCAGATTCAGCAGATGAAACAGATGGGTGGTTTGTCCAGCCTGCTGGACAAACTGCCAGCAGCCATGGCCGCGAAGGCAGGCCAGGTCGACATGAACCGGGCCGAGAAGGACATCCGGCGCAAGGAGGGCATCATCCACAGCATGACGCCGCTGGAGCGGCGCAAACCCGAGCTGATCAAGGCCACCCGCAAGCGCCGCATCGCGACCGGTGCGGGAGTGCAGGTTCAGGAGGTCAATCGCATGCTCAAGGAGTTCGAGCAGATGCAGGACATGATGAAGAAGATGAAGGGCGGCGGCATGATGAAGATGATGAAGCGCTTTGGCGGCATGAAGGGCATGCCGAAGATGCCGTTCTGAGGCGGTCTAAAGCGCCAGGGACTGCGCCATCACCACTTCCCCACGCAAGGACCGTTGCGGCGCGTGGGTGATGCGCACATCGACCATCTGCCCCACCAGCCGCTTCGGTCCCTTGAAAACCACGGCCCGGTTGCATTCGGTGCGGCCAAACAACTCGCTGTCATCCTTGCGCGCCATGCCTTCGACCAGCACCCGTTGCACCGTTCCCTGCCGGCTGGCGCTGATGCGCTTGACGTTCTCGTCGAGTGCCGCCTGCAGATGCTGCAGGCGCGCCAGCTTCACCGCGTGCGGCGTTTCATCATGCAGTGCCGCTGCCGGCGTACCAGGCCGGGGGCTGAAAATGAAGCTGAAGGAGCTGTCGTACCCGACGTCTTCGACCAGCTTCATCAGTTTGGCGAAATCGGCGTCGGTTTCACCCGGGAAACCGACGATGAAATCGCTCGACAGCGCCAGGTCCGGACGGATGGAGCGCAACTTGCGCAC
>Ga0105044_10005479_pt1 | contig 17450 bp, 16 predicted proteins | sample MAT01_FD_78092 | JGI IMG/M metagenome (GOLD analysis project Ga0105044, IMG submission 78092) | Freshwater microbial communities from Lake Fryxell liftoff mats and glacier meltwater in Antarctica - MAT-01 | ecosystem: Environmental > Aquatic > Freshwater > Ice > Liftoff microbial mat | place...
ATCGACCATTGGCTCCTGGGGCTGAAGGGCCTGCTGAACTTTGGCCGCCAAGGGCTGTTTGCCCATGACAATACCCACCATGCCTTTGCAATGTCTTATGGTGCTGTCGACAGCATGAACGATGACGGCTCGATTGATGATGCCAAATGGGCGGCGCACCGGGTCGAATTTGCCAGCCACCGGGTAGAGGATTAGGCCTTGGCCCTGCCGGTTGTCGATATCCTGATGTATCATTCAATCTCCGATGATGGCGGGGCAACCTCGATTTCTCCGGCGGCGTTCCGGATGCAGATGGCGGCGATTGCTGCGGCAGGGGTGCCCGTCATCACGCTGAATGATTATCTGGCCGGGGCCGCCGGCAAGCGCGCGCTGGCCCCGCGTTCGGTGATCCTGACCTTTGACGATGGCTTTCAGGATTTCGCCGATCAGGCCTGGCCGGTGATGCAGAACCTTGGTTTTCGCCCCATCGTCTATGTGCCCACGGCCCATGTCGGGCGGCGCGAGGACTGGGCGCTGTGCCACCCCAAGCCGCGCCGGATCATGGATTGGCCGCTGATCCGCGCTTTGGCAGCCGATGGCGTCGAATTCGGCAGCCACACTGTCAGCCACCAGCGCCTGACCGAACTGGCACCCGAGGTGATGGAAGTGGAACTGGCCACCGCGAGGACCCGGCTGGAAACCATGCTGGAGCGCAGCATTCCCCATTTCGCCGCGCCCTATGGTGCCGCCAACGGCCGCGAACGGGCCGGGATCGCCCGGATTTACCGCACCTCGGTCAGCACGGTGCTGGCCAGCGCCGGGCCGGGCAGCGACCCGCATTGCCTGCCCCGGCTCGACATGTTCTATTTCACCGACCCCGGCCATTGGCGGCGACAACTTGCCGGGATGGGCGGCCCCTATCTGCTGGCGCGCCAGACCTTGCGCAAGGTTCGCCGGGCATTGGCGCGCTGAACCCTCGCCGGGAAGGTGGCGGGGCCGGAGCCTCCGGCGGGGATATTTGGGCCAATAAGAACCGCCAGGCCGCAAATGCCCCGGTTTGCCCTTGAAGGGGGCGGCGCGGCAAGGCACATCTGACATGTTAGTTTAGGCAAGGAGACCTGCATGCCCGCCCCCGCCATCCGTCTGAACCCCGAAGATACCGTTGCCATCGCGCTGGAGGACCTGGAGGCCGGGCAGGTTCTGGCGGAATGGGGTGTGACCTTGGTGGATGAAGTCAAGCGCGGCCACAAGATCGCGCTGCGCGATGTGGCACCGGGCGAAAAGGTGCTGCGCTATGGCCAGATCATCGGGCAGGCCACCCAGCCGATTGAGCGCGGCGGCCATATCCACAGCCACAATCTGGGCATGGGGCCGCATGAACTGGATTATGCGATTGCCCAGGGCAACCGCCCCTTGCCGGTCATCAGTGACGGCCGGACCTTTGACGGCTATCACCGCGCCGACGGCAAGGTTGGCACCCGCAACTATCTGGGGATACTGACCACGGTGAACTGTTCGGGCACCGTGGCGCGGCTGGTGGCAGAGGCGGCGGAGCATGATCCGGTGATTGCCTCCTTTGCCAATGTCGATGGCGTGGTGCCGATTGTTCATGGGACCGGCTGCGGTATGGCGGGGGATGGCGAGGGCTTTGACACCCTGATGCGCACCATCGCCGGTTATGCCCGGCACCCCAACTTTGGCGGGATCATGCTGCTGGGGCTGGGCTGCGAAGTGATGCAGGTGCAGACCCTGGTGGGCAAGGGCCGGATGCGGGCTGACAACAATTTCCGTTTCATGACAATCCAGCAGGAAGGCGGCACAAGGCGGACCATCGACGCCAGCCTGCGCGAGTTGCGTGACATGGCCGAAATTGCCAACCGCACCACCCGCCAGCCGGCACCGCTGTCGCATATCGTGGTGGGGATGCAGTGCGGCGGCTCTGACGGCTATTCCGGCATCACCGCCAACCCGGCTTTGGGGGCCGCCTCGGACCTGCTGGTGCAGCATGGCGGCACCACCATCCTGTCAGAAACGCCGGAGATCTATGGTGCCGAGCATCTTTTGACCCGCCGCGCCGCGACCCCTGCCATCGCCCATGCCATGATCGACCGCATCAGCTGGTGGGAAGATTACTGCACCCGCAACGGCGGCGAGATGGACAATAACCCCTCGCCCGGCAACAAGCGCGGCGGCTTGACCACCATTTTGGAAAAGTCGCTGGGGGCGGTGGCGAAAAGCGGCACTGCGCCGATGGTCGGGTTTTACAAATTCGCCGAGCCGATCACCACGCCGGGTTTCGTCTATATGGACAGCCCCGGCTATGATCCCGCCTCGGTCACCGGGCAGATCGCCAGCGGCGCGAACCTGATCGCCTTTACCACCGGGCGCGGCTCGGTTTCGGGCTACAAGCCGACGCCGTGCCTGAAGCTGGCGACCAACAGCGAAATGTATGGCCGCATGGCCGACGACATGGATATCAACTGCGGCGATATCATCAGCGCGGGTGTCAGTATTCCGGCCAAGGGCCGCGAGATCTTCGAGGCTTTCATCGCGGCCGCCTCTGGTAAAAAGACCAAATCGGAAGAACTGGGATTTGGCGGCGTGGAATTCGTGCCATGGCAGATCGGCGCGGTGATGTAGCAAAGGGTGCTGGCGGCGCTCCGCCCCGGCCAGGCCTCTGTCCGTACCGGCATTGTGCTGATGCTGATGTCGATGCTGGCATTCTCGCTCAACGATGTGCTGGGCAAGTTTCTGGTGGCGGTGTTTCCGGTCGGGCAGGTCGTGGTCATCCGTTCGATCGCTGCGGTGCTGGTGCTGGGGCCGCTGGCGCTGCGGGGCGGCATCAAAGCTGTGCTCCGGCCCGAGCAGCCATGGCTGCAGGCCCTGCGGGCGGCACTGATGGCGGCTGAAAGCTTTTGCTTTTACGCCGCTGTCGCGCAATTGCCGCTGGCCGATACCATCACCTTCTGGATGGCGGCACCGGTCTATGTGGCGGCGATGGCACCGTTTGCCCTGCGCGAAACCATTGATTGGCGGGGCTGGGTGGCGATCTTGCTGGGGTTTGCCGGGGTGCTGGTGGCGATGCAGCCCTCGGCGCACAGTCTCAGCGGCCCGGCGCTGATCGCCTTTGGCGGCAGCATGGTGTTTTCGCTGGCGATGCTCCTGGGGCGGCGGCTGCGGGCAACGCCCGACAGTACCGTGATCCTGTGGCAGATGGGGGCTTCGGTGATCGGCGGGTCGCTGGCGCTGTGGCTTGGCCCCGGCGACTGGCAGCCGGTGACCGTTGGGCAACTTGCGCAACTGGCGCTGCTGGGGGTGGTGGCAATGGCGGCCAACGTGATGCTCAACCGTGCCTTCAAGCATGCCGATGCCGCCACGATCATGCCGTTTCAATATACCTTGCTGCTATGGGCGGCGATCTTTGGTGCGGTATTCTTTGGCGATGTTCCGGGGTCGGCCGTTCTGATCGGTTCGGCGCTGATCGTGGCGGCCGGGCTGTATATCGCGCTGCGCCAGCCCGGCCATGCGCAGAAAATCGCCGCCGCCGCCAAGGATTGACGCCCGGCCCGCGTCTGACCAATGTCATGCGCATGGAAACCCCGGACGAGGACTTGGCGACTGCCGCCGCCTTTGGCGACCGCGAGGCGTTTGCCGCCCTGTTGTCGCGCCACTATGACCGGCTGTTCCGTCTGACCTACAGCCTGACCGGGCGGCGTGCCGAGGCCGAGGATCTGGCGCAGGATATCTGCGCCGCACTGCCCGCCAAGCTGGCCGGGTTTCGTGGTCAGGCGCGGTTCACCACCTGGCTGTACCGGGTGACGGTCAACGCCGCCCACGACCGCCGCCGCCGCGCCGCCACCCATGCCAAGGCCGCCACGGGCTGGGGCGACTGGGAGCTGGACCGGCAGGCGGCGATGGCGGATGAGGTTGCGGCGCAGGGTTGGCTGATGCAGGCAATGGCCGCCCTGCCTGCCGATCTGCGCGATACCGTGGCGCTGACGCTGGGCGAAGAGATGTCGCAGGCCGAGGCCGCCGAGGTGCTGGAAATATCGGAGGGAACCGTGGCCTGGCGCATGTCTGAAGTGAAGAAACGGCTGCGCGCCATGGCGGCAGCGGAGGATCAGCGATGAATGATGATCTGGATGGTCTGGCTGCCCTGAAGGCCGCGCTGCACCGCGCCACCCCCGCCCCCGATCCGGTGGCCAAGGCCGCGCATCTGGCGCTCGCCCTGCAGAATTTCGACCGGACCCACCAAGGAAGTGCTGCCGCGCCGCGTCCCATGTCAGACCGCCCATCGCAGGCGGGGTTTCTGACAGGAGTACGCCGGATGTTTGCCCAACTTTCCACCCGTTCTTTCCTTGCCGCCACCACCTCTGCCGCTGCCCTGGCGCTGGCGGTTGTGGTGATCCTGCCGGGCACGCCGTTGCAGCCGCCAAAGGGCCTGCAACTGCCGGTGCCGCAGCCCGAAGAACCGCGGCTGCGCGACGCCGCGCCCGAAATGGATGGCACTACTTCAGCCAAACCTGCGCCCGACGTGGTCGCCGTCGCGCCACCGGTGCTGGAGCCAGCGCATCCCGGTGAATCTCAGGGGCTGGTGGCAGACACTGCGCCGCTGCCACAGCCCGCCCCGATGGCCGGGGCTGACAGCACCATTGCCCCGGCAACCGGCCGCGCCCTGATGAAACAGGCGGAGAATGCGTCGGCGGATACCGGAACCGCTCTCGGTGGGGCAACTCAAGGACTGGTCGCCGACAGCTTTGCCGCCGCCCCGGCGATGGAGGCTGCACCTGCCCCTGCGCCGGAGCCGATGATGGTGCCCGCGCCCGACACCGAAGCATTTGCGAATGCCGCCGACAACCCGCTGAAAATCACCGCAGAATCGCCGGTTTCGACCTTTTCCATTGATGTCGATACCGCCAGCTATGCCATCATCCGCCAGTCGCTGATGGCCGGTTTCCTGCCGCCACCCGATGCCGTGCGGGTCGAGGAGATGGTGAACTATTTCCCCTATGCCTATCCCGCCCCCGATGGTGATCAGGCCTTTCGCCCCTCGGTGACGGTGCTGCAGACGCCGTGGAACCCAGATACCGAACTGGTGCACATCGCGCTGCAGGGCCGTTTGCCCCTGCTGGCAGACCGCCCGGCGCTCAACCTGGTATTTCTGATCGACACCTCCGGCTCGATGGATGATCCCGCCAAGCTGCCGCTTCTCAAGCAAAGCTTCCGCCTGATGCTGGGTCAGTTGCGCCCAACGGATCAGGTGGCGATCGTCACCTATGCCGGGTCCGCCGGGCTGGTGCTGCCGCCGACCGCTGCAAGTGACCGGGCAACCATCGCGGCGGCGCTGGACCATCTGGCGGCTGGTGGATCGACGGCGGGGCAAGAGGGGCTGCAACAGGCCTATGCCGTTGCGGCAGGCATGGCGGTCGATGGCGAGGTTACCAGAGTGGTGCTGGCAACCGACGGTGATTTCAACGTTGGCCTGTCGGACCCGGAAGCGCTGAAACGCTTCATCGCCGACCAGCGCGCCGGTGGCACCTATCTGTCGGTCCTCGGCTTTGGCCGTGGCAATCTGGACGATGCCACCATGCAGGCGCTGGCGCAGGAGGGTAACGGCCAGGCAGCCTATATCGACACGCTGGCCGAAGCGCAGAAAGTGCTGGTGGATCAGTTGAGCGGGGCGCTGTTCCCCATCGCCGATGACGTGAAGATACAGGTTGAATGGAATCCTGCCACCGTCGCCGAATACCGCCTGATCGGCTACGAAACCCGCGCGCTGAACCGCGAGGATTTCAACAATGACCGGGTGGATGCCGGTGAGATCGGCGCAGGAACCGCCGTTACGGCGATTTATGAGATAACACCGGTCGGATCGCCCGCCCAACTCAGCAACCCGCTGCGCTATCAGGCGGAAACTGCGGCGGCGACCACCACCGAGCTAGGCTTTCTGAAACTGCGGCTGAAAGCGCCGGGGGCCTCCGAAAGTCGCCTGATAGAGGTGCCGATCAATCCTGACATGGCCGCCGTGACTGACGAGGTGCGCTTTGCCACGGCCATCGCCGGGTTCGGCCAGTTGCTGCGCGGCAGCCCGTTCCTGCAGGACTGGGGCTACGGGGATGCCATCGCGCTGGCAAGCGGGGCCAGGGGTGCCGACGCCTTCGGCTACCGCGCCGAGGCCGTCACCCTGATGCGGCTGGCAAAGACACTCAGCGGCAACTGAACCAGCTTGCCCATTTTCCGTTTGAAAATATCCCGGGGGTCCGGGGGCAGCGCCCCCGGCCTTTCCTGCGCACTCACTCCACCGCCACCAACATTCCGCGATCCCGCAATTCCATCCCGAACCCCGGCGCATCCGGCACCGTCATCTTGCCGTTGACCGGCATCGGCTCGCCGACGAACAAATCACCGAATACCGGTTGAATCGTGCGGCCATCAGGGCTGGCGGCAACATATTCGCAGAACGCCGGTCCGGTCTGGCTGGCGATGAAATGATAGCTGTAGGGGCCGGACCCATGTGGCACCACCGGCGTGTCATAGGCGCTGGCATGGGCGGCAATGCGCAGGATTTCGGTCAACCCGCCGACCCACATCACATCCGGCTGAAGGATATCGACCAGACGTTCGGCAATCAGCTGACGAAAGCCGTAACGGGTATATTCATGCTCTGCCGTTGTCCATTTCAGCGCCGGATGCGCCCGTTTGATCTCGCGGTAGCCATCGTCATCATCGGGTGACAGCACCTCTTCCCACCAATGGATGTTCAGCGGCTTGGCAGCTTCGGCCAGGCGGATGGCATAGTTCACCGTCAGCGACATGTAGCAATCGACCATCAGCGGATAGTCCGGGCCAACGGCGGCGCGGTGGGCGGCGAGGAATGCGAGGTTCTGGCGCAACCCTTCCTCGCCATCAAAATGGCTGTGCGGCAGCGGCACCTTGGCACCCCAGAAGCCCAGCGCCTTGATCGCCACCGGGTCGGGTGTGGTGCAGTAAAAGCTGATCTCGTCGCGGCTTTTCCCGCCGATCAGGTTATAGACCGGCTCACCGCGCACCTTGCCCACCAGATCCCACAGCGCCAGATCAACGGCGGAAATAGCCATGATCGTCAGCCCCTTGCGGCCATAGGGCAGCGACGCGCGGTACATCTGATCCCATATCAGGTTGATATTGCGGGCATCCTGGCCCACCAGAAACCGCACGAAATGGTGCCGGATCAGCCAGCCTGCAGGCGCGCCGCCCGATCCGGTCGCCACCCCCACCGTGCCATCTTCGGTTTCGATCTCGACCACCAGCGAGCCAAGCGTGGATATTCCCCAGCTTGACCGCTTTTCGCGGTATTTGGCATAGCCCGACATCGGGTTGGCAATCAGACTGTCCACCAGCCAATGCCCCGATCCGCCTTGCTTGAAATAGGTGCCCGCGCCGGCTGAGGGGGCAAGGGTAAAGACGCGGATATCCCTGATGCGGAAAGCGGTGCTCATGGCAGGTGAAACACAAGCCTCAGCGGCACCACCACCGGCGAATGGTCGGGGCGGCTTTCCATGATATCGCACATCATGGCCCACCAGCGCTGCATCACCTCAGTTTCCGGCAGGGCGTCCATCGTGTGATCGTCGGTGCGGGTCAGGATGCCGAACAGATGATTGGAAACCGGGTCCAGCCAGATCGTATAGTCGGAAATTCCGGCATCCTTCAACGCCGTGACCAGATCGGGAAAGATCGCGTCATGGCGCTTTTCATATTCGGCGGCCTGTCCGGGGTTCAGCGTCATGCGAAAGGCGAAACGTTCGGGCATCTGGTCCTCCTTCAACGCGGCCGCATCGCGGCCATGGGTTCAACGCGGCCGCATCGCGGTTATGGGCTCAGCGCGGCCGCATCGCGGTTATGGGTTCAGCGCGGCCGCATCGCGGTTATGGGTTCAGCGCGGCCGCATCGCGGCCATGGATTGGATGGTGCTGTCGCGGACATGTTCCAGATGGCGGCGATAGGCGGCAATGGCGGTTGAGGCATCCTCGACCATCACGGCTTCGGCCACCTCGATATGCTGGCGCACGCTCTTTTCGATCACCCCCGGCACCGCACTGGCAACCCGGCGCATATCCAGCCCCACATCGTAAAGGCCCTGCGCCAGCGTGCCCAGCAACTGATTGCCTGCGCCAAGGTTCAGCGCCTGGTGAAATTCGAAATCCAGCAGCCGAAACGCCACCGGGTCGGCATGAAAGGCCCGGCCATCGACCGCCAGTTTCAGAATGCGCTGCCGCATTTCGGTGCTGGCGCGCAGGGTGCACAGCCGCACCAGTTCCACATCCACGATCGACCGTGCCTCGAATTGTTCGCCGACATCATGATCCGCCACCGACAGCATCACATTGAACGGTGCCACCAGCCGCGACGGCGACAGGTCGGTGACGGTGTAGCGCCCGCCCTGGCGGCTTTCCAGCACCCCCATGATGGTCAGTGCCTTCAGCGCCTCGCGCAAAGGCGGGCGGGAAATGCCAAAGGCGATCGTCATCTGCGCCTCGGTCGGCAAGCGGTCGCCGGTGCGCAGGTTGCCCGATTTCACCATGCCCAGAATTCGGTTCGCCACCTGTTCCGAGATCGACCTTTTGCCCTGCGTCACGCCGCCTGCCACCGGGGTCGGCAGCTGTTCCGACGTCGCCAGTTCGGAAAATCCAACCGGTTGCGCGCTGCCGGCACCGGGTGATCCTGTTGCGACGTCGGAGGGAGAGGTCACGTTCGCCCCTTCATAACCCAAGCCGGTAAAAGCGGTTGGCATTGTCGCGGTAGATCGCGCGGCATTCATGGTCCGACAGGCCCAGATCGGCAAAAGCCCGGTCGAGCAGGGCGACCCAATCCTCCATCGTCGTGGCCTGATTCAGAATCGGATAATCCCCGGCAAAGATGGTGCGATCCGCGCCAAAGCTTTCCAGCGTCGCCGCGATATAGGGCCGCAGGTCGGCTTCGGCCCAATGTTCCAGATTAGCCTCAACCGGCAGGTCCGACAGCTTGATCCACAGATTGCGGCGCTTGGCGAGAAAGGCCACATCGCCCCGATACTGCTCCAGCGCGCCTTCCTTGATGCCGGGTTTGCCGCAATGGTCGAGGATCAGCGGCACCTCGGGCACCCGAAGCACAAACTCGCGGACGATATCCATCTGGGTATGGTTGACGTTGATCTCGAAATGCCAGCCGAACCTGGCCAGCAGATTCACCCCGGCGATGAAGTCATCCGAGAGTGTCAGCCCCCGTGGGTCGACGTCAAACTCCACGATCCGGCGGATGCCTTTGACCGCCGGATGGTTGGCCTGCATCTGGCGCAGCATGGGTTCTACCCGTGCGCCCCATTCCAGCGGGGCCATCGGCACGATGCCCATCAGGCGCGGGTCGCGCAGTGCCTCACGTTCAACAAACCGGATTTCTTCGATATATTGCCCGCCGCCGTCCCAGAAATCGGCGTAGCATTCCAGAAACACCATCGCCTCGATATCCAGCGCGCCACAGTCACGGCGGTAGTCTTCGACGTGATAGGGCCGGTTGAACAGCGGGTTGCCGGCAAAGGCGGAGTAGCGCAACTGGGTTTGATCCCAGACATGCAGATGCGTGTCGATGATCGGGAAATCCGGCATGTCACCCCTCCCTTTTCCCGCGAGCCACGCAGGTTCCCCCTCGGCTTGACGATCAGAAATGAGCGCGGGATTAAAACTTGTCAAACTATTTTTTGTCTGACAAGTTACCGCCGAACATCCAGCGCAGCCCGAAAGCTGCCATTGGACCGGGGAGGGGACCATCATGCCGATCAAGGCTTCAGACCGCCGAAAAGTGGGTGCCACTGCATTGGAACTGCCGGTATTCGGCTTTGGTACCGCCCATCTGGGCGAACTGTATGGCCTGGTCGATGAAGCCGCATCCCGTGCCACCCTGGATGCCGCCTGGGACGCCGGGGTTCGCTATTACGACACCGCGGCCTGGTATGGCCGTGGCCTTTCGGAACATCGGTTGGGCGGCTTTCTGCGTACCAAGCCGCGCGCCGAATTCCAGATCACCACCAAGATTGGCCGCACCCTGCACCGCCCCGCCGATGTCGCCAGCTTCAGCCGCGCGCCATGGATCGGCGGCCTGAATTTCGAGGTGCATTTCGACTATACCTATGATGGCGTCATGCGGGCCTATGAACAGGCGCTGCAGCGGCTGGCGCTGGACACGGTGGATGCGCTGGTGATCCATGATCTGGATGCGCAGTTTCACGGCGACAAGCTGGCGGGTTACGAAAAGCAACTGGCCGACAGTGGAATGAAGGCGCTGGCAGAGCTGAAATCATCGGGCGACATCAAGGCGGTCGGCATGGGGATCAACACCGGGGAATCGCTGGCAACAACGGCCACCCGGGTTGATCTGGATTTTGCGCTGGTGGCGATGCCCTATACCTTGCTGGAGCAATCGAGCCTGCACACCGGCATGGCGGTGTGTGTGAAACGCGGTGTCAGCGTGGTGATCGGCGCCCCCTTTTCCTCTGGCATTCTGGTTACCGGGTCGCACAGCAAAGCGACCTATGGCTATGGTGCCGCTTCCGAGGAAATACAGGCCAAGGTCCGGGGGATCGAGGGGTTGTGCAAGGAGCATGGTGTGGCGTTGCCCGCTGCTGCGCTGCAGTTCGTGCTGGCGCATCCGGCCGTAGTCTCCACCATCCCGGGTGCTGCACGGGCGTTTGAGGTGACGCAGAATCTGGCCTCGTTGCAGGCAGCGATTCCAGCCGCTTTCTGGGCCGACCTGAAAACTGCCAACCTGATCGACCGCGACAGCCCCATCCCCTCCGGCGGCTGAGGTTTGGCGCGATGAAAGATGCCGCCCTCATCACCCCTCCGGTCCTGTCGGCATACGGCATTTCCAAGCAGTTTGCCGGGATCGAAGTGCTGAGCGAGGTTGATCTGGACCTGATGCCGGGCGAAATTCACGCGCTGCTGGGCGAAAACGGGGCTGGCAAATCCACCTTTGCCAAGATCATTGCCGGGGTTCACCGCCCGACCCGTGGCACCCTGACGCTGAATGGCCAGCCGGTTGAAATAACCAGCCCGATCGTGGCGCAAAAGCTGGGGATCACGCTGATCCATCAGGAGCCGATTTCCTTTCCCGATCTTTCGGTGGCTGAAAATCTGGTGCTGGGGCGGCAGGATGGCTCTGCGCTCAGCCGGGTGCCATGGGCCGATATGGTGCGCGAGGCGCGTACTCTGATGGATCTCTTGGGTGTCCGGATCGAGGTGACGCACCTGATGCGCGGCCTGTCCATCGCCGATCAGCAGATGGTGGAAATTGCCCGGGCGCTGGCATCCGACAGCCGCGTGATCATCATGGATGAACCCACCGCGCCGCTGACGCCGAAAGAAGTGGCAACCCTGTTCACCATCGCCCGCCGTCTGCGCGACGAGGGGCGCACCATCATCTTCATCTCGCACCGGTTGGAGGAGGTGAGGGCGCTGTGCGACCGCGTCACGATTTTCCGCGATGGCGCAAAGGTCGCCACCGACACCATCGCCAATCTGACCGACGCCGACATCATCCGCCTGATGATCGGCCGCCCGCTCAAGGAATACATGCACAAACAGGGCAGCAAGATCGGCGATGTGGCGCTGCAGGTCAGCGGCCTGACCACGCCCGGCCTGTTCCGCGACATCAGCTTTACCGTGCGCAAAGGCGAGATTGTCGGGCTGGGCGGTCTGGTTGGCGCTGGCCGTACCGATGTGGCAAAGGCCCTGTTCGGCATTGCCCCGGCTGCCAGTGGCAGCATCGCGGTGAACGGTAAAGTGGCCGTCATCGCGGATCCAGGCGATGCCATCGCGCTTGGCCTTGCCTTTGTGCCCGAAGACCGCGCGCAGGCCGGGATATTCCGCTCGCTGTCGGTCGAGCAGAACATCACCGCCGCCGTGCCGGGCAAGATCGCGCCGCGCGGCGTGATCCGGCGCGGGGTGGAAAAGCTGCTGGCGACCCAGTCGGTGGCACGGCTGCGCATCCGGTTGGCCTCCTTGCGCCAGCCCATCGGCGAGCTGTCGGGCGGCAATCAGCAAAAGGCGATTCTGGCGCGCTGGCTTCTGACAGAGCCGCAGGTGCTGATCCTCGATGAACCGACACGTGGCATCGACATCGGCGTCAAGGCCGAGTTTTACGACATGATCGGCGCTTTGGCTGCCGATGGCCGGGCAATTCTGCTGATTTCATCGGAATTGCCGGAACTGCTGGCGCTGTGCGACCGGGTTCTGGTGATGTCTGAGGGGCGGCTGACCGCCGATCTGCCGCGAGGGCAGGCAACCCAGGAAAGCATCATGCAGGCCGCCGTGCCCCGCACCGAACGCGGCGAAGCGGCATGAGCCTGCTGCGCAATATCCTGCTGCGGCGCGAAGCCGGGATAGCGGTGATGATCGTGCTGTTCTGCCTGGCCGTCGGTATGGTGAAACCGCAGTTCCTGACACTGGGCAGCCTGCGCATCGTGCTGTTGCTGGTGCCACTTATCATGATCGGCGCGATGGGGCAGATGCTGGTGATCGTGGCGCGGCATGTCGATCTGTCGATCGGCTCGATGCTGGGGCTGACGGCGATGGCGTCGGGCATGATGTTTCGCCACTACCCCGAGATCTGGTGGCCGCTGGGGTTCGCCCTGTCCATCGGGGTTGGCGCTTTGTTGGGCCTGTTCAACGGGTTGCTGGTCACCATGTTCCGCCTGCCTGCGATCATCGTGACGCTGGGAACCTTGAGCCTTTATCGCGGCATCACCTTCATCATGTCGAATGCCAAGCAGATCGACCGGCAATATGTGCCGTCGGCGCTGAAATCCATGTCGCAGACCTCGCCGATATTCGGGATCCCGTGGATCATCTTCATCGCCTTTGGCGTGGCACTGCTGACCTATTGGTTTGCCATGCATACCCGCGTCGGGCGGCAGGTCTATGCGCTGGGATCGAACCCGGTGGCGGCACCGCTGCGCGGCATCAATGTAACGCGGGTGACGCTGCTGGTCTTTGCCATATCGGGGGCTTTGTCAGGGTTGGCGGGGATCCTGTATGCCAGCCGCTGGGGCTTTGTGAACCCGTCCAACACCGGCAACGGCTTCGAGTTTCAGGTGATTGCCGCCGTGGTGATCGGCGGCGTGTCGATCAACGGCGGGGTCGGATCGGTGGCGGGCACCGTGCTGGGGGTGCTGCTCTTGGGCTGTGTGTCGGCGGCGCTGCGGCTGCTGGGCATTCCCGGCACCACGCAAAGCGCCATTTACGGCGCGGTCATTCTGGTGGCGCTGCTGATCGACCGGCTGGTGCGGATGCAGGGGCAGAAACCGGCAACAGCGGGGGCAAGGGCATGACCGATACCGCCGCCGCCCCACCACTGGCCCGCGATGCCGCGCCGCCGCGCCCGATGTGGCATGTGGTGCTGGTGCGCCCCGAAACCATGACGCTGGTGCTCCTGGTGCTTGGGGTGATCGTCGGCAGCCAGCTTTCGGAATTCTTTCTCGATATCAACTATATCCTGAAAAGCTTCACCCTGTCCGCCGAATTTGCCATCGTGGCGCTGGTGCTGACCATGGTCATCATCGCGGGAGAGATCGACCTGTCGCCCGCCTCGAACATGGCGCTGTCGGCCTGCCTGTTTGCCTGGGCACAGCAGGCCGGGGTGCCGATGCCGCTGGCCATCGTGATCGGACTGGTGTCCGGCGTCGCCATGGGGGCGCTGAACGGGCTGATGGTGATCGGGCTGCAACTGCCCTCGATCATCGTGACCATCGGCACGCTGACACTGTACCGCGGTCTGGCGCAGGTGATCGCAGGCGACAAGTCGATCCGGGTGCCCGAATGGTTCACCGGCATCAACGCGGTGTTCATTGCCGGAATTCCGGTGCCGGTGCTGGTGTTCGCCCTGCTGTCGATCGTGCTTGGCCTTGTGCTGGGCACCACGATGTTCGGTCGCCAGATCTATCTGATCGGCACCAACGAAGTGGCGGCGCGCCATGCCGGGGTGCGGTCGCGCCGGATCAGAATGATACTGTTTCTGCTGATGGGCTTTGCCAGCGCGGTTGCCGGGCTGATGACGGCGTCACGCCTTGGTTCGGTGCGCTATGACCTGGGGCTGGGCGGCGAGTTGCAGATGGTGCTGATGGCGATGCTGGGCGGCACCTATATCTTTGGCGGTCGCGGCACCATTCTGGGCACCTTTCTGGCGGCATGGCTTCTGGTGATCGTGACAACCGGCATGATCGTCGCCAACTGGCTGCCGGCCTGGCAGTTGTGCGTGCTGGGCATCTTGCTGATCGTCTCGATCATCGCCACCAATTTCATCTATTCCCGTACCCAACGGTAGCGGGCTGCCATGCCGGATCAACCGGCATTCAACCGAGGAGGAAAACGTGCTGAAAAAATCCCTGCTGATCGGCCTGACTGCCGGCATGGTCTTTGCGACCGGTGCGTTTGCACAGGACCCGCTGAAGATCGTCTATATCGGCAAGAACACCGGCAATCCCTATTTCGACAGCATCACCGGCGGGTTTGAGGATGCCTGCAAGTCGCTGGGCTGCGAATTCGAGTTCGTGGCCCCGGCCACTGCCGAAGCCACCTCGCAGATCCCCTTCATCGAAGCGCAGATTCAGCGCGGCGTGAATGTGATCGGCATTGCCCCCAACAGCCCGGATGCCCTGAACGCGGTGCTGGACAGTGCCCGTGCGGCGGGCATTCTGGTGCTGACTGTCAACGGCGATCTGACCGGCAACGAAAGCCACCGTGACGCCACGATCCTGCCGACCAACTTCGACATTGTCGGCCGCGATCAGGTGGAAATGGTCGGCTCGCTGATCGGATACGAAGGCGAGATTGCCATCCTGTCGGCCACCACCGAAGCCCCGGACCAGAACAAGTGGATCGTGGGCATGAATGAGACCCTCGCTTCCGATCCCAAGTACGCCAAGATGAAGCTGGTGGCGACGGTCTATGGCGATGACCAGCCGGAAAAATCGACCACCGAAATGGAAGCGCTGCTGTCGAACTTCCCTGACCTCAAAGGGGTGATTGCACCGACGACTGTCGGTATCGCTGCCGCAGCGCAGGTCGTGCAGTCGCGCGGCATCGCCGCTACCGTTCACGTTACCGGCCTGGGCCTGCCCAGCGAAATGCGCGATTTCGTGAAAGACGGCACCGTCACTGCGTTCCAGTTGTGGTCGCCCTATAACGAAGGCTGGCTGGCGGTACACTTTGCCGTTGGCGTGCTGGACGGCTCGATCAAGAACGAGGTCGGCACGACCTTTGAAGTGCCGGACCTTGGCACCATCACGATCAACCCGAACAACTCGATCAATACGCAGGCGTCGCTGACGACGTTTGACGCTTCGAACATCGACGACTTCAGCTTCTGATCTGCCACAGGCAGGGGGAACCCCACGGTTCCCCCTGCGCCCTCTCCTTTGCCCCGATCCGGGCGCATCCGATCTGCAACGAGGACCACGATGAACAGCTGCGATTTCAACGACCGGGTGGCGATTGTCACCGGCGGCGGTCAGGGCATCGGCCTGACGGTGGCAGAGCGTATCCTTGCCTCGGGTGGCAAGGTCGCGGTGTGGGACCGTGACACCGCCCTGCTTGATGCGCTGGCGGTCCGGTTCGATCCGGCGCACTATCTGGGACAGGCCGTCGACATCGGCGACCTTGGCACGGTAGAGGCAGCAACCCGCGCGGTGATCCATACCTTTGGCCAGATCGACGTGCTGATCAACAACGCAGCCATCGTCGGCCCCAACGCCAACACATGGGAATATCCCGCCGACGCCTTCATGGAGGTGGTCCATGTCGGCCTTGTCGGCACCTTTTTCGTATCGCGCTCGGTGATCCCCCACATGATCGCCCGCAATTATGGCCGCATCGTCAACCTCAGCTCGGTAGCGGGCAAAGAGGGCAACCCCGGCGCCCCGGCCTATTCCGCGACCAAGGCCGGCGTGCTGGCCCTGACCAAATCCATGGGCAAGGAACTGGCCTCCTACAACATCGCCGTCAATGCGGTCACACCGGCAGTGGCCAAAACCACCATGGCGCTGAGCCAGGCCCCCGATTTCCTCAAGATGATCCTGTCGAAAATCCCGCGCGGCCGGATGCTGGAACTGTCGGAAGCGGCAGCGATGATCTGCTGGCTGGCGACCGAGGAAAACAGCTTTACCACCGGCGCGGTGTTCGACCTTTCGGGTGGTCGCGCCACCTATTGAGCGCTGCCAGCCCCGCATCTTATTGGTCCAAATATCCCGGGGTGTGGGGCAGAGCCCCGCCGGATACCGGTGGCGAATCACCCCTGGTGCGACAAACCCGTAAAAACCGGACCAAGGTCCGAAGTGCCCCGGCCTCAGGTCTGATGCCTGAGCGGCCAATGGTCATGCCCGGCCCGGCCGACCCCGCGCCAGACGTCTGACCGCCGGGTCTCAGACCTTTGCCGGTTGGATTTCCCGGCTGCGACAGGGTCTTGTCACGTCATCGGGTTGAGAACGGCGAAACGCACCGCTCCGGCCATAGCAAGACCGAAAGGACTGACCATGAAACGCATGTTTCTTCTGACCGCCGCGATGATCTTCGCAGGATCCGTCGCATCTGCCGCCATCACCGCTCAAAGCCTGGTGCAGGACCTGACAGCACAGGGCTACAGCCGGATCGAGATCAAGACCGGCCTTACCCAGATCAAAGCCGAGGCGATCAGCGGCTCCACCAAGTTCGAAGCGATCTATGACATCGCGACCGGCAAGTTGCTGAAATCCGAAACCGGTCCGGTTGACCTGTTCGACGACACCGCGCCGGGCGTCGAATTGTCCGACCGCGACCGCGATTTCCTGCGGTTGGCCAGTTCAGACGATGACAGGTCGGACGATGACAGCTCCGATGACCACGGTTCAAGTGGCCACGGGTCGGATGATGATGGCGATGATGATCATGACGGCGGCAGCGATCATGGCGATGACCATGGTGGTGACAGTGATGGCAACGGCGGCCACGGCTCCGACGACTGATCCGGCAAATCTGCTGCGAAAGCGGGCTTGCCGTGGTGCCTTTGATGCAGTTTAATGCAGCAAAGGCACCACCTCACCAAGGATCCTCCCCTTGCGCCATCCGAGTTTGACTTGCGTCTGTCTTGCCTTTGCACTGTGCTGCGGCACTGCGGGTGCCGCGACCTATGAAGAACGGGTGATCGTCCAGTTGCGGGCAATGGGTTACACCGACATCACGATCAGCTTTACCCTGCTCGGTCGGGCGCAGATCCTTGCCATCGGCGAGCAGGATACCCGCGAGATTGTGCTGAACCCGCGTACCGGCGAAATTCTGCGCGACTTTGCACGGAGCAACAGCACTGGCGACGAGGAGCCTGTTGCCGTTGCTGTGGAACCCATCGTTCTTGGCCCCGAACCGGTGGTTGATCCCGAAGCCGTCACCGAAGCGCCGGTTGAAGATGTTGGCCCCGCCACAGTTGCCGAT
>Ga0105044_10005480_pt1 | contig 17448 bp, 11 predicted proteins | sample MAT01_FD_78092 | JGI IMG/M metagenome (GOLD analysis project Ga0105044, IMG submission 78092) | Freshwater microbial communities from Lake Fryxell liftoff mats and glacier meltwater in Antarctica - MAT-01 | ecosystem: Environmental > Aquatic > Freshwater > Ice > Liftoff microbial mat | place...
AGCCGAACTTGCGTCGAGGCAAACCAACAACGTTATGCCAGTAATCAACGTGCGCAAATCGAACATCGTGAACTCGCAAGGGGATCGCAAAAATTTCAGGATTTAACTGCGGAGGGCGCAGAGAACGCTGAGAAATCAAAATCAGAGATTGATCGGACTCTGCGTTCTTCGCGCTCTCTGCGGTTAAAACTCTTCGTTTGCTGTTTAGCGGTTGAACAGGAATTCCTGGCTCGTCAGTACGGCCCAGAATAAATCCTCGACGGCTTCGCGGCGGGCGGCGGGGCCTTCCTTGTTGGCGGCAGCGAGGATTGGCAGCAGTTTCGCCTTCTCTGCTGCGTTCGGCTCGCGGCTCAGCGCGAGGCGATACAGGCGGCCCACGATCTCTTCATCGGTCGATTTGTCGCCCAGCCAGATACTCACACGCGACGTCTTGTCTCGCAGTTTGTCGTTGAGCGTTTGCCCGTTGTTCAGGTGCAACGCCTGGCTGACGCTCGAATCCGAGGTGCGTTCGCACGAGCAGGTCTGCCCGCGTTCCGCACGGCCGAAGGCATCGAGAAACTGCGACACCAGTTGCGAATCCGGCAGTTGCATCGCGCGGGTGCCGGTGGGGTAGTTCGTGCTGTTTTGCGTGCCACCCGACGCACCGAGCGACAGCACGTTGAACGGCGTCGGCACGTTCGCGACGTCGCTGTATGCATCGAGAATCACTTCGGCCGACAGCCTTCGCAACAGATACCGCGAGTAGAACCGATCGTCGGAGGCATTCGTCGGCAATGGTTGCGCGGAACGCTGATACGCCGCCGAGTTCAGGATTGTCCGCATCAGGTGCTTGACGTCGTATTTGTGGCCGATGAAATCGTTCGCGAGTGCATCGAACAGTTCGCGGTTCGTCGGCGGGTTTGTCTCGCGCAAATCGTCCTCGGCTTCCACGAGACCACGCCCCATGTAGTTTCGCCATATGCGATTGATGACCGCCTTCGCGAAGTACGGATTCTCCTTCGCCGTCATCCAGTCGGCGAGCGCCTCGCGGCGATCCGTTGCCACATCTGCCGCCATCGGCTTGCCATCGAGTGGTGTCGGGGGCATCGCGATTCCGCGACGCAAGTGAAGCGCATCGCCCGTCGGAAGGCTTTGCACGTAGACTTCACCCGCGCGTTCGCCGTTCTTCAAACCGACTCGGCCAAAGAGGTTCGCCATCGACCAGTATTGGTCCTGCGTCCACTTTTCGAGCGGGTGATTATGACACCGGCAGCAGTTGATCGATGTGCCGAGGAACGTCACGGTCGTCGATTCGACGAGATCGCTGACGTCTTTGTGAATCACGAAATACCCTGCCGCACCGTTGGTGATCGTGCTGCCAGACGCAGTCAGGATTTCGCGAGCGAATTGGTCCCACGGCTGGTTCTCGCTGACGCTCTGACGCACCTTCCGGTAGAACGCCCATACTGCCGGTTGCGGCAGTCGCTTCGACGAAACGAGCAACAGATCGGACCACTTGTGCGCCCAGTAATCGGTGAACTCCGGGCGTGCGAGGAGCGCGTCGATGACCTTCTCTCGCTTATCAATTCTCGCATCCACGAGGAATGCCTGTAGCTCTTCAGGCTTCGGCAAAATCCCGCAACTATCGAGGTACGCACGCCGCAGAAATTCGGTATCGGTGCAAGTTCCCGATGGCGCGATCTTCAAAAGCTGCAGTTTGCGAAGGACGTGTTCGTCGATGAAATTTCGGCGTGGCGATTTCGTGTAGACATCGTCGGCGACTGCGTTCGTGTATGGCACCGTGACGGTCATCGTGGCGACCCGCGAGCCGAAGTTTGCGGTGATCGCTGCCTCGCCGCTTGTCACGACTGTCACCTGGCCGTCATCGTCGACGGTGGCAACCGGTTCTTCGCTCGAACCGAATTTCGTCCACGCCGTGACATCGCGAATCGTGCCATCGGAGTATGTGCCTTTCACCGTTACTCGGAGCGTATCTTTCGGCTTGGCCATCGCCGATTTCGGCAGCAGCTCGAGGCTTTTCAGGTCTGGCTCGCCTTCGCGTGGGCCCATCGCGCCACCCCGCACCCAATCGAGTAACAGCGTGTAGTTCGCGCTGCCCTCTTCGATGCGTCGCCCGCCACCGTGCGGCATCGTGCGCGTGACTTTCTTCAACAGCAAACTGTCCGCTGCGTTCGTCAGATCGACCCGGCGCGCGAGCGCCTGCCGCGTCAGTACGTGGTGATCCGATTCCGGATCGAACCCGCGCAGTGAGAGTTTCAACCCTCCCTTCCCTGCGAGCGCGCCGTGGCACGCACCGGAGTTGCAACCGGTTTTCGTCAGAATCGGGATGATCTGATTGCGAAAGCTCGGCACCTCGGCGGCACCCGCAAACGAGGCGAACAGCAGCGGAACGAGCGAGGCGTAGAGAAGGCGGTGCATCATAATCGGTAGGGGAGGGAGGCATCGTGGGAGGGAATTAAAACAGCTCGCTGATCGGTTTGATACCGTAATCGACCATCGGGATCGGGCGGTTCTGCGGGCCGGGGAGTTCCTTGTGGTAGTCGAGGCCGAGGCCCTGCATGATCGTCGCTGCGATTTCGCCGGTGGTAATGGGGCGCGTCTTCGGGGCGTAACCGAGTTCGTCGGATTCGCCGACGACTTGCCCGCCCTTCAGCGGCCCGCCGCCCATCAGAATCGACCAGACCCCGGGGTGGTGGTCGCGGCCGCCGGCGGGGTTGATCTTCGGCGTGCGGCCGAACTCGCCCATCGCGGTCACCATCGTCGTCTTCAGTAAACCCCGTTCGGCGAGGTCTTCGAGCAATGCCGAGTAAGCCTGGTCGAAGTTCGGCGCGATGAACTTCGACATCTCCGTAATGTCGGTAAATGGCTTCGAACCGTGGATATCCCACGTGAGTTCATCGAAGACGGTCTCGAACATGTTTACCGTAACGAACCGCACGCCCGCTTCGATGAGTCGCCGTGCCATCAGGCACGATTGCCCGAATCTCGTGCGACCATAGCGGTCGCGAACCTTCGCCGGTTCCTTTTCGAGCGCGAATGCATCCCGCGCTTTTGCCGACGACATCAGCTTATAGGCGAGTTTGAAGTTATCGTCCATCTGCTTCGCGGCGGCGCTATTCTCGAACGTGCTCATCGACGATTCGACCGCATCGCGCAGCTTCTGGCGGCGTTCGGCACGGTTCGCCGAGAGATACTCCGGCGGCAACAAATCCGGGACTTTGAAGTTCGGCGTCGAGGGGTCCGCATTCAAAATGAACGGGTCGTGCATCTTCCCGAGGTAACCCGCCGTGTGGCCATGTGGCAGATTGCCGCCGGTTCGGCCGATCGGCTTCGGAATCAGCACGTGTGCGGGGAGTTCCCCGCGACCGCCCTTGAGGTAACCGAGCGTACACCCGACGTGCGGGTGTTCGATTCCGCCGGTGAACAACCGCCCCGTTTGCATCATCTGGTAGCCGGTGTCGTGAACGGCGGTGGCCGTGTGATACACCGAACGCAGCACCGAGAATTTGTCGGTATGTTGCGCTGTCAACGGGAAGATTTCGCTGATCTGCACGCCCGACGCCTTCGTGGGAATCGGCTTGAATGGCCCGCGAACCTCTGCCGGTGCGTTCGGCTTCATGTCGAACGTATCGAGTTGACTCGGCCCACCGACGAGCATCAGCATGATGCAGTTCGTGTCGGTGTCTTTCGCGGTTTCTTTCGCAGCCAACGCACTGCCAATCGACAGGCCGAGTGGCGCGAGTAAACCCGCTTGCAGGAAACTGCGACGCGAAGAACCATCGCAGGCATCGAGACCGATCATGATCGTGCTCCGACATTATGTAGAATCTGATCTCAGTGTAATCATTCTTCGAAGCGATTGCAAAACGGAAATTGGCGGCACATCGAAACCTAGCCCGTTGGGGAATGCCCGCGTATCATTCGGTTACCTCTGGCTGCGAACATCCCACCGCATTGAAGGATCGCTCATGATCCCCTCGCTTCTACTGACAATCGGACTTTTCACAACATCTGCGACCACGGCACCGGGCGATTGGCCGCACTGGCGTGGCCCGAACCGCGATGGCAAGTCCAGCGAAACGGGATTGTCGCTGGTCTGGCCGAAGGCTGGCCCCAAGGTCGTCTGGCAAAACAGTAACGTCGGTACCGGCTACGGCTCGGTTGCGGTCGTCGGGGACTACGTTTATCTTCTGGGTGGTAAGGACAACAAACCCGGTTCGGCCGAGTTTATTCGTTGTTTGAAAGTCGCCGACGGCAAGCCGGTCTGGACGACGCCACTCGACACTGCCGCGGGCAACTTCAACGCCGCTTGGGGCGGTGGCCCGCGTGCGACGCCAACCGTTGCCAATGGTAACGTCTATTGCCTCGGGGCAACGGGTGACCTCGTCTGTGTGAGCGCGAAAGACGGTGCGAAAATCTGGAGCAAAAACCTCGTCAAGGACTTCGGGGGCGCGATACCGTCGTGGGGCTACAGCGAATCGGTACTCGTCGATGGCGAGAATGTCATTTGCACGCCCGGCAAGAAAACGGGAATGATCGCACTGAACGCCAAAACGGGCGAAACGGTCTGGAGTTGCACCGAATTCAAAGACGGTGCGGGCTATTCGTCGATCGTTCCGACTGAGGTCGATGGAGTGCGAATCTACGTTCAGCAGACGATGGCCTCGGCACTCGCCGTCCGTGCGAAAGATGGCAAACTGATGTTTCGCACGGGAGAGATCGGTCGTACCGTCGCAGTAATTCCCTCGCCGGTCGTGTCCGATGGATATGCATTCTTCACGTCGGGGTACGGTGCGGGTTGCGAGTGTTACAAACTGGCATCGGATGGCAGCGGCGGCGTGCAAGCGACGAAGGTTTACAGCAAGTTCAAGACGTTCCAGAACCATCACGGTGGCGTGATTCAGGTCGGCGACCACATCTACGGCCACAGCGATAGCGGCGGCTGGATGTGCTTCGCGTTCAAGAACGCGACCGATGAACCGGTCTGGAAAAGCAGCAAACTCGGCAAGGGTTCGGTCAGTTTCGCCGACGGTCACCTGTTCTGTTACGAAGAGAAAAACAAAGGTACGGAACTGGCCGTGATTAAAGCGACGCCGGAAGCGTGGAGCGAAGTCGCCCGGATGAAACTGCCGCAAAACAGCCTGACCGACAAAAAGAGCGGCGCAGTCTGGGCGCATCCCGTCATCGCGAACGGCAAGTTGTACCTACGCGATTTCGATCTGCTGTTCTGCTTCGACATCAAGACGCCGTAAGTGCGTACGTAAGATTTCGCGTGGGGTAACGTATCTGCACGCGAATATTCGACTTCGGAGTTTCCGATTGGACGAACCTCAATCATCACCTGAAACTCCGGAAGCGAGATTGCGGACTGGACTGCACGCGATCCTGCCGACGAATCGCTTCTATGCCACGAAATTTCATGCCACGAACTTCGCCATCGAGCCAATCCAGAATTGGCCGTTCACGACGAAGACCGAACTTGCCGAAGACCAACTGACGACCCCGCCTTACGGTAGGAACCAGACTTGTGAACGCAGCGACTACTCGCGGCTACATCAAACTTCGGGCACGACAACGGGTAAGCCGCTGCGTTGGCTCGATACGCCGAGCGACTGGCAGTGGCTGCTAGGCTGCTGGGAGTGGATCTTCCCGAAGATTGGCATCACCAAAAACGATGTCGCGTTCTTCCCGTTTTCGTTCGGCCCGTTTCTCGGTTTCTGGACGGGATTTGAAGCGTTAACGCGGAACGGGGGCTTGTGCCTGCCCGGTGGCGGGATGTCGAGCACGACGCGGTTGCGGTTTGCGCTCGAGCATTATGTCACGGTGATGTTCGCCACACCGACGTACGCGATGCACCTGATCGAAGTGGCCGCGAAAGAGGGCATCGACATCGTGAATTCGTCGGTTCGCACGATCGTCGTGGCCGGGGAACCGGGTGGCGGAATTGCGTCGACACGGGCACGGATTGAAGCCGGTTGGGGTGCGAAAGTCTACGATCATTACGGAATGACCGAGGTCGGTCCCGTGGCCGTGCAAACGTGCGACGACGACACGGGGCTGACGGTCAACGACACCGCGTTCTTTACCGAAGTCATCGAACCGGGTGGCGACAACGCGACGGCGGCGGGCGAAATTGGCGAGCTGGTCGTGTCGAACCTGGGTCGATGGGGTTCACCCGCGATTCGCTATCGCACTGGTGATCTGGTGCGGGCACCGGAGCCGGATCATACAACAACAGTGTTGCGGGGCGGGATACTCGGCCGCGTCGACGACATGATCTACGTTCGCGGGAATAATATCTTCCCGAGTTCGATCGAATCGATCATCCGTCGATTCGATCGCGTCGTCGAATATCGGCTGCGGGTCGAGCGTTCGGGATCGCTTGCCGATCTGCGAATTGAAATCGAGCCGTTGCCCGGCGTCGATGGTTCCCAGATATCGCACGCGGTGGCGAAGGCGATTCAGGACGAACTGTTGTTCCGCGTCGAAGTGATCGCGGTCGAACCGGGAACGCTGCCGCGACACGAAATGAAGGCGAAACGGCTGATCGTCGTACAAACCTGATTCGCGAAAACCGGAAAAAGCAATGTCTCTCTCGTATCTGGAGTCAACGATGAAGCAACGTGTAGCGTGGGCGGTACTGATACTCGGATTGTGTGCGATCCCGACGCTTGCGGGGGATTGGCTGCACTGGCGCGGCCCTGAGCAGAACGGCGTCTCCAAAGAGACCGGCCTGCCCGATACCTTCAGCGTCGGCGAAGTCGGCAAAAACAATCTCATCTGGAAGAAGCCGATCGGCGGACGCTCGGCCCCACTGATTTATAAGGGTAACCTGTACCTCATCACCGCGAGTGGCTCGGGCCTCACCGAAGGCGAGCGCGTCGTTTGCATGAGCGAGACGACCGGCGAACTGGTCTGGGAGAAAGCGTTCAACGTCTTTCACACCGACATCGTTTCGAGCCGTCTCGGCTGGACGAGCCTCACGATCGACCCCGTTGCAGGCAGCGTGTTTTGCCACGGTACCCAAGGCCACGTGTATTGTTTCGACGCGAAAACCGGTGCGGTCAAGTGGCTGCGAAACCTGACCGAAGAGTTCGGCCGCGTGACGGGCTACGGCGGGCGGATCGTCTCGCCGATCTATGACAGTGGCCTCGTGATTGTCGGCATGATTAACTCGTCGTGGGGCAATCACGCCCGCGCGGCCAACCGTTTCGTGGCGTTCGATTCGACAACGGGCGAAGTCGTCTGGTGGGCCGAGTCGCCATACGCGATTCGCGGCACGTATTACTCGAACCCCGTCGTGTCCGTCATCAATGGCCAACGCACATTGATTACGAGTGGCGGCGACGGTTACGCGCATGCGTTCAAGGTGCGGACCGGCGAGCGGCTCTGGAGCTACCGCTTCAGCGAAGGTGTTGCGAATCCGTCGCCCGTCGTCGATGGTAATCTCGTATACGCTGCCCACGGCGAAGAGAACCCCGGTGGTGGCCCGATCGGTAAGATCGTCTGCCTCGATGCCTCGAAAGTCGATGCGAAAACTAAGCAACCCAAGCTCGTTTGGGAAACGAAAAAGATTCAACTTGCGAACGGTACGACGCGACAAGGCATTCGCTTCGGCCTCGCCTCACCCGCGATTGCGGATGGAATTCTGTACGCCCCCGATGATGCAGGCGAACTGTACGCTTTCGATGCCAAAACGGGCAAAGGACTCTGGACGTACAAGTACGGCACCGTCTCACGCGGGGCACCGCTCGTCGTCGATGGGAAGTTGTACATTTTCGACGTGAATGCAAAACTCTCGGTGCTGAAATTGAACGGCCAGGACGAACCGCAAGAACTCGAAGTGCTGCCGTTCCGCAGCGTGCAGGGCCAGGGATTTGTCGAAACCCACGGCACACCGGTTGCCGTGAACGGGCGATTGTTCTTCTGCACTCGTGAGTTCATGTACTGTATTGGCAAAGGCGACTCGAAGCCGACGACGCCCGTTTACAAACCGCTCGCCGCCGAACCGGCATTGGCCGAAGATGCCGCCCCGACCGCGATCCGCATCGTGCCTGCCGAGGTCACGAGTGCGCCGGGTAAAGTGGTCGAGTTCCGCGTCGAATTCCTGGACGCGAACGGTCGCACGGTGAAGGCACCCGAAGGGGCCAAAATCGAATGGGCGATCCCGACGCCGCCAGTGCCGATGGGTGCCACCGCTGGCCCGCCGGCGCTGAATGGCGAGATCAAAGCTGATGGTGCGAAGGCCATCGTCACTGTTGGTAAACTGCCGAGCCAACAGGGATATGTTTCCGCAAAACTCGGAACTATCGTTGCACCGATGGCACGGGTTCGCGTCGCGCCGCAACTGCCTATCAGCGTCGATTTCGAGAAAACGCCCGAGGGTGTCGCACCGGGTGGCTGGGTGAACGCAAACGGGAAGTACGTCGTCAAGAAGCTCGATGATGGCAACAAGGTGCTGTCGAAGATCAACAACGATTCACGACCGCCGATTGCCCGCGCGTACAGCTACATCACGTTGCCAACCTCTACGGGTTACAGCATCGAATGCGACGTGCAAGCGAGCATGGTTCGCAGTAAGATGCCCGATATGGGTATCGTCAACAGCCGATACTTGCTGGTGATGGATGGCAAAGACGACACTGAGTTTGCGAACGAGCGCACCTTGCGAATCATCTCGTGGGAGGCCCGCCCGCGCATCAACAAGGGCGTCGCGTTCCCGTGGAAGGAAAAGGTCTGGTATCGCATGAAGTTCGTCATCGATATGGAAGGCAAGGAAGCGATTCTTCGCGGGAAAGTGTGGGACAAAGCCACGCCGGAACCCGAAGCGTGGACGGTCGAGTTCCGCGATCCGGCCCCCAACACCGAAGGCGCGGCCGCGCTTTACGGATACGTCACGAATATGCTCGTCACCGAAGACAAAACCTTGCCCGGTTCGGAGATCTTCTACGATAACCTCCTCGTGAAGCCGAACGCCAAAAAATAATCGAACGACACCCACACACACCGAGAACCCCAGATATGAACGCAGCAAAAGTGGCCCGTACCGCACTGGCCGCCATACTATCGGCCGCCATCGCCGCCGGAGCGATTTATTACGGTATCAAGAGCCAGCGAGTCCCCGTTGCCGACAAGGCACCCGAAGCAACCAAGCCGACGGAAGTCGCCAAAGCTGACGATAAAAAACCCGAGGTGATTGTTGCTCCGATTCCGGTACCGAAGCCGGAAGTGAAACCGGTACCGATGCCTGAAACGGTACCCGCTCCGAAACCCGTCCCCGTTCCGGTACCCACACCGAAGCCAGAGACAAAGACCGTTCCGGAAGTGAAACCGGCACCCGTTACGGTTAAATCGGCCGTGGCGGGCAAGTCGGATCACGTGATGTTCGGCGGCACGCCCGACCGCAACTTCGTGAACCTCATCGACAAAGGCATTCCCGGCACGCTTTACGACCTCAAGGAACAGGTCGTCGACCCCAACGATCCGAGCAAGAAGATCGACAAAGTGATTCGTGTCAGCGATGCGAAACCGCTCTGGCAAGCCGAACTCGGCTCGCGCGCCTACGGTGGGCCGACAGTCGCCGGTGGCAAAGTGTTCGTCGGTACGAACAACGAGAAGCCACGCAACAAACGCGATCAGAAGAAGAACGAAGATGGCGAACTCGAGCCATTGGATAAAGGCGTCCTGATGTGCTTCAACGAGAAGACCGGCGAGTTCCTCTGGCAAGCGATCCACGACAAACTCCCGTCCGGCCCGGTGCAGGATTGGCCCAAGGAAGGCATTTGCTCGACGCCCGCCGTCGATGGCAATCGCGTCTATTACGTGTCGAACCGCTGTACGATCGTCTGTGCCGACGTCGACGGCATGACCAACGGCAACGACGGCATCCAGACCGAAAAGTACAAGGATAAAACCGATGTCGACATCGTTTGGGAATACGACATGATCGCCAAACTCAACGTGTTCCCGCACAACATGTCCGCCGGCAGCCCGCTCATCGTCGGCGACATGATCTTCATCACAACCGCGAACGGCGTCGACGAGAATCACGCGAATATCCCTTCGCCGGAAGCACCGAGCTTCATCGCGCTCAATAAAAAAGACGGCTCACTCGCGTGGAAAAGCAGCCTTCCCGGCAAGAACATCATGCACGGCCAATGGTCGAACCCCGTCTACTCCGAGATCGCGGGCGTCAAGCAAGCGATCTTCACCGGTGGCGACGGCTGGCTGTATAGCTTCGAGCCGATGAAGGGCGAATTACTCTGGAAATTCGATGCAAATCCGAAAGATTCTATCTACGAACTCGGTGGCACCGGCACCCGAAGCGACTTCGTCGGCACGCCAATCGTCTACGATGGCAAAGTTTATATCGGCGTCGGCCAAGATCCCGAACACTTCACGGGTATCGGGCACTTCTGGTGCATCAACCCAGCCGGTGCGACCGGTGATATCTCCGAACAACTCGTCGATAAAACCGAGAAAGACAAAGAAGGCAAACTGCGAATGACCGGCAAACCGAACCCGAAGTCGGGCGTGGTTTGGCACTACGGCGGGTCCGACAAGCGGAAGTTCGTGCCGCGCGATTTCCTCTTCGGTCGAACGATGAGCACCGCGTCGATCGTCGATGGCGTGTTATATATCACCGAACTGCAAGGTTACGTTCACTGCCTCAATGCCAAAACGGGCAAGAAGTTCTGGCAGTACGACCTCAAGGGCGCGATCTGGGGTTCGGCGTATTACGTCGACGGCAAAATCTTCATCGCGACTGAAAGCGGCGACGTGTTTAGCTTCAAGCACAACAAGACTCCGAAGGTGATCGACGAAATCGACATCGCCGACGCGAAAGACGAAAAAGACTTCCGCGTTAAAATGCTGGCGAAGCGGAAGGAAGTCGAGAAGGAGAACCTGATCGCCAAAGTCGAGTTCGAAGCCCCCGTTCGCAGCACGCCCATCGTTGCGAATGGCGTGCTGTACGTCATGACCGAAAAGACGCTCTACGCTTTCACGACGAAGTAAATCGAATGGGAATATGGCCGCGAGATCGATCCGTTGTGGTCGGAGATGGTCTCGCGGTCCTATCATTGCAACAACATTCCCTCCTCACATTGAAGGGTTATTCTCGTGCAAGACACACCCGGCAAGCCGATACCCGTCACCGGTGCGACACTCGCCGAAAAAGTCGCGAACGCCAAGACACAACTGGACATTCAGTTCCGCGAAATCGTCCAGTGGCACTTCAACCCAGCGACCGGTACGCCGTTTTGGTTGGACAAAGCGAAGTCGTTCGATTTTAACCCGCTGACCGACGTCCACACGTTCGACGACATTAAGAAGTTCCCGATCTTCGAAGACGATTGGCTCCGCGGAGGGCCCGTGCGTCGATGGGTGCCCAAAGCGTACGCGGACCGTGGCGTCTACGTCTTCGAGACGGGTGGCACCACCGGTTTGCCGAAGTCGCGAATCGTCATCGACGACTTCAAAATCGATTATGAAATGATCTCGGACACCTTCCCCGAGAAGTCGTTCCCGCGCGGCTCGAACTGGCTGATGCTCGGGCCATCGGGGCCACGCCGCTTGCGGCTGGCGATCGAGCACCTCGCACAATACCGTGGCGGTATCAGTTTCTGCGTCGACCTCGACCCGCGCTACGTGGTGAAGTGCCTGAAGGAACGCAAGATCGCCGAGGCGCAGGCGTACAAAGATCATTGCATCGACCAGGCTTTGACAGTTCTTGCAGGTGGCCATGAAATCCGCTGTATGTTCACCACGCCGAAACTGCTTGCGGCACTCGACGAGGCCCTGCGTGCGGGTCGCCTCGAAGACAAGTATCGCGCCCTCGGCAAGGCGGTCCCGAGCGGGGGGCTTCGGTCAATCCAGACGGCGGGCATCATCGGTATCTTCAGTGGCGGTACCGAGTTCACGCCGCAATTCACGAGGGAAGCCCACGAGGAAATGCTCGACAACGGCGAAGTGTACATGACGCCGACCTACGGTAACACGCTGATGGGGTTGGCCTGTTCGAAGCCAATCGGGCCGGAAGACGGCTTCAAAATTAGCTATTTCGCCCCGCAACCCCGTGCGGTCATTCAAGTTGTGAACCCGGATAATTACGACGAGATCGTGCCGTACGGCGAAACGGGTCGCGTCATGCTGACGACGCTCACGAAAGAATTCTTCGTTCCCCGCTTCCCGGAGCGCGACGAAGGCGAACGCGAAAAGCCGTTCGAGAAGTACCCGTGGGACGGCGTCAGCGGCGTTCGCCCATTCGCCGAACTCGCAGGCAGCACGGTAGTCGGCGTCTATTAACGCGGCCCATTCGCTCCCGGCGGAATTCGTTTCCCCGGGAGTGGCTTCGCACTTCCATCGGACTTCGAGTCCGCACATCCCGCAGTAAAGAGTATCGCAAGTAACAAGCAGATTCGTGGCATATCGAAAATTCCTATATTGCATGATGGTTTTGGGGCGGGCTAGATCAGTGGGCTGACATCCACCGCTCGCCTCACTCACGGCGCGGTTGCGATATCGCCGCCGTTGCGGGTGGACATTGCGGGCATGATGCTGGCGGCACCGTAAGTGAGAAAGCGCACCGAGCCATCGGCAAATGTGAAGTTGCTGCCGCCTGTGTGCAGGCTCCAGAAATGGAACTGATCGCAGATCTTGTTGACATCCCCCGGACCAAATGCGAACGGCCCGACGGGACAGGCGTTCATTTCGGCATTGGCCGTGTTGCGGATGTTGATTTCGGATGCACCGAGCGTAACGTCCAGCGATCCGGTATTGCGAATCGTGCCGTATGCCGGATCCCATTGACCTGCTCCTGCGTACCACCAACCGAAGACGAGGTCGTAACTCGGCGGGCGTTCGCCGATCATCAGCGTGTTACTCGTACCATCGGTCACATCGGCGAATCGAACGGAATCGTTCCAGCACAACATGCCGTCGCGGCTACGGAGATCGCGGCCACTAATACCGAGGTACCCCGTGAAAGCCACGGTGATACCGCCCGCGTACGTTGCCTGATACTGGCGGCCATCGGCAGCGCATTTGTAGCCGTTCATGACGGTCGCGAGTCCGGTGTGCGGCGGATTTTCAAACGGGTTCCGGTAGTCGCCTTGCGCGGCATATGCGGTCTCCATATTCGCGTACATGCTCGTTTGTTCGATGTGCGGCAGGATGCGTGCCATCCAGCTGAGCCACTGCTTCGGATCGCGCGCCGCAGGGGCAAAAGTCTCTCGAATCGCTGGTGGAAAGCTTCCTTCGGCATCGTGGTGCGTGTGCAGCGCGATGCCGATTTGTTTCATGTTATTCGTGCAGCGCGTTCTCGCCGCGGCATCGCGAACCTTCTGCACCGCTGGTAATAACAGCCCGATCAGGACCGCGATGATCGCGATGACCACAAGCAACTCGATGAGCGTGAACGCCGTTCGACCGGTTTTCGGACGCATGATCGTGACTCGCGAAAAGTGAAAGCGAACGTAACAGAAACGTAAAAATTTGTACGTCAGATATGGTAACCGGGTTCGCGAAGCAATCAAGCACCATCTGAGAATATGGCAACGAATGTTTCGGGTTCTCGATTAGAATGACAACGATTTCGACACTCGCATTCAGCAGGCCGACAAATGCCCTCACCATTCCCCGGTATGGATCCGTATCTCGAAGACTGTGCGTTCTGGAGCGGGTTCCACGCGACTTACATGGTTCATTTGCGCGGTTTGCTTACCAAAGCACTCCCGGCTGGGTATTACGCGGACGTCGAGCAACACGTCTGGCTGCAAGACGACGATTTCGATGTTCGCGAACCGTTCGGATACCCCGATGCGTACGTTGCGGGGCACTCGAATCATGGTGGCGGTGTGGTCGTTGCTGCGGAAAAGCAAGTCTCAGTTTCGACGGAAGTGACACTTGCCAAAATCCCACGAAAGTCGCAGCAAAAGTTCGTCAAGATCGTCGATCAACCGGGAAATCGCGTCATCACCGTCATCGAACTCCTCAGCCCGAGCAACAAGCACAGCGGGCCAGACCGCGAACAGTACATTGTGAAGCGCAATCAGTATCTGGCTTCGGGAACGCACTTCGTCGAAATCGATCTGCTTCGCGATGGCGACCGGATGCCGATGGGCCGACCCCGACCGGCATCGGCCGATTATTATGCAATTGTGGTGCGGGCGAATCTGTTCCCAAAGGCGTCGGTTTGGGCATTCACCGTGCGCGACGCGATGCCGATTTTGCCGATCCCGCTCAAGCTGAAAGACGGCGACATTACACTCGAACTGCGCGATGGCCTCGACCGCGCCTATGAAGATGGCGGTTACCAGAATCGCATCGATTACCAATCGCCGCCTGCGATTCATCTCCGACGGCCCGATCAAGCGTGGGCCGATGAATTCCTGAATGTCAAGCGTCCGAAGTGATGCCAAAACTTTGGTTCTGGCGTGGATTGCGACTATCGAAATCGGACGTAAGTCGTTGGTGGGTTAGGTTGGTTCCGAAATTCGGGAATGAGTCCAGGGATGGGTGGGTGGGTAAGTGCTGGAGTCATCTGGGTACGCAACTGCCCCCAAAACCGTAACGACTTCGCGAACCCCGGTTCGCGTTTCATCCCATGCATGGGACAACGCCATATCGTGCGGCCTAGAATAAATTTGTAGGCTAGCTACTGCAAACCACCTGCCAGACGTTACGTGTGAGGACACCCGCCGATGATTCACATTCCCGCATTGCGTTTCGGAAAGTCGTACACGAGCCTCGACAAAGCGACGCTCGTTCACCACGTGACCGGCGAACCGGTTGCGGAAGTCAGCCAGGTGACGGGCAGCCAGATTGCCCGTGACATTAGCGGCATGGCACGTGCGCACAAAGAACTCTCGGCGATCCCGATTCACGACATTCTCGCGATGTACAAGAAGGCCGCCGACTACTTTTTGAACGCCACCCTGCCATGCGGGGATGCGGAACTCACCTTCGATGAATACGTGAAAAATCTCTCGGCCACGACCGGTTCGCCGATGGTGTTTTGCGACCGAAACGCACGCAAGGTCCACTACGTTCTCGGCCACATCGAGGAAGTGATTGCCGGGTTGACACGCGGCCTGAACGTCGAAGCGCTCGACAAGGGATACACGACCTCATCGGGCCGAATGCAGGCGTTCTATCCGACTGCGGATGTCTTCGGGGCGGTGCTTCCGTCGAACTCCCCCGGCGTGCATTCGTTGTGGGTGCCGACGATTGCGTTCAAAATGCCGTTGTTGTTGAAGCCCGGGCGCGAAGAACCGTGGACGCCAATGCGGGTGCTTCAGGCGTTCATCAAGGCGGGTATCCCCGCGAGCGTCCTCGGGTTCTTGCCGACCGATCACGTCGGTTCATCGGAGATTCTGCGTCTCTGCGGCCGGAGTATGGCGTTCGGCGACGACCGCACGATGGCACCTTACAAGAACGACCATCGCGTCGAAATTCACGGCACCGGCTACAGCAAGCTGATATTCGGCGAAGATCAGGCAGACAATTACGAGAACTACATCGATCTCATCATCGATTCGATTGCCGCAAACGGTGGCCGTGCCTGCGTGAATGCCTCAGCGGTTTACACCCCGAAGAACGCCGACAAAATCGCCCACGCACTGGCCGAACGGTTGTCGAAAGCGAAGGTCCGCGCCTGGGACGATCCAGCTTGCGAGATCAGCGCGTTCGCGAAACCGGAAGTCGCCGAGGCGATCGACAACATGGTGACCCACGGCCTTCAGACACCTGGTGCCACCGATGTGACGCTGCAAATCCGCGGTACGCCACGGCTCGTCAAAGTGGGCCGAATCGCGTACCTTTTGCCGACGATTATCCGCTGCGAGTCTTCGGAACACTCACTCGCGAACAAGGAGTTTTTGTTCCCGTACGCCAGCGTCATAGAATGTCCGCAGGCGGATGTGCTCAAGCGGATCGGGTACACCCTCGCCGCGACGGTGCTGACCGAAGACCCCGCGTTCATCGCTGAAGCGATGGCGTGCTCGAACATTGAGCGGCTGAATATCGGCCCGCTGCCAACCAACCGGTTGACCTGGGACCAGCCGCATGAAGGAAACCTTTTCACTCACCTCTACAAGCAACGAGCGCTCGCCATCGCATGATGTTGGGTTTGCGCCGTTCGACTATCAACCGCTCGGTCGGGTGGTCGTCGAAGCCGGTGGCATGAACCGCCTCGGGCAACTCGCACGTTCCCTAGGCGGTTTTCGCGTTCTGATGGTTACCGATCCCGGTCTGGAACACGTCGGCCACCCACAACGCGCAGTCGCATCGATGCGGGAAGCGGGGCTTTACGTCACCACGTTCGATGGCGTGAAAGAGAACCCGACCGATGTCGAAGTGCAAAATGGCGTCGAACGCGCCAGGCAACATTCAATCGACCTGATCGTTGCCGTCGGCGGTGGCTCGTCGATGGATTGCGCGAAGGGAATCAACTTCCTGCTGACCAACGGCGGAAAGATGGCCGATTACAAAGGTCACGGCCGCGCGACGAAGCCGATGCTGGCATCGATCGGTGTGCCCACCACATCCGGCACCGGCAGCGAAGCCCAGAGTTACGCCTTGATTACCGATGCGTCTTCGCACATGAAGATGGCGTGCGGCGACAAAAAGGCGGCGTTCCGCATCTCGATCCTCGATCCGGAAGTGACGCTCTCGCAGCCGCGATCCGTTACCGCGGTCACGGGTATCGATGCGATCGCACACGCGATCGAATCGTACGTCAGCACGAAAGCGAACCCGATTTCGCGTGCCCATTCGCTCGCGGCATGGCGCGAACTCGAACCGAATTTCGAGATCGTACTTTCGCAACCCAATCACCTGTCAGCACGGGCGGCCATGCAGATCGGCTCGCACTTCGCGGGCATGGCAATCGAAGGCGCAATGCTCGGTGTTTGCCATAGTTGCGCCAATCCACTGACCGCACATTACGGCATCACGCACGGTACCGCCATTGGCCTGATGCTCCCGCACGTGATCCGCTTCAACGCGGTCGTCGCGGAATCGCGATACGCCGAAATTTACGGTGGTTCCGAGCCACTCGCCGACCGCGTCTCGGCGTTCGTGCGGGCCGCAGGGCTGGCGACTTCCCTGAAGGAGTGCGGCGTCAGCGAGAGTATCCTGCCGCTATTAGCTGAAGAAGCCAACCAGCAATGGACGGCCAGATTTAACCCTCGCCCCGTTTCGGAAACCGACATCCTCAGCATTTACCGTTCGGCATGGTGATACCACTTTCAGGAGCGACGCATGTTTCGGATTCTCTTTCGCAGTCTGCCAATCCTCGCGCTCGCCGCTGTGGGGACCGTGCGATCCGCCGACGCACCCGTCAAAGTGAAAGCCGCCGATTGGCCGGTATTTCGTGCCAATGCCGAGATGACCGGCTCCGCCGTGGCGACGCTTCCCGAACAACTTCAGGAACGCTGGAAGTTCAAA
>Ga0105044_10005481_pt1 | contig 17447 bp, 14 predicted proteins | sample MAT01_FD_78092 | JGI IMG/M metagenome (GOLD analysis project Ga0105044, IMG submission 78092) | Freshwater microbial communities from Lake Fryxell liftoff mats and glacier meltwater in Antarctica - MAT-01 | ecosystem: Environmental > Aquatic > Freshwater > Ice > Liftoff microbial mat | place...
ACCTTTGAAGATATAATTATGCTGTCCAAATAAATTTATGTTAATTCTGTTTTAAATTGGTGATAATATTTTTAATTCGTGATCATTAGTGAAATTCGTGGCAAGCTTTTTTCTTATTTTGGATGTGGCAAAATCAGCCAGTCTGATAATCTATTCTGATTGAGTTTAAAATTTAATTTTTGTAACTTGCATAAACCAATTTAATTAACCCAATTTTTCGTGAAATTAAAACTAAACGATATGTTTGGAAATAAATCCAAAGAACCGGTTTATAAGGAACCATCTTATTCCGAAGAAGTAAAAACTCCATCGAGAAATACCTCTCAGCCTCAGGAAAAAATCCTGACGTTGATCAGTGAAGGATGTAAGTTTGAAGGTAATTTGTCTTCACCTTCTACCACTAAGATCGACGGTCATGTTGTTGGTAATTTGAGGGGTGAAAGCGGAATTATCATCGGAGAAAAAGGTGTCGTAGAAGGTAATGTAAACGCTGTTGATGTCATCATCTACGGTACTGTTAAAGGCAATGTTAAAGCTCATAAGCTTGAGCTTAAAAGAACCTGCACACTCGACGGTGATGTTAGTATTGAAGAGCTGTTAACTGAATCTGGTTCAAAATTCAATGGGACTTCCAAAATGGGTGACAGAACCAAAAGTAACATAATTGATATGAAGGTTGATATGAAAGAGAATGAAACTGATAATGAAATATTAATTCATTCAAACGATAAACCAAAGGAAAAACCTGTCCTTAAGTTCCATTAACTGATTTGTTAATTGGTTCATTGGTTGATTTGTTCACTCTTTCTGATATACAAATCAACCAATTAACACAATTAAAATTTTAGCTGCTTACAAGTTTCATTTCAATATCTTTCTCCGAGCCGCCCCTGAGAATTTTCAGCTTCAGCAATTCACCTGCTCGCATATCATTTACAATAAATAACAGATCCTGCTCATTGTCTATCTGTTCACCGTTAGCTTCTATTATTACATCCTCAGGTCTGAGACCGGCATTGTCAGAAAGACCTCCGCTTTGAACATCTACGACAACTACTCCCTGCACCTTATCCATTTTTAGATACTTTGCGATCCTTTCATCGATCGCCTGGATCCTGAATCCAACATTAAAGTTTCTGTCAACCTTTCCATTGGACTTGATCTCCTCCATTATCTGCTTAACTCTGTTGATCGAGATGGAAAATCCAACTCCAATGCTGCCGTTGCTGTAGCCGCCGCCTGTAAAGATTATCGTATTCATACCGATGACATCTCCTTCAGCGTTGACAAGTGGTCCTCCTGAGTTACCCGCGTTGATTGAAGCATCCGTCTGGATCATATCCTTGTACACCTTTTTCCCATCTGCATTTACTTTCATATTGGTAGCGCTGACTACACCTACCGTTACAGTCGGCTTGTCATTTATTTCAAATAACCCGAAAGGATTTCCCAAAGCTATCACCCATTCACCTATAATTACATTGTCTGAATTTCCTAAATTCACATAAGGCAAATTATTTCGATCTATCTTCAGCAATGCAATATCACTGTTGGGATCCGCACCGATAAGCTTTGCTTCGACTTTCTGACCGTCAGTCATTGTAACGGAGATCTTTGTCGCATTACCTGCTACGTGATGGTTTGTGAGTATGTATCCATCGGGAGAAATTATGAATCCGGAGCCAAGTCCTTTCACAACTTGCTTTTGAGGTGGTCTGTCTCCAAAAAATTGTTTAAAGAAAGGATCATTGAACGGATCCTGAACTTCCCTTACTTCTTCAACATTTATTCCGACGATAGCCGGAGAAACTTTCTTTACTGCCCTTGTTATTGCAGTCTCTCTGGTTTCGGAAATGTTTCTGTTGCTCTCATCAATTTTATTCTGTACCTGAGCAATGTTTTTGTCAGGTCCCGGATTGCTTCCTTTTAAAAAATATTTTCCGAGAACCATACCTGAAGTCAAAACAAGCAATACTGATAATACTATTAAGATCTTTTTACCGGTCATTGATTTTTTTTGCGGAAAATTATTCTGTTCCATTGTTAAATTAAAAATGTTTTCTGATTTCATATCTAATTTTATCTTTGTTTATTAAGCTATACGATTCTATTTTTTCAAATGTTTCTTTACTTTCTGATAAATAGCTTCCCTGTCGATCTTGAATTTGCTCATTAGCTCCGAAGCAATGATGCCGCTTTCACCGAAGGTATCATCGATAGCAATATGGTCCATCCTGGTGGGATGATCAATCGCAAGAACTTCCGCTACAGCACCAAACAAGCCGCATGTCCATTGATGATCTTCACAGGTGATTATAAGTCCGGTTTCTTTCGCGCACTTTACTATTGTTTCTTTATCTATTGGTTTAATAGTATGCATATTCACGACTCTCGCCTTTATGCCGTCTTTCTTCAACTTCTCAGATGCAACTATCGCTTCCCACACAAGCAGTCCGCTTGCAATCAATGTAACATCATCTCCGTCTACAAGTGTATCGGCTTTTCCGAATTCAAACGGAGCATCCATTGAAGTAAAGTTAGGTGATTTTTCTCTGTAAAATCTTATATAAAAAGGACCCATTGTATCAATGGCAAGTCTTACTGACCTGTATGTCTGATTATAATCACACGGAGTAATTACGTTCATATTCGGAAGTACTCTCATTATCGCAACATCTTCAAATGATTGATGCGTAGCGCCGTCAGGTCCTACGGTAATGCCGCAATGTGAAGCGCATATCTTTACGTTCATTTCACTGTATGCAATGGACTGTCGTATCTGATCGAACGGTCTGCCCGTAGCAAATTCACCATAAGTAGAAGCGATTGGAATTTTACCGACCAATGCAAGACCGGCAGCCGTTCCCATCATATCCTGTTCAGCTACACCAACTGAAATAAACCTGTCGGGATATGCATCACGGAAAAGGTTTGTCTTTACCGATCCCGAAACATCTCCACCTAATACTACAATGTCAGTGTTTTCTTTTCCCGCGTCAACCAGCGCGTCAGCAAAGCCCTGCCTTGTTTCCTTCAATTCCGGCTCTTCGAAATTAAACTTCATATTTATTTTGTATGATTTTTTTATGAAAGACAAAAATACTTTTTATAAATAAGGTTTTCAAATGATTAATTTAGATTTGTGATAGTTAAGATTCACATCCGTCCAAAAATAAGGAAAAAACTTGCCACGAATTTCACGAATGATCAGGAATTAAAAATATTATCACTAATTTTAAAAACAGAATTAACATAAATTTATTTGGTCAGCATAAGTATATCTTCAAGGTTATTTAAAGGTTGATTTTAAAGATTCGATATTGGTGCAAAAAAATTACCAAAACAGATTGAATTTAAAATCGTTTAATTTTTTCAAAAACATTTTGGACAGCACTGCTTAAAATTCATAAGAATCATAAGATTTATGATATCTAAAAAACTGCGGCAGATCAAAGACTCTATTCTTCAATCTACCGCATATTATATAATTTCTTAAAATCTAATTACACTAGTTGATCTTCGTTGCTATCCATTCGTTCACAACCTTCTCAAGCAGCGGAAGCGATATCGCGCCGTTCTTTAGAACTGTATCATGAAATTCTCTGTCATCAAATTTATCACCGAGCTTGTCTTCAGCTCTCTTTCTTAACTCTTTAATTTTAAGCTCACCTATCTTATAAGCAAGCGCCTGACCGGGCCAGGAAATATATCTGTCAATTTCAGATTGAAGATCCTGATCTGATGTCGGAGTATATTTTTTCATATACTCAAATGCCTGTTCACGCGTCCATTTCATATCGTGAATTCCGGTATCAACCACCAGTCTGCAAGCTCTCCACATTTCAAACGTCAGCGCACCATACATTTGATAAAGATCGTCATACATTCCGGTTTCATATCCCAGACTTTCCGAATACAATCCCCATCCTTCAACGAACGCAGTCTCTCCGAGATTCTTTCTGAACTTCGGCATGTCTTTCAGCTCCTGCGCAATGGATATTTGTAAATGATGCCCCGGAACTGCCTCATGCATTGCTAGCGATGTCATTGTGTACTTCGGTCTCGCCGATAGATTATATGTATTCACATAAAAATATCCCGGACGTGATCTGTCTTCCGGAGCGCTGTAATAATAAGCTGCCGGAGCTGACGGAGCTCTGAACTCTTCCATCTCCCTCAGGTCATACTTTGCCTCAGGCAGTCTTCCAAAAAGCTCCGGAAGCTTTGTATCGACTTTCTTTAATATCTCCCTGAAGCCATTCATAAGATCTTCCTTGTTCTTATAATAGAACTGTTCATCTGTCTTAAGAAAATTATTGAATTCATCTATCGTACCTTTAAATCCGGTTTTCTCTTTCACCTTTTCCATTTCCGCCTTTATCCTGTTCACTTCACTCAGTCCAAGCTCATGAACTTCCGCCGCTGTAAGGTTCAGCGATGTATAATCCTTCACCGCGTTCTCATATCTTTCCTTTCCATCAGGCATTGACCACACACCTGCATCAGTTCGACACTTAGGGAGATATTCATCCCGTACAAAGTCATGTAATTTTTTGAATGAAGGATTAATACTTTTTTCAATTATTTCCTTAAGCTCTTTTGATACGATCTGTTTCTCTTCAGGAGAAAGCTTGTTCTCATTATTTATGACTGAATAGAATATTGATTTATCCGGTTCGACATTCATTACTGCTTCCATCTGCGGGAGCGTCTGCTCCATAATAAACACAGGCGGCATTTGTCCTGCGGCAATACCTTTTCTCATGTTGGCGATCTCATTGTCAACAATTCCCGGAAAAGCGTTTAACCGCTTGAAATATTTTTGATATTCATCATAGGTCGAAGTTGGCTGGATATAAACTAACTGCGGAAAATTGATGTGTACGCCCCACTGCTGACCCATTGGCATATAATACCATTTGAATTTTTCATTCTCTATCGATTCCTCAAGACTGGATTTAAACAAGTCGTAGTTAAGCTTGTTATCATAGTTCAAAGAAGCGTAGTCAATAGTCTGAAGCTCTTGCAAAAATTGTCTTGTAGTATCGTATGATGCAAGGATCGCCGTCTCGGAATTGTCAGAAAGCAGATCATCGTAGCGATGGTCTCCTTCATAGGTTGCACCTTCGGGACTTGAACGGAGATTATACTCGTCATATTTTTTGAAGAGTGAATTTAATTGATCATTTGAGTCTTCAGGTTCGGAATTAAAGGTAAATGACATGGCTGTTATGAAAATTGAAATGAGTAATGCATATTTCATATAATATTAATTTAATTTTAAGAATAGACTCGGTTACGGATTCTTATTGAATTTGTTAATGGAAGAAAATTTGCTTCATTCCAAATTAACTTAAATAAAATTAATAACCTCTTTCAAAAGAAATGAAAGAGGTTATAAGAAATTTTACATAACCAAAGCTCAAACAAAAAAAGATCTACGGTCTTATTAAAGAAACAAAATTGATCGAATTATTATAAGCAATGACAATATCCTGTGAATCAACAAAGTCATCACCATTGCAGTCGGTACGAACATATCCGGAAGTAAAATTGATCTGATCATTATTTATATCGATCAGATCTGACACATCTATATCACCGCTTTGCTCTACGTCGCCGCTGAAAATTGCGAATTCAACCGGCGCTGCATCGACTTGTTTCATGTTGCTTCCGAAGGATTTAGAAGCAGCAGTTGTAAAATCATAACTGAGAGCTGATGCTGTAAATTGCTGACCGGGTGAAGCACTCCATGTTTCCAGTCCATTTCTGTGTTTCAATCTTATGTAATAATTCACACTATTCACTGCATTTGCAAAAGTAACTGATCCGGTACCTGTTGTAGATAAATATGTCAACGCGGAATCAACTACTGAATAAGGTGAGGAGTTAGTGTGTAAATAAACTCTCATAGTATCCCTTACCATCAGGTTTGTTGAAGCTGTATAAAATCCTTCGATGAGAGCAGTGATGTTCAGGACAGGTAATGCTTGTACATTAACAAGATTGTTGCCTGTTGCAATCTGACCATCAGGATTTGTGACAGTAATATTTTTAAATCCGGCAGGTGAGCCGACTGTAGAAATATTTAATGTAACCTGTGTAGGAGAGTTGAATGTAATGCTGTTAACAGTGACTGAACCGGATATCGAAGCTGCTATATGGTTTGCAAATCCGGGACCTCCTGCATCCGCACCCGGATCAAAAAACTCAGAACCCGAAACTGACGTCCCTGTTATAATAATATTTACTGACGGCTGACCTGTAAGAATGTTTGTAACATTTGAAGATACGGGAGTCGCAGGCAATGGAGCTTTTAACTGACTGACTCTCACACCCCAGGAATTCGTAGCGTCACAATATTCCTGGAAGGTCCAAATGGTCATATCATCATTTGGGTCAACACAAGTCTGCGAGTAATCACCCCATCTCTGCGGATTGACTGCCTCGACATTATAACCGGTAGAACTGCTTTGTACTAATAAAGCTGATTGAGTAGTACCCAAAGCATCAGTTCTCAATCTTCCTGCTGCATAAATTTCCGCACGCCTGCCATTACCTGCAGTCGAACTCGAAATTCCCATGTGTCCCTGTCCCGTCATTGCGACACTCGGTATGAAATAATATCTGGGATTTGTAACTGCATTATCAAATAATGTTCCTGATTGATTTAAGGAAGGTGTCGTCGTCAGATTTGTGATCTCATACCATCTTCCGGCGTCCCTGCTACCTGAAGTGGAACCCACACCTGAAGTGTTTACTTCAATATTATGTGCGGTCCACAATGAAACCGTGTTAGTTATTTTATTCCTGTGGATCATAGCAGCGAAAAGTCTGTCATCCAGTGCGTCAAGCCGGTTGCTTGATCCGTTGTGTGGCACTGTTTCCGGAAATACAGTTGTAGGTACAGTAATATTTAAGTTACCGGAAATTGAAGGCACGCCACCGGGATTTGACACTCTTTTGATTACAAGCAAACTGAAAGCCAGATTATCAACGCCGATAAAAAATCCCTGATTAGCGGATGGATCATCATTATCAACTCCCTGCGGAGTTAAAATTCCTGCTCCTCCACCACCATTCATAAGAATAAAAGAAGCAACAGTTAATGTTCCGGAATTTAGATTTGCTTTGTTGATCACATAACCATTCGTTCCAATAAATGAAGTAAGCGCAGCATTAAACATATTTACTCCAATGTACAATGCGTTGTTATCAACTCCGAGTGTTGGATAATCAGCGAATCCATTCAGCACTCCGCCTGTATTAACAGTAAACTGAAAGAAAGTGAAGCTGGATGAAGATGTTATTATGGGACCTGAACTCACTGCTATCAATACTCTGTTTGGAGCAGCCTGAACATTTATTATGACGACATACCATCTTGAAGTAAGTCTGTCGTATCTGATATGAGGATCAGAAGTACCTGACCCGTTTCTGACTGAATTAAAGAAAACATCCATATCAGCATTCAACCCTCCAAGTACTCCTGCTTTACTGTAGACTCTGATCCTTCCATTAGCGCAAACAAGGACCTGAGTGGGTCCGACATCTCCCTGTGAATCAGGCGGTATATAACCTGAAGAGGAAATGTTCATGCCTAAAAAGTTTGTACCAACAGTTTGCGGAGCATCAGTCTCTCCCTGGATCACTTTTTTCTGGTCATCGGATTGCAAAGGCCACTGTGAAACATCGGGTGCATTGGGGTTCTGCATCTTCTCCTTTCTTTCCAATTCAAATTCGGGATTGGTTCTGGGTTTTGGTTTGGAATAATGATCGGCAGGAAGCATCGCTTCCTGATCCATTATTTCCTGTACTGTCATTGTTATTCCCGGATCTCCGTTAATTGGGAAAGCTGTAGTTACTGAATCCTGTATTGAAACTGTCTGAAACTGGTTCCATTCAGGTGATATGATCTGACGATCTGTATTTTCATTGAAGGTACCGGAAACAAATGAAACTGATACCACAGTAAACAGAACTATTGCAAGCAAATAGTAAGTTTTATTACTTTTGCCCTCAGGGTTGTGTAATTTTTTCATAATGAAAATTAAGTTTTAGGAAAGATTACTTTTTGAAATTGTTTCGTGAGTAAAATATTACAGGGAAGTGTGAATCTCATAACAATGAAATTCATTTAGTTTAAAAATTAACAATATTCAAAGCTCCCTTCGATGAATAGTATTCTATTATTTTAAAAAAAACAGATACCGTTTGCATTTTCCAATAATTATTGTGTATACAATATAATTTTTATTTCTCTAATATATTGTGATAATTGCTATCTCGGGGAACGGGTAAAAAATCCTCACATAAAATGTATTAATTAATTTATTTAAAGAATTGATTCTTTTATGTAAAATTGCATAAATCATATTTAAAACTATGGCATTTGAATCAGACAAAACAATGTTCGAGATCTACCGCGAAAAGGAATTCAATAAAAAATTTCGTGTGGTGTTTTACACTGAGCTTACCGAGCACAACAAGGAAACCGAGATCAACAGGGCTTTGAACGGAGACACAATTTTTGACGGCTTTCTGAAAGACAATAATAAAGAGAACGGAAAGGGTGTCATTAAGGATCTGCTGAGGGAGATGAATTCAAATCAGGCAGGGTTCACAAAAGAAGAAATTAAAAACCGTTTAAACGATTTTCTCGGATAAGATCTTTTTAATGCTAACGGCAATCCTTTCCTCCTCAATGTTTTTCATGCATACGAATGTTCCGATGGGGCATTTATTACCGCCATGAATGCTGCACGGTCTGCATTTAAGACCATTCGTTTCAATGATCACATCTTTTTTTCCATAAGGATAAAATCCAAATTGCGGAATTGTAGCTCCAAATACAGCGATCACGGGTGTTCCCAATGCGTCAGCAATGTGAAGCGGAGCTGAGTCGTTTGATACAAGCAGGGCGCTTCTCTTGATTATTTCTGCAGATTCGAGAATGCTAAAGTTTCCCGCGGCATTAATTATATTTCTGTTTATTGATTTTTTTTTAATAAAGCTACAATACTTTTCATCATCTTTTCCCCCGATCAGAATTATCCTGAACTCATTTTCACTTAAGAGATCACAAAGCTTTACAAATTTTTCCTCCGGAAATCTCTTTGTAAACCATACCGAACCCGGAGCAACAGCAATTATTTTTTCCTTCTGATCAATTTTATTTTCTAAAAAGAATTCATTAACCTTAGTTTCTTCTTCAGTCCCCGGAAACAATTCCGGCTGAATGATGCTGTCTTCAATAATGCCCAGCGGTTCGAGCAGTTTCAGGTTCCTCTGAATTTCATGACTACTGCCAAAGTAAGATACCCTGTGCCTGTACAAAAATGAGAAAGAGGATGTGTTAAATGAAATTGTATTACGGGCTTTCGAGAAGTAGCTTATCATTGATGACCTGAATGAACGGTGTGGTGAAATTATCACATCATACTCATTGCTCTTAAGAGTCTTTATAAGTTCATCAAGACTTCGGTTACCGGAATTCCTTTTATCATAAACGATCGTTTCATTTATGAAAGGATTATTTTTTAACAGACCGGAGGTTTGCGGAATGCATAGAAAATCTATTTTTGATTTGGGAAATTTTTGGTTAAGCACCTGAACAAGAGGCAATGTAAGAATTACATCTCCAAGAAAAGCTGTTTGTATGATCAGTATTTTACCGTACATTATTTTTTCCTGTGCTTAAATCTTTTATGAAGCCATAACCATTGCCCCAAATCCTTTCTTATTACCTGTTCAAACATTGTCTGAATTCGTTGTGTTAAGAGTCTCACTGAATTTTCGTCTTCGATTTGAATGTCATCATACTCTACTTTTTCAAATTTTATGGTATAACTGTAATCAATATTTCTCACACCGTTAGCGATCAGAAGTTCAGGTCTGTTTCTTAACGCAATCTTCGCAGGTCCTGAAAATGCCGGCACTTTCATTCCAAAAAAATCAATATAAACTGAATAATCCGGATGAGCCGACTGGTCTATCAGAAAGCAGACTGTTTCATTGCTCAATAATTTTTTGAAAATGTTTTTCAGCGAAAACCCGATCTCAATGATGTCATTCCCTGCAAGCTTACGGTATTCGTTTATCTTATCATTCAGTCCCCGGCTTGCCTGAACCTTTGCAATTATACTGAGTGGGTCATCAAATACTTTAGCATACGCGTAAGCCATTAGCTCCCAGTTTGAATAATGTCCGCTCAGAATAAAGATACCTTTATTTTTTCTTTTACCTTCGGTGACAAGTTCATGATTCTCAAAATTAATAAAATTGTTGAGAAGCTTTCTGTTTAACTTTGGCAGGTATAAGAATTCCGTAAGGTTAATTCCGAGGTTAATGTAGCTTTGTTTAACAATGTTTTTTTTCCAGCGAATGTCTTTTTCAGGGAAGCAAAGGTCGAGATTATCGAAGGCTACTTTCTTTCTGATAGGAAGAAGATAAAAAGAAATAATCCTGTCAGCTTTCCGAGCCTCTGAATTATTTTGATGGGGAACAAGCGGACAAAGAGACCTGACATTGAAAATATTATTAAACTTATTTTGTCCGTCACAGTTGTCGTGATGAATTTTGAATTTTAGTGAACTACAGGTTCACCGAATAATGTTGCCGAGTTGGCACGATCGATTCTGACATCGATCATATCACCTACCTTAAAGCACTTTTTATTAATAAGCTCACCGGTTTCATTTACATATAAAATCTCTTTCGGCACAATTGCCACTTTATTACAATCGGTCCTTGCCATAAAAAAATCTTCAGACTTCTTGCTGCGTGACTCAATCAAAACCCTTTGGGTAGTACCAATCAGTGATTTGTATATTTCAGTTGATATCTCTCTCTGAAGTGTGATAATTTCTTCAAGCCTTCTTTTTTTTGTGTCACCATCAATATCATCCTTCATCTGAAACGCTTTTGTATTCTCACGCGGGGAATAAACAAACGTATATGCAAGGTCATACCTGACATTCTTAACAACATCAAGCGTCATCTTATGATCCTCTTCTGTTTCACCAGGAAAGCAGGAAATAATATCGGTGGAAAGTCCGATCGTAGGCATCATCTCTCTCGACTTCAGCATTACATCCATATAATGAGAAACCGAATATAACCTGTTCATTGATTTTAAAACCGTGTCTGATCCAGATTGTATCGGAAGGTGAATGTATTTACAGATGTTATCATACTCCGCCATTGTTTCAAGCAGTTTAGTCGAAAGATCATAAGGATGTGAAGTCGTATATCGTAATCTCATATCAGGAACTGCAAGAGCAACTGATTTGAGCAGATCCGGAAAATCATGATCTTCAAACTTATATGAATTTACATTTTGCCCGAGTAGCCATATATCTCTTACTCCTTCGTCATGCAGTTTTTTGGCTTCATCTACTATGTTCGTAAGCCGGCGGCTTCTTTCCCTTCCGCGTGTGAAAGGCACTACGCAGAAGGTACAGAACTTGTCGCATCCTCTCATTATAGATATCCAGGCTGTCGTTCCTTCCCTTCTCAATGGTACAATGTCATCATAAGTCTCGATCCTTGAAAGCTTTACCGCAATACCCTTCTCTCCATTATCGATCGCGTTGTCAATAAGCTCAGGGACTTTTCTGTATTCATCCGGTCCGACAATTACATCAACGATTTTCTTTTTATCGAGCAGATCTTTTCTTAATCTTTCCGCCATGCATCCCAGAATTCCTACAACCAGTTCAGGATTTGCTTTCTTGTATTTTTTCAGATCATCTAATCTCTTATAAACTTTATGTTCGGCATTCTCCCTGATGCTGCACGTATTCAGCAGTATGACATCTGAATCCTGTATGTCAGAAGTTTCATTGTAACCGGAATCACTCAGCACGCTCAACACAATTTCCGTATCGGAATAATTCATCTGGCATCCGTAAGTTTCAATATAAACTTTTCTGATATTGGAATGCTTATTGAAATTTTTTCTAGCAGCGGGTCCGGTATTATTATTTAATATAAGGTTTGTAATTTCCAATTAGTTGACGGTATAAATTTTTAAGTCCCGGACTGTAAGGTAAAATACTTGTCCGGTACAAACAGATGATTTAAGAGTAACTCGTAAGAACAATTCCGCATTACCCAACGGCGCTCCGGTTTGAATTTCTCTTGTACTGTTTATAAGATCCCTGTTCTCAAGATTGACAAGATTGGTCTGGATCCCGTTTTGCTCATAAAAAATACTAATGCTGGAAAGATCAGCGTCGGACATTCCGTTAAATTTAAATTTAAGTGCATTAGCATTATTAAATTCAAAATTTCCCAGGCTGCGTGTCCTTACCTGAACTGCCGAGCAGTCTCCACCGAGATTTTCAAGGACACCGTCTAGCTGAAGCAATAATGTTTCACTCGCTTCATTCGGCACCATGGAATTCTCCTTACATGAAAAGAAGACCATGCTCAACGCTATAAATAAGAATCCTAAATTTAATTTCATGATTTAATTATTTTGAATGGTTGCTTTAATTTTTTTACTGCAAAATTCTTTAACTACTTCCGCAATTCCCTTTGCATCCAGCTTAAGTTCTTTATGAAGCTCTTCCGGCTTTGCGTGCTCAATGAACCTGTCCGGAACTCCATGCAGCAATATTTCATTTTTCAGATTATTCTGAACTGCAAATTCCGCAACAGCACTACCGAAACCTCCTACAATTGTATTGTCCTCAACAGTAATAATTTTATCAAATCTTGAAAAGACATCAAACAAAAGCTCGCGGTCAAGCGGCTTCACAAATCTTGCATTAATCACTTCTACATTCAATCCGTCAGCTTCGCAAAGTTCGGCGGCTCCCATCGAATTATGAACCATGTTTCCGATTGCAATCACAGCTACGTCCTTACCCTCTTTCACGATCTCACCCTTACCGATCTCCATTTTTTCAAAATCCCCTATCTTAACACCGAGCGCATTGCCTCTTGGGTAACGCATCGCAATAGGACCACGCTTATATTGTGTCGCGGTATAAAGCATGTTGCGTAACTCATTCTCATCTTTTGGCGCCATGATCACAATTCCCGGAACGAGCCGGAGATATGTAAGATCGAATACACCGTGATGGGTAGCCCCGTCAGCACCAACAAGTCCGCCTCTGTCAAGAACAAATATGACAGGTAATTTCTGTATCGCGACATCGTGAATGATCTGATCGAAAGCTCTCTGAAGGAAAGTGGAATAGATCGCGGCAACGGGTGTAAAGCCCTCAGTCGCAAGCCCGGCGCAGAATGTAATTGCATGCTGCTCGGCAATTCCTACATCGAAATATCTTTCAGGAATTTCATTTTGCATGAAGTTCAGACCGGTACCATCAGGCATCGCTGCATTGACAGCAATTATCTTATCGTCTTTTTTCGCAAGCTCAACAAGTGCCGTTCCGAAAATTTTTGTATAAGTCGGGGCAGCGGCTTTTTTATGTTCAATGCCGGTAGTCTTATCAAATGGATTAAGAGAGTGAATTTTCTGCGGATGATCTGTCGCATAAGACGGTCCTTTACCTTTTTCGGTGATCGTATGAATTAATATAGGACCTGACATCTTACTTACTTCTTCAAATATCTTTACAAGATTAACAACATTATGACCGTTGACCGGACCAAAGTATCTGAATCCAAGTGCTTCGAAAAGCATACCGGGAGTTAAGACACCCTTCAATCCGCCTTCAACCTTCGCGGCTACACGTCTGAGTCTGTCACTTGTCTTTTTGTCAAGTACATCGGTGAGTTCCCATACCTTACTTCTGAATCTGTTAAAAGTATCGTTAGTAATAAATTCATTAAAATAGTTTTGGAGTGACCAAACATTCGGCGCAATCGACATTTTATTATCATTCAATACAACTATAATATCTTTTTTTAGTAATCCTATATTATTCATCGCTTCGTAAGCCATTCCTCCGGTCATTGAACCGTCGCCTATTACCGCTATGACTTTATTTTTCTTTTTTAAAAAATCTCTTGCAGTTGCAATCCCAAGTGCAGCGGAAATTGAAGTGGTCGCGTGACCTGCTCCGAACACATCATACTCACTTTCCTCTCTTTTCAAAAAGCCGCTTATGCCGCCTTTCTGTCTTATGGTTTTGAGCTCATGCTTTCTTCCGGTCAGGATCTTATGTATATAGCCCTGATGTCCGACATCCCACACGATCCTGTCGTCGGGAGTGTTGAAAACATAATGCAGCGCGAGTGTCAATTCACATACTCCGAGTGATGCTCCGAGATGTCCTCCGATCTTGGAAATTGTATCAATAAGAAATTCACGTGTTTCATCAGCAAGTACTCTCAGATCCATAAGATTCAGTTTCTTGAGGTCGATAGGATAGTTTATGTCCTTCAGATACTTACTTTTTTCTAGATCATAATCTTTCATTTTTTGGTTTAATTCTTTGCTTTAAATATACTGTATTTAATTATCTTGTTCAGTGCTAATTTTTTCGATTACAAGCTCGGCTTCACTGAGTTTGATCCTGCAGATCTTCAGTAATTTCAATCCTTCCTGGTAATGCTTTATGATCTCTTCAAGCGAATAATCTTCAATGTCATTTTCCAGCTTTACCAGAATTTCTTCAAGTCTTTTGAATGATCTTTCAAAAGAAATATTCTCTTCGTTAACGGCAGTATCTTTTTTATTTTTCAATTTAATTTGTATGAATTAAAAATCTATTTTATAATTTGTTCCTTCATCTTTAATAACCGCTTCCACATCGCCGTCAAAGAAAGTAATGCCTACCTTATCTCTGTCCTTAAGTAATTTTTTACTGTTAATGATCTTATCCTTCTTTGTAATAATAGTGTAACCTCTTTTTAAAACCATCTCCGGACCTAGACTATTCAATAGTTTCTCATTTGAATCAAGCCGCGCTTTCAGTTTCAGTAATTTACTCTTAAGACAATCTGAAATTCCCTTATCAATGTCATCAATACGTAATTTATATTCATTGAGGATGTCCATTGGTTTGTTAAAGTAATAATTGGTTGAAATGTTATTCAGTATCTTCTTTACTCTGTTGAATTTTTCTCCGGTAATTCCCTTAAGATCTTCAGCATATACGTTAAGCCTTTTTTTCAATTCAAGGATATCGGGAAAGATCATCTCTGCTGCTGCAGAAGGTGTCGGAGCCCTGAGATCGGCAACGAAATCACTGATGGTAAAATCAATTTCATGACCGACTGCCGAGACCACCGGCAACCCCGATCTGAATATTTCCCTTGCGACAATCTCTTCATTAAAGCACCACAGATCCTCAATTGAACCGCCGCCTCTTGCAAGAATGATAAGGTCAAGTGAACTTTGGTCGCTTGCAAAGAATTTGTTGGCTTTCTTTATCGAAGATGAAATGCTTTGTGCGGCTCCCCTTCCCTGCATTGAAGCATTAAATAGGTACAGCTTAACTAACGGATATCTTTTATTAGTGACTCTGATAAAATCCTGTAGCGCAGCACCGGTTTCGGAAGTAATAATTCCGACTCGTTCAGGAAAATCAGGCAACGGCTTTTTATGAATGACATCGAACATTCCTTCTGCAAAAAGCTTCTGCTTTAATTTTTCAAAAGCTACTTGGAGCTCTCCTTCACCTGCGGGCTGCATTTCAAAAACATCGATCTGATATGTTCCTTTGCTCTCATAGACAGTGACCCGTCCTTTTACAATTACCTTCATGCCGTTCGAAGGAGTAAATCGCAAAAGCTGATTCTTCGAGCTCCACATGTTAGCGCTTACCTGCGCCTTATCATCCTTTAATGTAAAATAAAAATGTCCTGAGCTGTGATGCTTGAAATTTGAGATCTCACCGATGACATTGACAAAATTAAATTTTGCTTCAAAATGTAATTTTACTTCGCGCGTGAATTCGGATATAGTGACAGGCTCCTGCATAACTTAAAATAATGTTAAAAGTAAAAAGTAAAAAGTTGAAAGTTTGTAAAGAGTTTGTAACACCACTGAATATCGACATTACAAGTATAGAATTCAGTAATGAATTAACTGGATGGGCAGGTACACAGTATCAAATTTATAAAACCACAAATGGAGGTAAAAACTGGTTAATACAAAATAGCACAGATTTAGGGGTTATTTATAGCTTATGGGCTTATAATGACAATTTGATTTGGGGATGTGGAAATGGCGGAAGGATATGGCATACTTACAGAGGAGCAGATACAACAACAAGTATTTACTCTACTCCGACACTAATTACTGAAAACTTTATTTTGAATCAAAATTTTCCAAATCCTTTTAACAGTACAACCATTTTTAAATTTCAAATTAAGAATAACGGAGTTTATAAATTGGAAATCTACAACAGCATTGGACAAAAATTAAAAGAAATTTTTGAAAGTAATTTTGTAAGTGGGAGTTATGAAGTTTTATTTGATGCAACTAATCTTAGCTCAGGAATATATAATTATAAACTAACCGGAGATAAAAATTCTCAAACTAAAAAATTTGTATTGATAAAATAAAATTTCAGATGATAAGAGCGCCATAGAGATAATACAGTATGTTATTTTTATAAACAGAAAGAGGGTGCTACAATTAATTTGCGACCAGGCAAAATTTATTGTTAATAGACATAGTCTATTACAGCCCTCTTTCAATTTTAGAAAAATTAATCTTATAACTTATGAAAAAGCTTATAAAATATCTCTATATATATTCAGTGCTTTCATTTATTTTTTGTAAGTTAATCTATTCCAAAATTATCCAAACCCTTTTAATCCAACTACAAAAATAAAATTCGGAATCCCCGAAGATAATTTTGTTACTATAAAAATATATGATATTGCAGGTAAATAAATATTTGTTTTTATAAATGAATTTAAGACATCCGGAAGATATGAAGTTACTTTCAACGGCAGTAACTTCGCGAGCGGTATATATTATTATAAAATCAAATCAGGAGAGTTTGAGTCGATAAGGAAGATGATCCTTATAAAGTAAAATCAGAAAATTCCTGTTTTCCGCTGTGTCCCCGCAGTTAAGGTTTTCGTTAATTAAATAACACTCTGCGGGAAACACAGTGGAGACGGGAAAGTTTGTAAAGTTTGATAGAAACCTTTTGAAGATCTAAATCGTCTAAACTTAAAAAATAAGTTAGTCTTAATTAAACAAATAATATAAATAAGAAAGGACAGTAATATGTTTTAAAAAAAAATTACTTTTATTAGCCGCCATTGAGATACTTTCAAGTTCGGAATGACTTTTACATTTTGATCATCAGATTATCAGGATCAAAATTATCAGATTATCAGACTTGCCCCCAATCTTTAAGGCGGGTTGTTGAGATTGTCAGATTTAGACCAGAGATGAATGATTACTCATTGATCATTGTTCATTGATCATTGTTCATTGATCATTGTTCATTGATCATTGTTCATTGATCATTGTTCATTGATCATTGTTCATTGATCATTGTTCATTG
>Ga0105044_10005482_pt1 | contig 17447 bp, 12 predicted proteins | sample MAT01_FD_78092 | JGI IMG/M metagenome (GOLD analysis project Ga0105044, IMG submission 78092) | Freshwater microbial communities from Lake Fryxell liftoff mats and glacier meltwater in Antarctica - MAT-01 | ecosystem: Environmental > Aquatic > Freshwater > Ice > Liftoff microbial mat | place...
CCCCGCCGAACCAAAGATAGATCGAAAACAGGAAGGAACAGAAAGCGGCCAGAAGAATGAAGTAGTCGCTTGGCTTGAACATGCTTGTCGGGAATCGGCTGAAGAATGGGTTGAGTTGGCGGAAAGATTTCGCAACTTGGGTGAGATAATTCGTCCCAGCGCCTGACCGGAGCCTAACTGTGTCCGCAGCGTAGCCTTGGAGTCCGGGTTTGTAGGTCGTGCCTCAGCTATTCCTGGTGAATAGTGCTTCTTTCGACGCGCGGCCCGGCCCGCTGGCCGCAATGGAATGGTCGCTGAAGTTGGGCTGAGCACGGTACGAGCCTTCGCGCAGCCGCTGCAAGGCGTGTCGCTCGCAACTGGATGTGCGTCACATTTCGCGGGCCAGAGCTTCGCGGACGCGTGTGGGGCCCGTTACTGGAGACTCGCACGGCAGACCAAGACGATCAAGGATCTTGCGGGCGACGGGGCCATCGGCGAGGTGAGCCCCGGTGCGCGGGCTACTGCCCGCGCATCGCAAGAGCCCGGTGGGCTGTTGGAGAGCTGGGGAAGTCGCGCCCGCGGGCTGGTTCCGGTGGCGTTCGTACTACCGCTCGATTCGACGCCGCGGGTGAACGTGCACGACCACGAGGTGTGGGCGGATCGGGTGCTTGCGCACGATCTGGATCGTTCGGGGCCGCAGTTCTGCGAACCCGACGAACTGACCGACGCGGAGGTGGCGGCGCTGGTGCGGGCGATCCGCGATCGGGTTTTATGCAACGATCGCGCGCGCGGCGGGCCCGCGCGGAGCGCTGAGAGTGGCGTGCGCGGCTCGTCGCACCGGGCGTTCGGCCCGCGCTCGTAGCGCGAGCCGCATCGCTACTTGCACGGCGGCCAGCCAGGCCCGGGCCGCGGCCGGAGTGGGCTCGACGGCTGTTGGCGCGAACAGATCGGCCGTCATGGGTGCACCCTCGCGCTGCGCGCGATCCCGCCCGGCGGGACGCGAGCCTCCGCTTCGGGCGGCCGGGCCGGGGGCTCACTGGACGGCCCTCCGCACTGCGCACTGCGGAGTTCGCGCTTAGGAGCGGCCGGGCGTTCTGATGACAGCCCCTCGTCCGACGGGTACGTCGGCTGGTCCCCCGAGTGAACGCGGGCTGGCTTGGGAGCGGCCCGGCGCTCGGCCTGGAGAGTCGGGGGTCGACACAGGGTGCCTCATGTCGCGCCCACGTTGCCGGCGCGAATCTCGGCCGCGCGCTCGCTGATTGCCTGCCGCTCGGCTGGCGCGATGCGCTGCAGGTTCTTCACCTGCAAGGCCATGCGCGGGTGGGCGGCGAAGCGCTGCTCGTGCCGGCCCAGAAAGTCCCAGTACAGAGTGGTGAAGGGGCAGGCCTGCGGCCCGGTGCGCTGACCCGGCTTGTAGCGGCAGCCGCGGCAGTGGTCGCTCATGCGCTCGATGTACTTGCCCGTGGCGATGTACGGCTTGCTCGCCATCAGCCCGCCGTCGGCGTATTGGCCCATCCCCAGCGTGTTGGGCAGCTCGACCCACTCGACCGCATCGACGTACACCGCTAGGTACCAGGCGTGCACCTGCTGCGGCTGCACGCCGAGCAGCAGCGCGTACAGCCCGGTGACCATCAGTCGCTGGATGTGGTGGGCGTAGCCGTGCTCCAGCGTCTGCGTGATGGCGTCTTGCAGGCAGCGCAGGTCGGTCTGGCCGGTCCAGTACCAGGCCGGCAGCGCTTCTTGCGCGTCGAGCGCGTTCAGCCCGGCGTAGGCCGGCATCTTCAGCCAGTAGATGCCGCGCACGTACTCGCGCCAGCCGAGGATCTGACGGATGAAGCCCTCCACCGCCGGCAGCGGCGCCTGGCCGGCACGGTAGGCCGCCTCGGCGCGCTCGATCACCTCGCGCGGGTTCAGCAGCTTGAGGTTGAGGCTGGACGCGACGTGGGCGTGGTACAGCCAGGGCTGGCCGGTCCACATCGCGTCCTGGTAGCGGCCGTAAAGCTCGAGCCGCTCGCTGACGAAACGGTCGAGCACCTGCAGCGCCTGCTGCCGCGTGACCGGCCAACCGAAGTGGTTGATACGGCCCGGGTGGCTGGCGAAGCGGGTGCGGACCAGGGCCATCACCTCCAGCGTGATGGCGTCGGGCTCGAAGCGCAGCGGCGCCGGCACGACGCCCGGCCCGTCGCGGCCGAAGGCCTCGCGGTTGTCGGCGTCGAAGTTCCACGTGCCGCCCTCGGGCTCGCCAGCTGCGTCGGTCAACACGCCGTGGCGGCGCCGCATGTCGCGGTAGAAGTATTCCATGCGCAGTTGTTTGCGACCGCGTGCGTGGGCACCGAACTCGGCCGTGCTGCAGAGGAAGTGGCGGTCTTCGCGTTCGTCGAACGGCACTCGGGCGGCGGCCGCTGCGGCCCGCAAAGCGGTGGCGACGCGGTGGTCGCCAGGTTCGACCCACAACACGCGCTGAGGCCGCAGCGCCTGGATCGACGCACGCAGTTCGCCGGCCAAGGTGCCGCTGTTGGCCGGGTCGTCGAGCCGCCGGTAGTGCAGCGGCACACCGTCTTCGTGCAAGGCCTGGCCAAAGTGGCGCATGGCGGACAGGAACAGCGTGGTGCGTTGCTGGCTCGACCAGACATGGGTGGACTCTTCAGCCACCTCGGCCATCCAGACGGCGTCCTGCGTGGCGTCGAAACCGTCAAAGGCGCTGGCGTGTCGGTCGAGCTGGTCCCCGAGCACGACGATCAGGTGGCGCAGCGGGGGCTCAGAGCTTGGCATCGAGTTTGGGTTTGTTCTTGCGGCAGGCGTCAGAGCAGTAACGCACCTGGTCCCAGTTCTTCGCCCAGGCCTTGCGCCAGCTCATCGCCCGGCCGCAGGCCAGGCAAGGCTTACTCGGCAGTGCGCTCTTGTTTCCCTTGAATCCGCGCGCGTTCATTCGTCGGTGCCGAAGAGGTCGAGTTGCGCCGTCGGTTCAGCCGCCCGCGTGCGCATGGCGCGTGGCGCCGCAGCCCGGCGCCTCGACGGCGGCAGACCGCTCTTACGCGAGCCGTGGCGCTGCTCGATGGTGCCCGCCTTGGCGCGCGCCGCGTCGCCGCCGCGCAGCGTGTACAGGCGGTCCTTGGCGTGCTTGACAGTCACCACGGCATCGACGATGGGAGCCGGGTAGTCGCGGCTGATGACACAACCCGCAGCCGACTGTTGGTCCAGATTCATCCGCCACGGCTCGACCAGCAGCGCCGGCGGCACAACCGCCAACTCCGGCAGTCGGCGGATGAACAACCCTTGCGAGTCGTGCTCCAGCGCTTGGCGGGTATTCCAGGCAAGGCGGTGCGCCCGCGGATCGTCCGCGACGGTGACACGCCGACTTCGGCGACGACCAGGAACTTGCTCGAAGCCGCGTTGAAGGCGATCGAGGGTCGGCGCCAGTCCTCGATGGTCGGGTCGATCGTCACGAACCCGAGGAAGCCGCCGTTCGACGCCGTCGTGATGAGGAAGACGTCGTGGTCCGTGGCGCTGAACGCGTAGTCGACGACGAAAGCGCCCACGCCCAGCACGGGATCCGTGGACACGTCGGGCACGGTCGCGTCGATCGAGGTCGTGGTCACGGTGAAGGTCGTGAACGTCGGGTCGATCACGAGCGGGAAGCGCGCGCTCGCGACGAATTCGGCCGGCACGCGGATCGAGTACCCGCTCCCGTTCCACGACGTGTCGAGGTCGAGGTCGAGGTCGAGCCGTCGTCCGGCCGCGTCGATCGCAACGGCGCGCGTGATGTCCACGCCGCCGAGGTCGTTCGCGAGCACGAGGCCGGCCCCGTCCGCGCACGGCTCGAGCTCGCTCGCGACGTCGACGGCCAGCACCAGCTCGCCCGCACCAAGCGGCGCGTCGAACACGAACGACTGCTCCACGGAGAGCGGCGAAACGTCGTAGACCTCGCGCAGCGTCCCGCGGTCGTACTCGATGCGATCCGCCGCGCGGCGCGGCGTCGCCGGCGCGAAGTCGATGTCCGCGCTGCCGATCTGCACGCGCCCGAGCGCAAGTCCGACCGGAAAGTTGCGCGGAGCGCCCGAGCCGAGGAACGGCACGTACGTCGCTCCCGTCGCGTCGAACGAAGCCTTGTAGATCGAACCGCGCGCCCACAACACGCCCTCGGAATCGACGTCGTGCAGCACGCGATCCGTCGGGAGCGCGATGGGGCTCCCGAGCGGCCGGGCGACCGCGCGCTCGAGCGCGATCGGCGAGGGATCGGCCCCGGACGAAGCCGGGACCACGGGCAGCGCGACGGTGGCGAGGAGGATTGTCAGCGTGGAAGTCAGCCTGGAATTACTCGGCTCGGGGTTGGCCGGCCGAGCACCCTCTCGACCGTGTCACCCGGGACCACGCAGGAGCGGTCGCGGCGGCGAAGCGATTTCGCGGGTCGGAAACGGACCGAGGCCGCCGTCCTGGCCTCCGCGGACCAGGACCCCGGCCCTCCGCAGCTCGCGAGCCGCTGCCGGCCGCCGACGGACAGCGAGCTGGGTCGGCCCTCCCGGCGGCGCGACGAAGAAGGAAGGAGTGTCCGGCGCACGCGCCTCGCGCGCCGACCGCGGGCATGGATTGCCGATGCCGTCGGGATGCAGCGCCTCAGCCCGACCCGGCTCGTCCTCGGGCTCTCGGCGACGTTCATTCTCGCCGTCCTCGCATTCGTCTCCGTCCCCTGGTCGAACTCGACCTCGGGCGGCGGTGTGGCCCTGACCGGGGCCACGGCGCGCATCACGACCTTGTCGTTCGTGTAGGCGCTCGACTGGTTGCCGCGCAATCCGGTGCGCGACGCCAGTGTCGACTACACCGTGAACCTGCAGGCCGCGCTCGACGCGGCCGTCGGCGGGACGCTGATCCTGACTGACTTCCCGGTACGCGTGTCCAAGCGGCCGAGGACGACGCACTGTCCGCTCGTACGCACGTCGATCGAGGTGCGAGGCACGGTCTCGTCGCAGCCCTGGTCGTGCGCAAGATTCTTGAACACCTCGGACTTCCGACCGAACCGCCGCGGCTCGGGCCCGCACGAGCGTCTCGTGAGTTCGAGTTCGCGGAGAAGCAACCCGGATCGTGGATCGTGCGGCCTCAGCGGGCTCGGGCAGGCGGAGCTATGCTGTCAGCCACACGAGCCGACGGCGAAACGACCCGCCGGGCCTCCGCAATGAGCGTTTTCAGCCAAGCAATAGACAGGACGGGAGGCCGATCTCCGCGAGACGCGCGTTCAACCGCGCACGCCCCACCTCGTCGAGATCGCGCTCGGACGGGACAGGACGGCGCACTGCGCGCGCCGCGAGACGCCCACCACAGCTCCCGCGGGACCCCGGGTTGGGCCGGGTGCTGAATGGTCATGCGCTTGGATGTCCTATCCGCGACTCCGGGGTTCAGGAAGACTCGGGTAGACTCCCACGCCTCCCCCGCCGAGGAAAGTCATCCTGTTGACCGTCTTCCTCGCGTGTTCTCCCCGACAGTGCATCTTCCGCCTGAGAATCTGCTCGCTGCCGCATCGACGCCGCGCTCACCGAAATCGGGCTGGGCGCTGCGACCACACGCATCGAGGAGCGGTTCGACCATGAGGGGTGCACGCAGAGGTGTAGGTCCTCTCACTCCTCTTTGAAGGAGAAACACATGCCGAACTCCGCCCACGCCAGCGCATCCACACATCAGCCCGCGGATCGCGAAGACAGGGCCGACCGTGCGTGGATGAGCCCTGCCATTCTGGGCGGAGTGTTGCTGTTGAACCTGATGATGTTCGCGATGCTCATCTTCCAGATGCGAGACTTCGCCCGCGCGGAGGGGCGCGCTGCGGACGCGACCCAGCGGGGCGCTGAAGCGGAAGCCGCCGCAGCCAACATTGTTGCGAAGAAGTCGACACTTGCAGCGGAGCTCCAGACGATCACGACCCGCGTGGAGGAGATGCGCCAACAGTTCACCGATGTACAGGCGCGCGACGAAGCGAGGCGGAAGTCGATAGACGAGGAGGCTCGCGCTTCGTCGCACGTGACGGCGCTCACTCAGCAGATTCAGCAGGCGCAGGCCACGCTCGATGGGCTGCAGAAGTCGGGACAGTCGTCGCTTCAAGCGCTGAACGCTCTGAGAACGCAAACTGAGTCCGCACAGACGGCCGTCCAAGATTTGCTCGGTCGGAAATCCATACTCGAAGCCGATGTCGCCGGGCTCAGCGCGAAAAAACAATTCTTGGACGAGCTGGAAGCGAGCGTCCACCAGGCCCGCGCTGCAGCTTCTCGTGCAGTAGACGACACGAAGGACTCTGAGTCCCGACGCGACGCGGCTCGAGCCGAGCTGGCACTACTGCAGACCAAGATCGCTGACCTCCGGGGCACAACTGCTGCCACAGAGTCCGCCTTGAGTACGCTGACCACGAGGACGGCCGAGCTTCAGCCGCAGCGCGATGCGTTAGCCGCCGGGCTCAGCGCGAACAAACAACTCCTGGACGAGCTGGAAGCGAGCGTGCAGAAGGCCCGCGCTGCAGCTTCTCGTGCAGTAGACGACACGAAGGACTCTGAGTCCCGACGCGACGCGGCTCGAACCGAGCTGGCACTACTGCAGACCAAGATCGCGGACCTCCGGGGCACAACTGCTTCCGCAGAGACCGCCTTGAGCACGCTGACCACGAGGACGGCCGAGCTTCAGCCGCAGCGCGATGCGTTGGAGAAGCAGGTAGCCGTGCTCTTGGAACGCAAGGCGCCGCTCGAGACCGCCCGCGCACGGCAGATCGAACTCGAAGCCCAGGTTGATTTGCTCACGCAGCGTGTCGCCATGCTGCAGGGATCAATCGATTCGTATGCGAAGCAGCGCGACGAACTCGCGAAGTCAGTCGCATCCGCTGAAGAATCACTGGCAGCCCAACGACGAAAGGCCGACGCGTACAGCGTAGCCGCGGCAGCAGCGGGCGCGCTTCAGCAGCAGGAAGACGATGTGAAGCGCCGAATCGAGACGGCAACAGGGCGGCTGAAGGCGCTGCAAGAACAAGAGGCGGAACTGCGGCGCAAGATCGCGGAGGAGCAGGAACGCCGGGATCCCCCCAAGAAAGACGAGCCCCCGAAGTAGGGCCCGGAGAATTCAAACATGCTCGATTCGCTGGTCCTCCAGCTCGCACTGTGGCTCGTGGCCGCCATCGGCTCCGTCTTGGCTTATGTCAAGTACAAGCAGCTACGCGAGCAGATCCGAGAGAAGGAAGCACGCCTGCCTGAGGCGTGCGACTACATCGACCTATCTGCGCGCCTTGAGACGGCGCGCGCGGAACTGGAGGCGACGTCTACTCGTCTGGGTGACGCTCGCACGCTCATCGCGAATGGGGAGCGCGCGGCGGCTGATGAGCAGGCTGCCCGAAAGTGGCTTGCCGAGAAGCACGACGAACTCCTGCGGGTTGCCGCCCTCAGCGAGGAAATGGAGCGTCTCAAGCAAGCCCTCGACGCTCGCCAGGCCCTACTCTCCGAAGTCGAGTCGACTCGCCGCACGCTGATTGAGTCGAATGATCACCTCGTTCAAGAGAACCGCGGCTTGGAGGCCCGTTTGAGCGAGACGCAGCGCATGATCGCGTACTACGAGACGACACAGGCGGAGCGGAAGCAGCAACTTGAATCCATCTCGGCACAGATTCAAAAGGCCCAAGCCGACCAGCTCCAATTGAATCGAGATGTGGAGGACCTGACTGACCGGGCTCGCAAGGCCGAGGAACGGACGAAAGAGCTCGAGGAGCGCTGCACCGCTGCTCGGCAGCAGTTGGACACCATACAGAAGGACGTGCAGGCCAAACGGGATGAGACTCAAAAGCAAATCGAAGCCATTCTGAAGGAGTTTGCTACGAAGCGTGGCGAGGCTCAAGGGCAATTCGAGGCCATGCAGAAGGAGTTCTCCGCGAAGCGCGACGAAGCACGTGCGCAACTCCAGGATGTCCACAAGGAAATCGCTGCACAGCGTGCCCAGCTCGAGACGCTGATCGCGTCGCGAAAAGCGCATGAGGAGCACATTGCGATGCTCAAGTCCTTGCTCGAGCGCACGGAGAAGCGCCTCGACCAGCAGAACGAGCAGTCCGGACACGCAAAAGCCGAAGACCGGTATCGCGACCTCTGGCAACCCGTTCAGTTTCCCACGCTCGCGAGGTCGGATAGACACCAGGATGAGCACGAATGCCTGGAAAGGGTGAGCCGCTACCTCAAGGGTGCGGGTCTGCAGTTTCCAGAGCGCGTTGTGTACTCGTTCCACACCGCGCTGAAGGTTGCCGATCTCTCGCCGTTGGTCGTGCTTGCCGGCATCAGCGGGACGGGAAAAAGCGAACTTCCGCGCCGTTATGCCGAGGCGATGGGCATCCACTTTGTCGGGATCGCTGTTCAGCCGCGCTGGGACAGCCCGCAGGATCTTTTTGGTTTCTTCAACTACATGGAGGGGCGTTACAAGGCGACGGATCTGGCACGGGCGATGGTCCAGTTCGAGATGTTCAACAGACCACAATGGCCTCTACCGAAGGGCTGGAATGAAGCCCGCGACGACCGAATGCTTCTTGTTCTCTTGGACGAGATGAATCTGGCGCGCGTTGAATACTACTTCAGCGAGTTCCTGAGCAAGCTGGAGGTGCGACGCGGCTTGGACCAGACGAAGCCCGAGGAGCGTGCCAAGGCCGAGATCGCGATCGACATGGGGAGCCTGGGACGAGGTGAGAAGCCGATCCACTTCTACCCCGGGCGCAACATTCTGTTCGCGGGCACGATGAACGAGGACGAATCCACGCAGTCACTCTCCGACAAGGTGCTCGACCGTGCATGCGTCCTGCGATTCGGTCGGCCGCGTCAACCCGGGCAAGCCGCGCGTGCAGGCGCCGCAGATCCGTGCACGATCGGACTTCGATTCGAGGAATGGATGTCCTGGCAGCGCAATCAAGTCAGCCCTTCGGATGCCAACCGTGTTGCGCAGTGGACGCGCGATTTGAACGACGCGATGGAAGGGCTTGAACGGCCATTCGGGCACCGTGTTGCGCTTGCGATGCAGTCGTACGTTGCGAATTACCCGGCCTTGGCATTGAAGTCCGTGGACCGCATTGGCCGGGCATTCGCGGATCAGATCGAACAACGAATCCTGCCCAAGCTCCGTGGGATCGAGTTGGACGAGGCTCAGAAGCCGCTCAAAGCGATCCGAAAGGTGCTGCAGGACTGCGACGATCCGAAACTTCTCGAAGCGTTCGACCAAGGAGCGGCAAACCAGCAGACGTTCATTTGGCGTGGGATTGACCGGACGGAATGATGCCGAAACCGGATCTCTTGCTCGAGCACCCGTGGGATTCCTCGCAAGGAGTTCGTGCGACTCGAGCAGGTGAATCGCTCTTGATCTCAGCACAGTGCGGCCCACGGGTTGTCGCACCGCTGGAGCACGCTGTTCGGTTCGACGTGCAGCGCCGCGGGCATCTGCCAGCAGTCTCGTTTCCGTTTGTTCTCGACGGTCAGCGGGTCGTCGCTCGGCGGATCCCACTAGATACGCACGAAGGCGCGGACCTCCATCCGATCCATGGCCGACTATCGATTGGCGAGAGTGAAATGCTACTGACTTTGAGCGATGCCCCGGGCCGACCCGGTCGCGCAGGCGGCGGTTTGGACGGTCGTCGGCTCGACGCGCACTGCGAATGGCAGATCCACGGCTTCGAGGAACTGTGCGACGCGGCACCGTTTAACTGGACTGACGTGGTGCGCTGCGAGTGGAAGGACGCGAAAAAGATCTGGAACAATCCTGGCCGGTCCGAGGCCCGCATGGCGCTCGTCGCCAAGCTTGCACAGGAGGCGGATCTGTCCCGGACACTTCGCTCGATTGCCCGCTCACCCCGCCGAGTTCTCGAACGCGTGCGAGTGGATACTGCCGTCGCTCGGATACAGGAGCTGGACGCGCACTGCATCCGAGATTTCGTCCGACGCCCTGGAGTGACGGTCGCCGAGAAGGCAGGTTCCAGACAGCGCCTCCTTGGGGTGCGGCGCCGCGAGACGGAGCGAACCCTGGAGAACCGCGTTGCGGTGTGGACACTTGAGCGAATCAACCAACGGGCTTCAGCCTACGTGCGTCAGAATGCTCAGTTCCTCGTACAGAGAAGCGCGCGCGTACTCGGGGTTCGTCGGTTCGGTCGATTGGCCGACGGACTCGCATTTTCCGAGCATCTCGCTCAAGCCAGTCCATTCGGTCTGCAGCACCCCGTTCACCCCAACTACCCGTTGCAGATGGATCGGCGGTATCGCGTGGTCTACCACGCGTATAAACGGCTGGTCCGCGAGAAGTGGGTCCTCGACGACGCGTGGTCATGGCAGCAAGCCCTTTGGGCAGACTCAGTCCGGCAACTCACCTACAGCTACCTCGATTCCCTGCTGGTTGCTTCCTATCGGAGTTTCGTCTATTGTCGGCGCGAGCCGGACCGAGGCACCTGGACGCTTTCTCCGCTCGCGCCTGGGCCGTTCGAAACAGCTGCCGGTGAACTTCAGATCGTCGATTCTGCCGACGTGCTTGCGCAGACGCAGTCGTGGTTTGATTCGGGGCTTCCGTTCGCACGAGACCTGGGGGCTACCGGCTGCGATTTTGCATTGTGGTGGCCTGGACGCCGCGTCCTGATCCCAGTCTGGGCCTTTCTGCGGACATCGGACGACAAGCTCTGGGGCTCAGAACTCGTCGGCGCGGCGAATGCGCTGGGCAGCCTCTCCAAAGCGCTAGGTCAGAACGACGGCTTGGCCTGGGATCTTCGCGGGCTCGTCATTGGAGGCTGCACGAAGGTAGCCAAAGGGGACTGCGACGGGCCTTCCGAAGTTCTCGGCGATGGCGCACGGGTAGTCGGAGTCCGCTTCGGTGTCGGCAGTGAATCTGGCATTCGTTTATCGGACTTCTATGCCGCGTTGGATCTTGCGGCGGATCCCTATCTCCGCCGATGAGCAATCTCTTCTCCTTGGGTTTGGACCTGACCCAGCATCGGCCTGTCCGTGTATTGGTAGGCGCAAACGGGGTTGCGAATAGTGAGTGGCTCGGCCATGTGCCTCCAACAGTTGTACTACCGGCGGTCCGCCGTGAATCGCTTCTCGTTGGCGAGCAGGCCGATCTGCACCGCCGAGGAATTGGCCTAGCTTGGCCGTCTGAAGCACACTCGCCTTCGTCGAGACGCGGGACGCCGCGCGTTCCGTTGGTGGCAGCGTGGGCGCGACTTGCGGGCCCGCCAGGTTTCTCCGGGCGCTCCACCTGGGGACGGACACGCGACGACGAGTTCGCTTGGACCGTGCGGTCCGAGATGAACGGCCAGGACCGTCAAGACGTGGTGATCGGTCGGTCCCCAAGCCAAATCGTTGCGGACTCGGCTAGGCATTGGCTCTCGGCGGGGCCGACGGCTGGCACGGCGCTGGTAATTCCGGACCGGTTTGACGAGTCGGCCCAGCAGGCGCTGATCGAGCGCATCGAGACATTTCTGATCCCGCGCCCGATCGCTGTCGCGCTCCACTGGTGCCGAACGGATCCGGACGCCCTGCAACGCGCAGCATCTGCGCGGAGCCACAATGCTTCAGTCGGCCACCTACTCGTCGTGACGACTGCGATGGACTCATGGGAAATCGCTTCCATTGAACTGCGAACATGGATGACCGACCGCGGGCCCTATCTCGTTCCGGTGCGTCGTCGGCCGGCCGGAGGATGCGAATTGCCGTGGGTTGGGGTCGCCTTTCTCCATGCCATCTCGGTCTTGGGCGCAGGCGCCGCGGGGGCTTGGCGTGCGCTCTTTGACAAGGGTCAGGACTGGGGAGTCCTTCATCATGACACCGCCGCTCTGGAAACAGCCCAGTCGGAGTTGGGGTCGTGCCTTTTGAAAGGTTGGTCTCCGAGAAGCCGGTCAGTTGTCGAAGGCTTGGAAGTGTGGTCGGATCTGCTCGAGGCCTCCCCTGGCGCGGTGACACGCGACCGTTTGACAAGCGCTGTGGCGAACATCGCTGCACACTCCCTCGATGGGCGCAGTATGCAAGACTCCCTGGCCTGCGTGATCGATGGCGCGTGCTCGCAGTTATCGCTCTCCACGCACAACACGATCGCGGGCTTCATCAGCAGGGCTGTTAACGCCCCGCGCGTTTCCGTTGGTAACGCGACGTGGGCCGCCAGTGGCGCCGCGTTTGCAGCCAATGCGATTGCGCATGGGTTTCCGCCCTACCTCGACGCGATCGTACCGGTTGAACTCTACTGCCTCGGCGAAGACGAGCATGGCGACCCCGCCGAGAAGTGGAAGCGTCTTGTGCTCAGAGACATCGTCGAGGCCGGCAGGGAATACGTCTCCGATGAGCCTATTACGGGCCTCAGTATCGCGGCAGGCGAACGACGACTTGAACTGACTCTGAAGCGCGCCGCGCTTCCGAATTCCCACGAGTTCCGGCGCGTTGCGCTGGGCATATCCCGTCCGTCGTCAAAAGACGAGCCGGTGGTCGTAAACGTTCGCCTGCGAACCGGCCAAGGACATACCCAGGTCGAGGTCGTCAGCAGGACGCCCGGTGTGTTCGACGGCAGGCTCGATTGGCGCACGATGATTGAGTGTGATCGTCCCAAGCCACCGCTACTGGGGTATGTTGCCGGAGTCGCGCGCATCGTTCACGATCCCGACCTGTGGCACTCAGCCAGGCTTGTGATTGACAACGCGGTCATCGGCATTCCGAACTCCGGACAGTCGATGGTTGGCAGTCTCATTAATGATGTCCGCGCTCACGCGAGCAAGACGCCGCTCGCAGATACCCGACTGCGCAAGCGCGGCTTGCGGCTGACGAACGACCCCCTGCTGCACTTCGGGCTGTTCCCTTCCGACGGCGATTGGTCACAGCTCGACCCAGCGACTCGAGCGACAGCTATAAAGCTGCGCTCGAAGCTCGAGGCCGTTGCCCTTGACCCGAGGCAACTGAAATCTACGCGCGACGCGGCGCACCGGCTTCTCGGTTGGATGTATCTCGCTTGCCCGCCCACCATCGTCGGCCTTGCGCGGCGCGAACTACCCGCGCCGTCGCGACTCGCCCTCGACACGATGGGGCTTTGTTTCGAGGATCCCAAGGACATAGGCGTTCTCGTTCATTGCATCGCAGTCAAGTTGACGATGGAACGAACAGGTGTGAACAACTGGCTCCGGGCCCTGAAGAACATCGTCCGATTCCGGCAGCACAGTCTGAGCCCCGATGCCGTGCCACGTCGCGACGTGGAGGACGTGTTCAGCGCCGTCGTCTCCATGCTCGAAGATCAGCGCGCGGTGGGCCGCTACGCACAAATCTTCGGAAATTGCGTGTGGGCATTGCTTGGACTGCTTAAGCGGCGCCGCTACGAGGCGACTTTCGTGGAACGTGGGACACGCCTCTTCGCGTTGGCCGAATCCGTGATTGCCAAGTGCCTTGCGAACCCGTATCGCGCGAACGGAAAGCGCGTGTCCGACCACAAGTTGGAACTGCTCGAACACACACGTCGATTCCTTCGGGTGGAGGCGACCGGCGAGGATGTCGCAGGCGTGTTGCGACTTGTACAGGACGACGAAGAGGCGGACGATGACGCCGATTCGTGATCACGTTGTCGCACTGCTCCGTTCGAGTACGGGGCGCATGTCGACGCGCGAGATTGCGTCACGGCTCCGGTCTCGTGGCGTGAAGTGCCAGGATCGCGAAGTCGGTACGGCGCTCGATGCGCTCCTGAGGGATGGAAAGGTCTCCCTCGATCGCGCGGCGTGGCGACTCGTCGGCGGTCGCGCCGCCGCATTGGCTGTAGAGAGCGTCCCCGGAACGCGGAGGACAGAGCCGCCCCCCATTCCAGGGCTTCACATCAGTACCCCGGGTCGTCCTCTGTCGGGGACGCCGCCAACCTTCGCACGAATCGTCCAAGGCGGCCGATGGGACTTGTTCCGCCGCCTCTGCCGTTACTACATCGATTGTGTCGTGCAGGCTGAGCGCCCGTCCCTTCGCTGCTACCTCGACAGCGAGGGAGACCAGTGGCTCCTCCTCAGGCAAGACATTCCGTGGGCTCGAATAGCTCAGGGAGATCACGGTCTAACCGTCGTGCTGCGCAATGAAGAAGCGGCGTTCCACCGCAATCGCCTACGCGCCGGCCCGGACGAGTCCGTCTACCTCGGGTATCCGGTGGAGGTCATTCGCCCCAAGGGTAAGGACGCTTGGCTCGTCCCGATGTTCGTCCAGCCGTTCCGCGCCAAGGTCACGCAAGGTCTCATGCACCTCGCACCGGCCGGACCGCTGACCGTGAACGGAGCCTGGCTCGAAGGACGGTTCCAGCGTTCCGAGGATCGCGATGGTTTACTCCGCGCCATCGGCCTGCTCGCCGACGCCAGCGGTGACGACGGCGAAGACGACGAGAACGAAGTGAGTACGGCCGCGGGTCCGAGCTCGTTCGAGCAACTCGCCCTGAGCGCGTTGGACTTCGTGGGCGATCTCGTGGCTGAGCCCATTCGGCCAGGCATGCTCAACCTCAACGCGAGCGATCGGAGTCTTCGAGTCGGCATCCACAATCGTGCGGTCCTCGTCATGGGACCTCGGCTCACGTACACGAAGGGGTTGATCCGCGAACTCGCGGCCGTGTCACGTTGGAAGGATGAGGACCTCGATCGAACCTCATTACGTTGGGTATTCCCACACGATCCGTCGCCGGATGTGGGGCTGAACTGGCCGTTACCGCAGCCTCCATCGGAACTCAAGCCTGGGATGATCGGCGCTCTGCACGTATTGGGGCGGACGCAGCGCGAGGCGGCTCGGGCTGCCGTGACCTTGCCAGGTCTCGTTGTGACTGGGCCTCCTGGTACAGGAAAGTCAGAGCTGGTCGCGACCATCCTCATCAACCAGCTCCTCCGGGGACGATCCGCGCTATTTGCGAGCAAGAACCACAGGGCCTTGGATGCCGTAGTCCCGCGGCTCAATAGCCTGTCAGCCGCTGGCGCGCTGATCATTCGAGCATCCAACCAGGATCTCGCTCTGCGCCGTTCGTGGAGAGACACGCTGCGGGAGATACTCGCGCGCCCCGTCACCGAACGCAGCGAGTTGGTTGCTGCGCTTCGCGCAGGACTTCAAGGTCATCTCGGTCAACTCGCGCACCTGGACTTCGAATGGCAGGCCATGCGACGGCGCGCCGATGCGCACGAGGCCTGTCTCATCCGACTCCGAGAGGCTGAGCGCTGCCTCGTGAAACTCGGAGGCGACAACAGCCTCGTGGACGCCTGGAAGGATCCAGAGCATGGTGTTCTCCTCGCGCGCCTCGAGGCGCTCCGAGCCCGGTTGGCCCCGCCAGAAAGGGGTTTTGTGCGCCGTCTATTCTGGGCCCTGTCATTTGCTCGCCGTCAGGTGACGCGTCGAGAGTGTGCCGCCATCGAGCACAAACTACCGACGCAGGCGACCCGTGTTCTGACCATCGAGGTTCTCCGCGCCCTCGCTGTTGCGCATCAGCTTCGGGGAGAAGCAACCGCGCTTGAGAAACAGCTTCGGGCAAGTCCTCACCCATCGGCGCTGCTGGAACCCGCTGATGCGGCGCTCACCGCAGCGCGAGGTGAAATGACTCGACTCCTCGACGTGATCGCCTCCGGAGGCGCAAGCGCGGTGCTCAGCCAGGATCGTGCGAGCCTTCAAAACCTCCGCGCGATGGCGGAGAACCTGAGCGAGGTCCGACTTCAACGAGAATTGCCGGCACGATTCCCCTTGCTCCTGCGGCTGCAGCCCCTGTGGGCGGTCTCGAGCCTTTCGGCGCGCTCATCGATCCCTTTGGGACCCGCCATGTTCGACCTCGTCATCATCGATGAGGCGAGCCAGTGCGATATTGCTTCGTCGATCCCGCTGCTCGCTCGGGCACGGCGTGCCGTCGTCGTCGGCGACCCCATGCAGCTCCAGCACGTCACGCAGCTTTCCGTAACCACGGAGCGGACACTGCTCGAAGCACACGGCCTCACGGAGGGTGATCTGCAACGACTCTCGTTCCGTGTTAACTCCTGCTACGACCTTGCCTCCGGTAGTCCGGACATCCCCGAGCGAGTGCTTCTCACAGACCACTATCGATCGCACCCGGAGATCGCCGCCTTCGCGAGCGAGATGTTCTACGGACACGCACTGGAGTGCGTCACCGACTCAGCGCGGCTCCGAGCCCCGTCGGGCGTACGCCCGGGTCTCCACTGGACAGACGTCTCGGGACGGATCGAACCCGCACCGTCCGGCGTGCTGTGCCGCGAGGAGATCGACGCTATCTGCAAAGAGGTGGTCGCCCTTGTGCAGGGTGGATTTGAGGGATCCGTCGGTGTTGTCACCCCGTTTCGGCACCAGGCGAACCGCATCCTCGATGCTCTCACAGAATTGCTCGATCAAAGCGCTCGGCAGCGCATTCAGCTTCAGGTCTCGACCGCTCACGGCTTCCAGGGCGACGAACGCGACGTGATTCTACTCAGCTTGTGCTGTGGGCAGGGAATGCCCGAGGGGTCGCTGCGATTCGTGGCCGAAGGCCCGAACCTCTTCAACGTCGCGGTCACGCGAGCTCGGGCCGTACTCCACGTCTTCGGCGATCGAAGCTGGGCGCAGGCATCCGAGGTTCGCTTCATCCGAGAGTTGGCCCGGCGCTGTGGGCTTGCCGCCCCTTCTGTCGCAGTTTCCACTGCTTATGAGTCCCCGTGGGAGGAGCGCCTGGACGCAGCGCTCGCCGCCGAGGGGATCAAGACGATTCCGCAGCTCCCGGTTGCCGGCAGGCGTCTCGACCTTGCCGTCGTCACTCCGCGAAGACTAGACATCGAGGTTGATGGTGAGACTTTCCATCGCACGGCGTCAGGACGGCGCAAAGATGACGACCTCTGGCGCGACCTGCAGATGCAGGCGCTCGGATGGCGGGTGCGCAGGTTCTGGGTGTACGAGCTGCGAGAGGACATGGCGCGGTGCGTCAAGCGAGTCCTTGCCGACCTGAGCGAGTAATCGCGATTGGCTGGCTCTGTCTGTCGGACCCGCGCCCCTTTCCGGTCGCTTCTTCCTTGATTACCCTCGTCTTGCGGGCACGCTTCTTCCTGGCGAGAACGGTCATCGGCGCGACCTACGACCTCGGATGCGACCCTCGTGCGCGACGGCTCCGCTCTCCCCGCCTCCGTCCGCCGTGAGCTGCGCCGCTACCTCGATTCCGGCATCCTCGCCCACGGCTTCGCTGGCCGCATCCCGCGCGACGAGCACGACGAGTCCGCTCCGCCCGAGCCCGACGAGCCGCTGTTCGCGCGACTCTGCGCCGCCTCCGTGCAGGGTCGCGTGGCGCTCGGACCGAACAGCGGCGCGGCCGTCGAGCGCTTCGGTCGCGAGAGCGGCGATGAGCGCCTGCGCTCTCGGCCGGGTGAATTGTGCTGCGACATCGCCGGTTTCTCGCTGCAGGCCAAGGTGCGCATCGCGGCCGACGATCGTGACGGGCTCGAGCGGTTCTGTCGGTACGTCATTCGCCTGATCATCGTGAGCCTCGGGGCG